>OIEZ01000091.1_pt1 | contig 16759 bp, 27 predicted proteins | sample 1581941 | NCBI WGS metagenome assembly OIEZ01 (sample SAMN04414078, study PRJEB24778) | human gut metagenome | material: faecal | host: Homo sapiens | reverse complement strand
CATCGAAGTGGGTACCTGGTACTACTTCAACAAGAACATGAACGTCTACGCTGCGTATAAATTCAACCAGCTGGACGACAACGATTACACCAAAGCGGCTGGCGTAGCCACCGACGACCAGGCGGCCGTGGGTATCGTTTACCAGTTCTAATCTGCAGTACACCCCTTCGTGATATGCCTTCAAAGCAGGACTTCGGTCCTGCTTTTCTGTTTTCGTGAGGCAAAGATCGTATCTTTCGAAAACCTTCTCGCTTTTTGTCGCAAACGGTTGGCAATTCGTTATTCTCCCGTTAACCTGATAGCGGATTTCCCTTCAGTAATCACAATGGAACCTCGTCATGTTTGAGAACATTACCGCCGCCCCAGCCGACCCGATTTTAGGTCTGGCCGATCTGTTTCGTGCCGATGACCGCCCTGAAAAAATTAACCTCGGAATTGGTGTTTACAAGGATGAAACCGGTAAAACACCCGTTCTGACCAGCGTCAAGAAAGCAGAGCAGTACCTGCTGGAAAATGAAACGACTAAAAACTATCTGGGCATCGATGGTATTCCTGAATTTGGTCGCTGCACACAGGAGCTGCTGTTCGGTAAAGGCAATGCGATTATCGCCGATAAACGCGCCCGCACCGCGCAGACCCCGGGCGGTACCGGTGCGCTGCGCGTCGCCGCAGACTTCCTCGCCAAAAACACCGACGTGAAACGCGTGTGGGTGAGCAACCCAAGCTGGCCGAACCACAAGAGCGTGTTTACCTCTGCCGGGCTGGAAGTGCGCGAATATACCTACTACGACGCCGCTAACCATGCGCTGGACTTTGAGGGTCTGCTGGCCAGCCTGACCGAAGCCCAGGCCGGCGACGTGGTGCTGTTCCACGGCTGCTGCCACAACCCGACCGGTATCGATCCGACGCTCGACCAGTGGCAGCAGCTGGCTCAGCTGTCAATGGAAAAAGGCTGGCTCCCGCTGTTTGATTTCGCCTACCAGGCTCTGCCCGCGGTCTGGAAGAAGATGCTGAAGGTCTGCGCGCCTTTGCTGCGCTGCACAAAGAGCTGCTGGTCGCCAGCTCCTACTCGAAAAACTTTGGCCTGTACAATGAGCGCGTCGGCGCCTGCACGCTGGTCGCCACCGATCAGGAGGCCGTGGACCGCGCATTCAGTCAGATGAAATCGGTGATCCGCGCCAACTACTCCAACCCGCCTGCGCATGGCGCCTCCGTGGTCGCCACCATTCTGAGCAACGATGCGCTGCGTGCGATCTGGGAGCAGGAGCTGACCGATATGCGCCAGCGCATCCAGCGTATGCGCCTGCTGTTCGTCAACACCCTGCAGGAGAAAGGCGCGAGCCGCGACTCAGCTTTATCAGCCAGCAGAACGGCATGTTCTCATTCAGCGGCCTGACTAAAGAGCAGGTGCTGCGCCTGCGTGAAGAGTTCGCCATCTATGCGGTTGCTTCCGGACGTATCAACGTGGCCGGGATGACGCCTGACAATATGGCGCCGCTGTGCGAAGCCATCGTCGCAGTACTGTAAGCGACAGCGTGCTCTAAGCGAGATAAAAGAAAAAGGCCGCGAATGCGGCCTTTTTTATGTGTTCGCGTCATGTCTGTTACCAGACCGGCATCTCATCCTGCAGGAACGGGTTGTTACGACGTTCCTCACCCAGCGTCGACAGCGGACCATGGCCGGGAATAAAGGTCACGTCATCGCCCAGCGGCAACAGCTTATCCTTAATGGCCGCAATCAACTGTCCATGGTCGCCGCGTGGAAAATCGCTGCGCCCCACCCCGCCTTTAAAAATCACGTCTCCGGAAATGAGCAATCGGGAAGCGTCATCAAAGAAGACAACGTGACCCGGCGTATGGCCCGGACAGTGCAGTACCTGCAGCGCCACATTCCCTACATTGACCACATCGCCTTCATTGAGCCAGCGATCCGGACGCAGCGGCTGGCAATCCTCCAGGCCGAACATCCGGCTTTGCGCCGGCAATCCTTCCAGCCAGAACTCATCTTCTTTTTCCGGACCAATAACCGGTACGCCATAATGCTGCGCCAGTTCCGCAGCGGCGCCGACGTGATCGAGATGGCCATGCGTCAGCAGGATCTGCATCAGCGTGACGCCCGCCTCCGCCACCACCGCTTTGATACGTTCAGCATCGCCGCCAGGATCGACCAGCGCCGCCAGGCGGGTTTGTTCGCACCAGATGAGAGAACAGTTCTGCGCGAACGCGGTAACCGGAATAATACGATAGTTCATGACGCTCCTTTCGTTACCAGTGCCTTACGGGACCGGTATCAATATGCACAAAGTTACTACGTGGGTAATATCCTACACCACCTGCGCGCATAGATAACGCCGCTTTGCGAATATTGCTTAACGAAATACCTTCAATATGGAAATCCATTGCCTGCCCCTTGGTGTGATAGCTGTGTTTTGCCACACCACGGCTTCGTGCGCGAAGCTCATCATTGGTATCGAGGGAACGATAACCAGAAATAAGCTGGACAGGTTTGTTGGTGCCAAGTAGCCCCTGCAACCGATAAAGATGATCGAACAGATTTGGATCGATGGACTTAATTTTATTCGCGCGGTAATCACGGAAAAAATGGTTAAGTCTTGCTAATTCATCCTGAATATAGCCTCTGCCATCGAAAAACTCCGCCTTGAGCGATTCACCGGTATGCAGGTTATTCAGCGTCAAAATACGCGGACGGGGGGTCGAGAGGGTGGCAAATGCCGGCGCAGGGAGAATGGCGGCAGCACCCAGCGCAGCACCACCCAACGCCAGCAATCTGCGGCGATTAGCGTCAAATTTGTCCATGATAATCAGGTCTACAGTCAATGAATCGTTATATACTTTTTCCGCCTTGCGCGATGCAGAACCTCAGCACGCCATCGCTCGCCACAGCCTTGATGCAGCCCGGCAAAAGAGAGCGTTCGCGCTGACCGCGCCACGCATTGAGCGGAATGATATGTATATGCACTTCTGGCGCACGAAAGGCACCTTACCGGGCATTATTGCCAACGTCAAGGCAGCCTCACCCCAGGAAAATCGGGCGCTGCAGAGGAGCAGCGCCCTTTTTACCCAGTGCTAGGACAACAAAATCCATTGAACTACTTCATTTACCTGATTAATTGTTCAGCTTTCGTCAGAATTTGTGCACTGGATCGCGCGGTGAGATCGTAATTGTAAATATCTGTTCGATATTGTGTACGTCCATCAGCGTCCACAAAAGCCGTTAAGTAATATAAATTCACCGGTATATTTTGCCGAATATTGACATAGCGCGTGTCCCCTTGCTTCAGGGCATCGGAAATACGCGTGTCGTTCCAGCCCGCGTCCTGCAGCAACATATTGGCCAGCTCCGAGGCCTTATTGACGCGTACGCAGCCGGAGCTGAGCGCGCGAACATCTTTCTGGAACAGATTATGGTTCGGCGTATCGTGCAGATAAATAGCATCTGAACTCGGCATATTAAACTTGTAGCGGCCCAGTGAGTTACGTGCTCCAGGCGCCTGCTGAAAACGGAACGGTAAATTATTCTCGGTGATGGTCGACCAGTCGACCCGATAAGGATCGATGGTCTCTTTACTGTTCCAGCCGCGCATCACGGTGTAGCCATGCTGCTCCAGATAGCCTGGATTGTTACGCACCTTCGGCAGGATATCTTTGCGCGCCAGCGTCGGCGGCACGTTCCACGGTGGATTGACCACCACGTTGTTCAGCGCGCTGCTCATCATTGGCGTTTTGCGGTCCGGACGCCCGACGATCACCCGCGAGGCCAGCACCTGGCTGCCGTCCTGGTAATAGACCAGCGAGAACGCCGGAATATTGACCATAATGCCGGTGGATAGTTTGCCCGGCAGTAAGCGTAAACGCTGAATGTTCAGGGCCAGCACCCCTGCGCGCTGCGCGGAAGAGACGTTGAGCCAGTCGCGAGTCGACTGGCCGATGACGCCATCCGCCCCCAGCCCCTGCATCGCCTGGAAGCGCTTAACCCCCTCCACCAGCTGGCGATCGTACACGCCGCGCGCCGCGGGTTTGCTCTTTTCTTCGCCGACGAGCTCACCACATCGCCGGGCAGAACGATATTGGCGGTATTGTCCAGCATCCCGGTACGCTGGAGGATCTCGCGCAGGGCACCGATATCATTGCTCCATTCGCCGGGGCGCAGCGAGCCGCTACCGGTCATCTGCGGCCACGGGCGAGAATCAGCCACCAGCGCAAGCAGCGACTGATGCATGGCTTCATACTGCGGATGATGCGGCGCCAGGCCGGCGATAAACGCCGGCAGGGAGCCATTGTCCAGCGCCAGCTGCCACTGGTTAATCACCGACAGCGGCGGGGTCGCCATCTTGTACGGCGTTGAACTGTACAACCAGCGGGTCCCCTGGGTGGGGATGCCGCTGATAAAGTGCAGATAGCCCATCATGGCGTCCGACAGCACCACATCGCGCGCCATGCCGCTGACGGCGGGATCGGTCAGCAGACTGACCCAGGTGGTAAACTGCGGCTGAAAACCGGCGATGGCGATCTCCGCCAGCTGCTGCTGGAACGCCTGCACCGCCTCGCGGTTTTCCCACATCGGTTTCATATCCCTGGCGGCGTAAAGCGACACCAGCGGATTCATAAAGACGGGTTTATACCCTGCCGGCAACAGCGCCTCGATCTGGGCGCGACTGTTTGCCGCCGTCACCATCGACAGCGGCTGCTCACCGGCCAGCTTCGCGACCGCCGGCGATTGCCCATCGCTTTGCGCCAGCGCGACAGAGACCTCAGCGGGCGTCGCGGAACTGTCGCCGGGTACGACTTCAGGCTCTTCGGCCTGGACATTGAACAGCGGAGCAAATGCCAGTGCCAGGCTCAGGCTGAGCGCTGACAATGGACGACCATACCGTTTCTTTAGCAACATCCCTTGCCCCCTGTTGTCACACATTGCAGCCCACAAAATTGGGGCTCTTTTTCAGTATATAAAGACGAAAAGGCTTTTGCCTTACCTAATGTAAAGAAGCTTAAAGATTATACCACCCAGGCATACCAGGCTGGATAGCAAAAAGGGCAACTTAACGTTGCCCTTTTCAGCGCTTAGCCGCCAGAATTTAGCCGCCGCCTCAGGAGGCGTCGGCCGTTCCCGGCAGTGCTTCCGGTACCGGCGCGGCAAAACCGCGCAGGCCGACAACGTGTACGTGTTCGTGATTATTAAACACTTTACGCACCAGTTTATAGGTCGTGCCTTTTTCCGGGCTGATATTTTCCGGCGCCGCGATAATCAGCTGCATCTCCAGACGTTCGCACAGCTCGAACAACGTGGCGATGGAGCGGGCGTCGAGACGCGCCGCTTCATCGAGGAACAGCAGACGGCAAGGCGAGATATCCTTGCCGCGCAGGCGGCGGGATTCATCTTCCCAGCTCTGGACGACCATCACCAGAATCGACATCCCGGTACCGATCGCTTCCCCGGTGGACAGTGCGCCGGACTCCGCGCGCAGCCAGCCGTCGGAGCCGCGGTTAACTTCCACTTCCATCTCCAGATAGTTGCGGTAGTCGAGCAGCTCTTCACCGATGGTTTGCGGCGTGCGCTGCCCCATGTCGATCTGCGGATTCAGGCGCTGATAGAGCTTAGCCAGCGCTTCCGAGAAGGTCAGGCGATTGCTGTTAAACAGATCCTGATGTTGCTCATGCTGTTCAGACAGGACATCCAGCAGCGTCGAGTGGGTCTCGCGCACGTTGACGTTCAGACGCACGCTGTTGACCTGGCCGAACGACACGCTCTGCAGCCCCTGGTTGAGCATCCGGATACGGTTCTGCTCACGCTGAATAGTTTTGCGAATGATATTCGCCACGCTGCGGGAACTGATCGCCAGCTTCTGTTCGCGGTTGGTCAGCTCTTCGGTCAGACGACTGAGCTCGATCTCCATCTGCTCGATCGCTTCCACCGGGTCATCGGTACGAATAATATCCTGACGGATACGCTCACGCAGATGCTGATAGACGGCGACGAAGAACTGGATTGTTGCGTCTCGGACGTTTCGGATCTTCCGATATACGCAGCACGCGCGCAGATGTTCGTTATCGGCGACCGCCAGACGCAGCGCACCGAGCGCCTTATCCGACATCGAACGCAGTTCGTCGGCAGAGAGATAGGCCAGCTCGCGGCGATGCAGACGACGTTCGACGCCGTTGTCTTTCACCAGACGCATCACCGCGCACCAGCCCGCCTTGGCGCTGACAACCTGCTCACGCATTTCGCAGTAATCGCGTTCCAGCTTGCGCAGTTTACGGGTCAGGTTGTCCATTTCCGCTTCGCAGAAGGTCAACGCTTTCTCCAGCTGATTGCGACGGGAGCGGTTGTTGCTCAGCTGCGTGTGCAGCTCGTCACGACGCTGACGCGCGCGCTCTTCCGCCCCGGCATCGGCGCGCACGCCGATATCCTGCAGCTCTTTATACAGATCGTTGAGCAGCTCTTTTTTGGTGTCATACGAGCTCTTCAGCGAGGCCAGCACCTGGTTGTACTGGTTCAACTGCGCAACGTGGCTACGCATCGCTTCGCGCGCGCGGCTACGCTCAGATTCCGCTTGTTGCAGACGCTGGCGCAGCTTCTCGTTGAGATCGCTGTTGCCACTGAGCATCTCCGCCGAATCGGAGTAGCTGAAGTGGGCCCGGCGCTGCACGACTTCCGCCAGCGCGAAAGCCTGCTGACGCGCATCGCGCTGGGTTTGCTGCGCATAGGCGTAATCTTCTTTCAGCTGCTCAAACTGCTCCGGATCGCTCTGCAGCACCGAAACAATAGGCTCCAGCTTCGCCAGCTGATTGCCGTGCTGCTGAATAAAGCGCGCGGCCTCCTGCGCTTCATCCAGACGTTCCTGGATCTCGTCCACGCGGTCGGCCAGCGTATCATCCGCCAGCAGGTTCAGGCGCGGCAGCAGGCGGTTGAGCGCCGACACGCCCTCTTTCGCCTGCTCATACTGCACGCGGTTCTGTTGGTTATCGCTCTCATGGGCGTTCAGCGCACGCTCCAGCTCGCCGCGGCGGCTGTTAAGCTTGCGGATCTCTTCTTCCGGATCGTCCTCGAAAAGCCACCGCCAGATGGCTGCCAATGAAGCGGCTGAAAGCCTGGTGAAGACGCTGGGTTTTCTGCACGTCGAACGACAGGGTCGCGAAACGCTCGGAGAGACTCTCACGCTCAGCATGCAGTGTTTCGATGCGATTTTCGCGCGCGCGCGACCAAACAGCGGCAGCGTTGGGAAACGTGAATAACGCCACTGGCGGTCGGCAATCTTCACCACCACCGCTTTTCCAGCTCGTCAACGCTGAACACGCTGTCGTCGAAGGACTGCGGATCGCCTTCGATCAGATACAGGTCTTCCGGACAATCTTCCAGCCCTTCGAGCTGCTCCGCCACCTGCGACAGATCCGGCACCACGATCGCATGGCGCGATGGGCCATACAGCGCGGAGAAGTACGGCGCATCTTCGAGGCTAACGTCGTCATAAATTTCCGACAACAGGACGCCGCCAAAGCGCTCCGCCAGCGCGTTCAGACGCGGGTCTTCAGAGCCGCCCGGCTGACTGAGTCGCTCGATCTCTTCGTCGATGGCACGCTTGCGGGCGCCGACCTCGTCACGTTCAACGATAGCCTCGCGCTCGCGCTCCAGCAGCTGCTGCAGGTATTCGGTGACCTCCTGGCCGGACTCAAACTGTTCGCCGCTCTGCTCGCACAGCTGGTTGAGGCTGTTTTGCGCCGCCAGCCAGATCGGCGCCCGGCGCATCAGCGTCTGGGTGCGCGACTGCAGTTGCTCCAGCTCCTGACGCAAGGTCATGCGCTGTTCCTGAGCGTTAGAGACGCTGTCGGCCAGCGACGCGATGCGCGCTTCCAGCTCCTGATGCAGCGTTTCCAGATCGTCGATATCGTAGCGTTTGCCCTGGCGTTTGCAGAACTCAGCCAGCTGACGCTCAGCGTCCTGCTGCTCGCGCCAGACGCTGTTCCAGCTCGTTGAGACGGCTGCGCAGCCCCTGCCGCCTGCCTCGGCCTGACTGGCGCTGGTTAACGCCGTCGCGCAGCAATTCGCGCGCCACGTCCCAGGCTTCATTGCGCGCCAGCGGGCCGTTAATCGCCGCCACCAGCTGGTACGCCTGTTCGAACTGGCTGTGCGCGGTTTGCGCCACGCTCATTTTCTGTTCCAGCGACAGCATTTTCTCCGTCGCTTCCTGCTCTTTCGCCTGGAAGGTTTCCAGCCACTCGTCGGCGCTATCCGGCGTCAGGTCCGGCAGATGGCACAGCGCCTTCGCGCGCTCCAGCGCCTGCAGCGCCTGGTGATACTGAATGGCGCGGGTCTGCTGCACGTCAAGCGCCTGCTGTATAGTCGGCGAGCTGGTTTTTCAGCTCATCCACTTCCAGGCTCGGCAGCCTCGGCGCGGGCTTCGTTCTCTTCCTGGCGATCGATGGCTTCCGCCACCACTTCGTTCTGCTCTTCCAGACGGATCTGCAGCTCGTCGAGATCCGCTTCGTAGCGCTCGATTTTTTCCTGCTGACGCAGGGCGGTCTGCACCAGGTTCAGGTGATCGCTGGCGGCCTGGTAATCGGCTTCCAGATCGCCCTCCGCGCCGTTGTGCTCCTGCAGCTCGCGCGCATCTCGACGTGCTTATACTGCTCGGCCGCCAACTGCGAACGCGAGGTAAAGAGATCGCGACGATACTCCAGCGCCTTATCAAGATGAATACGCCGCTCGTTGGCGTGACGCATATAGTCCGCCGCCACGTAGTTGGTGGCTTCGCTAATCAGATGTTTGAACAGATCGCGATCGGACTGGGTGACGCGGATCGCCTCGAGAGTCATGCGGTTTTCCCGCAGCGCCGCTTCCATATCCTGGAACGCTTTACGCACGCCGCTGTTTTCCGGCAGCAGGTAGTCGCGCAGCGAGCGGGTAATGGTGCTGGAGATCCCGCCGTACAGCGAGGCCTCAATCAGGCGGTAGTATTTGCTACGATCGGAGGCGGAACGCAGACGACGCGCCACCACGCCCAGATCGAACATTAGCGAGTGATATTCGGTGATCGAGTTGAACTGTTTAAACTGGACGCCTTCCATCGCCTCGAGTTTGTCTTTCAGCTCATTGAGACTGACTACGCGCGCCTGGCGATCGTTCAGCGTTTCGGTTAACAGCTGGGTCGGCAGGATAGAGGTGGGCAGCCCCTGAATGGCGAAAGGCTTGATATCGACTTTGCGATCGCGCCCGGCAACCTGCTGCAGGCGCACGCCGACCACCACGCGCTGATGGCGGGAGTTGATAACGTCGAGCACTGAGTAACAGACGCCGGCGCGCAGCTTACCGTGCAGGCCTTTATCGCGTGAGCCGCTGGTGGCCCCCGCTTCGGTGGTGTTACGGAAGTGCAGCAGGGTTAAATCGGGGATCAGCGCCGTGACGAAGGCCGCCATGGTCGTCGACTTACCGGCGCCGTTCCCCCCGGAGAGGGTGGTGACCAGTTCATCAAGATCAAAGGTCCGGGCAAAGAAGCCGTTCCAGTTAACCAGCGTCAGCGAGCGAAACTTACCGCGTTCAATCATTACTCTTCCTCCCCGCTATCCGGCTGGTTCTCTTCATTCTCATCATTGAGCTGCAGGTGATTTTCCAGAGCCATCGCTTCCCCGTCGCGGATCAGGCGGCGCTGCGCCTCGCGCGGGTCGTCGCCGGCGCGCACATCGGCGCCAAAGCGGAATACCGATTCGGTAATGCGAAACTTGCTGCTGTCATGGCCCATAAACCACACCATCCCCAGGCGGCGCAGGCGGTTAAGCGACGCGCGCATTTTTCCTGCAGCTTCTGGCGGTCCAGATCCGAACCGGTGGAACGATTGTTCACCAGCTTCAGCAGCCTGGCTTCATCCGCCAGGGTCAGCAGTTCGTCATAGAGCTCCTGCTGGGTGAAAATCCCTTCGTTTGCCAGGCGCTCCGGGCTGAGATAGAGATAGCAAAGAATTTTGCCCACCATCATATCCAGCTCCGACAGCACCGAGCGCGAAATCAGCGTGGTGGAGCGCGGGCGCAGATAGAAGAACCCTTCCGGTGCGCGGATCAACTCGACGTTATAGCGAGCGTAAAATTCTTCCAGGTAATCCTGGAAATCCATCAAAAATGCGTGATTATCCAGCTCGTCGAGACCGATATGACGGCCCGCGCGCAGGGCGCTGTCCAGCGCCGGAAATAACGGATTGGCCAACGCCTGCGCCAGCTTAACCGGCATCACTTGTTCAATATTTGTCAATGACATGCGCCTGTACCTTGGCTCCGTAATCATTAATCGGCTGCCATTTTGCCGGCAGTCCGGTGAAATCTGCCTGGGCGACGCCCAGCTGTACCGCCTGATCCACGACGATCCGCGCCACGTCGAAGTGACGCCCGCGCGGATACTGCGCCAGGAACTCCCGCGCCACCAGGCCGAGGTCCAGCGGTATTCCCTTCTCTTTATAGACCGCCAGCTGCGCTTCGATCAGCGCCGCCAGCTGCTCGCGAATTTCGTTAAACTCTTCAAATTCGAGATCCGCCGGCAGTTCGCCGGTGACCTCTTCATCGCGCAGCGCCATCTCTTCATCGCGCATATCCAGCAGACGGTCGGCGTTGGCGTAAGTCAGCGCCCACGGTTCATCAAAATAGGTCTGTACCGACTGGCGCAGACGCTGGGCGAAGACGCGGTTCTTATCCATATCGATAGCGGTACGGATAAACTTGTGCACATGGCGGTCGTAGCCGATCCACAGGTCAATCGCCCTGCTGACCCCAGCTGACGATGCGGTCGAGTTTGCTTTGCAGGTCGAATACCAGCCGGTCGACAAAATGCAAATCGTCGCGCGCCATGGTCGAATCCTGAATGCGCAGCAGATTCGCCTGCAGTTTATCCCCCGCCGCATCCAGCGTATCCTGCAGTTCGCGCAGGGTGCCAGAGGTTTCCGACAGCAGCAGTTCACAGCTGGAAATCGCCGCGCGCCAGTCTTTATTTAACAACTGTGCGATATCGTCTTTCACCAGCTGCTGCTGCTCATCCATAATGCGCTGCGTCAGGTCGATGCTGTCGAAAATTTCCGCCACGGAATATTTCAGCGGAGCGAAAACATTGCGATGCCAGTGGAACTCATCCCCGCCCTCTTCTGCCGCATCCGCCGCACGCTTCAGCTCGCCGGCGACGATCGACAGCTGCATCGAGAGACGCAGCGTCGAGAATTCACGCTGACGGATATAGTAATCGGTGATCCCGATCCCCAACGGCGTCAGGCGATAGATCGCATTGCCTTCGGTAATTTCGCTGGTAAAGCGGTTCAGCAGACGCTGGCGCACCAAATCGTTGATGGCGTTATTGGCGCGCTGGCTGATGGTTTCGCTGGTCTGCTCAAACGCATCACTCACGTGGCGGAACGCATCCACCAGTTCTCCCTCGCTCATTTCCCCTTCCAGCCGTTCGCCGTTCAGCGTGGCGACCGCCAGCAGAAAAGAGAGTCTGTCGACCGGCAGCGAGATAGAAAAATCATTTTTCCTGGCCCAGGCAACCAGTTCGGGGACTGTCTGGGAAAATTCACTCATACTTTATCCTTGCATCTGCGGCTATGAGCCTGGCTCTTAAGCGCGGTGACATGAATATAACGGCCCAGGCTGAGGTACGGCTCCTGACGACAGTAGCGCGTCTCCAGCTCCAGCAGCGCCGCATAGCTGTCATGCTGTTGGCGTTTTTCACGCAGATAATCATGAAACACCCGCACGCCGGTTTTGCTGACAATCTGCCAGCCAATCTCTTCCAGCCAGTGATAAACCTGCTGCGGCTCACGCGGATAATCCGGCGACAGCGTGCGTTTTTTCTTTTTTGGCATGCCCAATTTGTACGTAATCGAAATTACCGGCAACCATATTGTGCATCAGCAGGCCGTTAGCATTGTAGAACATCAACGACAAGCCGCCGCCAGGACGCAGCGTCGACCACAGGGTACGCAGCACCGCCTGGGGCTCCGCCACCCACTCCAGCACCGCATGAAACAGTACCAGATCGACCGGGCTTTCCAAGTGCTGCGCAATATCCTGAGCCGCGCATTGTACAAAATGCATGTTGTCGATCACACCTTTATCGACGGCCGCCTGGCGGGCGCGCGCCACCATTTCAGCGGAGAGATCGCACAGCGTCACGTGATGGCCCAGTTGCGCCACTTTAATGGCTGTTTGCCCTTCGCCGCCGCCGGCATCCAGCACCCTCAGCGGTCCCGGCCCCAGCTGCGCCAGCAGCGGTTCCAGATCCTGCCAGAGGATCGCCTGGCGCAGCTGACCTTTTGTGGTGCCGTAAATATTGCGCGAAAACTTTTCAGCAATGTCATCGAAATTGCGATCCTGCACGGGCGACTCCACAAGCCAACACAAAACCGCTATTTTGTCATACCCACGCCGAGAATGAAGCGATCTGTTATAAGATCCGAACATAACTTTGGTTATATGGTTAAAAAAGGAACCATCTGGCATGCTTTTCACGCTAAAAAAGATTGTCGGCGGTCTGCTGCTACCGCTTCCTGCCCTGCTGTTGCTGATCGGTATCGGGATCGCCCTGTTATGGTTCAGCCGCTTTCAACGTACCGGGAAGTTTGCGTGAGCCTCGGCTGGCTGCTGCTGACGCTGCTGAGCCTGCAGCCCGTGGCAGACAGCTGCTTAAACCGATAGAAGATCGCTATCCCACCTGGGCGCGGCGAGCAGCCGGTGAGCTACGTGGTGGTGCTGGGCGGCGGCTATACCTGGAACCCGGAGTGGGCGCCTAGCTCTAACCTTATCAGCAACAGCCTGCCGCGCCTGACGGAGGGCATTCGCCTGTGGCAGGAGAATCCGGGATCGAAAATGATCTTACCGGCGCGGCGGCAAAACCAACCCCGTCAGCACGGCGGAGGCCGGGGCGAGAGTGGCGGAAAGCCTCGGCGTACCGCGCAGCGATATCATCGTGCTCGATAAGCCGAAAGATACGGAAGAGGAAGCGCTGGCGGTGAAGGGTGCCATCGGCGACGCCCCCTTCCTGCTGGTCACCTCGGCGTCGCATCTTCCGCGGGCGATGATCTTCTTTCGCCATGCCGGTCTGGATCCGCTGCCCGCGCCGGCTAATCAGATGGCGGTCACATCACCGCTCAATCCGTGGGAGCGGGTCATTCCTTCACCGGTGTGGCTGATGCACAGCGACCGGGTCGGCTATGAAACGCTTGGTCGCGTCTGGCAATGGCTGAAAGGCAGCTCAGGCGAGCCAGGGCAGGAGTGATTTTGCGGCGAGGTCGAAACGGGCGCGGTCAAAGCGCCCGGTATTGACCAGATTATCCACCTCATCCCACAGCAGATAGAGCCAGCGCCGCCAGACAAAGGCCTCGGAAACTGGCGCCTGCTGCAGGTAGCGCCACAGCAACTGTTCCGCCTGGCCGCCTTCTGCAAGGCGGAACAGTTCATACTCGCGTGGCGCCCACAGCATCATCCCCGGGCCCACCATCGCCAGCAGCTGATCGCTGCGTGGGTCTTTCAGCATACTGCGCAGGGTGAAATTACCGTGTACCAGCACGGCATTGTCATTGAAATCGCGAAACAGCTCTGGAAGGCACTCGCGGGAGCGGAACAAAATACGCTTATCCTGCATCGTCAGGCCGGTATCCTGATACAGGTTCAGGGTGCTCCACAGCATCTCTACCCGCTGGCGATACCAGTTCGACCACAGATTGTCCTGGGTATTGTCGACCATTCCTACGCAGCCGCCGCTGTCCTGACGATGCCAGGCGAGCAGCGCCTCGACGATTTGCTCCTGCAGTTGCTCCCAGCGCGCTGGTGTGCGCGTGGGGGCCTCCACCGGAACGCCGCGCAAGCGCTCAAGCAGCAGCACATCCGGCCCGGGATGCTCTTCATGCGTCATCACGCCGTAAACCACCCGGCATGCGCACTGTACCACTGCGCGCAAGGGTGGAGATCTTCCATGCCAGTTGCCGCGCCACACCGGGCGTGGCGAAACTGCGCGCCAGCAGCGGCATCGGGTTTCCCTGCGCGTCGTACAGGGACCACAGCGCCGTAGCGGGTTTTTCACTGACACACTCCACCCGGCTCAGCTTTTCGCCAAGCAGGTGACTGAGTTCGGTTCGCAACTGTTCCATTGTCGATTACCCCTATGAACACTACTGGCTTCATAATGAGCGCCCGCACCTGGGTTGTCATCGAATAAGATCAAAAAGGGACAAAAAAAGCGAAAAACCGGCGGGGATATCCCCCCCTGCAAGGAGGGGACAGGGGATTAACGCAGTTCAGCGCGGACACGCTCCAGATCTTCCGGGGTATCCACACCGGTGCCGGGCACTTCTGCCGCCACGGCAACATGGATTTTCTCGCCATACCACAGCACCCGCAGCTGCTCGAGCATTTCAATCTGCTCCAGCGGGCTCGGCGCCCAGCTGACATAGCGGCGAATAAAGCCGGCGCGATAGCCATAGATGCCGATGTGGCGCAGCAGAGAATCACCAATGGCGTCGCGGGAGTGGGCAAAGCGATCGCGATCCCAGGGTATGGTGGCACGGGAGAAATAAAGCGCATAACCTTGCGCATCCATCACCACTTTCACCGCATTTGGATTAAACGCCTCTTCCGCATCGTGGATCGGTACCGCCAGCGTCGCCATTCCACTGCTGCTGGACGCCAGATTCTCCGCCACCTGGCGGACGATCGCCGGGGGGATCATCGGCTCATCGCCCTGAATATTGACGATAATAGTGTCATCGCTGAACGCGCACTTCTCCACCACTTCCGCCAGCCGTTCGGTGCCGGCTGGTGATCGGCGCGGGTCATGCACACTTCACCACCCGCCGCTTCAACGGCGCTGGCCACGTCCGGATGATCGGTGGCGACAATAATGCGATCCGCGCCGGATTCGCGCGCGCGCTCCAGCACGTGGACAATCATCGGTTTGCCGTTAATGTCCTGCAGTGGTTTTCCCGGCAGGCGCGTAGAGGCGAAACGCGCAGGAATAATAACCACGAAACTCATGAGTGACTCTCTTCAACCGTCAGCGCTCGGGCCTCTGTCTCCAGCAGCACAGGAATACCATCGCGCAGCGGAAACGCCAGACTATCAAGTTTGCAAATAAGTTCTTGCTTATCCTGACTGTAATACAGCTTACCGTTACAGACCGGGCAGGCGATGATTTCAAGTAAACGGTGATCCATGTTTCCTCCTGATGGACCGGATAGATTTCACAGCAGCATATCACAGGAAGGTCGGCGCCGGGATCAATCGGCGTTGATTTCCCACCCCTGCTCCTGGCCGACAAACAGCCCTTCCGGCAAGCGTCGGCACAGGATCCGCTCCGCCGATTGCCAGCGCGCGAAGTCGTTAATCGCCCGGCGCAGCCCCTGCTCAAGGCCACGGGTGATCTTCACACCCTCCTCCAGCCACAGGGAGAAGATCTCCAGCTCCTGGCTTTTGCGATGTATTTTACTTGTCCATCCGCCCAACCAGTTTTCCCTGGTGCAGCAGGGGCAGTACGAAGTAGCCATACTGCCGCTTCGGCGCTGGGGTATAGCACTCCAGGCGATAGCTGAAGTTGAAGAGTTGCTCCGCGCGTTTCCGATCCCAGACCACCGGGTCAAAAGGAGAGAGCACGGCGCTATGGCTGGCGATCAGCTTACCGCCAGGCGCTGACTCAAGCTGCGCCAGCGCGTCGCGATGCAACCACATCTCGCCGAGTGCTTCCACGTTAACCGGCACCACCAGGCCCTCTTCCTGCCAGGCAGCCAGCAGACCCGGTAGCGCCGGCTGACGTAAACGATAGTAATCCGCCAGCCACTGGGGGCGAAAGATGCCGAGGCTGCGGGCGCTGTTGCGCAGCATGATGGCCTCTGCAGCGTCGCGGGACAGCGCATCGCGCTCGTCGTCCCAGTGCGGCATCACCCGCCGGGTTAAATCATACACGCGGTGAAAGTTTCGCCGCTCCACCACCATCACTTCACCGGCGGTAAACAGCCCTTCCAGGTGGCGCTTATGCGGTTTCCACTCCCACCAGCCGCTGGCGCCTTTGCGTGGGTGGGCAAAATCCGCCGAGCGAACCGGTCCGTTTTGTCCGATATGCGCCACCAGCTCTGCAATACTTCCGGCATGCTCCTCCATCCACGCGCGATGATATTTCCAGCCCATCTTGTCGGGGTTCAACATTCGGTGGCGCACAAGGGCGAAATCGCTGCGCGGCAGAAAACAGGCTTCATGCGCCCAGTATTCCATCAGCTCGCCGCTGCGCAATGACTCATCCAGCCAGTGCTGCGGATAGCTGCCGAGGCGGCTGAACAGCACCAGATAGGGGCTGCGGGCCACCACGTTGATGGTATCGATTTGCAGCAGCGACATCTGCTGATGGTGGAAAGAATGTCTTTCGGGCGAGCGCGACGTCGGGGCTTCTTTAACAACCCCTGCGCCGCGAGATGGAGGTGGCGCGCCTCATTAATCGATAGTTGCAATACCGACATGCAGGTTCTCCGTCAGGATTCCAGCACAGCGGCGAGCAAAGCCGGCGCGTCGGTTAACGTTGCGCCAACGCCGCTAAGTCCGCAAGCAACCGCTGTGCGCGTTCATCGGCCATTATGGCGTCGACCGGTAAATACCACCAGTTCGCAGCGGCGAAATCGCGACATTTCACGGCGTCTTTCTCGGTCATCAGCAGCGTCTGCCCGGCGGTTACCAGAGCGGTGACATCGGCCTGGCTCAGCGCCTGATGGTCCGCCAGCGCCACGGTTTTG
>OIEZ01000087.1_pt1 | contig 17638 bp, 19 predicted proteins | sample 1581941 | NCBI WGS metagenome assembly OIEZ01 (sample SAMN04414078, study PRJEB24778) | human gut metagenome | material: faecal | host: Homo sapiens | reverse complement strand
ACACCTTTTCGCTGTACGACACAAGGGAGACGGCTTCGCCTATGGCGGAAGCGGTCTTCGACCTGTGGCGGTACGGACAGAGTGCCTATATCCCGTCGGTGGCACAAATGCGGCTGCTGTATGCCGTCCGGGAAACCGTCAATCCTGTCATCGAACGGTGTGGCGGCCATCCGCTGCCGTTGGATGAAAACGACTGCTGGTACTGGACATCGACGGAAGTGTCCGGACAAGAGACGGCGAAAGCATGGCTTTACTCCACAGGAAGCGGTGCGATGCAGGAGACCCCGAAGATACAGGCACACAAGGTGAGGCCGATTATCACACTGAACAGGTAGGAACGAAAAGAGGGAAAGTACAAAGACAATGGAAGAAAGCAAAGAATTACAAGGGTTCTACAAGATATTCCGTGCGGTCATCTATATCTCCGTGCTGATGGAGTTCTTCGAGTATGCCATCGACCCTGCCATGCTCGACCACTGGGGTGGCATACTGATTGATATTCACGGGCGCATCAAGCGGTGGATGATTTACAATGACGGTAATCTTGTGTACAGCAAGATTGCGACGTTCCTGCTTATCTGCATCACCTGTATCGGCACGAGGAACAAGAAGCATCTGGAGTTCGATGCCCGGAGACAGGTGTTATATCCGCTAATCAGCGGACTGTTCCTGATTGTGTTCTCCGTGTGGTTGTACCATCATCCGATGGAAACGAGGCTCTACACGTTGCCACTAAATATCATCTTCTACATGGCGACCACGCTTGTCGGTGTGATATTGGTACATATCGCACTGGATAACATCTCGAAGTTCATAAAGGAGGGACTGGGTAAAGACCGGTTCAACTTCGAGAATGAAAGTTTCGAGCAGAGCGAAGAGAAGGTTGAGAACCAGTATAGCGTGAATATACCGATGCGGTACTATTACAAAGGTAAATTTCGCAAGGGATGGGTGTCGATAAGCAACTGTTTCAGAGGAACATGGGTAGTCGGAACTCCGGGCAGCGGTAAGACGTCAGCATCATAGAACCGTTCATCCGCCAACATAGTGCCAAGGGCTTTGCGATGGTGGTCTATGACTACAAATTTCCGACACTTGCCACTAAACTTTACTATCATTACAAGAAAAACCAGAAGCTCGGCAAAGTGCCAAAAGGATGTAAGTTCAACATCATCAACTTCGTGGATGTGGAGTACAGCAAACGGGTGAACCCCATTCAGGCAAAGTACATCAATAATCTTGCGGCGGCAAGCGAAACGGCGGAAACCCTGTTGGAATCCCTGCAGAAAGGCAAGAAAGAGGGAGGCGGAGGCAGTGACCAGTTCTTTCAGACTTCTGCCGTGAACTTTCTTGCCGCCTGTATCTACTTTTTCGTGAACTACGAGCGGGAACCCTACGATGCAAACGGAAAGAAACTGTATGCGGAGAAACGGCAAGATCCGCAGACGAAGTTCTGGAAGCCGACGGGTGTCGTTCGTGACCGTGAGGGTGGCAGCATCGTGGAACCTGCCTATTGGCTGGGAAAATACTCGGATATGCCGCATATCCTTTCATTTCTCAATGAGAGCTACCAGACTATTTTTGAGGTACTGGAGACGGACAACGAGGTCGCGCCGTTGCTCGGCCCGTTCCAGACGGCCTTCAAGAACAAGGCGATGGAGCAGTTGGAAGGTATGATAGGTACGCTGCGTGTCTATACCAGCCGTTTGGCCACCAAAGAATCCTACTGGATATTCCACAAGGATGGGGACGACTTCGACCTGAAAGTTAGTGACCCCAAGTCACCCAGTTATCTGCTGATAGCCAACGATCCGGAAATGGAAAGTATCATCGGAGCGTTGAACGCTCTGATATTGAACCGTCTCGTTACCCGTGTGAACACCGGGCAGGGGAAGAATATTCCGGTCAGCATCATCGTGGATGAGCTGCCGACACTGTATTTCCACAAGATAGACCGACTGATAGGTACGGCGAGAAGCAACAAGGTAAGCGTGACATTGGGTTTTCAGGAGTTGCCGCAGTTGGAGGCTGACTACGGAAAAGTGGGAATGCAAAAAATCATCACGACGGTGGGTAACGTGGTGAGCGGTTCGGCTCGCTCGAAAGAGACATTGGAATGGCTGTCGAATGACATTTTCGGTAAAGTGGTACAAGTTAAGAAAGGTGTAACCATCGACCGGGACAAAACGAGTATCAATCTCAATGAGAACATGGACAGCCTTGTACCCGCCTCGAAAATTTCGGATATGGCGACGGGATGGATTTGCGGACAGACGGCCAGGGATTTCGTGAAGACGAAAACCGGTACGGGAGGCTCGATGAACATTCAGGAATCGGAAGAGTTCAAGACTACAAAGTTCTTCTGCAAGACGGATTTCGATATGAGGGAGATAAAAGCGGAGGAAGCGGCCTATGTACCTCTACCGAAGTTCTACACTTTCAAGTCGAGGGAGGAACGGGAACGCATCTTGTATAAAAATTTCATACAAGTCGGACAGGACGTAAAAGACATGATAGCGGATGTACTGAACAAGCGTGGGGCGAAATAAATCAAAATCCCTGCAATAATTTCGTGGTTATTGCAGGGATTTTTATATTCAAATTTCAGTTACCCAAAATCTTGTGGGCATAAAGCCGGTTTTGCGGACGTAAATGAATTATCTGACAGTTTCCGATTGGGAATCATTTTCGGACAGCAAATTCTGTAATTTGTCGATGTCCGGTAGAGTCTTGCGTAGATTTTCAGGCATTTCTTGGGCTGTGCGATATGTCGCCACGCCCATAGGCTTATCATAGTCGCGCACCATGATTTCGACAAATTGGCGGTTAGCATCCTGACACAAGACGATACCGATTGAAGGGTTCTCGTGCGGTTCTTGTCGGTCATATCATATACAGTCAGATAGCCACTAAGCTGTCCGAGATAATTCGGACGGAACTTGCCCCGTTTCAGCTCGACGATTACGCTGGCATTCAGCTCCCTGTTGAAGAATACAAGGTCGGCAAACATTTCCTCTCCGGCAACTATCAGGCGATGCTGACTGTCGATAAAAGTGAAGTCGTTTCCAAAACGGAGGATGAATTGCTTGATGTTGGCTACGATTTGGTTTTCGATGACCTTTTCGTTCCAGTCCTGTTCACGTTCTCCCACATTCTCCAAATTAACCATTTCGAGCATATACTCATCCTTGAACGCCAATGCCGCTTTTACGGCATAAGTGGCTTCGGGCAGCACTTGAAGGAAGTTGCTCGGCAAAGATCCGCGATTTGAATAGATGTCTTCTTTCAAGTAATTTTTGAGAGAGGATAGCGACCACGCATTTTGAGCGGCACAATGGATATAGAACAACCGTTCCGCGATGTCTTTTGAACGGGTCAGGATTTCGATATGATGCGAAAAGCTGATCTTGACAAAATCGTCCCAAGTAAATTCGGTATTGAACGGTTGCCCGATGAGTTGCAGCAGGAGATGCTCGTCAATATCTAATTCGTCCAACAGCGTTGGACGAATTAGATCCGTACCCTTTTTCGACGAATGGTTTTCCAATTCGCCCAACACTGTTGGACGAATTAAGAATGTCCTCCATTCTTCATAGAATGAGCGCATCCGTTTCAACCCCGATTCAGAAAAGCCGTGCAGACCGGGCAACTCCCGTTGAAGGAGCTTTGATATGGTAGGCAATGCTTTAGTACCCCAACAGCCGATGCGGGAATTTTCAGACACGAATTTACCCACTCCAAAATACAACGAGAGAGTTTCTTTGTTGACTGCAGCCGCACTTCTATACCGGCAGCGTTCGATGGCATGTTTGATTATCTCTACTGCCTCTGCATATTGTGTATAATCCGATGGGATAACCTGTTGTTCCATATATATACAACCCGTTGGTTGAATTAAAAAGTTAGTAAAATGACAAATGAAAGGTTGTGCATATTTCTGGTTTTTAGTAACTTAATAGCATCCAAACTATTGAGTTCAAACCGTCGTATGCACAACTTCATCGAAAAATTCACAAAAATCAACGACATCTGCAAGAAATTTGCAGGAAATCGTGTAAATGAACATGGCAATGTATCTCGCCGTGGAGTTATTCCCACCTTTTCTGATTTGGAAGTTATAGCTCTTTCTCTTACAGCCGAAGCATTCGGTTATGACAGCGAGAACAACCTCTTTAAGAGATTGGCTGAATCTCCCGAACATATCCCTAACCTTATATCCAGAAGACAGTTCAACGTCCGTCGCAAACTCACGGCTTGTCTTGCAGAAGACATCCGCAGGGATATTGCCAAGAGCATAGACGGTGGGGAAAATGTCTTTGTGATAGACTCCAAGCCTGTCAAAGTATGCCAGCTGGCACGAGCCAAGCGTTGCGTTATGGGAAATGATAATCCGCAAAGCGCACCTTCCAAAGGCTTTTGCGCCTCCCAACAAATGTATTACTATGGGTATAAGCTCCACGCTATCTGTGGAATAAGTGGTGTTATTCACTCTTATGATATAACGGCTGCAAATGTTCATGATATACATTATCTGGATGATGCAAAGTGGGATTATCACGACTGTCTTATGCTTGGAGATAAGGGGTATTTAAGTGCTGAGGTGCAACAAGACCTTTTCGAAACGGCTCATATCAAGCTTGAAGTCCCGTATCGCTTGAACCAAAAGAATTGGAGAAATCCTTCGTGGGCTTACAGGCGTTTCAGGAAGCGAATCGAAACCGTTTTCTCTCAACTTAACGACCAATTCATGATGGTACGCAATTATGCAAAGCAGACAGGCGGACTGTTTACACGTACTGCCGCAAAAATCGCTGCTATGACCGTGCTGCAATACATCAACTTCTGTAACCATCGTAAAATTGGTCTTGTTAAAGATGCTTTATTTTAATTCAACCAACGGGTATATACATTTTGTGCCGCAAAGGTACGAAAAAATACAGGAGATACAGGACGGAATGTCAACATATTATGGTGCCGCGTGGGTATTATTCCGTATTTTTCGTATTCCGGTGTCCGTATCAGACTCGTCTTTGCCAAGTGGCAAGGGCGGCAACATTTACCGAAGGAACTACAAGGGGGATATTGGAAATGACGGAGCCGGACAATCCCACAAGCCGTAACCAGATGTATGTAACGGTAAAAGTGGAACAAGAATTTCAAAAGTAAGTTTATAATAGGATATTGCGGCTTGGACGCATCCAACCTCATACAAACAACACTGCCCGCGTGAAAATGAGGGCAGTGTTATTTATATGGTAGTTCACTTATTTAGGCTCGTGTACCGCTTAAAAGTTCGGCAAGTTGCCGGTCGCAGAATTTATCGTATTCCTCTTTGTCTGTACCGCTTTCGACGGCTCGGTCAATGACATCGCCCAACTCGTCGAAGCATACTTCCTCATTGACGCACTCCGCACCGTTCTCTTTCAGTAGATATACTTCATAATAATCGGAGCCGTTGAGAGCGATAACGACATATCCGGCGTGTAACCGTCCGTTTACTTTGATCCGCAGTGCCGGCAATTCCCGGAATACCGTAGCGACAAACTCGCCGATTCCCCACGACATGAGAATGGGCATGGGTGTAAGTGATACCAACTGTTCTTTGATGGTCTGTGCAATGTGCATTACATACTCTTTGTTCATGATTTTGTTGTTTAGATGATTGTTGACTTGTTTTAGTTGAACCATTCGGGGTTATCCTCTTTTAATTCCGTGATGAGTTCATCGTCCGGTAATTTGAGGGTCTTCGCATCGGTAAAAAAGAAAACCTCGTCATATATTTGTTCGGCTTCCTTACTTGCAAAACCTTCGTTTTCGTCCTCGAAACTGCCCGGATGAAGTGCATCGAGCAGAGCGGTAGAGCCGATAAGTAGTTCTTCACCTTCGTTGGATTTCACGATACGGCAGATGTAGATATTGCCGTCAAATTGTAGTTCTTTCGTTTTCATACGTCTGTTATCTTAATGGGATGTGTTTCCCGTGAACCTTGAGGTATTCCATGATGCACTTCGCTTCCTCGTGCGATGCACGGTTGCGGTCATCGTAGTTGCGTGTCTCGTCCGCCATGACCACGATACACTCCTTGACCAGTCGGGTAAAGGCTTTGCTGCAGTGTGGGGGTGCATTTCGGGGATAGACGGCTGCAAACCGTTTGGGGTTGAAGCCGTAATCGTTCACTGCTCTTTCCCAGTCTTTGGCGAGCTGGTACTCCTTGCTTTCCTTGATATTGTCCATAATCTTGAATTTTAATGATTTGTTTTTTTCTTCCCTCCGTTCGATTCCTTTCTGTCGGAACCGCTTTGGGATTTTATGGATGCGGTACACGGTTGTCGGTACAGCTTCATACGGAAGGCTTTTCCTGTCAATTACTCTTTCTGAGGAAAGGAAGAATTTGCAGGAAATTCACTTTAAGCCGCCGGATCAAGCGCGACGGCCGACCTTTGCATCTGATAAAACCAAACCGGGACGGACTGACAGGGAATGAAGCCGGGGAAACGTTATAAAAGGGAAGTTGAAAATGGTAAAAAAGAGAGGGAACGGACGTTATGAATGGAGGAAGGGCGGGTGGTGACGGGTTCGTCAGAAAGTTAAAAGAGGTACTTGGGTCCTTTGTCCGGAGCATACAAAAATGAATAGAGGGCGGATTTCTCCCTCCCCCTATCCGTTATGACAACATTTGTCAGGCAGCTATTTCTTCCGCTTGCGGTTCGGTCTGTGCTTCCGCTTCGGGTTGCGGTTCATCGGGTTGTTCCGCTTCCTGCGTGGCTTGTTCCTGCAAAGCGGCTTTCTTTTCCTCGATGCGTTGGTGTCGCTTTTCGTACACTCCATTATATCCGTCTTGGATATTGGGCAAGTTCTTCGGGCATATGCTTTTGGGCGAAGTCAAGCAACAGGGAGGCAGTGACGTTGTTGCCGAATGCGTCTTTGAAATTGGCAATCAGATAATCCCTGCGGATAACGGCTTTCTGCTTGGCGGTAAGGTTCTCGATGATGCGCATTTTGTCCTCGCTCGTAAGGTAGTAATAAGAGCCTTTATCTTCAATGCCTACCTCATTGAAATGCTCTTTGCGGAGTGAGGAGAGCAGGAAGAAATACACCATTTTCTCCTCGTCCTGTCCAAATTTGCGTTCTGACATATCGACCTCTAAAATCCGCTTTTTGGTGTCTTCAACGGTCTTTTCGAGGGCAATCTCCTTGTTGCGTTTGTCCTGCTTTTCCAACTTCTCGATAGGTGAAAGCGGCATTTCGGTTGCCGTACCGTTTGCGGTGGTAGCGGTATTTGCAACATAGCACAGTGTAATGTCGTTGCTCTCGATACGGAGATAGAGGGAGATTTCTCCTGCTTCGCTTCGGGTGCGGATTGCTTCGCATTTCTCGGTGTAGCCGTTCAATTTCTGCTCGTAATCCTTTTCTGCTTCCTCGTATTCCTCGGTGGTATCGTAATCCTCTTTTTGAGGAGCTTGGGGGCATTCGGGGTATTTTCGTTGCATAGGTTTTAAGGCTTTCCACCTCGTAGCCCATAGCGGTAAGTCGGTCGATGACGGCTTCATTGTAATTGTAGCTTTCGTGGCAGAGGGGAACGGCAGGGTGCTGTTCCATGAGCCGCATAGCCTTTTCGGTAAGGTGCGATGTGTTCATTTCCACCAAGCAAGCACGGTTGGCGCAATTTCCGCAACTACCCTCACAGAATAACATCATGTTATTGGTATTGTGGGGACATGAAAGACAAAGGGTTTTGTCAAATGAATAGCGATTGAGGTCTGCGGTATATTGCCGTTCGATGCTCTGTGCCACCTCGGAGGCTTTCATGCCTCGCCAACTATTGTACTGCACTCCCTCTTTCAGATGTTGGTCGTACACCTCACGCTGTATCTCTTCCCCATAACGGCAGATTTCACTTGCCACACTGATTGTGATTTCGTCCTGCTCCAACAGCAAGGCGATTTCGGGTATCAAGGAAACGAATTTAAGTCGTGTACGGATATACGCTTCCGTCTTGCCGAACTGCACGGTCAAGGATTGGACATCGTGGCGACCGCTGTCTATGAGTTTTTGGTAGGCGTTGGCTTCCTCAATCGGGGTAACATCCTGCGATGCAGGTCTCGGTGATTGCCATTTCCTCGGCTGTCTCGTCGAAATTTCCATGACGGTAGCCGGAATTTCCGTCAATTCAGCCATGAGGGAAGCACGGTATCTGCGTTCTCCAAAGACAATCTCGAAACGGTTGTCCGCAATGGGGCGCACACCGATAGGCTGAAGCACTCCCTGCTGACGGATACTCTCGGCAAGTTCCGCAAGGCTTGTCTCGTCAAAGTTCTTGCGTGGGTTGTAGTTACTTGGCTGAATGTTTGCCAATGCTACCGATGTGATGTTCTTCTCTACTGCTTGGGCTGCTGCTGTTGTTGCCATAATCATAAAATTTAATTGTTATTGAATTGATTTTCTTTTTTATCCCTCTTTTCGGTTCTTTTTTCTGCCTGAACCGCTTGGGATTTACAGATGCTTCAAGGGACTGACGAACAAGCTATTTTCAACGCTTTTTCCGGAAAATTACTCTTTCAAGGAAAGGAAGAATTTTACGAGAAATGCACTTCAAAGCGGTGAAATCAAGCGCGGCAGTCCAAATTTGCGTCTGGAAAACCAACCGGCGATGGCAGGAACGAGACCGGACAAGCGGTAAGCGGAATGGATAGAAAGGGAAATGCAGCCTTGCAGCTATAAGAGGCGAATAGAACAGGTAAACTGTCAGGGGATATAAATGGGAAAACCGCTACCTTGTGGACGTGTGTCATAAGATAGCGGTATTTGGTATAAAAGTCGATTGGGCGGCAAGCCGCCCTGGTTATTTCTCGTGCTTCTCCAGATATTCCTTCATCGCCTCGTTCACAATATTTCGGAGCGACATATTCTTTTCGATAGCGAGGTATTTCATCCGGGTATGGATGCTTTTGTCGATAACAAAATTGCAATGCACAGCAGGCTCTTTTTCCGTTTTGACCGGTGCAGGTTCTTTCTTTTGCGTGGACTTCCCGGTGGATGACAGCAAGCCGTCCAGTCCGCTTCTCATGCCGTTTTTCAATGAATCACTTTTGCTCATATCGTTTTTACTTTAATTTCAACACTTCTTTTGCTAACTCCATGTAGTCCTTTGCCCCGTTGCTGTTCTTGTTGTATTCAAAGATGTTCAGACCCTTTATCGGAGCTTCGGCCAATGCCACATTGTCCCGGATGACGGTCTTGAACACTTTGTCGCAGAACGATTCGCTGATGAGTTCCGCTACACTCTTGTTGAGCGTCTTGCGCTTGTCAAACTGTGTGATGACAATTCCGCCGATGTTCAGATTCGGGTTCAAACGGGTTTTGACAATCTCGATCACATTTGTAATCTTCGCCATTCCGCGCATGGCGAGGAACTGTGCTTGTACCGGAATAATCAGAAAGTCCGCCGATGTGAGGGCGTTCAGCGTCAGCAAACCCAGCGAGGGCGGACAGTCAATCAGGATATAGTCGAATTTCCGGCTCTCAAGCAATTTTGCAATCAGGCCTTTCAGTATCAGTTCCCGTCCCGGCTCGTTGATAAGCTCGGATTCCGCCGCTGACAAATCAAGGCAGGACGAACAACGGAAAGGCCATTATTTAACTCGAATACCGTTAACGGGTATTCACCTTTCATTGCTCCGTACACCGTCCGTTCCTCTTCGATGGAGAGACCGCAGGATTCCGTGAGGTTCGCCTGACCGTCCATGTCGATGAGCAGTACACGCTTTTCTTCTGCTGCAATGCGGCAGCAAGATTGATGGTGGTGGTCGTCTTTCCGACACCGCCCTTGTGGTTCAAAACAGCGATTATCTTTGCCATAAATTCCTATCTTTATTTCTGATACAAAGATACTACTATTTTTAGTATTTACTATGATTAGTGTGTACTATTTTACTACTTTATTACATTTTAGTATCGTAGTATCTACTACTATACTAAAATACTGATTGACTAAATGTAGTTGCATTCTATCATTTCCGATGTGATATTTCCTAATATCCTACTTTACTAACCTTAGTATATACTACATTTAGTATCGGTTGTATAACAGTAAAGTAGCCTCTTGGAGCATATAACGGATATTGCCGCTGTCAGATCGGGGAACACAAGAAAAATCCCTCTGCCGGGTTCATCACAACCAAACAGAGGGAAAAGGCTAAAGATATGAGTATGGTTTAAGCGGCTTTGGTTGTAGGTTCGTATTCGGTAGCCGGTGTTTCGGGTGGGGTTAGAGAGCGTTCCGCATCCTTGAGACTTTCGTCAATCTTCCGCTGCAGCTCCTTGCACTCCAGTTTGAGTTTTACCAATTCATCGGCTTTGCTCCACTGGCGGTCAACGATGTCCTGCAATATGGGGATTTCGCTTTCAATCCGCTCCACCGCCTTTTGTTGCTTCTCAATAAGTGAGGGCAATTTGTTTAGTGTAGCCTGCGGATATTGAGCAGATTCCACGAAGCCAAGCGGTAACGCACCTGTCAGTCCACAACGGTATTTAAGCCCGCTTGTCCCCTCGACAAAGAACGTGTTGCGGTCAAATACCCCTGTTATACTGTACTCGCTGCGTACCAAACAGGTTCAGTCCTGCAAACGTACCAATCGTGCCATACGCTCCGCTACGGTAGGTTTTAGCGATGCGGTGTAATTCCCGGCCTGTTTCCTCGGTTGTGGCTTGTGGCAGGTTGAGAAGCTGCGTTACCTTTGTGCCCTCGTAAGAGTTGAAGTATTCCCAATCATTGATGAAACCGGCCTTTGTACGCCGTGCCTTTTCAACCTCTTCACGATTGGAAGCTATTTTGCGCTCGGCACGGACGCGTTCTTTCTTGAAAATGGCCTGTTCCTTTTCCAACTGCATAATCTTGTTGTCAAGTTTTGCCTTGTTCAGCAAATCTGTATTGCCGGAAAGGACAGCCACGAACTCGGCGAAGTTCATGCCGTTGTCCTCGTCCATGCCGCCCTCGTCGATACGGCGCACGGCTATTGTGCCGTTATTGATTTGGTTGATGAACATCTGCTTGTTTTTCAGCAAATTGAATTTGTAGGCGTCAAGTGTCTTTTCCGTGCCGTATATCACCACATCCACCACATTGCCGCCCCACAGCTTCACGGTGTTGCCCTTGCGTACCGCCCTGCCGTTGCGCTGCTCCATGTCGGCCGGTCGCCAGGGAAATCTCCAAATGATGCACCGCTACCGCCCGCTGTTGGGCGTTTACCCCTGTGCCTAACATGGTGGTACTGCCGAAAAGCACACGCACCTTGCCGTTGTTCATGTCCTCGAACAGGCGTTTTCTTGCCCTTTCGGTGGTGGCGCACTGGATAAACTGCACTTCATCGGCCGGAATGCCGAGGTTCACCAACTTCTTTTTAATGTCAGTATATACGTTCCACTCATTCGGCTTGTATGTGCCGAGGTCGCTGAACACGAACTGCGTACCCCGGTTGGCGTTCGATTTCACATAATAGTCATAGATTGTTCTTGCGCAGATTGAAGCCTTGTTGTCGGCATCGTCGCTGAACTTGTCGCCCAACAAACGCATATCGAGAGCCATTTTCCGTGCCACGTTGGTAGCGACCAACATTTTAGCCTTATCGAGATTGTCGGGTTCGGGCGTATCAAGTCCCAAATCCTCCCACTGTCCGCTGTGTGCAAAGGAAACCAGACGGCCTATCATTTCCTCCTGCTGGATAGTGGGCGCATGAGAAAGAAAGCGCACGTTTTTTTATCCGGTACATCGAGGTTTATCATGTCGGCGGTGCGGTAGTCGGTAATCTCACGCAGGAACATTGCCAGTTCCGGCACTTTGATGTAGGTGCGGAAACGCTCTTTACGCTTGATTGCACCTGTCACGTTCAGTTCATAGTCGGCTGTCTTCTGCGTAAATATCGCCGCCCACGCATCGAAGCAAGAAATCTGTTGACGTTGCAATTCTCTTGGTCTAAGATACTTGAACATCACATATAGCTCGGTGAGTGCGTTAACTACTACCGTGCCCGAAAGGAATGTTGCGCCGAGGTCACGTCCTGTCCGGTGCTGAATGTCACGGATGGCAAACAGCAGGTTCATCGCCCTTTGCGAGCCTTTGGTATTGCCTATACCGGCAACCCTCGTGTGGCGTGTCTGAAACATTAAGTTCTTGAAAATGTGGCATTCATCGACAAATATGTGGTCTATGCCCATCGAGTGAAAATCGACTGTATCGTCTTTCCGGTCGTTGATTTTCATTCGCAACTCCTTAAGTTTGGCCGTGAGGTTCTGTTTGCGCTTCTCCAGACCGTCCTGCATCTTTCCGCTGCGGTAGCGCATGGTGGATTGTTCCAATACTTCCAAATTGCGCTCCACATCGGCCAGTTCTTCGGTGAATATATCTATCATGGTCTGTTCCGACTGCGGTATTTTGGCGAACTGGTCGTGCGTCAGAATGATACAGTCCCAGTTGTTGTTCTTGATTTTCGAGAATACCTCTTTGCGGTTGGCAGGGGTGAAATCCTCCTTGCCCGGATAAAGCACCTTTGCCGAGGGGTAAGCCTTGCGGAACGTGTCGGCAATCTCGTGAACATTGGCTTTCAAGCCGATAATGAGTGGTTTCTGCACTAATCCGAGGCGTTTCATTTCGTAAGCTGAAACGCACATTATCATCGTCTTGCCTGTGCCTACCTCGTGCCAACAGATACCGCCGCCGTTCTGCTTAATCATACAGATAGCGTCTTTCTGTGAGGGATAGAGGCTGTCGTATGGGAAATTCTCGAAAGAGAGCTGCGGAAAGGTCTGTGCCGAGCCGTCATAATGCGGACGGACATAGCAGTTAAACCGCTCGTTGTACACCCTTACCAATTCGTCCCTTACCTCTATCGGTTGACAGTCGAGCCACTGGTTGAAACGGTTTCTTATCTCCTGTATCTTGGTGGCCGCTTCCTGTATGGCTTCCTCGTCCGGCACTCGTACCGTTTCGCCGTTCCGCTCTATCTCTTTGGTTATTTCGGGAACGGTGTCCTGCAATGCGTGTACAAACAAGTCCTCTCCGTTGTAATTCTTTACGGAATAGGTGTTATAGACTATAGGGGAATATCCTTGCAGACGTACCAGATAGGTGTCGTTCACGTCAAAATACATCACATCGGTTTCCGTTCCGAAAAGCTCTGTGGCAAAATCGGCGTACAGCTTCGTGTCAATCCAACGCTCGCCCATGTTGATGTCGAGTTCCTCGTAAGGTATCGCTTCGGGCATGGCTTCCTCCAATGCCTTTACAGCGGTTTCCGCCCAGTCCTTTTCCTTGCCTGTGAGGTCGGGAAGATAAGAGCCTGTTTCCTTGCTTTTGGCAATGACGTTTCTGGCTATGAACTTGCCTTTGTGTTCCCATTCTCCGGTGGCTGGGTTGTAGAATATCTCGCCTTTGAGGTCGTCGATAACTTCGTCCTCGTCTTTGCCTGTGGTCTGTGTCAGATAGCCCATATCCACACAGCCGTAAAAGTTCAGACTGCTTGCCAACGCTTCGGCCGGTGTGAGTTGCACGGTCGTGTCTATCTTTTTGAACGCTACAGGCTCACGCATGATGTCGGCTTTGAATATGTTGCCCTTGACCTGCATTTCTATTGTAAAGACTTCCACGCCAAGGCTGTCAAGCATGATAAATTCCTTGTTGTCGTTCTCGTGGAAAAAGCCCCATTTGGCGACAAAAGCATCATAGCAAGCGTTCAGTCGTTCACGCAGTTGCGGCTGTTCCATCTGTTTCTCCTGCTCTTTGATTGCAAGTTCAAAGTATGCCTTGCGGATAGCGAAATAGTCGTTTGCCCTGTCGGTGTTCACCTTGCCCTCGTCCACCGGGACAAAATCGGTGGCCGTCTCTTGGTAGAGGTCGGATTTGCGGTATTGGATAACGCCCACCTGCCCCTCGAACAGTACCATTGCGCCCTCTTTCATCCACGCTTCCGGCTCGTCCGTATAGGCTCGTCTGCCTTTTGGTGGTTGCTTAACGGCCACACTACCGAAAAGGGACATTTGCGTGTGTATGCCGTCCTGTCCCTCACTTGTGAAAAGGCTTTTGCGGAAATAGCGGCCAAAGTCGAGTTTGAGCAATGCGGCGAGGTACTGCGACATGGCGTTTTCATCACCCTGCCACTGGTATTTGCGTACATACTTGCCGTACTGGTTCATCGCAATGCGGCTGCCTGTTGCAAGGGTGGTTTTCGACAATGTGAAAAGTTTGTTGGCGTATTCGGTCATTGTGCCTGTCGTATCTGCCTTTTCCCTGCCGACCTGCAAAAAGAGCTGTTCCCTTTGTGAAAGTGATGCCTTGTGTGTATGTTTTTGAAATACAAGTAAGTCACTGCCTACCTCGATACCGCTTGTTTGCATGAAAAGCATGTCGGGCAGACGAATGGCACTTATCAAATCAGCATGGCTCACAAGGTAATCACGCACGAATTTGTTGCTTGGTGTGTCGGCCACGCCCCTTGATGTGACGAAAGCCAACAGACCGCCCTCGTTCAAAAGTTCCATAGCCTTGACGAAAAAGTAATTGTGTATGGTCTTGGTAGCCTGCTCGTATATGCCGCCTTTCTTCCAGAGTTCCGCATCGAACACACGGAAGTTACCGAAAGGTATGTTGGAGGCTATGACATCGAATTTCGTATGTTTAAAACCCTGTTCGTCTATCGTTTCAAACCCGGCTGTCCGTGTAATCGTGTTGTCATTCAGCAGGGAGAGTATCAGACCCGAAACCGGGTCTTTTTCAATAGCATAGCCGCAGGTGTCGGACATGGCTACCGGGAGGAAACCGCCAATGCCTGCACTCGGTTCGAGGAATGAGCGCATTTGCAGTCCGTTATCCTTGAATGTAGTGTGTATTTGTTTTGTTACCGCTTGAACAAGGAATTTCGGGGTGTAGAACGCTGTCAGGACGGAGGCTTTGATACCCTCCATGACGTTTGTGGCGCATGGGTTCTGTGAAATGTGGGTAGGTGTCGATAAGCTCCTGCAATCTTTGTATCGGTTCTACCATGTCGCCACTTACAGGCTTTTCCGTGCCGATGTTCAATACTTCTTTGATACCGCCAAACCCCGAATATAGGGATAAAATCTCTTTTTCCTCTGTTGTGGCTTGTCTGCCTTGAATGTGGATTTGTAACGCTGTCTTTATCGCTTCCACGTTTGCCACCAATGATTTCAATTTGTTGTAACTCATATTTAACCTTTCTTTTTATTTCCCTTTGTTCGGTCTGTTTGCGACCGCCGGGAAGATTTTTCTGCTTTCAGAAGGTGGTGAGGGACAATCGGACAAGGCTGATCCGAAAAAATACGCTCGACAGACGGAGAGGAAGATTTTTACGTGTCACTCGCAGCGGCACGCCGGCCTTGGCAAGATTGGAGCGGCCGGTTACCTTTGCGGAAAATTCTATCCCGTAGGTCGCACGGCAGCGGACTTGGGTTTAATGGGAATCCGTTAGAAAAAGGAAAGATTATGGGTAAAAGAATAAGGCGGCCAGCCGGGACGGACTTTTCGACGGACTGTCTTGGGACTACAGAGGGCAGGATTTATCCCGCCCCCTGTAATGCCAAGTCTGTCCGTGTCCGTCCTTTTGCAAAAAGGGGCTTCACGCACTTTATGTAAGGTGTTACACAAAATGCGTGAGGCTGCTTGAAGCAAACTGGCCGCAGGATGTAAGGCTATAAGAGGGAGAACAGGAGTTCTATAAAAGGTCGTTGGCGGACGGGAACATCAGACCGTACCGAGACTTTGCCCGATACGGTCTGTCCTTACCCTGCATATAACTCAGTCTATGTCATAGCCTATCATGTATTCATCGTTGATAAGCAGATAATAGTAGCCGTTACCGCAATTCCGGTATTCTTTGCTGAATCCAGCCGCCATATCGCCGTTTTCGCGCGGCTCACACCATAACGTACCGTCATAGCCACAAAAGTCGAAACGTCCGGTGGAAAACTTTTCGCCTTGCTTCAGTGCCGTTCTGAAACGAGCCATATCCCAACTGCCGCAATACTTCTCGATGGTGGCAAGTCCGATACACTTGCCGTCGATGCGTGTGCCGGTCGTGATGCGGTTCTCGTAAAGGGATTTATCCAAATCGGCATTAGCGATTTTGCGAAGCCAGTCGTTTGTATGCGTGGCAAGCCGGGCAAGTTTCTGGTATTTCAAGACCAGTTTCTTTTCTATGTCCGCTGCATCTTCGGGAGAGGATGACGGATAGTATATCTTCTCAATGCTTGCCCAATCTGTGAAGATGTACCCGCTTTTCGTTTTTTGGTCGGTCGACATATGCCCGATAACATTTTCATTGCGGTTGATGAATAATCGCCTGCGTTGGCCTGCAATCCTTACATATAAAGAGGCGGGATTCTGCTCGTTTCGGAGATAGGCTTCTGCCGGATGGATAGTTGTTGTTTCCATATCTATATGAATTTTGATTTTTGCTGTTCCTATTTGGGTTTACCTGTTCAAAGTTCCGGGATTGTGCCGTTCTTATATAGAACACCGTCCCGATAATGGGACACGATGCCCGGCTTAAGTCCCATTTCCTCAAAGGCTATATGCCTGATATAGTCCTTGTATTCTTTGCCAATGAAATTCTTTCCACAAAGGTTGTTGAAAATCATAGGGACGGAAAAAAACGTCTTCGCTCGACAATATCACTTTGCCGTCTTGTCTAATTTCTTCTACCATACTTGTTTACTTTTAATTGGTTGAACTTTTCTGCTGATTTTTTCTTTTTCCCTGCTTTCGTTTGCCGTGCAGGTTTGTTTTCAGCTTTTTGAGGCAGCCAGAGGATGAAGCTGTGGCATCATAAGCCAAACCCGGATAGAAAACCGACCGTGCAACAGTCTGTTTTCGTCATCCGAATGCAATGCGGCTTGGCGATTATGCGCTTCGTCCTACATTCGCCGACGAAAAGAGTAAAGAATGACCTGCCGATAAACGAGATGTGACAACAATAAAACAGGAAAATACGATTTGGTAAATTGTCATTGTACAATATTAGAACAACCACTAAATATCGGCACAATTTTAATTTAGTGCGATATTTAGTAGATGATGACAAAAGGTTATTTACATATAGATTGTTTTAAATAAATACAAATTTTCGGCACTATTTCTGAATAGTGCGAAAATTTGCTATATTTGCAGGCAAAAACAGGATATAATATGAGTAATAAAACAACGACATCCATACTTGAATACGCTGAAGTACACCGTGATTTCAGCATGGATGACTTGTTTGCCTATCTTCACGAAAAGGTTGGTATAAGCAAGTCTTCCTTGTCATGGTATCTGTTCAAGCTCGTGAATGAAAATGCACTGGTCAGAACCGGACGCGGAATGTATGCTAAAGTCATGAAACAGCCCTTTGTTCCTAAACTCATAGGTGAAGTAAGAGAAATTTACGATTCGTTGCTGGTCAATTTCCCATTTGCGAAGTTCTGCGTCTATCAGGGGGATATTATCGCACCCTTGCAGCATCACCTTTCTTCCAACCGTGTTGTCTATGTGGAAACAGACAGGGATTCGGCAGAAACGGTTTTCAACTTTTTGAAAGACGGGAACCGTGACGTCTATCTGCGACCGGACAAGAAATATGATTTACCGATA
>OIEZ01000086.1_pt1 | contig 18303 bp, 15 predicted proteins | sample 1581941 | NCBI WGS metagenome assembly OIEZ01 (sample SAMN04414078, study PRJEB24778) | human gut metagenome | material: faecal | host: Homo sapiens | reverse complement strand
GGAGATGACAACCCTACCTACTCGCTGGACGGGAAATGCAGTATTGAGTCACACTTACTGGAAGACATCGTAGAAGCGCGTGTCAATGAGATACTGGCCAATGTATGGAACCAGATTGTTCTTTCGGATGATGTCGCAGCTCGCGAAGCGATGTCACAGGCTCAGTACATTGCCGGTATGGGATTCAGTAATGTAGGTTTGGGTATTGTTCATTCCATGGCGCATCCGTTGGGCGCTCATTATGATACTCCGCATGGAGTTGCCAATGCATTGCTTTTGCCCTATGTGATGGAATATAATGCAGAGTCTCCGGCTGCTCCCAAATATATTCATATAGCTAAAGCTATGGGAGTAGATACGGTGGGTATGACCGAGGCTGAGGGAGTTCGTGCGGCTGTGGATGCAGTCCGGAAGCTGTCATTGAGCATTGGCATTCCTCAAAAGCTACATGAGATAAATGTAAAAGAGGAAGACTTGCATCAATTGGCTGTTGATGCCTTCAATGACGTGTGTACGGGCGGTAATCCTCGTCCTACTTCTGTCGAAGATATTGAGACTTTGTATCGTAAAGCTTTTTAATTATAATTTGAATTACCATGAAGAAAACTATTATTTCATGTGTGCTGTTTTTAACAGCTGTCACTGCTTTTCGCAGACACCAATGAAGACGGCAGCAGAAGCTAAACTTTCGGCTTCTGACCTTGCTGTGAAAATAGCAGACCGTATCCTTGCTACCACTACTTATGAGTTTAAGAATACTAAGACCGGTAAAACCTATAAGTCTGTCAAGAACTTGCCTTTGGATATGAATGTCAAGGTTGCATGTAAGTACAATAATTGGCATTATACCAATGGAGTAACCCATATCGCTTTAATGGAATTGGCCGATAAAACGGGAGCGAAGAAGTATGATGATTATGTTCTTAAAAATATGAATTTCGTATTTAACGAAGGTAATCTTGACTTCTTTAAAAAGCAGTATGAGCAGGCAATGAAAAATGAAGGATGGTATGGCGTTCGTAAGTTGAGTTGGCACATGATATTCCGTGGAAAGCGTTTGGATGATAACGGTCCTATGGGAGCCAGCCTGATTGACCTGCAGATGAAGCATCCGAATAATTCTTTCTTGAATTATATTAATGAAACAGCCGAGCACTTGAACTATGGCGAGCCTCGTTTGGCCGACGGTACTATTGCCCGTATCTGGCCTCATGAAAATACCATCTGGGCAGATGATGCTTTCATGGCTATCTCTTTCCTTGCACGTATGGCTAAGATGACCGGTGACATGAGTTATATCAATGATGCTGCCAATCAGGTAATCAAATATCACAAATATTTGTGGTGTCCCGAAAAACGGATTCTCTATCATTGTTATCATACGGATACGGACGAGCACGGTGTTGCTCATTGGAGCCGTGCCAACGGTTGGGTTTTCATGGCAACTGCCGATTTGCTTGCAGTGATGCCGCAGAATCATCCCATGCGTCCTGAGGTTCTGGAGTGCTTCCGCCGTCAATGTAGCGGTGTAGTGCGTTATCAGGGTAAGAACGGTCTTTGGCGATCAGCTTCTTGATAAGGAAGATTCTTATGAGGAAATTACGGGTACGGCCATGTTTGTTTTGGTATCGCACGTGGTGTAAAGCATGGCTGGCTGCATCCTGATTTCATTTATGCTGCCGAGCAGGGGCTGAAAGGAATGATGATACTGATGTCCGACAAAGGCGATGTGACCAAAATCTGTGTTGGAACGGGTATCATGCCGTCGCCTGCATACTACTACAACCGTCCTACCCAAGAGAATGATCCGATGGGTGAAGGACCTGTTCTCCGCGCATTGATTGAAATGATGGATGCGCCGAAGTATACAGAGATTAAGGCTGAACAGCAATACGATAAAATTGTAGTCAAAAAGTAATAATCCTTTTAGATAGTATGTTAATCCCGTCTGGAAACACAAAGATACTTCCAGACGGGACTTTTTTTATTAAATCTTCCATAGGTATCTCTTATTTCACAAATATTTCCTATTTTTGTCCCGAACCCATCATGAAGGACACGTGGTATGACTAAGAATTACAATGATTTAGGAGTGGAATTTAAGTACCTTATCGTAAATGACATGGACCAAAAGTTTGGTCTGTGGGTAAATACTGTCGGCTTTCAATCCATTCAGCCGGACTCTCCGTATCCATTGAAGGATCATCCTTCCGGTTATTTCTTTAATGCCCAGAAAGGACGTGTCTTGCGTGAGTATCAATTGGTTTATATCACGAAAGGACGGGGATTGTTTTCTTCGGAAACAACGCCGGAAAGCAGGTATGCAAAGGACGTCTGATGGTATTGTTTCCCCGGTCAATGGCATACTTATCACCCTTATCGCCAAACCGGATGGAACGAATATTATATCGGTTTTGAAGGTCCTGTCATTGATAATCTGGTGAAAGGCGGTTTCTTGTCTAAAGACAATCAAGTGCTTGAGGTGGGTTTGAATGAGGAGTTGGTCTCTCTTTTTTCCCGTGCTTTGGAAATAGCGGAAGCGGAATAAAATATCTTCTCAACAGTATCTTGGCGGTATAGTGCTGCACATAGTAGGTATGATACTGTCCATTTCGAAAAATAAAATTTTTGAGGTGGGCGATGTTGATCAGAAGATTGAACAGGCCAAGATTATAATGAATGAGAATGTCTTTAAGGATATTGATCCTGAAGAGTTGGCTATGAAATTGAATATCAGCTATTCCTGGTTCCGGAAAGTATTCAAGGACTATACAGGTTATGCACCGGCTAAATATTTCCAGGAATTGAAGTTGCGTAAAGCCAAACAATTATTGGTTGGTACTTCTCATTCCGTTAAAGAGATTTCTTTTATGCTCGATTATAAATCTACCGAACATTTCTTTTCATTATTTAAAAAACGCACAGGGTTTACCCCATTGGAATATCGTTCTTTTGGTCGGGAGACTGAGGTGGAGAACGAGGATTTTGATTAATGTCAAAATGAATAGTCTACTATCAAAATTGTTATAAAAGCTTTGATTGTCAGCTTCTTATTATGTATAAAGTTCCTTTTTTCTTAAGAGAAAGTCAAAAAGGATAGCATTTGTATCAGTAGGTGTATTTTGTTAAGTTTGTCTATATTTAACTTTGCATTCATAAGCTCTGTGTCCGATAACAGTTGCATCGGACGGTTAATCTTGAATTAATTAATCAACCAATTTATATTAATAATCTATGAGAATTTTACACAAAAAGTTATGCTTGTTAATGCTTCTTTTAATAAGCTGTCATCTAAACATTCTTGCACAAGGCAAAATTATTACGGGTGTCATATTAGACAAAACGGGTGAAACAGTTATCGGTGCGAGTGTTTTAGTGAAAGGAACTACTAATGGTACTATCACAGATGTTGATGGTAACTTTACTCTTAACAATGTTCAGGAAAATGCTGTCCTACAAGTTAGTTTCGTTGGTTATAAAACTCAGGATATTGCTTTGAAAGGACAAAGCAATGTAAAAGTGACTTTGGAAGAAGATACGGAAGTCTTGATGAAGTTGTTGTTATTGGTTACGGTTCTGTGAAGAAAGTACTTGACGGGGCTGTGGCAAAAATGGATACTAAAGGAATTCAAGATCGTCCTTTGGCGCGTCCAGAAACAGCTTTGCAAGGGCAATTGGCTGGAGTAACGGTACGTACTACTACCGGTGAACCTGGTGCTGATATGCAAATTCGTGTACGTGGTGCTGCTTCGGTAAATGCTAACTCCGATCCTCTTTATGTAGTTGATGGTGTTCCTATGACTACTTTAAGTGGAATAAATCCGGCAGATATTGCTTCTATTGAAGTTTTGAAAGATGCGGCTTTCTGCAGCTATTTATGGTTCTCGTGGCTCAAATGGTGTAGTTATTGTGACAACGCAGAAAGGAAAAACAGGTAAACCAAAAGTTTCTTTTAATGCTAGCGTTGGTTTTCAAACTTTGGAAAAGAAAATAGATTTACTGAGTGCTACAGAATGGATGGAGTTCAGAACAAGATGGAATGATGCTTATTATTTATCTGAAGCTCAAAAGAAAGGAATCACTAATGCTAGTATCCGCGATGATAATGCCACGCGTTTGGCAAATGTAGGAGTTAAGGCTGGTACAGATAACGCTTATTTGTATATTCTTGATGACCGTTGGTTTAATTATTTAAGTCAAGATATGAGAGATTCCCATACCTATACTCCAACTTCGGAAAGCCTTAGTCTGTTGGATTGGCAAGATGAAGTTTATCGTACCGCTATTGTACAGGATTATAGTTTGAATGTGTCCGGTGCTACTGATAATGTCAGCTATTTATTTTCTGGTGGTTATATGAACCAAGAGGGATTAGCTACAGGAACTGGCTATAAGCGTTTTTCTTTCCGTGCAAATGTAGAGTCAAAAATAAATAAATATCTTTCTATTGGAATGAATTTAGCTCCAACTTATATTGTAACAGACGGCTCGGGACGTGCTAATGGTAAGGATTCGCAAGCTCATAAAACGCTTTCTTCTGCTCCGGTTTCAGAACCGGGTGTCGGATATATGACTTACGTACAACCTAACGGCCGTTACGGATGGGCAGATACAACTTCAAGTCCAAGTTATATTTTGAATACGGATATTAGCCAAAATCGTACATTACGTATGGTCGGTAATGCTTTCTTACGTATCACTCCATTTCAGGATTTTCGAGTTGAATTGTCTGCTGCAGCAAATTATTATGATTTGGATGGAAACAAATATTCTTTTTCAAGTTCAGGCAAAGGTTGGGCAAAGGGTGAAGGCCAATCTTCTTCGGGTAGCCACTCTACAAGTCGTATTTGGAATACTTTATTACAAGCTGTAGCTAATTATGATCATACATTCAATAAGCATGGAGTAAGCGCTATGCTCGGTTTTTCGTCAGAACAATCTTCTTTAGGATATAAAACAGAACAAGGTTTCAAAGCTCCTTTTCCCAATGATGCCATTACAGGTTCGTTTGATGGTTCAAAGGTTGCCGCTGGAACTAATACAGTAACAGAACAGACACCTAATAAATTATTATCTACATTTGGTCGTTTGCAGTATAATTATGATGAACGTTATATGCTTTCGGGTAGTTTGCGTTTTGATGGAGGTTCTGTTTTCGGAGTTAATAATAAATGGGGTGTATTCCCTGCAATATCTGGTGGTTGGATTATATCTAATGAGAAATTCTTTAAGAATTGGGATCAAAATGGTGGAATATCATTGAAAATTAGAGCTAGTTATGGTGTGACAGGTAATAATTCTATCAGTAATACAGCTGCTTATGCAACTTTGACTTCTTCCGTCTATGGGGGAGCTGCAGGTTATTATACTAGTAGTTTGGGTAATGCTGATTTAGGTTGGGAGAAAACTCATAGTACGGATATTGCAGTGGACTTGGGCTTTTTGAATAACCGTATTCAATTGTCACTGGATTGGTATACAAAAAATACGACCGACTTATTATATCAAGTTCCCGTAGAAGGTGCTTCTGGTTTCAGCACTATTTGGGATAATTTAGGTGATATTCATAATGAAGGTTTTGAAATAGAGCTGAATACGCATAATTTGACAGGGAATTTTAAATGGGATACTTCATTTAATATGTCGTATAATAAGAATGAAGTAAAGAAGTTGGGTACGGATAATACTCCTATTTATTCTGGATTCTCCGGAAGCAATTACTCAAATATATTGACTGTGGGTAAAGCTGTCAATACGTACTATATGTACGATGCTATTGGAGTATGGAAAAATCAAGCTGAGATTGATGCTTATAGTGCAGCTCATAATGGACAACCCGTTACATTTGAAGGTAAACAGATTCAACCGGGTGATATCCGTTTATAGAGATGTCAATAATGATGGTAAATATGATAAGGATAATGATTAGAGACTATTTGGGAAGTCCAACACCTAAATTTGTATTTGGTATGACTAATAGATTCTCTTATAAGAATTTTGATTTATCAATCTTATTAACAGCACAAACTGGAGGTAAAATTTATGGTATCTTGGGACGTGCTATAGACCGTCCAAGTATGGGAGCTAAATCTAATATAATGGGGCATTGGAGAGATGCATGGTGGTCTGAAGATGAACCAGGCAACGGATCGGTTCCTTATATTTTGAGTCAAACAACTGGCACTACGCTGGATTCCAGATGGTTATATTCTTCTAATTATTTGCGTATTAAGAATCTTACTCTGGGATATAAGTTACCGATTAATCCTAAATTTATATCATATGCACGTGTATATTTGTCTATTGAGAATCTAGCCAAATGGGATAGTTATTATGGTGGGTATTCTCCAGAAGCTGCCAATGTGGGCTCAGGTCCTGGAGGAGCAAGTGCACTTGGACTGGATTATGGTGGTTATCCTAATGCTCGTACATTTACTTTTGGTATAAATGTTAATTTTTAATCCTTAATACAAAGAACTATGCTTAAACTTAAAAATATAATATGGCTGGCTGCGCTGGTCGTGACTATCTCCTCGTGTGATGATTATTTGGATACTCCACCTGTAGATAAAATAACTTCAGATGGATTTTATCAAACTCAAGCTCAATCGGAGCAAGGTATTTTAGGCATTTATGCGGATTTGCGCCAAGCATCTAATTGCATGTATTGGTTTATGTCTGAATGTCGTTCAGATGTTGCGTGGGTAGAACCTAATCCGGACGCTTTTCGTGAATACTCTGAAATAGGAACATTTAGAGCAACAGATGATATGGCGATGTTTAATGATACTTGGAATATGTGGTATAAGGTCATTTATGATGCCAATGTCGCTATTTCTAAGATTCCGAGTGCATCTTTTGATTCCGAGTCTATCAGAAATCAATTTTTAAATGAAGCTTATTTCCTGAGAGGTTGGGCTTATTTTGAGTTAGTTCGTCTTTTTGGAAATGTTCCTATGGTAGATAGACCGATGTCTCCGTCAGAGATTAAATCGGTAAAGCAATCTACTGCAGTGGATATTCTCAATAATCGTGTTATTCCTGATTTGAAAAAGTCAGAAGATTTGCCTTATAAAGCAGATATGCAAGATGCCAATGGTGCTAAAATAGATAAAAAAGGCCGTGCAGATAAAATGGCCGCGAAGGCTATGTTGGCACGTGTGTATATGACATTGGCTGGTTATCCATATAATGATACTAATGCGAAGAGTTTGGCTAAAACGCAATTGGAAAAACGTTTTAGATGATTCTCATGCAGCCGCTTATTGGGCACCATCATTGGAAGAATGGCAAAAACAGTGGATGCCGACTGATGCATATTACAATAAATATTCTATTTTCGCCATTCAGTATCGTACGGGTGGTACGGGAAACCCAGCCATATTCAATATGCTTCCAGTTAAAATCGTTCCGGAAGATTGGTCTAAAAACTATAATTTTTCGCAAAATTCTATTTATGTGGAAAAGACATTGATGCACGAATTTGATCGTGAATACTCTAATGGAAAAAAAGACGGACGTGGCTATAATTTTGGTGTGATGGCTGGCTTTGCTGGTGATGCGGTAGCTCCTGAATATCAGAGCCCTTCTGAGTTGATGACTTTTGAAGATGGAACTACGGGTAATGTGTATACTAAAGCTATGTTTTATAAAAATGATTCCTACTAAAAACTAAAAATAGCCTCTTTGGGGATGTCTTTTGATGCAGAGAGTGGCATGAAAAAGTATGATGACTGGGGAGTAAATCTACCTATTATTCGTATTGAAGATATGAAGCTTCTTTATGCAGAGATTTTGGCGAGTGAAGGTAACACTGCGGATGCCATGAAAATTGTAAATGAAATACGTGAAAGGGCAAACTGCGATCCGAGAACCGAGACTGGAGTTAGTGTAGAGGATGCCATGAAATACATTAAACTTGAACGTAAAAATTGAATTTATGGGAGAAGGTATTCGTTTGGTTCGATCAAGTACGTTATGGCACTTGGAAGGAAGATACAGAAGCAAAATTTGAGCGTTATAACTTTACTGAATTGAAAGCAAATTTAAAAGAAGGTCGTTACCTCTATCCAATTCCGATGAATCAGATTGAATGTTACTCCAGGACTTTATGTCCAAAACGAGGGATATTGAAAATTGATGCTATTTGTTTGATTATCAAGGCTAAATATCATATCTTAGCCTTGGCTACATTAAATTTAAGTTATTAAAAGGGGAGGTGGGTGCTTTTAAAAGGTATGCCACCTTTTCCTTTATTTAAATCAGATTATGTTTAGAAAAGATATAGTATTAGGTGGAGTTGTGCGGGTATGTTTGTTATGCCTCAGTTGATGACTGCCCGGCAACTTGTAACAGACGGTGGAGACAAGCCGAACATTATTTTTATCTTGGCCGACGATATGGGATATTGCGACTTGTCATGTTATGGAAATAAATATATAGAAACTCCTAATATAGACCGTTTGGCAGCTACTGGAACGGCCTTTACGCAATGCTATGCCGGTTCCGGTATCAGTTCACCTTCCCGTTGTGCCTTGATGACGGGAAAGAATACGGGAAATACAACTATACGCGATAACTTTTGTATTGCAGGTGGTATTGAAGGATTAAAAGGCACCAAGACCATACGCCGCATGCATTTACAACCGAATGATACAACCATTGCCACTGTGCTTGGGGCTGCCGGATATAGAACCTGTTTGGTAAACAAATGGCATTTGGACGGATTTAATCCGGAAGCAACTCCTTTGAACCGAGGGTTTGATGAGTTTTACGGATGGCTTATCAGTACTGCATATTCTAATGATCCGTACTACTATCCTTATTGGCGCTTCAACAACGAGAAACTGGAGAATGTAAAAGAGAATGAAGGTGATAAACACATCAAGCATAATACAGACCTTTCTACGGAAGATGCAATAAAGTTTATTAACCGTAATAAAACAATCCGTTTTTTCTGTATTTAGCTTATGATGCGCCGCACGAACCCTATAATATAGATGAAACAACCTGGTATGATGATGAGGCTTGGGATATGAACACCAAGCGTTATGCCTCGCTGATTACCCATATGGATCGGGCGATAGGACGTTTGTTGGCAGAACTGGATAGGTTGGGGCTGCGCGAAAATACTTTAGTCATCTTTGCATCGGATAACGGTGCTGCCAAGCAGGCACCGTTGGAGGAATTGGGATGTAAAGGTTCTCTTAAAGGAATGAAAGGACAGCTTTATGAAGGTGGCATTCGCGTACCGTTATTGTAAATCAGCCCGGAAAGGTTCCGGTGCAGAAATTGAATAATATTATTTATTTCCCGGATGTAATGCCTACTTTGGCTGCTTTGGCTGGTGCTACAGATAAATTGCCACAAAAACTTAACGGTATCAATATTCTTCCCTTGTTTTATGGGCAACAGCTTGATACGGATAATCGTTTGTTGTATTGGGAGTTCCCTGGAAAGCAACGTGCGGCAAGATGTGGAGATTGGAAAGTAGTGACTGTAAAGAAAGATGCTCCGTTAGAGTTGTATAACATAAAAGAGGATATGACGGAGTCTGTCAATCTGGCAAATAAATATCCGGAAAAAGTAGCACAGTTCGAAAAAGAGATGAAAGCGATGCGTGTTCCTACTCCTAATTGGCCATTGCCGGGTGAGTAAGGAATCGTATTGCACCTTCGTTATTGATGAGTGATTGATTATTATAATTTGGGTTAGTGAAAAATGGGCGGTTAACTTGTGAAAGTCAGACTGCCTTTTTCTTTGATTATTTTATTATTTTCGAAAATTAAATCCATATAAGAGAAGTATGAATATAAGAATCTTTTTTACTGTTTTAGGACTATTGTCCGCTCTTTGCGTATGGTCTCAGCAGACAGAGCGCCGTTATCTTTCCGGTACCGGACTGGGCGATGGCGTAACCTGGCAGTTTTATTGTTCTAAGGGTAGGAACAGCGGGAAGTGGAGCAAGATAGAAGTGCCTTCTCAATGGGAGCTGCAAGGTTTTGGTGAATATACCTACGGGCGTTGGTACAAGAAGAAGGGGGTTAAGAATCCCAGTATGGAAGAGGGAATTTATCGTCATACATTTCGTGTACCGGAAGATTGGAGAGGTAAGAACATACGTTTGTGGTTTGATGGGGTTATGACAGATACGGATGTGATTGTAAACGGAGTTTCGGCCGGAGAAACACATCGGGGCGGATTTTATCGTTTTTCCTATGACATAACTTCTTTGTTGAAATATGGTGCTGCCAATAAGCTGGAAGTACGGGTAAAAAACATTCCGGAAATAAGTCGGTGAATGCGGCCGAACGTAAGGCGGACTGGTGGTTGTTTGGGGGCATTTACCGTCCTGTATGGTTAGAAGCCAAACCTCAGACACGTATCGAACATATTGCAGTGGATGCGAAAATGGATGGAGAAATGAAGCTTTATACCGAGCTGAAAGGAGTGAAAGGCAAGGAAAAATTAACGGCTGCTTTACATCCTTTGGGAGGAACGGACGTTTGTTCGGAGGTTCGGACGTGGGAAGTGGGGCATGACAGTGTGTTTGCTCATGTTTGGAAAAATGTAGAACCTTGGACTCCGGAAAAACCTCGGCTTTACAATCTTATTGTTACCTTGCGGAATGAAGAAGGGAAGGCTTTACACCGGACATCTGTCCGCGTCGGATTCCGTACCGTTGACTTTCGTCCACGCGACGGTGTTTATCTGAATGGTACGAAACTGGTGATGAAAGGCATAAACCGTCATTCTTTTCACCCCGATGGCGGGCGTACCACCAATAAGGAACTCAGCATTCAAGATGCCCTGCTCATTAAAGAAATGAATATGAATGCCGTGCGTTCCCATTATCCACCCGATGAGCATTTTCTGGATGCTTGTGATTCGTTGGGATTGCTCTATATTGATGAACTTGCGGGCTGGCAGAATGCTTACGACACTGTTACAGGCAGCAAGTTGGTAAAAGAAATGATAGCAAGGGATGTAAATCATCCATGTATCGTACTTTGGAGCAATGGAAATGAAGGCGGGTGGAACATGGCTACGGACAAACTGTTCTACCGTTATGATCCGCAACGCCGTCATGTTATCCATCCTTGGGCGGACTTTGATGAATTGGATACACACCATTACCCGGCTTACCTGACCGGTGTAGGCCGTTTCACCAACGGATATAAGGTTTTCATGCCGACAGAGTTTATGCATGGTCTGTACGACCAGGGACATGGAGCCGGACTGGAGGTAGTTTCTGGGCGCGATATACGGCACACCCTTTGTTTGCCGGAGGTTTTTTATGGGCATATAGCGATGAAGCTGTACGCCGGACAGACTGTAACGGCATTTTGGACAGTGAAGATTATAATGCGCCTGATGGTATTGTAGGTCCTTATCGGGAGAAAGAAGGCAGTTTCTATTCCGTACGGGAAATATGGTCGCCTATAAAGATAAAGCCTCTCCAGCTAACGCCTTCTTTCAATGGCTGTTTCTTAGTGGAAAACCGTTATCTGTTTACTAATTTGAAGGAGTGTTCCATGCGCTATCGCGTTCTTTCCTATCCTTCTCCGCTACAGAGCAGAGGGATGCACAGTAGACAGCGGCCGGGTGAATTTGCCTGCTTTGGAACCGGGTGAAACCGGATATGCCTGTATAGATGCATGGGAGAATCCGGAAATCCGGGAAAAAATCTTCTCTAAGGGAGATGTTTTGGAGTTGGAAGCTATAGGACTGGATGGAAAGAGCGTGTGTACGCGTACGTATCCCATCAGTTTTGCGAGAAGCTATTTTGAAGGGCAACTGGCTTCTTTGAAAAGAACAGGAAAAGGTTGTTGCGTGAACGAGGCTGATTCTTTGATAACGTTGTGTTCCGATTGGGTGGACATATCCTTTCGCCGAAACGATGCTACCATATATTCTGTATTGCGGAAGAAAGACAACCGGATAATTCCGTTGAAAGACGGTCCGCTGCCTGTAGGAATGCAAATGAAACTGGTGTCCCTTTCCGCTCGTATGGAGCAGAGAGGTGATGCTATCCTTTGTGCCCGTTATCGGGGCGGAGCGGATTCCGTTGTGTGGCGTTTGCGTCCGGACGGGCTGTTGAAGATGGATGCCGTATTGCTGAACCGGGCATCGGGCGGTGGCGGCTTTGATGATGCTTTTACGGATAATGCCATACTTAACTTCGGGTTTACCTTCTCTTATCCTGAAAGCGAATGTACAGGTATGCGTTGGTTGGGGCGCGGTCCTTACCGTGTGTGGAAGAACCGTATTCCGGGTACGAATTACGGTATCTGGCAGAAAGACTTTAATAATACTGTTACCGGAGAGAGTGCGGACAAACTGGTCTATCCGGAATTTAAAGGGTATCACGCCAATCTTTATTGGGCCACAATTCAAGGCAAGCAGAATGCTTTTACCGTCTATGCGGCTACGGACGGAGTGTTCTTTCGTGTATTCACTCCGGATGAACCTCGTGGGCGTCAGGATGGTATCCGTACAATGCCGGACTTTCCGGCCGGGGATCTTTCTTTCTTATTGGATATTCCCGCCATTCGCTCTTTTAAGCCGATAAGTCAGCACGGGCCGCAGAGTCAGCCTGGAACTATCCGTATCAAAAAAGGGGATGAGGGGTTGAAACTGGAGTTGGCATTTGACTTTCTGTGACAGCTTGGGCAGTGTATGCCCGATAATCATTTCTCTTAGCATTTCCGCAACCGGACAGAATCGGTTTGGCGGAAATGCGTTATCTTTGCTTCGTTCACAACTATGAGATATATTACTTACACTAAAAATACCATGAAAAACTGTTTATTCTCTACTTGCAGTCGTCTTGGCAGCTTGCGGTTCGGAAAAGCAAGCGCCGATAGAATCGTGAGGCGCTGGTTGCCCGTAACAACCCTCAGGTATCTTCGTTTGATTCATTGGCATCATTGTCGGTCGGCAACGGTGAGTTTGCCTTTACAGTGGATGCTACCGGTCTCCAGACTTTTCCCTTAGTATATAAGAAAGGTGTGCCATTGGGTACGCAAAGTCAATGGGGCTGGCATAGTTTCGGTAATCCCAATAAATATAAACCGGAAGAATACTTGAAAGAACACGATTTCGGTCGTGGACATAAAGAAATATACGCTTGTCAGTTTAAAGAAGACGGACGTCAGAAAGAAGCTTCCAATTGGTATCGCATGAACCCTCATCGCCTGCATTTGGGTATCGTGGGACTGGAGTTGGGCGATGATGTGAAGACTTCTGACATTACCGATATTGCCCAGACATTGGATATGTGGAACGGTGTCATCAACAGTCACTTCACACTGAAAGGCAACGCCTTTGATGTACAGACCGTATGTCATCCGCAAATGGACATGATTTCAGCCAGTATCACCAGTCCGGCACGTGCAGGGGTGAAACTGCATTTTCCATACCCTACGGGCGCTCATGCCGATGATGCCTGCAATTGGGATGCCAACAACAAACACACTACAGATATAGTCTTTGAGAATGCGCAAAGTGCGGTTCTCAAACGTACACTCGATTCTACCGTTTATTATGTATCTCTGCGTTGGGAAGGAAAAGCTTCCCTCAAGGAGAAGTCTGCAAACTATTTTGTACTGATACCGGCGGAAGATAAACTCGCTTTTTCTTGCAAGTTTACGTCCGCTTTTCCCGGAACTGTATTCGAGAGTGAACCGGCTGTCTATACATCTGCCGATACTCTGCCTACTTTCGCCGAAACTCTGGCAGCCGGCAACAGCTATTGGAACAATTTCTGGAAGATGGTGCGGCTGTAGACTTCTCACATTGTACCGACCCGCGTGCCAAAGAACTGGAACGCCGTGTCGTATTGAGCCAATACCTGCTCGCGATTCAGTCGGCAGGCAGTGTTCCGCCGCAGGAAACAGGGCTAACCTACAATTCATGGTTTGGCAAGTTCCACCTCGAAATGATATGGTGGCATCAGGCTTGGCAGGCACTTTGGGGGCATCCCGAATTGCTGGACCGCACACTCGGCTGGTACGAAACGGTAGAACCTGTTGCCCGTGAGATAGCCCGCCGTCAGGGATTCGACGGAGTGCGTTGGATGAAAATGACCGATCCCAGCGGAACGGAAGCTCCGTCTAATGTAGGCAGTTTCTTGATTTGGCAGCAACCGCATTTTATCTATTTGGCCGAACTCGTTTACCGTGCCAATCCTTCGGATGAGGTGATTAAGAAATACAATCATCTGGTGCAGGAAACTGCAAAGTTCATGTATTCTTTCGCCACTTACGATGAATTCCATGGACGTTTTATCCTGAAAGGCGCTATTCCCGCACAAGAAACATTGCGTGCGGCTACTACCATCAATCCGCCGTTCGAACTCTCTTACTGGCATTATGCATGAATGTGGCTCAGCAGTGGCGTGAACGTGCCGGTGAAAAGCGTAATCTGGAATGGGATGAGATGATAGACAAACTCTCTCCGCTGGCCTATAATGAAGACTGCCTTTATCTGGCTGCCGAAAATGCAGTGGATACCTACAAGGATATCCGTTTCACCAGCGACCACATGGCAGTGCTTGGCTCTGTGGGTATCCTGCCGATGAACAAGCTGATACGTGCCGACTATATGAAGAATACGCTTCATTGGGTGTGGGACAACTGGAACTGGGGCAAGACATGGGGCTGGGATTACCCGATGACCGCTATGAATGCCACTCGGTTGGGTGAGCCCGAAAAGGCTGTAGGTGCCTTGCTGATGGATAAGCGCACCAATACTTACTTGTTGAACGGACACAATTATCAGGACGGACGTCTGCGTTGCTACCTGCCGGGCAATGGCGGCTTGCTGACTGCCGTAGCGCTGATGTGTGCCGGTTGGGACGGGTGTGAGGTGAAGAATCCCGGTTTCCCGCAAGACGGTACATGGGATGTGCGTTGGGAAGGATTGAAGCCGATGCCGTAACCGCTTCTTTGTATATAAATATTATTATATATAACTAATCTGGTACTTGATACGTTACTACCCCTTTTCTGAATAGCTTGCAGAAGGGGTGCATTCAGTATACGACTGATATAGGTTCAGTCGTATACTGAATGTATTTCAATCGTATAGTGAATGGCTTTCAGTTATGCCTTTATCCTTTGAATTAAATAAAACCTTATGAACCGTATTTCTGTTTTTGCAATTATTTTTTACTCTGTTTATCCCTTTGGGGTCTTATGCGCAATATGCTTCTTCGTCTAAAACTCCGAAGAAAGCAGGCGATTTGATAGAATCCACTTCCTACAATGACCATAAGCGGGGAGCTCCCCGTATGTTGCAATACTTGCCGTCCGGTGAAGAGTTTGTCTGCGTCAACGGCAAGAACCGCTACACACGTGCTTTGTATGGCGGACATACGGCATGGCGCCTGGAAACCGGCGACCGTCCGATATTTGCCACGTATGTCAAGAACGACTGCCGTAATATCCGTTTTCGCTTGCATCTGCCGGACGGTACGGTTACACCGTTGGAAGAAACCGATTGGTGTGAGGCGCGTTATAATCCGGGTACGCGTACGTATGCCTTGAAAGACAAGGCATGGGGAGAAAATTGCAGCCTGAAAGTTTCCGTATTGGCAAGTCTTACGGAAGAGATGGCCGTTTGGGAGCTTTCCGGTGAGTTGCCTGCCGGCTGCGAGCTGGAAGTGTTGAATTCGCCTATCCGCCGGAAGAAGCTTTCCCGTAGCGGAGATATGGGGGCAGACCCGCCGGGATGTTTTGAGCCGGCAGAAGACGGCACAGTGCTGCAAACACTGAAATGCCGCTTTCCGGCCGACGGGCATTTGTATGTGGGTATTTCCGGTAATGAACTGAAGGAAATGCGGGATGGCGGTGTACAGTATCTTGCCCTTCAAAAGGCTTGCCGTGAACTGGCCGGACGCATCAGAATCACTACTCCCGATCCTTATTTCAATACGCTTGGCGGTGCACTTGCTGTTGCTGCCGACGGTATCTGGGGGGAAGAGGGCGTGTGGCTGCATGGAGCTGTCGGCTGGCGTATGCCGTTGAGCGGCTGGCGTGCCGCATACGTAGGCGATGTGTTGGGCTGGCACGACCGTGCACGCACTCATTTTGACAACTATGCTGCCAGTCAGGTGACCGAAGTTCCCAATACGATTTCGCATCCGGCACAGGATTCTGCCCTTGCGCTTGCACGTTCGGCCAAGATATGGGGAACGCCGCAATACAGCAATGGATATATCTGCCGCAATCCTCGCCGTAACAATCAGATGCACCATTATGACATGAACCTCTGTTACATAGACGAACTGTTGTGGCACTTCAACTGGACGGGCGACCTTGAGTATGCCCGTCGCATGTGGCCGTTGCTGACACTGCATCTTGCTTGGGAAAACGCAACTTCGACCCGGACAACGACGGCTTGTACGATGCCTACGCCTGCATTTGGGCAAGCGATGCGCTGTATTATAACAGTGGCGCCGTTACGCACAGCTCTGCCTATAACTATCGCGGCAATAAACTGGCTGCACTGATTGCTGAGAAGATAGGCGAAGACCCCACACCCTATCGGGAAGAGGCCGATAAGATATTGAAAGCGCTCAACACCCGTCTCTGGTTGCCGGAGAGAGGACATTGGGCGGAATTCCAAGATTTCATGGGCCATCGCCGTCTGCATGAAGATGCTGCCGTATGGACCATCTATCACGCTCTCGACAGCGATGTGGCCGATCCGTTTCAGGCATATCTTGCCACAAGTTACATAGACCGTGAAATTCCTCATATTCCTGTCGTGACTTCGGATGATGTGCTTGCCGCCGATGCTGCTTTGCCTGTCAATGCAGGCCCGTACGCTCATTGGCAGGAACAGTTGAAGGCAGCGGGTGCTGCCGTCAATGCCGGAAAGTATGCCACTGTGGCCACTACCGACTGGATGCCGTATTCATGGAGCATTAACAATGTAGCCTTTGCCGAAGTGATGCACACGTCGCTCGCTTATTTCAGGCAGGACGTAGAGAGGCAGGTTTCAAATTGCTGAAAAGTTCTGTTCTGGACGGCATGTATCTGGGCGATAGTCCGGGCAATTTCGGGCAGATAAGTTTCTATGATGCTGCCCGGGGCGAATGTTACCGCGACTTCGGCGACCCTATCGGAGTGGCTTCCCGCGCATTGATTCAGGGGCTTTACGGAATCTTGCCCGATGCTTTGAACGGTCGTCTGCTGATAAAACCCGGTTTCCCGGAAGAGTGGGAGTATGCTCACTGCATACGCCGGATATCGACTTTGACTTTAAAGCGGGCGAAGCGGCTACCGGTAAGTATTCTTCCCGCGACTGTTCGCTTTATACCGCTACACACCGTTTGCCTGCCGTACGGAATCTGGAATTGCAATTCCCTGCACGTCGTTCGGCTGTGGCGCGTTTGATGGTAAACGGCCAGAATGCAGCGTGGAGACTGGTTGAAAATTCAGTTGGACGGCCCATGCTTTCCGTTTCCGTTCCTGCTGCTTCCGGTGAGGAGGTAACAATCAATGTCGCTTGGGAAGGAGAGTTGCTTGAAGCTCCTGCTTCTGTCGATGCTTATCCTGCAACTCGCGTCCGTAAGGCGGGACCCGTCAGTTTCATTGCTATGGAACAGGGACAGATGAAATGGTGGGCGCCGGTAGAGCACCCGGTATCCAATAGGGGTAAGAAACCTGTTCCGGCAGGTGATTTTAAAGCAGTCGATTCAGCCCGATGCACTCCAGTCGATATGCAGAAAGTGTTCAATGCGAATGTAACGGATATTTTCCGCAATGAATACCTGTCGCCGCGTTCTCCGTACACCACGTTGCAGTTGCCCAAACAGGGAATAGGCGAGTGGTGTCATCCGCTGAAGACAGCAGATATAGATGATTCGGGTTTGCGTGCCGCTGTGCGTAAAGGCTTATTGGAGACAAAACTCGGGATACCTTTCCGTACTCCTGCCGAAGGGCATAACATAGCTTTCACCTCTCTTTGGGACAATTATCCGGACAGTCTGCAAATTCCCCTGCAAGGCAAGGCTTCCCGTGCCTATTTACTAATGGCAGGCAGTACTAACCACATGCAGTGCCATATCGACAATGGCGTAATCCGTGTGTATTATGAAGACGGTACTTGCGACACCTTGTCTTTGGTAAATCCGGACAACTGGCCACCCATCGAACAGATATTCTTTGAAGATGGAAAGTCTTTTAACCGTCATGCACCGTCTCTCTATCGCCTGCGTCTGAAGACCGGTGAACTGAGCAATAATTTCGGTGAGGAACTTGGCTTTACCGGCGTGTCTCGCGAGGTGGACGGTGG
>OIEZ01000085.1_pt1 | contig 18352 bp, 14 predicted proteins | sample 1581941 | NCBI WGS metagenome assembly OIEZ01 (sample SAMN04414078, study PRJEB24778) | human gut metagenome | material: faecal | host: Homo sapiens | reverse complement strand
TTTCCTGCTCTGCTGAATGACACCTGCTTGCGTGTAAGCCGCAGATGTCCCATATTTTGAGGCAGGTGCTTCCATTCATCAGACGAACTGACATAGCCGCATAGTGACAATCGTGCCACAGGTGAAAAATCGGACAGATCGGCATATACCAATGCTTCTGCATCAATTGTGCCTGGTCTGTTCTTGGGATGAAAAGTCAGACTAATAATACTTCCTCATTGGGCGCCAATGGCTTTTTGCTGAATCCGGCAGCAGTACAACCACACGTAGTAGTAACTTTGTTCAACGTAATGGTTTGCTGACTTACATTCTGAAAACGGAAGTATACGGTTTTGGGCTGACTTTTTTCATTTAGAGTACCTACCGACAGGCGGCACGTATCAAAATGAAGAAACTCCCCGGCTTGCTCCAACAAAACTGGATGTACCTTGGCTTCTATCTCTCACGGGACATTAACCGCCATTCCTGCGCTTTTATTACAGGAATGGAACCGGTTAACCCGCTCACAAAGAGTGTCAGTATCATCAACTGTCGTTTCTTCATGTCTATTTAATCTCTCAATTATAACCAGCCATTCTCACCAGCATTTTTACGAACAGTAATGGTTATTGTCTGTGATTTACTGCCAGCCTGGATAGTCACAGTCGTACTACCGTCTGCAACGCCATTTACAGTCAATATTGTCTTGTCTACACTTATAGTTGCGATATTTTCATCGGCAACGGTACAACTGTAGCTCAGGCTTTCTCCATCTATAAAATAACGGGCCAGATCAATAGATGTACTTTTTCCCGTTGCCAGATATACATTTGGCACAATCATGTCTGAACCGTGATTACCAATAGCCTTGAGCAATGCACCGGCATCTACCAGCCTACCCATTTTTCCTTTACGCTCTACCAGATTCATCAAAGTTGGAGGAGCACCAAAAGTTGTGTGATTGTAATAATACAGTTTTTCCCCTTTTTCATCGTAGAAGTTATAGAACTGGTCATTGGCAGTTTCTTTCATCAGTTCAATGAACTCCGCTGCCTTGAAATGGCGACGCTCTTTCACTGCATACGACAGACCCAGGGCTGCTACACCCGATACGTGGGGACAAGCCATGGAAGTACCTTCCATATAGGCATAGTACGGTTGTCCGTTCTTGATACCTGTAGAGAGTATCAGACCTTGCGTTTTCCCTTCCCAGGCAAACTGGTCGTCGGATACTCCTGGCGTGCCGTAGTAATCGCCGTCACCGCCTGGTGCACAAAGAGTAATCTCTTCACCATAGTTGGTATAGCTAGACGGAGTATAGTCGGCAGCAATGGCGCTGACAGAAATGCATTTCGAATAGCCTGCAGGGAATGAAGAAGAAGGCGCATATTCGTTACCTGAAGCAAAGATAGCCAAACCACCGTCTATCACTCCGTTGGGTGAACCGGCATTGTGGATGAAGTAATCCAGTGCTTCCTTTTCCAACGGATACTGGTTTACCCAGTCCTGCTCGTCTTTCGGTCCGGGAGTATAGCCCAACGCCTCGTTAGCATCCGGTGAGTTGTAACCCCAGCTACACTGCAGAATCACAGCACCATTGTCAGCAGCATACTTGATGGCTTTTGCTTCGGCTGCCAAGGTACATCCATACGTACCGTCGAACAGTTGGCAGGTCATAATCTTAACTCCTGAATTTTCTGTTCCGTCACCACCAGCAATACCTCCTACGCCTTCGTTGTTGTTATTTACTGCTGCAATGGTTCCTGCTACGTGAGTACCGTGACCGGTATCTTCTGCAGATGTCCAACTGATTATTCCGGTATTCTTCACAAAGTTATAGCCGTAGCGGTCGCCTTTATAGCCATTTCCGTCCTTGTCTTCAGTAGAACCGACTTCTTCGGCCTCATTGGTCCACATGTTGCCAATCAAATCCGGGTGGTTCCACATTACACCTTCATCGAGTACTGCTACAATGATGGATGGGTCTCCTTTACAAAGTTTCCAGCTTCGCCGCAATTTACGTCTGCACCGGGAAAGGCTTCGGCACGTCCCTTTTTTCAAAATCATAATCACCTGTATTCTGGTAATGCCATTGGTGTTTCAGTCCCGGGTCATTGAAGGTTAGTCCTTCGCTGGTTCGGGTCACATGTTGCAAATCGTTAGCCGAAAGATACAGAGGTTTTTTCTTCGGGTCGTAGGCACGTTGAATGGTAGGGTTACTTTGAATCTTGGAGATTTCACCCAGCTTTCTGAGTTTCCGGGCAGCTTCTTTCAAGTCGGTGTCTTTGTCAAAGCGAACGATATACCACAAGTGCATACCTGCTTCACGGGTACGTTTTTCAGTTTTAGGATCTACCGGGAACACTCTTTCAAAGTGATAGGCACCCAGAATGTTGAGCACCTCATCGGTCGAAGGAATACCCGACCGGGTGGATACCCCACCAGCACGCGTCAACGTCTGGTCCAGAATATCACTCATTTCAGGGACGAACTTGATAAGCAGTTCGCCGTCAGCAGCTCCCATGGGAATTTCAAGTTCAGGAACCTGAGAGGTGGCATTGTCTGCCACCCACTCATTGTCCTGACAAGAAATGACCGATAGAGCGCATGCTAATGCATAAATATATACTTTCTTCATAGGTTATTTCTTTTATTCTTCGGGGTCTGTAATTTCTTCATCGCCTTCCACCTCGTACTTGTTTCGGTAGAGTGGGAATGCTTCGAAGTAATATTCAAAGTTGGTAGGTACGTTACTGAATTTTACCGGTGCACCTTGAGAGTCGTAGCCCATCTCCTGCTGGTTGAAAATCAGTACTTCAGGAAACCATTCCATCAGTTTCGGGTGATAGAGCAACCATTTTGGTCAGTTCTCCGGTGAAATAGTTCAGATTAAGAGAAAGCCTCTTCATGTTCGGCAGAATCTTTGGAATTTCCGGATGTTCACGCAGATAGTTTAGCGTATCGCCATATTGCTTCAGGTCTTCTTCTTGCCATCCGGGTCGTCCTTCGTAAGTAGGCAGTGTGCCTTCCAGATAGTTATAAGACAATACCAACTCTTCCAAATTCTCCCACAAGAACAACTGATCTATTTCAGTGGGGTTTTCGTTCATGTTGATGTGGAAGCCCAGTTCGGTGTCCTTGTCATATTGCGAATCTTTCAGACTGTTTACTGTCCAACGACGGTTACCGTTGAATTTCAAGCTTTTCAGTTTTTTGAAATCATTTTTGTTTAGCACTTCGGGCACACGGGTAAAGTTGTTGGCACTCAAGTCGAGTACTTCCAGTGAGCTGCCCAGTCTTGAGAAGTCTTTGGGCAGGGCTACCAATCCGTAGCCGCCAATTTGAAGGTTCTTCAGGTATTTCAGCTCACAGATGTCGCTACCCAACTCAATGTTCAGCAGCATAGTGTTTTCGTTACCATATACTTGAAATGTTTCCAGGTATTTCAGGTACTTCACTTCCTGCGGGAGTGATTCCTTCGTTCCCACGGTACCGAAATTCACAGCACGTACCCGTCCCACGGCTTCCGGTGCGGGCAAGCCTTCGGCATTGCGTTCCCACAGCTTCACGTTTTCCCAGTATATCATATTCTCACTGGAGTTAATGCTGATACCTGATGCCATACGTTCGCAAATGGTCAGGATGGCCAGCGAGTCGCCTGCGCGGTCATCGGTAATTTCGGGCGATGCCTCTTGGGTAATCAGGATGGGAGTGACAGTCACGTCATCAGGGTTTCCTCCGTCTTCCAGAATGGGCTGGAAGTTGACTCTGGCCTGACGTTCTATCCATTCCGGGTTCATGTTCCATTCAAAGCGTACCTTGTAGCTTTGAGGGCGTGCACTTTCTATGTTGAATGACGGCTCGTTCTTCTTATCTACGTAAATCCAGTCTTCCAGTTTTGCGCCTTCTTCATTTTCCGTCAACCATTCATAGGTTATCTTGAAAGAGACGTTTGCCGTGATGATGGCTTCAAAGTAACGTTTCTCCAGCACATCGGAAGCCTTTATCTTCACATCAGCTTCCTTTACATGAATCATTTTTCCGTATCCCAACTGGGTGACAGTAACAGTTTGCGGACTTTGTCCCTTAGGCATGAAACAGATTTCTGCTTCACGCACATCATTTTGTAAAGCCTGGTCTATAGTTATTACACATTCTGTATTTCCGAATCCGTTGGCCGGTGAAATGCTTAGCCACGGCTCAGATGATTTAGCCACCCACTCTCCTTCCGAACTAATGGTGACTATCTCCTTTCCTCCTTCTGCATTGGCGGCTATTTCGGTCTTGCTTAGGCTGAATCCGCTGACAGCAACATTTTCGTCGTCGTCGCAAGCGGTGAACCCTCCCAGACAGAGCACCAATCCTAATGCTATTTTAAGTAACTGTTTCATTTTCTTTTTTATTTCATTTATTCTAATAAAATATCACACCCCTGGATGTTTTGTGTCTTATCGTAGATAAGCTGGTATTGTCCGGCTTGTATATAGGGACACACGGTAGTCAGGTCGATTGAAATGTTCGGGTTGTCCTTGATTTCAAAGATGCGGATATAGGGTGATATGGTATCTTCAATCTTGCGCAAGTCGTTTGAGCCGATGAAGAATGCCGACAGGCTGGGACACTTGTAAAGCCCTTCCGGCCATTGGCTAAGACAGCGTAATCCGCTTTCGTCACGCTGGTGGCGGATACCGAATACCGTCAGGCTGCTGCAGTTCAACGGAGCTACCGGGAATTGGGAGAACTGGTTGTAGCTGAATTCTATACCATAGACATAGGGCATGTTCTCAGGAAGGAAATCCTCGAAAGGTATCTCTTTCAGTTTGTTGAACTGGAAGTCCAGACTGGTCAGCAGGTATGAGTTCTTTCCCACCAGGTCTCCTTTCTTGATGGTGGTCATACCGTTGCCACTCATAATCAGTACGGTTAGCGGAGAACCTTTCTTAATCAATGTACCGGGGAACTCGGTCAGGTGATTGTACGAAAGGTCCAAGTTGCTGGTATTGATACCGCGGTGGCTATCTCCGTCCTCAAGACCCGTAATCTGGTTGTGCGAGAAGTTCACCGAACCGATGGTATATTTGGAAGCGGCGTTGAAGATATTGGGTACCTCTTTCAACTGGTTGTACGAGCAGGTGAAAGATTCCATGTCATAGTATCCGCAGTAATATCCGTCCACATCTTCTATCTTGTCAATCTGGTTGTAGTCCAGATAGACCTTGGACAGGTTGATTTCCTTACCGAAAGCATGTACGGTACTTATCTCATTGCTTGTCACGTCGAGCATACCCAGTTTCACCATCTTTTTCAGCTGGTCGTGTTCGGGGGTAGCTGTCAGTTTGTTGTAGCCCAGGTACAATACCTGAATCTTGTCACCGCTCTTACCGTCGATGAAGTCATTCCAGTTTTCCAACAGCACATCGCCTGGAATTTTTTGGTTGCAGGCCACATTCAGCATTTGGAGTTCAGGCAGTTCCGCCAATATATTCATCGGAAGGGTAGTCAGCTCCTTGCAGTTGTAAATCTCCATGTCGGTAAGCATGGTGAAGTTGTTCCAGCTCCATTCTTCCTCCTCTTCTTCAAATACTTCGCGGTAAGCCGATAGACTGGCATCATCCACCAGTTTCGTGCAGAAGTTATCCGCCACAATCGGAGAATTGGCGATGAAGAAGTTCTCCAGCTTAGTACAGCGCATCAGAGCCTTGGAGATACCGGTAATCTTGTTGGTCAGATTTCCAAACTGCACGTCTTTCTTGTCGATGCGGTTGCTTTTCACGATAGGCTTGAAGTTGGGATTGGCGTTGATACCGTCAATCAGAATGTCGGACAAACCTTCGCGTACGTCACGATACAAGAACTTCTGCTCGTAGTCCATGCGGATTTTCAGGCGTTGCTCTTGCGTCATGTTGTAAGTTACGTCCTTGAACAGGTGTCCGCCCACCAGTTCGTCGTGTGCACCCAAGTTCAGGATGCGCAACTCGGTCAGCTGGCCGATGGCATCGGGCACTATGCCGTTAGCGCCGAAGCCCGAAATTACGATCGATGCTACCCGGCCGTTGTCCAGCAACTGTACTCCCGGCTGGTAACCCCACATATCGATTTCCTTGTCAAAATTCCAGTTACAGCCCATAGGTGCAGCTTCACCGTAGTATTTCCAGTTAGGACCGTCCAAAGCCTCCCAAATTTCTTTCAGAGCCATGTAGTCCTTCAAATATTCAGCCGTTGCAGCCAACTGGATAGGTACTGTGGCTTCTGATTCTTCGTTATCTTTCACAAAGAAGGTTTCTGAAGTAGGTACGGTAGCTATTTCCAGCAATTTGCTGGTTTCACATTTCTTGTCAGAGTAAGTAGAATAGGAACTAATCTGATAGCTACCTGCTTTCAACCATACGGTTGTGTCGCAGAGCGCATAACTGTCTTTCAGATTTTCCACATACTTCACCTGTACTTTTTCAATGGTAGTCACTTCTTGCGTAAAGAGGTTCTTTACCGTAATATTGATACCCTTGATATTAGCGAACGGGTAATCTTCATAGCCACTGTTGGCGCGAGATGCAGCTTCGGTTTCCGGCAGGCCGTGTTTGACCAGCTTGAAGTTGACCAACCCGCGGGCTGCTGCATCGACAAACAACTCTTGTTCTTTAAGTCCGCCAGCCACTACACTGAATTGATAGTTACTGGGTGTACCGGCATAAATCTGCTTGTTCAGTTTGTCATACAGATAGTAGCCAATCAGTTTGTAGCTGCCTGCCAGCAGTTCCAGCTTGTCACTGCGCAGACCAAATTCAGCATTGTCAGCATTATAGCTGTTGAGCATCAAGGTTTGTTCAATGGTGTTTCCGTTGTAGAGCATCACCACCTTGATTTTCTTGGCATCGTCCAGCTTATCCAGCATGTCGGTGCCTCTCGTTTCTGCTCCCTTGGTAGCAGCCGATGCACTCTTATAGATTTTGAACTGCACATAGCCGAAGGCAGTCTGCTGCAATTCATCATCGTCATCGGAGCAACCGGTGAATACCGTTGTCATCAGTAAGAGCCCAATGACAAAGGGAATGAAGTGGAATAATTTATTTAGTTTCATTATCACTCAGATTATTGTTTAGGTGTTATAATCAATACTTTCTTGTTTTCCCTATTTTGGTCTTTGATAATAATGTGGATTTCCTGTTCCAAAGTGTATGCATTTGCAAAATAGATGGTCAGTATCTTACCATCCTCACAAGTAATACTGTGCTCATCAGAGTCTTCAAATTTATCTCCTCCTTGGAGTACTTCGAAAGACCAGTCACTTCCGTTTTCACCTTCCATTAATACATCGCAGCTGAATCCCCTTTTAGTATCTGGCAGCGGCATGGAATAGATAAGTTCCGTCTTATAGTTTTGTACCAAATCCTCTTCAGTCACTTTCGTTAATTCAGCTTCTACTGGATTCCACATTGCATCATAGTAGGTAACTTTGAAAGCTTCTTCCTCTTCAGTACCCTGCTCTTTCTTGTCCTTTTGGACAAAGTTCATCAACAGATTGTTTTCTGTATAGGCATATTTCAGTTCTTGAGTACCCGTTTCCGGATTCATTTCAAATAGACCATTATCTCCGAATGCATCTTCTGCAATCTTTTCATACAGAGCTTTTGGGAATACGAATACATAGCCCGTACGTTCTTCGCTACTTTCATCTACTGTGATACGAACTTTTCCGTTATCATACTTCTTCATATGCATCCAGTCTACCTCATCTTCTGAATCAGTGCTGACTTTATAACTACCTTCCTGATATTTTTCTACAAAAATAGGCTCGAAATCATCATTCAGAGCAGTAACTTTGTATTCTACAAAGTTTCGATATTCGCTGGTTGATTCTTCTGTACCCGATACACCGGTGCTGGTTTGCGTAAAGGTATGACCATCCAATGAAACATTCCAGTTCCATTGGCTAGGACCTGTGTAACTCATTGGCTTCCGGATTCATACCTTTGTAATTTACCGGATAAGTAAAAATGCTCTTTCCTTCTTCATCCTGGAAGTTGATGTTGCCTGTCTGTTCATACTTGCTGAATTCAGGATGGCCATCCACTACTTTGATACCGAATTCCACTTCTTTGTTGGCTGCACCTACAAGTGCTCCTCCTTCAATATCCAGCCATTCCGGACGGTTGGTTGCTGCAAAGGGGAAGTTGGCTACAGCTTTATAAGTGATATAATTGCTATAACCGGCTTCGATAGCTTCGTCTTTATCTATTTCTACCCAGGCATCGCCTTCACCTTTTTTATAGAGTTTCAACGTACGTCCGGTTGCATTACGGGTTACTTCGGCCAACACGGCTTCCTGTCCGTTCATACTGATGGTAATGGAAGCAACGGTTGTATTATCATAGTCCTGACCTTCGTCAGAGATACCAATGGTTACGGTTTGTTTACCAGCCTTGCCCGAGATGGAATATTCCTTCACACCCTCTGCAGCTTTGGCAGCCGGAGTTTCTTCCGTAATAAAATAACACCATGTGCTGGAGGAAGTCAGCGTCCAATCGGCTACAGCATCAAATGTCAAGCTTTTAGTCTCACTGGCTGCACCGCCAATTGTTTGCTTTTCAGGGAAGGTTACAGTTGCTACGTTGTCATCCTCGTCGTCGCAAGCTGTTACGGCAAAAGCCATCAGCAGACTGATGAAGAACCATCCCAACGTAAATTTGTTCTTTTTCATCTTATTCTATGTTTTTTTGTTTCTAGTAAATTATTTCTTTTCAAAATCAGTTTTCACCGTTTCAGATACCTGCATGCTGCCTTCCAGATACAGCCTCTTGGCTTCATCGTTGCTTATCCATTCAATGGCGTTAGCAAAAGTTCCTACTACATTGTTGCCAGCCATGCCCGGTACATACAGTGTGAAGTACTGGAAGATGAACTGTTCGCAGGTACTGTAGTAAGATACACCGCTGCTAGGCTGATAAAGGTGAAGATAACCATCGCCGTAGTTGGTACCGAAAGCTTCGGCTGTAGAGGCAAAGGTCTGTTCATCCATTTCAATCAGCGGATTCAGGATGTCGTTTGTCGTGAAACGGATTTTCACATCGTAGCCATCGTAGAAGAAGTCCTTCATGATAATGGTATTTTCTTCTTCGGAGTCGATGATTGCCTTGATCAGACGGTTATCTACGTTGGGCATAAATTCCTGCATATACGTAGAAGTCAGCACGGCATATCCGTTGAAAAGATTGATGTCGAACGGACAGCATTTCTGTAGGATAACCTTGGCTTCATAGTTCTTTTCATACAAATCCCATTGGTCAGCTTGCTGCGTGAGCAAACGCAGGGTGAGACCCAGCGAGTCGGTAGCTGCAATGGCATCGTAATTACCGCGGATGCGTACGTTGGCAGCCCGTTCACCGGCCTTGATGGTAATGGTGTTTGATTCAATAGTGTAGTGTTTTCCCTCAATGGCGTTGCTCTTTTGGTCTATAACCTCTACGGCTACCGTGCGGTCATAGCTACAGGCTTCTGTAGCGGCTACAGGAATATCGAAGACTTCTTCGTTGTTCTGTACAGCCAGTACAGTGAGCGTATCCGAGAACAGGATATAGTTTGGACCGTCATAGCTGGGACGCTCTGCATCGCCGCAACTGGTGATGGCGCACATCAGCAGTGCCAGCATGCTCATCAGTCCGTAATTTATCTTTCTCATTGTTATACTTATGCTTTATAAATGATGAATCTATTCTTATTTATTGCTCTCGTTAGGCTGAATCTGGCTACCCGGTGATTCCAGTTCGTGTTTCGGAATGGGCCATACAAAGCGTACGTCATCCGCTTCAATCTTCAGCGAACTACCGTTGGTCAGTGATTGTTCCTGCGGTTTGCGTTCGAAGCCTTTGTGCCAGCGTTTCAGGTCTTGCAGGCGGAAGCCTTCCATATACAATTCGCGCACACGTTCTTCTTCGATAATTTCCAGCCAGTTTTGTTCGCTGACCGAGATACTTCCGTTACCGCCTTGAAAGCGGGCACGACGTAAATCGCTGAGGTCTTTGCTGGCACCGCTGTAATTCTTCTGATTGGCGCGGGCTTCTGCACGAATCAGGTATTGCTCTGACAGACGGAATACTTTCGGCATACATATATGCAACATATTCTGAGCTATGAAAGATTCATTTCCGAAATATTTGGCTACCAATGGCCACTGCAGTCCGTGCGGATAACCGGTAGGCTGTGTCACGAAGTTGGCTGCAAAACGCAGGTCTTGTTCAGAATAGAGGTTCAGTACCCAAGTTGCCGGTACATAGTCAGGCTTAAAGCTTTGGAAATCGTAGTTGAAGAAGATCTGACCTAAAGCGCCGCCGTAGCTGCTGATTGTCATACCCACTTTCCAGATAATCTCGGTACTTTCGTCATTCGACCACATATACTGATAAGCGTTCTGTGAGCTGGTTATCATATCGTTCACATTGGACAGTTTGTAGTATTTGCTGTCAATCACCTTGGAAGCGTATTTCTCAGCGTCTTTCCAGTTCTGCATGTAGAGAGCCACACGTGCACGAAGTGCATAAATGGTGTATTCACAGAAGTAAGGTGTGCTGTAAAGAACTCCATCGAAATCATCTTCCAGCTTCAAGTACTCGGCTGCTCTTTCCAAATCATCCAGAACAAACTGATAAGAGGCTTCCAGTGATGAACGGATAGTAGGTTCGTTACCGTCGTAGTGCGACTTCAGTACCACACCCAGTTCGTTGGCTGCTGTAGCCGGGTCGTAAGCCTTGCAGAAGAGTTTAATCAATTCTGAATAAGCCAGTGCGCGGGCAAAGTATGCTTCTCCGCAGTATTGGTCCAGACGATCCAAGTCATCGTCATTAGTAGTATTCTGACGTACTCGGTCTACGTTGTCCAGCATAAAGTTACAGCGGGTAATAACGTTGTAGAGTCCGGCATATACCGATTCATATTCGGGTTCCGTAGCCAGAATATTCCAGCGCCATGTATTACCAAACTGGTTGGAGTAGCCGTTCACGGCATAAGCCAAATCCGCCTGGATATCCGGCAGTAGGGTCAGATAGCCACTGTATAACGCTCCGTTCAGCCAGGAAGCGTAGATACCAATTATGGCCTGGTCTACTTCATCCACAGTGGTGATGGCCTTGTCGGCAGGCACCATATCATCCGGATACTTGTCCAGACAAGCAGTGGTGCTGAATACCAGAGTGGCCATGAGCAGATATATTTTTATATTTTTCATTTTTCGTTGATTCGTTAATTAAAAATATTAGAAAGAGAGTTCCAAACCGAACGAGTATTGGCGCGACATGGGATATTGTGCCTGATACATGTTAGTAAATGCTTCCGGGTCAAGTCCGCTGAATTTGGTAAATGTAAGCAGGTTCTGACCTTGTGCATAGATACGTGCGTTAGTGAAAAAATTCGTCTTTTTCATCCATTCTTGCGGGAATGTATAGCTGATCATTAAATTCTTCAAACGCAGGAAAGAGGCATCTTCCAGGAAGCGCGAGTCCATCTGCGGAGTGACTCCCCAACGGGGAATGTCTGTCACGTCACCCGGTTTCTTCCAGCGGTCGTAGAGCAGACGCTTGGACTGATTGAATCCGGTGTACAGACCATTACTCTCTTCGAAGAAGCGGTCGTTGTTGAACATCCAGCGGTCAGCTACCCAACTGAACTGGGCATTCACTGAGATACCTTTCCATGTAAGGGTAGTACCGAAACCGCCTTGCCAGGGGGCCAGGTAGTTCTTACCCACCATCACCTTGTCCGATTCTCTGAATTCGGTGGTAAGGTTACCCTCTTTGTCATACCACAGAGGATCACCGTTTGCAGGGTTCACACCGGCATAGCGGTTGATGTAGAATTCTCCCAGCGGACGACCAACCACCCATTTGGTGGAAGTGTTGGGCAATTCGTATTCCTGTACACCGTTATACAGTTCCTTGATTTCATTCTTGTTATAGGATACATTGGCACTGAGATTCCAAACAAAATCCCTCAGACGCAATACGTCTGCATTGATGGCCAGTTCCACACCCATGTTGGTCATCACACCGATGTTGTCCCAACGGAAACCGTTGTTTCCTTCAGAATAAGACTGTGGCACTTCCATCAGCATGTCACTGGTACGCTTGTGGTAGAGTTCCAAATCTACATTGAAACGCTCGAAGAATCCCAAATGAAATCCTAAGTTCGTGGTCCAGGTTGTCTCCCAGCTTAATTTTTCATTTCCTTTCTGTTGTGGAGCGATACCGGCCGCATCCATGTAAATCCAACCACCGCTGGCCAGTGCCAGATGGTCGAAGTTTGGAATTTCAGAATTACCTGACGTACCTGTACTGAACGATACTTGTGCATTGTGCAGCCAGTCGTATTTTTGCAAGAAACGCTCTTTCTTGGCATTCCACATCAGACCTACTGACCAAAACTTACCCCAACGGTGATCCTTACCGAAACGTGAAGAGGCATCAGTACGTAGACCAAGCTCCACATAATAACGGTCATCGTAATTATATTCCGCACGACCGAAGAAAGACAGGAATGAATAAGCTGTTGTATTATCCTGCCAGCTTGAGGCACGTGTACCTGAAGTTACGTTGGTCAGGAAGTCGTTGTTCTGACCACGTGTTGTCACGTTGAAACCTTCAGCCTGGTAGTCCACCCCTTCCTGGCCCACCATTACATTGAAATGATGGTCGTGTCTTACATCGAAACGGTAGTTCAGCGTATTGGTCACTGTCAGGTTAAGAATATCGTTCGACTGACGACCGGCTACTCCCAGACCGTTGTTCAACTGATAGCTCGGGAATGATTGCATGAATCCGGTAGAGTGCGTATAGTCTGCACCGAACTGTACACGGTAAGTCATGTTCTCTATCGGCGTTACTTCAGCAAAAAGCACGCTCAATACCTTATACTTCTTGTTTGTCACCGGATTATTGTCCATCCATTCAATCGGATTAACCGTCGTACCGGTCCATCCACCGTTGGCATTGGTTGCCAGTGAACCGTCGGGATTATACGGATTCCAGTAAGGAAGCATGAAGCGGCAGGCAGAGATGGGCGATGACAAACTGTAACTACCTTGATCGGCCTGCTCCACTTCTTCATAGGCAACCATGGAATTGGTACCCACTTTCAACCAGTTGCTGGCTTTTACCTCTGCGTTGGCACGCATGGAGTAACGGCGAAACGTAGAGCCTTGAGCAATACCATCCTGATCGTAGAAACTTCCTGAAACGAAATAGTTCAAGCGTTCGGTGGCGCGGTTGATAGAAAGGTCGTAGTTTTGTAGCATGGCATTGTCGTTGAACACCATATCCCGCCAATTTACGTCGGTCTGACTCAACAAGTCATAGTCTTGACCGGCATCCAGACCGACTTCCTTTTCAAACTGAATACGTTCAGCCGTGTTCATCAGGTTCCATTCACCTTTGGCTAACTGTGAGATACCCCACTGTGTACGTAAGGTAATGTGTGCTTTGTCCATAGACCTTCCGCGCTTGGTGGTGATTACTACTACACCGTTAGCAGCACGGGCACCATAAATAGAGGTAGAAGACGCATCCTTCAGTACAGAAATATTTTCAATGTCACTCGGACTGATAGTGTTGAAGTCACTGCTGGAAATGGGTACACCGTCCAGAATGAACAAGGGGGAGGTACCTGAAGTGATGGAGTTGGTTCCACGGATTTGAAAAGCCGCTGCCTTGCTGGGTTCACCCGAGTTGGACATCACCATCAAACCGGGGGTCTGTCCCTGCAGGGCTTGGTCGAAACCTGCGGCAGGTACGCTTTCCATTTTCTCTGCCTTTATTGTGGAAACGGAACCGGTTACCGTTCCCTTTTTACGAACTCCGTAGGCTACTACCACTACTTCGTCCACCAACTGTGCATCACTCTTCAACGTGATATCCAGCTTTTGTGTCTGTGGAGTCACTACGTGCTGTTGCTGCTGCATACCAATGTACGAGTACACCAAAGTAGCCTGCGCAACGCCTTTGATCTCAATGGAATAATTACCGTCTATGTCGGTAATCACACCATTATTAGTACCCTCTTGCATGATGGCTACTCCAATTAACGGCTCATTGCCTTCCTCGGCAATGACTTTACCTTTCACCGTAAAACATTTGGGCGAAAAGCAATTGGAACGCCATCACAGCAAGAGAAACGAACAAAAGAATTACTCTTTTCATCTCTGATTTTTAAGTTAATGATATAAATGAATTGTTTTTAAATGTATATAATTCTTTTATGCATCCGAGAAATGGATGAACACACTTGCTACATCTTATCTCTTCGTTCAACATTTCTCCAAACAGTCAACATGACATCAAAAATATATTATTAGAATATTCAATAAAACAGCTCATGATTGCATTTTAATTCACATTAAAAAAGATATGCAAAATTACAGTATTATTTTGATTGTTAACTATATAAAATAAAAACATGAAAAATGTTTAAACTTCCCAAATTATAATACTTTCTTTTTGTCAACTAAAAAGAAAGTATTTAACGGTATGAGCCGCATAATTGCTTACTCCAAATCATATTTCATGTTAAAAATTTGTATTTTAGTAAGAATGGTTAATAATAGAAATCATAATATAAAAAATACAAACATGTGGTAATAAGAACCACTTTTTCAGTTTTGTAGATGTTTCCAGATTTACAGTCAATCATCAGATGAAAAATCTCACCAAGTTACTCCTAATGTCTTATGCTGATTGCTCCCTTTTGCTTTTATCCCTTACGTTTTCCTATAAGCTTTTGATTATTACTCGTATTTCAGATCTTTCATTATGATTTGTTACACATAAATGATTTTCTTATAAATATAGCTGTAAAAAGGAACGTCTGTGAAAGATATTCCCTTTAAATATTTTTTCAATAAGAGACACTCACAGCCATCCCTGCTTCCCTCACCAATGCTGCAATACGATCCAATTCCTCATGAGTAGCCTTTTGCAGGTCATGGTCAGGAGTTTCCCTGTCGATAGTATAAATCATTACCTGGCGGGGAGAAATTTCCTTGACGGCCTCTAACCAGGGCAAAACATACTTATCGGAAGTATTATCCATATCCTTATCTCCAAAACCGCCTTTCAAGAACATGGTTTGGATAATACAGTTACCCTTAAAAGCCTTCATTCCCCTGATTATCTCGCGGACGGAATAATGTCCTGCCGGACGGTCGAGCTCACGGATATAAGCTTCGTCTGCCGTATCCAGTTTCAGAATATTGTTATCCACTTTGTTCAAAGCCTCGAATACGGCAGGACGATGAATGAAAGTAGAATTGCTCAATACACTTACCTTGGCTTTCGGAAAGTATTTGTCGCGCAAAGCAAGCGTGTCTTCTATGATTTCAGGAAAATGCGGATGTGCGGTCGGCTCTCCGTTTCCTGCAAAAGTCAGTACATCAGGGACGGGTCCGTTTTTCTGCATATCCTGCAGACGGGCTTCCAATGCGGCACGCACTTCCTCTCGTGTGGGGAGCGGCTTCTTGGGACGATGGTCGGAATTAAACCCGCACTCGCAATAAATGCAGTCGAAAGTGCACACCTTACCGTCTTCCGGCAACAGATTGATTCCCAAAGATACTCCCAAACGGCGGGAATGAACGGGACCGAATATGGGAGACGGATAAATGACAGTCATTTGATTTACTATTTACAAATTATGATTTAACAGCAGCGATTGGCGGTTTTCCGATACTTCAAAGACAAACCGCGTAATCAGCACAGCAAAGATAAGAAATAAACATCCAGATATTTCCAAAAATACGGCAGTTATTCTTCAAAACTTAACACGAAACTGCATCTGCAAGTCTGTTTTTGTATTTCCTTCTATCAAATCGTTACCCGAACCGATAGTTTCACGGTCCCGGTAAACGGTTTGCCCGAACTTAACGAGAAACATAAAAGTTTTGTTCAAATCACAACGTATATGAGCAGAATAGCGAAAACCTCTGCCGTAGAAAGAAAGGAGTATAGAACGTATAAACCAATCCTTTTTCGGAAGCATAAATCCGCGAATCGTAATCGTCCGTATGAAAATAAGTACCTTGTACGGATACGGCCAAAGGGAATCCGGAAAAAGTATAAGCGCAGGACTGGGTACATTGCCAGCCTTGTTTTCCTTCAAACTCATGCCCTTCCCCACTCTGCTGGCGAAAACAGTTGTAATCGACCGTGGTACGGCATGCAAAAGCTCCCGGTGTATAAGCAAGCCTGCAACGGAGCTTGTGATGAAAGACCGGTAACGTCACTTTCCCGCCTGTTCCCGACACATCCCTCTCCTTGCGCTTATACCGGTAATTGAGATATAGCAATAAGTTTTTCTGCGGAGAATAGGTAGCCTGAAACATTCCGTCTATTCCCTGCGAAGCCTTGCTGATACGATACTTCCACCAGGGAAAAGAGAACATATCCAAAGAAGCAAAAAACTTCCAATGCGCCCAGGGAGCAGCTTCCGCAGCCAGATACCAGCCGTTTTCGTTTTGCGGAGCACTTCCCTCGCCGAACGAACGCCCGAAGAAAGACCAATAATCGTGGGAATAACAACGATGTATTAACAGCAGTTGATAACCTGTTAATATTTTATATTTCAGTTGGTTCAGCAAGGCATATCCCTGTTTGCCAACAGCCCCCTCTCCTACCCATACCAACTTTCCCCAACGGTATTTATAATCCACACCCAGATTATAAAAAATCATTTCCATGCAAGTTGTATTTCGCATACTTTCTTTAAATCCGGTTCATAAGGATGACTGAAACGATAATAAATACCTGTCCACCCCCACTTTTAATCTATTTTTTCGTAAGTGAGGTTACCACCTGCCGATTGCATGACAAACGCATTCATTTTATCCGCCTCCTTCTCCGTACGATGCAAGCCTGTTTTGTAAATGGAAGCGATTTTTCCGCCTTTTACCACCCCATCCATAGAACGGTGCGAATAAAAGGCAGAAAGTTCTAAAAAACGAAGAATTTCCACTGTTACCGCCGTTCCGCGAAAATAGTTATACGAATCCGTAGAGCTGTGTTTCCGGATTCCCCCTCTGCGGAATTCGGATGCAGACATGGAGAAAGTTTTTCCTAATCCAAAGTCTGCGCCAATCACCAGTCCCAGACCGAACCCCAGTTTATAATTGCCCAATGCCAAAGCTTTCAGCCTGCCCCTGTTTTTGAGTAAGCCGTAAAACGAATAATAATCATATCCTTTCTTGTCATGTAAAGCAAAGAACGGTTCACCGGCATCCTTCTCTCCCGTTATTCCCGCCTGAAAGTAATCTCCATAACGAAAACTGTAACGCAGTGAATGGTAAACGGCAGGTCCCAGATAGTTTTCTCATATCCCTTGCGGGTATATAAAGGGATATCCAGACGTGTCAATACTTCTTGCCCGGCATACTTCAATACCGTTTTTAAAGAAGGATAGCGGGAAGGGTCCTTAACGGTCTTTATGCAGACAAAGGGTAACAGCAGTTCGATCGTCTGCCGGTCCATCTCCTTCACCAACTGCAACTCATAAAGAGTCTGCATCTGTCCGTTTATATAAACATACGCCAAAATATTTTCTATTTGAATATCCGTAAGGAAGGAAATTCCTCCAATTGCCGTTTAGTGGCAGCATTGATATTGACAGGTTCTTGCAGACGAGCGGAAAGCGTTTCCAGTTCATCTTCCCAGTTTCTCTCTTCTTCATCGGCGGAGAGTTGTTCCAGATTCTCTTCCCACAGGGATAATGTCGCATTTTGAGCTACAAGCATAAGAGTTATTAACAGCATACTCATAAAAACTCCTATCTTGATTAGGGTCATCTATAATAGTGTGTTTCCGGATAATAGGCAACGAAGTTACCTTAAATTAGTTAATTGAACAAGGAAAAATGAAAGCAATGTAACAACATTACGCAGAATGGTGTACTTTTGCGCTATGAGCAAACGGTTTAACATAGTAATACTCATAACATTTCTCTCGGCAGGAGTCCTGACTTGTCATGCCCAGCAGCAACCCCAAACCGGTGCATCCAAAAGCATCTATCTCACTCCTATGTGCGTGTACAACGGCGATACGATTCCTTACGTGAAACTTCCTACCGTTTACATCTTCAAACCGCTAAAATTCAAGAACAGGCGCGAAATGGCGAAATACTACAAACTTATCCGCGACGTAAAGAAAGTACTTCCCATTTCAAAGGAAATCAACCGAGCGATTATCGAGACTTACGAATACCTGCAGACCATTCCCACTCAAAAAGAGCGGCAAAAGCACCTGAAAGCAGTGGAAAAGGGGTTGAAAGAAACAATAACACTCCCCGTATGAAAAAGCTTTCCTTTGCACAAGGAAAACTGTTAATCAAACTGGTAGACCGGCAAACC
>OIEZ01000083.1_pt1 | contig 18825 bp, 23 predicted proteins | sample 1581941 | NCBI WGS metagenome assembly OIEZ01 (sample SAMN04414078, study PRJEB24778) | human gut metagenome | material: faecal | host: Homo sapiens | reverse complement strand
GTTCTTCCCGCCTGTCAGGGGCGGGTTTTTTATTTGCAAGATATCAGATAAAGGCAAACGCGTCGCCAAACAGGCGATCTTCGCGCGCGCCGCGTTCGTTGCAGAACAGGTCGCGAGCAATCTTAGCCATCTCGAAACGCCCGGCAATATAGATATCGTGATCGGCCAGGGTACCGTAATCCTGCAGCACCGCGGTCAGCACGGTGCCGGAACGCCCACGCCAGCCCTCTTCCGGCTGCTCAACCACCGGCTCGATGCGCAGATTTGGATGCTTGACGCTCAAGGCTTCCAGCTCGGCCAGATCGTACAGATGTTTGGTCTCGCGACCGCCCCAGTAAATCGCGATATCGCGCTGAGGATTGCGTGACAGCGCGGTGAGCAGAATAGAACGCACATAAGAGAAGCCGGTACCGCCGGCAATCAAAATCAGCGGGCGGTCTTCATCTTCACGCAGCCAGGCTTCGCCATGCGGAATATCAACCTCAATTTCACGCTCTTTCAGGATGCGATCCATGACCGCCATCGCGTACAGATTGAGCTCCGAGGCGCCGATATGCAGTTCGATAAACTCCTGTTCCGCCGGCGTGGAGGCCATGGAGAATGGGCGTTTGTCGCGCTCATCCATTACCACCATCAGATACTGGCCAGCGCGGAAAGAGAATGCCGCTTCCGGTACTAATCGAACACGATACACGGTATCGGTAATCGCCTCCACCGAGGTCACTTTACAGCTTAAGGTTGTCATGCGTCCCCTCTGTCGGGTCTAAAGAGCAAAACAGCGGCGTTAGCCCCGCTTACTGTTGTTTAAAGATGGCCAGATCATCCCAGATGGCGTCAATGCGCGCCGTGACGGCAGGATCTTTTTTGATTGGGCGACCCCATTCACGCTGGGTTTCGCCAGGCCATTTATTGGTGGCATCCAGCCCCATTTTTGAACCCAGGCCGGAAACCGGCGAGGCAAAATCCAGATAATCTATTGGCGTATTTTCTACCAGTACCGTATCACGAGCCGGGTCCATACGGGTAGTAATCGCCCAAATCACGTCGTTCCAGTCGCGTGCGTTGACGTCGTCATCGCATACGATCACGAATTTGGTATACATGAACTGGCGCAGGAATGACCAGACGCCCATCATCACGCGCTTGGCATGGCCCGCGTACTGTTTTTTCATGGTCACCACCGCCAGGCGATAGGAACACCCTTCCGGCGGCAGATAAAAGTCGACGATTTCCGGGAACTGCTTTTGCAGAATCGGCACAAAGACTTCGTTCAGCGCCACGCCCAGCACCGCAGGTTCATCCGGCGGACGACCGGTATAGGTCGAATGATAAATCGCGTCTTCGCGCTGGGTAATGTGGGTTACCGTAAACACCGGGAAGCTATCCACTTCATTGTAGTAGCCAGTATGATCGCCATACGGGCCTTCCGGCGCCATCTCACCGGCCTCAATGTAACCTTCGAGCACAATTTCCGCGCTGGCCGGGACTTCAAGGTCATTGGAAACGCACTTCACCACTTCGGTCTTGGTGCCGCGCAGCAAGCCTGCGAAAGCATATTCCGACAAGGTATCGGGCACCGGCGTCACCGCGCCAAGAATGGTCGCCGGATCGGCGCCAAGCGCCACGGAAACCGGGAAGCGCTCGCCGGGATGCGCCGCGCACCACTCCTGGAAATCGAGCGCGCCGCCGCGGTGGGATAACCAACGCATGATGAGTTTATTTTTACCGATCAGCTGCTGGCGATAAATTCCCAGGTTCTGCCGCTCTTTGTGCGGCCCGCGGGTCACCGTCAGCCCCCAGGTGATCAGCGGCGCGGCATCTTCCGGCCAGCAGGTCATAATCGGGATTTTATTCAGGTCGACGTCATCGCCCTGGATGATTTTTTGTTGGCAGGGCGCACCGCGCAGGCGTTTGGTCGGCATATTCAGCACTTGCTTGAACTGCGGCAGCTTATCAAAACAGATCGCGGAAGCTTTTGGCGGTTCCGGCTCTTTCAGAAAGGCCAATAGCTTCCCGACTTCCCGTAGCGAACTGACGTCTTCCTGCCCCATCCCTAGCGCCACACGACGCGGCGTGCCAAACAGATTGCACAGCACCGGCATCGAGTAGCCTTTCGGGTTTTCAAACAGCAGCGCCGGGCCACCGGCACGCAGGGTCCGGTCGGCAATTTCGGTGATTTCCAGGTGAGGATCGACCGGCAGAGTGATACGTTTTAGTTCGCCCTGTTGTTCCAGGAGTGTCAGAAAGTCGCGAAGATCGTGGTATTTCATGAAAGTGTTATTGACCTCTCTACAGGCGGCTAATTATACGGTGTTCGACGGCGCGATGCTGTAATTTTGTTAAATTAGCGTGAAAGAACGCTGAAATTTGGATTTCAATTATAATGGCTTTCGCGATTACACCAGCCATTTGTTATGCTTGCCGTTATTAGAAGTGGAATGAGTCATTATGCAAGCCTGGTACTTACTGTATTGCAAACGTGGGCAGCTACAACGAGCCCAGGAACATCTGGAACGTCAGTCAGTTAACTGCCTGATGCCGACGATTGCGCTGGAAAAAATCATTCGCGGTAAACGCACCATGGTCAGCGAACCGCTGTTCCCGAACTACCTGTTTATTGAGTTCGATCCAGAGGTGATTCATACCACTACCATCAGCGCCACCCGCGGGGTTAACAACTTCGTGCGCTTTGGCGCCCTGCCCGCTGTCGTTCCCTCGGCGGTTATCCATCAGCTTTCTATCTACAAACCAGAAGGCATTACCGACCCGGAAACGCCGCATGAGGGCGATAGCGTGCTAATCACCGACGGCGCGTTCGAAGGCTTACAGGCTATCTTCACCGAGCCGGACGGCGAAGCTCGTTCTATGTTGCTGTTAAACCTGCTGAATAAGCAAGTCCTGCAGAGCGTTAAAAATACCGACTTCCAGAAAATCTAAACGCCGTTAACGTCGATGCCAAACAGCGTCCTGACGTTTGCGTCCGTTTGCGCCTCCAGCCATTGCGTCTCTTCGCCCCGCCAGCTCGCGACGCTGGCCAGGATATGCGGCAAATACGCGGCTCGTTACGCCGCGAGGCCGGTCTCGGCTTGAGGTCGCGAGGCAGCAGATAAGGCGCATCGGTCTCCAGCAGCAGACGTTCCGCCGGGATCGCCGGCAGCAGCTCGCGCAGCTCCAGTCCCCGCCGCTCATCGCATACCCAACCGGTAATACCGATAAACAGGCCCAGATCCAGGCATTCCTGCACCTCGCTGCGGCTGCCGGTAAAGCAGTGCAGCACCGCGCCCGGGATCTTCTCAAGCCAGGGTTTAAGCAACGCCAGAAACCGGTCGTGGGCGTCGCGGCAGTGTAAAACACCGGCATCGACAGCTCAGCGGCCAGCGCCAGCTGGGCGCTGAACGCTGCCTCCTGCTCCTGCGGCGTGGAGAAATTACGGTTGAAATCCAGACCGCACTCACCTATCGCCACCACCTGTGGCTCGCGGGCGAGGGTATAAATCGCCTCGGCGACCGCTGGCGACCAGCTGCTGCCGTCCATGGGATGGAACCCTGCCGTCGGAGCCAGCAACCGGAATAATGGCTCGCCATTCTCTGGGCCTGCTGGCTCTCCGGCAAATTTGTGCCGGTCAGCAGCATGCCGTCGAACCCCGCCGCCCGGGCGCGCGCCACCACCTCATCATGGTCGCGGGAAACTGCGAACTGGTGAGATTAACGCCGATATCAAACATGATCGCTCCCATATGACAACCGCCCTGACGGGCGGTTGGCGGTATTACTCTTCTCTGTGCTCCGCGGCTTCAGCTTCGGCCGCAGCGTCGTCATCACGCGTCAGGCGCTTCCCGGTGTAGAAGCGGGCGAAGAACACCCCGACTTCAAACAGACAGTACATCGGAATGGCCAGCAGCGTCTGCGAGAATACGTCCGGCGGCGTCAGCAGCATACCCACCACGAGGCGCCCACCAGCACATACGGCCGTTTTTTGCGCAGCTCTTCCGGCGTGGTAACGCCCATCCAGCAGAGCAGCACAAATGGCGACCGGTACCTCAAAAGAGACCCCGAAAGCCATAAACAGCGCCATCACGAAGTCGAGATAGCTGCGGATATCGGTCGAGACCAGCACCCCCTCCGGGGCAGCATGGGTCAGGAAGCCGAACGCCAGCGGAAACACGACAAAATAAGCGAAAGCCATGCCGATATAGAACAGCAGCGTACTGGATACCAGTAAAGGCACCACCAGCCGGCGCTCGTGCTTATACAGCGCCGGCGCGACGAAGGCCCATACCTGGTAAAGAATAATCGGCACTGACAGGATCACCGACACCATGAAGGTCAGCTTTATCGGCGTAAAGAAAGGTGAAGCGACATCAGTAGCGATCATCGTCGCGCCCACCGGCATCTTGCTGATAAGCGGGGCCGAGACCAGCTGGTAGAATATCATTGGCGAAATAGACCAGCGCCAGGAAGATCACCAGGATAGCAATGATGCTGTTGAGCAGACGCTTGCGCAGCTCAATCAGATGCGAAATTAGCGGTTGTGTATCGTCTACGCCCATGTTTACGGTTTATCACTCGATGCGGGGGAAGAATGAGGGGCTGCCGCCGTAGCGGATGTTTTCTCTGCCGGAAGTTCAGCCGGTGAAGCGGGTTGCTCATCGACGACGGGACCCGGCGCATGAGCCGGAGCGCTGGCCTGATGTTCTGCCGTCGCCGGCGTGACGTCCTGGCGCTGCGCTTCACTGCCTTTCACCACCGGATTAAGGATGGTATTGGCTTCGTCGCTGGCCTTTTCAGGATCGTGGGCGCTATAGGAGCGCTTCATCGACTCCGCGGCCTCGCGCAGTTCATCCATGGAGGCTTTCAGCTCCGGCGTCAGGTTATTCAGGCTGGCCTTTTCCACCTTCTTGAGGCTCTCCTGGAACTCCTGCAGTTTTAGCTCCTGGGCCAGCTCATTTTGTACCGTGGTCGCCAGCGAGCGTAGCGTACGGATCCAGCCAACCACCGTTTTAACCGCGACGGGAAGCCGCTGTGGCCCCAGAACAATGAGGCCAATCACAAACACCAGCAGTAGTTCACTAAAACCAATATCGAACACGAGTTACACCTGCTCTTTGTCGTGGCGTTTTGTCTCGTCTTTTTTTGCATCATCCTGTTTATCGGCGATGGTTTTCGCCGTGAAATCTGCGTCTGGCGCCGACTTTTCGGGTTTATCATCATCACTCATGGCTTTTTTTAAAGCCTTTGATAGATGCCCCTAAGTCTGACCCCAGTGAGCTCAGCTTCTTCGTCCCAAAAAGCAGAACTACGATGACGACAACAATTAATAACTGCCAAATACTGATACCACCCATACACGTTCCCCTATGACAGATGATGAATTATGTGGACGCATTATACACGCCATCCTGCCAGCCGCCTCGCCGTCAGGCACCGGCATGATTTTGCGCAAATAAGCCTGCGTCATGAAGAGGCGAACCGATCAGCGGGTTTTTCGCCAGCCAATCAGCCAGGTCACGATACCGCCGGCCATCAGCCAGCCGGGCATCATTCCCCACTCAGGGCGATGGATAAAGAGCAGCGTACCACTGAGCAATAAAACCGCGCCTATACCAAACAGATAACGGGATTGGCCCTGGCGCACATGACGCACATGCATATCCCGCACGATGGTATCGACGCTGGTCTGCAGCTGTTTGCTCTGCTGCAGGCTCTGATACACCAGCTCAGGTATTTCAGGCATTCTTTCGATCCAGAACGGCGCTTTGTCTTTAAACGCGCGCACCAGCGCCGGAATGCCGACCTGATCTTTGATCCACGACTCGAGGAAAGGCTTCGCCGTTTTCCACAAGTCTAACTGAGGATAGAGCTGCCGGCCTACCCCTTCTACGTAAAGTAATGTCTTCTGTAGTAAAACGAGCTGCGGCTGGACTTCCATATTGAAACGCCGCGCGGTATTGAACAGATTAAGCAGCACGTGGCCGAAGGAGATCTCCGCCAGCGGCTTCTCAAAGATCGGCTCGCAGACCGTGCGGATCGCGAACTCAAACTCTTCGACATTCGTATCGGGCGGTACCCAACCGGAATCGACGTGCAGCTCAGCCACCTTACGATAATCGCGGTTAAAGAAGGCGATAAAGTTTTCCGCCAGATAGCGCTTATCTTCTTTGTTCAGCGAGCCGACAATACCGCAGTCGATGCCGATATACTGCGGATCTTCCGGGTGCTCGTAGCTGACGAATATGTTGCCAGGGTGCATATCGGCATGAAAGAAGCTGTCGCGGAACACCTGGGTAAAGAAGACCTGCACGCCCCGCTCCGCCAGCAGCTGCATGTTGGTCCCCTGGGCCTCCAGCGCCTCCACGTCGGACACCGGGATACCGTAGATGCGCTCCATCACCATCATACTTTCGCTGCAGTAGTCGGGGTACACCTCCGGCACGTACAGCATCGGACTATCTTCGAAATTACGCCGCAGCTGAATGGCGTTGGCGGATTCCCGCAACAGGTTCAGCTCGTCCAGCAGCGTTTTTTCATATTCGCGAACCACCTCCTGCGGGCGCAGACGGCGGCCGTCAGGCAGCAGACGCGGTACCCAGCGAGCCAGGCGGTAGATGAGCTTCATGTCCGCTTTAATGATCGGCAAAATATCCGGGCGGATAACCTTGATCACCACCTCTTTGCCATTCTCTTTCAGACGTGCGGTATGCACCTGGGCGATGGACGCCGAGGCTAACGGCTCTACGGAGAAATCATCAAACCAGGCTTCCACCGGCAGGCCCCCCATCGCTTTCTCTATCTGCTGCTGCGCGAGCTTTCCTTCAAAGGGCGCTACGCGGTCCTGCAACAGCGCCAGCTGATCGGCAATATGCGGCGGGAAGAGATCCCGGCGGGTGGAAAGCATCTGGCCAAATTTAATCCACACCGGCCCCAGCTCCTGAAGCGCCAGGCGCAGACGAGTGCCAAGGGGTTGGTCTTGATGACGATTTGGCATCCAGAACAGCATCCGCCGCCAGATACGCAGCGGCAGCGTGAGACGAATTTTGGGGATGAGCTCATCGAGCCCGTAGCTCAAAAAGGTGTGGATGATGAAATACAGGCGCCGTAATTCTCCTGGCGTCATTTGCCCTCCAGCGTTTCCAGCCGTTTTTCCAGTGCGGCCAGCGCGCGTTCAATAGCCGTCGTTTCTTCCGCAAACCATGCCAGCTCCAGCGGCCCCGGTGCCAGTCGCCACTCTTCAGTGATCGCTTCTGCGACATAGCGCTGCTGGCGCTGCGCGCCTTTCAGTAAAAACTGAGCGCCGCCGCGGAGGACTTTGCCAACGCCTTCAGCCACGATATCGCCAGTATAAGGCGCCAGCAGTTCAGCGGGATCGAACTCCGCCAGATCGCACAGGGAGACCATATTCTGCACCACCTGCAGATCGCCCTGCACTTCCAGATCTCCGCTACGGATAAGCGCCGTGAGCTGCTGACGATTACGCAGTTTGGGCAGCACGCTGAGCCGGGTAATCACAGTGCAGTCGGCCTCTCCCTCCCAGGCGCTCAGGACATCAACCTGGCGGTCGCTGAACGCCAGTACGATCGGGGTGGAGAAGTCCTGCAGTTGAACTCGCAATACCTTACCCAGCAGGCGCTGACGAGCGGGTTTTAGCGCCTTGTCACGCCAGAGAAAAGTATTCAGCGCCGTCTCAATGCTAGCGGTCACCAGGGGTGTGAAAGGCATAGCGTCCCTCCTGTCAGAACTTGTAACCGCGATGCAAGGCAACGATACCCGCCGTCAGGTTGTAGTAGTCCACGCTTTCGAAGCCTGCATCCTGCATCATCCCTTTCAGGGTTTCCTGGTCCGGATGCATACGAATAGATTCCGCCAGGTAGCGATAGCTGTCGCCATCTTTTGCCACCAGCTCGCCCACTTTCGGCAGGATATGGAAGGAGTAAGCGTCGTAGGCTTTGCTGAGCGGTTCGATAATCGGTTTAGAAAACTCCAGCACCAGCAGACGTCCGCCCGGCTTCAGCACGCGGTACATCGAACGCAGCGCTTTTTCTTTATCAGTCACGTTACGCAGACCGAAAGAGATGGTGATGCAGTCAAAGGTGTTATCAGCAAACGGCAGGGCTTCCGCGTTGGCCTGAACATACTCAACGTTACCCACGATGCCGATATTACGCAGCTTTTCGCGGCCCATTTTGAGCATGGAATCATTGATATCAGCAAGCATGACGCGGCCGGTTTCCCCTACCAGACGGGAGAACTTGGCCGTCAAATCGCCGGTCCCCCCCGCCAGATCCAGCACGGTCTGCCCGCGACGTACGCCGCTGCAGTCGATGGTGAAACGCTTCCACAAACGATGGATACCAAACGACATCAAGTCATTCATCACATCATACTTTGCGGCGACAGAATGGAATACATGCGCCACCATGTCTGCTTTCTGCTCTTTAGCGACCGTCTGAAAGCCAAAGTGCGTCGTTTCTTGTGAATCCTCAACCATCTTTATGCCTGCTTGCTTTTCAAGAAAATGTTCACTGAGTGTATCAGACTCAGCGCATTTCCCATACGTTTCAGCGTGGCGGAGCCGCCTCCCGGCTACGCACCGGCTCGGCAGAGTCGGGTGAAAATGCCTCATTTTCCGGCAGGTTATCCTCCTCTTCGAGACGATATTGATCGTCCTGAGCAATGGCTTGTTCGACTAAATCAGGATTTATCCCGCGCTTCACCTCCACGCCCAACCCGCGAAAAGCCTCCGCCTGGGCCAGAAGATTACCGCGCCCGGAAGCGAGCTTTTTCATCGCCTGGCGATAGTCCTCTTGCGCTTTATCCAGACTCTGGCCAATGGCGGACATATCATCCACAAACAGGCGCATTTTGTCGTAAAGGCGCCCCGCCCGCTCGGCGATCTTCTGCGCGTTGCGGCTCTGATGCTCATAGCGCCACAGATTGGCGATAGTACGCAGGGCTACCAGCAGCGTCGTCGGGCTGACCAGCATGATATTATTTTGCAACGCCTCGCTGATGAGCTCGGGCTGACGGTCGATGGCCACCAGGAACGCCGGCTCGACGGGAATAAACATCAGCACGTAGTCGAGAGAGCGCAGCCCCGGCAGTTGTTGATAATCCTTGCGTCCCAGCAGGCGAATATGGTTTCGCACCGAGGCAAGATGTTCCTGCAGCGCGACTTCGCGGGTGTAGTCGTCTTCGGCGTTGAAATAGCGCTCATAGGCGACCAGGGTCATTTTGGCGTCGATCACCACGTCCTTGCCCTGCGGCAGGCGGACAATGACGTCAGGCTGCATCCGCGAGCGGTTATCGGTCTCGATACTGACCTGGGTCTGGTACTCATAGCCTTCGCGCAGGCCGGAGGCCTCCAGCACGCGGGTTAAGACCACTTCCCCCCAGTTGCCCTGGGTTTTGTTATCACCTTTCAGCGCTTTCGTCAGGTTCAGTGCCTCCTGCGCCATCTGCGCGTTCAGCTGCTGCAGGTTGCGGATCTCATGCGCCAGGGTGTGCCTTTCTCGCGCCTCCTGACCGAAGCTCTCCTGCACCTGCCGGCGGAACCCGTCCAGCTGTTCGCGCAGCGGTGTCAGCAGGCCATGCAGGCTCTGGCGATTTTTGCTCATCGACGCGTCGGTTGCTGTGTTCGAAATGCGGTTGGCGAGGTTTTCAAACTGCTCGCTCAGGCGCTGCTCGCTGTTAACCATCTGACGGATCTTATCTTCCGCATGCAGCTGGGTGGATTCGAGCCGGGTGGTGACCTCACGCAGATCGGCCTCCAGCGAGGTATTGATATCCCGCAGACTGCGCAGCTCATTGTTCAGCAGCTCGCACTCCTCACGCCAGTGGGCCTCCTGCACCAGCTGCTGACGGGCGGCGCTCAGCTCAATATCCAGCTCTCGCCGCTCCTCAATGAGATCGGCCCGGATTTGGTCGGCGCGCGCTTTGGTTGCCAGCCAGCCGACCATTAACCCGGCAGCCAGTGCGATAACCGCGCTGATAATGATTGAGAGATCCACGACGCCCCCTGCGATAACCTGATGGCACAAAATAGAATTGTGCTGTACAAACGTCCAGTTTAAAAGGGATTTCCTGCGAGGAGCAACGCAAAAAAGAAAGGCCGGAGGACCCGGCCTGACAGAGAAGGGGTTGAATTACAGCAGACGACGCGCCGCTTCCACGACGATTTTGACCGCGTGGCTTTCGGTTTGCTTCATGGTTTCGGCGTTAGGGATCTCTTGCTGGGTACGGTTCACAATAACCCCGGCGACCATTCCGGCACGCAGGCCCTGGCTGGCGCACATGGTCAGCAGCGTGGCGGATTCCATTTCATAGTTCATCACGCCCATTGCCTGCCACTCTTCCATTGAGCCCTTGAAGCGGCTCACCACGCGGCCGGAGAAGGTGTCGTAACGCTCCTGGCCTGGGTAGAAGGTATCCGAAGAGGCGGTCACGCCGATATGGGTGGTGGCACCAATAGATTTCGCCGCTTCCACCAGCGCGGTGGTGCAGGCGAAGTCTGCGACGGCCGGGAACTCCATCGGCGCGAAGTGCAGGCTGGCGCCGTCCAGGCGAACGGAAGCGGTCGTAACCAGCACATCGCCAACGTTAATGTGCGGTTGAATCGCGCCGGTGGTGCCGATACGCAGGAAGGTACGCACGCCCAGCTGCGCCAGCTCTTCCACGGCGATAGAAGTCGACGGGCCGCCGATGCCGGTAGAGCAGACGATCACCGGTTTGCCGTCCAGCTCCGCGCGCCAGGAGGTAAATTCGCGGTGGGATGCCAGCTTAACCGGCTTATCCATCAGCGCGGCGATCTTTTCCACACGCTCCGGATCGCCAGGGACGATAGCCAGCGTAGCCCCTTGTAAATCGTTCTTGGTGAGGCCGAGATGAAAAACATCAGACTTGGACATAAAAAACTCCTCTGTGGGTCGAATTATCAGCAGAAGCAAAACGGTACTGTACAGAAGCCCCTGGCAACATTTTGTGATGATAGTCACCAAGACCAATAATGATTGCAGTTGTTTTTCAGTAAATAGTGATACACATCACATTAACAAGTTATATTCATCGTCACAGAACAAAAGATAGCCGCTTTCAGGCACTGTGCTTTATTACCGCCCGAACTAAAGGTAAAGGGTCTATAGTTATTGATGCGCTAATAAATAAGGGTACGGAGAATACCATGACCACCACCAAGCAACCTGGATTCGCACCTGCAGCTTCACCACACGCCGCCACCGCCGTTCATACGCCGGAAGAGCATATTATCGCCGGAGAGACGTCTATTCCCTCTCAGGGTGAAAACATGCCGGCCTACCACGCCCGCCCGAAAAATGCCGACGGTCCGCTGCCGATCGTTATCGTGGTACAGGAAATTTTCGGCGTGCATGAGCATATTCGCGATCTTTGTCGCCGCCTGGCGCAGGAAGGCTATCTGGCTATTGCGCCTGAATTGTACTTCCGTCAGGGCGATCCGAATGAGTACCACGATATCCCGACCCTGTTCAAAGAGCTGGTTACCAAGGTGCCGGACGCGCAGGTGCTGGCGGATCTCGACCATGTCGCCAGCTGGGCGGCGCGCCACGGCGGCGATGCCCATCGTCTGCTAATCACCGGCTTCTGCTGGGGCGGACGCATTACCTGGCTGTATGCCGCGCATAACCCGCAGCTGAAGGCAGGCGTGGCCTGGTACGGCAAGCTGGTGGGAGAAAAATCGCTGAATTCGCCAAAACATCCGGTGGATATCGCCGTCGATCTCAACGCCCCGGTGCTCGGCCTGTACGGTGCGAAAGACGCCAGCATTCCGCAGGACACCGTCGAGACGATGCGTCAGGCGCTGCGGGCGGCTAACGCCACAGCGGAAATCGTGGTCTATCCCGAAGCCGATCACGCCTTTTAACGCCGACTATCGCGCCAGCTATCACGAAGAGTCAGCCAAAGACGGCTGGCAGCGAATGCTGGCCTGGTTTGCGCAGTATGGCGGAAAAAGGTATCGCCCAAGCATGAAAAAGGAGGCAAATGCCTCCTTTTTGATTTTTTGCGTAACGATCAGGCGGACTGGCGCAGGTTCTGCGCCGCTTGCACCATATTCGCCAGCGCGGCGCGGGTTTCCGGCCAGCCGCGAGTTTTCAGGCCGCAGTCCGGGTTAACCCACAGCCGCTCCGCCGGGATACGCTGCGCGGCTTTTGCCAGCAGCGCTTCTATCCACTCCACACTCGGCACGTTCGGCGAGTGAATATCATATACCCCCGGCCCGATCTCATTGGGATACTCGAACGCTTCGAACGACTCCAGCAGCTCCATATCGGACCGCGAGGTTTCAATGGTGATCACGTCGGCATCCAGCGCGGCAATGGAGTCCATGATGTCGTTGAACTCGCAATAGCACATGTGGGTGTGGATCTGAGTGTCGTCTTTGGCGACCGCAGCATTAAGGCGGAAGGCTTCCACACCCACTGCAGATAGGCATCCCAGTCGCTGCGCTTCAGCGGTAACCCTTCGCGCAGCGCCGGCTCATCAATCTGGATGATGCCGATCCCCGCCGCTTCCAGATCCGCCACTTCATCACGCAGGGCCAGCGCAATCTGTTTCGCGATGGTTTCACGGCTGACATCTTCCCGCGGGAAGGACCAGCACAGAATGGTCACCGGTCCAGTGAGCATCCCTTTCACCGGCTTGTCGGTCAGCGACTGCGCGTACTTCGCCCAGTCGACGGTGATCGCCTGCGGACGGCTGACGTCGCCGATCACCACCGGCGGCTTCACGCAACGGGAACCATAGCTCTGCACCCAGCCGTTTTGCGTGAAGATAAAACCGTCCAGATGTTCACCGAAGTATTCCACCATGTCGTTCCGCTCGGCTTCTCCGTGCACCAGTACGTCTAAACCTAACCGCTCCTGCTCGACGATCGCCTGCTTAATATGTTCCGCAATCCCCGTCCGATAATGACTGGCGTCAAGGTTGCCCTTTTGAAGTCCAGACGCAGACCGCGGATCTCCGTCGTTTGCGGGAATGACCCGATGGTGGTGGTCGGCCATTTCGGCAGGTTAAAGCGCTGGCGCTGTGCCTGCGCGCGAACCTCATAGGGGCTGGCACGCAGGCTGTCCTGAGCGGTGATCGCCGCCAGCCGTTTTTCCACTTCCGCGTTGTGCACGCGGGTCGAATGGCGACGGGCCTGGATTGGCGCGCTCCACTCGGTAATCGCCGCCGTATCGCCACTGTTCAGCGCATCGCGCAGCAGCGCCAGCTCGCCGCATTTCTGCAGCGCGAAGGCAAACCAGCTCTTCACTTCCGCATCAAGGCGCGTCTCCACGCTCAGATCGATCGGGCTATGCAGCAGAGAACAGGATGACGCGACCCAGAGGTCGCGTTTACCGACGAGGTTCTTTAATTTGCGCATTACTTTTCGGTGAGATCGGCGCGCCAGACGTTGCGCCCATTGATCAGACCCGCAGACAGCAGCCAGTCGGCCGGCAGGCGGTTGTGCAGTTCGGCAACATCATCTTTGCCGTGCACCAGATCGACGTGCAGCCCCTGGACCGGTAGCGCAGCAATGGTCGCGAGATTGTCACTAATGCCTTCAAAATAGGTGGTCAGCAGCAGTTTCACCTGGCCCTGCAGGGCGTCATAAGCCGGTTTAAAAGCCTCCAGCCACGCTGGCGGCAGCTCCAGCACCAGCGCCGGTTCATCAATCTGCACCCACTCGATGCCGCCGCTTCGCCAGTTCGGCCAGCCACCTGCTGGTAAACCGGCAGGATGGCATTCAGCAGGCTCAGACGGTCAAACGGTTCACCTTTCACTTTACCCAGCCACAGGTACGTTACCGGCCCCAGCAGTACGGGCTTGATCTTGTGGCCCAGCGCCAGCGCTTCGTCCACTTCATCCAGCAGTTGGGTCCAGGTCAGTTTGAACTGCTGGCCCTGCACGAACTCCGGCACCATGTAGTGATAGTTGGTGTTGAACCACTTGGTCATTTCCGCGGCGGCCGCTGGCTCGCCGGTGGGCGCGCGGCCGCGGCCAATGCGGAACAGGGTATCGATATCGATGGATCCGTCTTTGTTCTGATGACGAGCCGGCACGTTGCCAAGCAGCAGGCTGGTAGTCAGAAACATGGTCGTACCAGGCGAAATCCCCCACCGGCAGCAGATCAACGCCCGCCTGTTTCTGCTGCTCCCAGTGACGGGCGCGCAGCTCACGGCCTACTGTCAGCAGTTCCTCGCGAGTGGCGTTGCCCGCCCAGTAGCTCTCTTGCGCTTTTTTTCAGCTCGCGGCGCAGGCCAACGCGAGGAAAACCGAGGGTGTGGTTAATAATTGTCATTTTTGTTCCTCTCTTATTTCATTGAATCTGAAGAAAAACTCTAAATAGTTCGGCTTGCAGGAAGGCGGCAACGATGCGCATCCCCAGGATGCTTACTGAAGTAAGTGACTGGGGTAAGCGAGGCAGCCAACGCATCTGCAAGTCGAAATATGACGAGTTTTAGACGTCCAGATGTTTACACATCCATAATTGACAGTTACTGTATATTCCTCAAGCGCAAATTGCTCATGGCGAAGTGAAGGACTTTCATGATCGAAATTAAACATCTGAAAACGCTGCAAGCGTTGCGGAACAGCGGTTCACTGGCGGGTGCGGCAGCGGCCCTGCACCAGACCCAGTCCGCCTTGTCTCACCAGTTCAGCGATCTGGAACAGCGCCTTGGCTTCCGTTTGTTTGTGCGTAAAAGCCAGCCACTACGCTTCACGCCGCAAGGGGAAATTCTGCTGCAGTTGGCCAATCAGGTGCTGCCGCAGATCGCTCGCGCCCTGCAGGACTGTAACGAACCACAGCAGACCCGGCTGCGCCTGGCTATCGAATGTCACAGCTGTATTCAGTGGCTGACGCCGGCGCTGGAGAATTTCCGCGCCCGCTGGCCGCACGTGGAGGTCGACTTCCATTCCGGAGTGACCTTCGACCCGCAGCCTGCGCTGCAGCAGGGCGAACTGGATCTGGTGATGACCTCCGATATCCTGCCGCGCAGCGGTCTGCACTACTCGCCGATGTTTGATTATGAGGTGCGCCTGGTGCTGGCGCCTGAGCACCCCTTAGCCATGAAGACGCTGATTACGCCGGAGGATCTGGCCGCGGAAACGCTGCTGATTTATCCCGTACAGCGCGGACGCCTCGACATCTGGCGCCATTTCCTGCAGCCGGCCGGTATCAGCCCGCAGTTGAAAAGCGTCGATAACACGCTATTGCTGATCCAGATGGTGGCAGCCCGGATGGGCATCGCCGCGCTGCCGCACTGGGTGGTGGAAAGCTTTGAACGCCAGGGTCTGGTGGTCACCAAAACCCTGGGTGAGGGATTATGGAGCCGGTTGTACGCGGCCGTCCGCGATGGCGAACAGCGTCAACCGGTCACCGAAGCGTTTATTCGCTCTGCGCGGAACCACGCCTGCGATCATCTGCCGTTTGTCCGGAGTGCGGAGCGACCCAGCGGCGATGGACCCACAGCGAGGCCAGGATCACCAACGCTCCGCTAATAAAGCTCGGCCAGTGCGGCTGCTCCTGCCAGATGGCGAGGTTTACCAGTAGACCCGCGGGGACATGGACGTTATTCATGATCCCCAGCGTGCCGGCATCCACCTGCGTGGCGCCATAGTTCCACATAAAGTAACCCAGCCCGGAAGCCACCACGCCGAGCCACACCAGCACGCTCCACTGCAGCGTGGTGGTCGGCAGCTTCTGGGCGTTGCCGAGCATAAACCACGCCGCCACCGCCACGATAAAGGCCCCGACATAGAACCAGGCAAAGGCATTGTGCTGCGGCATCGGACGCACCTCCATCAGGCGCTTGTAACCCACCATCCCGATGGCGAAGCAGAGGTTTGACAACTGCACCAGCAACAACCCGGTCCAGAAATGATCGCTGACTTTGTCGTAACGGATAATCGCCGCCCCCAGCACCGCCAGCGCAGCACTCAGCAGATAGCCCCAGCGCAGCTTACGTCCGCTGAGCAGGTCGTAGATCAGCGTGATATACAGCGGGGTAAACACGGTAAACAGCAGAAATTCCGAAACCGTCAGATAGAGATAGGCGCGGAAAGCCAGCAGATACATGATGCCAAGCTGCATCGCGCCCACCAGCATATAGAGCACGATCGTGCGCGGAGACTGGCCTCGCGTGCGCAGGAAAGGCAGGAACACCAGCGCCGCCAGGCCCACGCGCATCAGTACCGAAAAATAGCTGTCGACGCTACCGGCCAGGTACTCGCCAAATCAGGCTAAAAGAAAAAGGCCCACAGGATAGTGGTGATAAATTAACAGCGCCACAATGGTCGTCTCGTTGGATAAAGAAACAGGCATTGTAGCGAAAGAGTCAGGTTGACGACTGGGTAATTATTCGCCAGTCGTCAATCTTTGTCAGTCGAGGTATAGCTTACGCAGGTAGTGCGGGACCGCATCGTCGGCGTTACTGCCGATCACTTCCAGTTCCGGATGCAGATCCTTCAGCCGCTGGTGGGCGTTGGCCATAATGCAGCCTTTGCCGGCCATCGACAGCATCTCGGCGTCGTTCATGCCGTCGCCGAAAAGCGATGCAAATCTGACAGACTGTAGCCGAGCATTTTCGCCACTGCCTCCAGCGCATGCCCCTTCGATACCCCGCCCGCCATCACCTCCAGACAGGTTAAGGTGGAGAAAGCTGACGTTCACGCGATCGCCCCAGCGGGCGTTCATCGCCTGCTCCAGCGGCAGCAGATGCTCGTGATCCTCGCAGGTAAAGAATACTTGCTGATCCCCTGCGGATCCAGTTCGCCCGGCTCATACAGCTTGTAGTTAAACACCGCCTCCTTGAAGAAGCGCATCTCTTCCGGACGATGGCGGTTCATATACCACTCGTCTTCCCGATAGACGTTAGTGACGATTTTCGGGTCGTTACGCACGATCTCAAACAGGTCGGCGGCAATATCGCGGTCGAGGTTATGGGCAAAGATTTGCTGACCATCGCTATCGTGAACCCGGGCGCCGTTAGAGGTGATCATGTACGACCGGATGCCGAGATTATCGCGGATCTGCCCGACGTCGATGTAGTGACGGCCGGTGGCGAAGACGAAATTGATCCCACGGGCGGTGAGCAATTTCAGCGTCTCTTTGGCATACGGGGTCAGGAAATGATCGGGGGAAAGCAGCGTGCCGTCTAAATCAGACGCAACAACCTGGTACATAAAAAAGTTAACCTCTAAGCAGGGCGACGAGCGTTATCGTCGGATTAAGTATGTCGATTGAAAAACTCGACGATGGCATTGAGCGCGACTGAGCGCATAGCGTCCTTTTCAAAAAGGATCTCATGGTATGCCCCTTCAATGACGAGCGGCTTTCCGCCCTCACAGGGATGGCCGGCGGCGGCCCGTAATTCACAATAGCGGTCGTGCATCAGATTATCGACCACCCGCTCCTCCTCCGCCTGCAGCAGCAGCGTCGGGGCGGTATCTTTTTCCACATTCGCCAGCACTTCGTCACCGGCCAGCATGCCTTCGCGCACCCAGTGCCAGGTCGGGCCGCCAACCTGCAGTCGCGGTTCATCGGCATAGAAGCGCAGGTTGCGACGATAGCGTTGTCGACTGTGCGTCAGCACGTTAACGGCAAAAGGCAGCGCCCGCCAGCGCCCGGTGCCGATGGCATACTCTTCGCGAATGCGCTGATGGCCCTCAGCCCAGTCGAGAATATGGCGCACCATCCAGTCCGGCAATCGAATGATAATCCCGAACATCGGCGCGCAGAGCGCAATCGCATCGCAATGCGCCTGGTAACGTTGCAGAAAAAGCGTGGCAATCGCCCCGCCCATAGAGTGAGCGAGGATAAACCGTTTTCGCCAGTGTCCGGGGACCACCTGGCTGCTGCCAGAGCGCCGCCAGGTCATCGACATAGTCGCTGAAGTTGACGACGTGTCCGCGGTGGGTATCAGAGAGCAGGCGGCCCGAGCGTCCCTGGCCGCGATGATCGATGATCATCACGTCAAAGCCGCTGTGAAAGAGATCGTAGGCGACTTCGGCATACTTCACGTAGCTTTCAATGCGCCCGGGGCAAATCAGCACCAGACGATCGTTATTTTGCGCGCAGAAGCGAACAAAGCGTACCGGTACATCATCGACGCCTTTAAATTCAGCCTCTTCGCGCTGTCGCCAGAAATCCGTCAGCGGCCCCATACTAAAGGCCGCAAACGCGTTTTTCTCGTGTTTCCCAGTCCTTTTTCTGCCCAAACATCGGGTTTACACCCCTGTTAACCGCTGAAAATCGTTTTTTTGCCGTGTATCACACAATGCTGACACAATAGCGTATTGTGGCATAAAAACAGACAATCAGGGAGTTTCTCATGACCATTGAGTGGTGGTTCGCCTACCTGCTGACATCAATCATTCTCAGCCTGTCACCAGGTTCCGGAGCGATTAATACCATGACCACCTCCATTAACCACGGTTACCGCGGCGCGGCGGCGTCGATTGCCGGTTTGCAGACCGGGCTGGTTATTCATATCGTGCTGGTTGGTGTTGGTCTCGGCACCCTTTTCTCCCGCTCGGTGCTGGCCTTTGAAGTGCTGAAATGGGCCGGCGCGGCTTATCTTATCTGGCTGGGGATCCAGCAATGGGCGGGCGGGCGGGGCGATCGACCTGAATACGCTGGCGAAGGCGCAGACGCGCGGCAAACTGTTCCAGCGCGCGGTGTTCGTGAATCTCACCAACCCCAAAAGCATTGTGTTTCTGGCCGCCCTGTTTCCGCAGTTTATCCTGCCGCACCAGCCGCAGGTGATGCAGTATCTTGTTCTGGGCGTCACCACCATTGTCGTCGACATCATTGTGA
>OIEZ01000082.1_pt1 | contig 18898 bp, 23 predicted proteins | sample 1581941 | NCBI WGS metagenome assembly OIEZ01 (sample SAMN04414078, study PRJEB24778) | human gut metagenome | material: faecal | host: Homo sapiens | reverse complement strand
TGGTTTTCTAAACTTTCACGGAGTACATCATCAAATTGATTTCTTTCTTTTTCTGACAGCTTTTCTTTATAATTATCAATCACTTTTACAGCTATTGATTCTTCGATTTTGACGATCTCATCTTGTTTATCAACTTTTACGCCTACCTTATCGGCAACATCGATAACAATCTCCCGATAGGAGACCCCGCGTCTGCGGAGCAAGTTCATGAAGCTATCCCCCCCCATATTTTGTAGTTCTATAGCCAGTTTCAGTGCATCACGTTCATTTTTATCTATGCTAGAAGACTGTTTATTGGAAATAATTTCCGCTAATATAGCTTTCTCATCACTAGTGGCTTCTTGCAATATGGGAAAGAGATCTTGGTCGTTTCTTGCAAAGTCAATGCTTTTCATTCTTAAATCATCTATCGTAGTATGATGATTAAAATATACTGCAAGTAGTTACCAAATCAAGTTATTGTTTACTGTATAAATAAAAATGATCATACCACTTCGGCTTGCATTAAATCTGCGAAATCAGACCTAGATACATCATTCTTAATGAGCCATTTTTCATCTGGCGTGTGTGCTTGTCGTCATGTCTAACTCCAAAGCGTGCGCCGCCGCCCGTTGTTCCTCGCGCGTGTGCGCACGCGTGTTTATACGTATTTATTTTCAATACCTTACTTCGCAGATCGGGTTTATTTTTACCTGAACTGAGCGAACGAAGTGAGTGAAGTTCACCTCGAACGAAGTGAGAGGTTGTCTTTTCAGGTAATACTCTGCCAGGAGTGAGTAAAAATCCTCACCAACCTGGTCGTTTCATAACCTGAAAAGTTATGACCTAAGTCTACTGCCAGCTTAGGCTTGGGAAGTTATGGATGACAGCACCCCAGAACCGAGATCTTCCCACACTTCATGAAGGGGAGTACTGGATTCAACCTCTCAAAATACCCAGACTCGACAATCATAAAGTGACCCTTCTCTCTGCCCACTTTGGTTCCCCCTTCCCCAGACCCCAAAAGGGCTGGTTCTGCGCTGGTTGTGGGCTTTTTTAAGTCTGGTGCCAGTGACGCTATCCTCCACCCACCAGACCGAGATTTCGATTCAGGTCGAAATCGACATCATTCTACAACCACTATGATACATCGTAAACTGTAACTACTTACTTACTTTTTTTGGCTGATCATTTTGTCTACCATGAAGCTGAACTTGCAGAGCAAAAACCTCGTTGATTAGCTCGCCAAGGAGCTGCTCAATCAGGTCTTTGTGTTCGCCAGTGTGCAAACATTTCAGTGACCACTCGTAAAGACTGAATGCCTTTTCACGATCCTTCATGAGTTCGCGAGCGTTAGCCAAAAAATCGCTCTCAACGAGCGCTACAACGTTGGTCGGGTATGCCATGATGGTTTCCTTACTTGTATTCACAAAAACGATTCTATAGTGTCTGGAAAGGGGTTCCAGAGTGGTCTGGGCGTCTTGTTTCGGTCTGGGAGTGGTTTGAAATCGACAAGGAAAAGCCTGCTTTCGTATATGTTTATAATTAGTACTTAGTTATTTATATATACGAAAGCAGGTTATGAAACGCTCCCAGACTCGGATTAAGCAGCCTGTTTCCGTGGTCTTTTTTTCCTGATCACTTTGGCAGGATCGTAACCACCCAGACTTTTCATCACCGTCAGCGGGACTTTATTCATGAAGTGACCAGCGTTCTGACAGAATCCGCGGAAGACCACCAGCATACTTCCGCCTGGGTTGATATTGACCTCAACCAAACCCAATGTGACGTCTGGTTCCATGAACGCTACGCGGCCGCCAGATAGAACTACCGTCTGGTTTGCGCACTCGGTGGCGCGCTCATACCACATCGTGTCGAGCGATTGCGGAATGAGCATAACGGTGGTTACACCACGCGCTTGCTCTCGGATAGCCGCCTCTATCCAGGGGGTTATTTTGGAGTAGGGCGGGTTGAGAAAGGCCACCGTACCAGGCTCACCCCAACCTGGACTTAAGAGCATCTCGTTCCACACCTATGTAGCTCGGAAGAAGCGCGTTTTCTTTGTTACAGGCGACATCAACATCAAACGTAATGCCGAGATATCGCTGAATGGCGACAAACAACCATTTCGGTGTGCGCCAAAGGTCTCGAAGAGAGGCATCTCGCTCTCGCTTTTTGATTTTTTCGGCTGCTATCATTTTACAATACAATAGGTAAATACTTACCTATTTTTTCATGTCATCTTACGAATGGCAAATAAAGAAAAAACACGCCAGATTGCTTAACGGGAGACGCTCTGGCGTGTTTTTTACTGTTGGGGCATACGAATAACTGTCCAACGCTCTAAAACTATCAGGGGGCTTCAGAGCGCGAAACGGATCGTCAGCCAATGGAATACTCCGCGATAAATTTCCTTACGATCGGGGACTCTTCATTAAGAAGCAATCTTCCACCATCCCTCGTAGCGATTCCCGTGACTGGGAAAACCGCCATCATCTGGCCAGCCTGAGTCGACGCGGTGCTGAGTGGATATGGCTTTTCCGGATAGCTCATTAACGCCAGCTTAATGCTATTGCTGCTTGCCTCTTTTTGTGTCAATAAGATGCCGCAATGCAATCACCGTGTAGATGCTGATATCCGGTCCGCCATTGAACCAATTTAGCAGGTTAGAGATCTTGTCTTTTGCCTTAACCGGCGCCGAATTCAGAGCTTCGATGAAGACCTCACGTTTCAGACCAGCCGCAGCATAAAAATCATCGCCCTTATCGTTCAAGCTGAATCGAGGCTTGGGTGCTGCGCGCTCTTTTTTCGCCGCCTTCGACTCTTTTGTCTGAGCCGCAACTGACGATTCTTTGGCGTGTTTCTCCTTTTTTTCATCAGTCTGAGGTTTATCACCCTGTGTCGAGTCGATCTCAGGAAGAGGGGAGATCGACTCGACTTGAGGTATCTCAACATCAACCACCTTCAGCGACTCATGTTCGTTTTCCAACTCTTCAAACACACCGGTGAGATCGCCGCCGTCTTTCGCTTCCATTACAGTTTCAGCAACAGCCGGCACCGGCACGATCGTCTCATCGTTAAGATCTGCCAGCAGGTCGTCTATTTCGTCTCCTACAACGGCCTCCGAAGCCAGTTTTTCAGGCTCATCGAGCAGTTGCAGCATGGCGGTCAGCTCATCCAGATCATCTTTTTTGACTGTATTGTTGAGGTTGCTCATGTCTCTCTCCTTTACGTTGTGTGAGCGTTTATACGTTTTTGGGTTGAGAGCATTTTGTCAAAAACCTACTTAGGCTGAAAAGAAGATAAATACAGGCAGTTCGTGAATAATGAAGAGGGGCGAAAGGCGCCGTCAGGCGCCTTTTCGAATGGGAGCTTATTAGAAGCCGTATTTTTCCCGTGCTTTGAAAAAGCAGTGCATCATCAGATCGGTATCATAGAGCGCGCTGTGCGCCTTAGCCTTGTCATAGACAAAACCCAATGAGAAGGCGAGTTCCTCCAGTCGCGGCCGTTTGCCATCTTCTGTCGCCCATAATCCGGATAACATAGTGTCCACAAGAGGCAACTCTGGGAGAGTGACGCCGTACTCTGCAAATTCATGGCGAATAAAGGGGAGGTCGAACGCTTCACCATTGTGAGCAACCAAAACGCTTGCATCGCTAATATAGCGAGCGATTTTACCGGCATGTTCAGACAATAGTGGCTCTGCGGAAAGATCTTCCAGCGAAATGCCATGCACTGCTTGGGCTTTTGGATCGATACTCCGCCGCGGGTTAAAACGCATCGCCAGGCTATCGATGTGCTTCTGGGTCTCCAGTTCATAGCGGGTAATGGCTATTTCAATAATCTTGTGGTTAGCCCTAAAGTCCAACCCTGTGGATTCAATATCAAGCCCAGCAACAATAGTTGTCATAACTACTCCTTACAGCTTTTTGGCACCTTTGAGCAGTGCGCTACGCACGAATTGAGCTGCTTTTTTGATGGTCTCCTCCTGCGATTCGCACTCTACCGGCGCACGCCACTCACCAGTGGTGACGTTGAGAATGCGAATTTCATTGGTATCCAGACAAATCGACACATACAGAACAGTGCCGGCAGCCATTTTGATATGCATGGGGAAGATAGGTCGCTTGCCGCGTTCGCTGAACTGGGACATTGCCACATTCAGAACCTCTCCCACATCATCGCCTACCAATCCCTGAACGGACTCAAAAACAGCTCTGATAGCCAGCCTGGCCTCTTGTTCTGTCATCAGCGATCGGGACTGCTCGTCTGCGATGCGTGTCAGCGCCTCTATCGTTTTACGATCTAACTCATCAGCCAGAGATATTTCGCCTAACATTCTGTTTTCCTGAAACTATTTTTCGTGACGTTATTCTGGCATTCCTTGACAGGGGAACAAGAATCAGTGGAAGGTGATGCGATTTGAGATACGGCTCTCTATACGTTCCACATGACGGTCGATTACTCGCATGATCGAGCGTGCTCTTGCGTCAACGGAAATGCAGGTTTCCGACAGGACGAAAACCTGCAGATCTCCGGATTTGGCCAGAGAGTTAATTTTTGTCAGCTCGCCACACATCAACGAGTCGATACGAGCGACATAAAGGCGATCAAGCGAACCTCTCTGGGCACGTTCATAATCTTCTGCTCTCAAATTCACGCCCGGGCGCAGCCCCGCAATGGCATTAAAATTGGACAACGCGGTCTTGTGGCAAAAACGCTCAATTTCCAGCGCCAGACCAATACATCGTTGGTCATTGGTCTGGCCGACCAAATCGAGCGTATAAGCCATCACATCAGCAGGCGTACGGTCTATTACAAAGCCTTCCGCTCCGCGTGTTACCAGCTCAATATGGCGGGCAACTTCCATCTGCACCTGCAGACGCTCAAAGAGCGGCATTGGATCGCCTACGTTGACTCCAAGCCTTGTCATCAGTGCGCCGACGCCAGCATCCACATACGGAATGCCGTAATGCTCGTCGATAAACTTTGCCAGGGTTGTTTTTCCACTGCCCTGAGCGCCAGTGATCCCAATTCGGTAATCCATTACCACCTTCTGTAAACAATCTGTTGGAAGCCGGGCTCATCCTCCGTTCCCCGTTGTGTATGAGCCGTTAACACAGGAAAGAAGCCGAGATTACGCATCATTTGCCGCGGAAAATGAGCATCACTGTCAGGAACGTCTACGCCCATATGCGATAGCCAGAGTTCCTCGACGTGAGGCAGAAACAGAGAATAGATCTGCGCACCGCCGATAACCCAAACGGGACCATCAAGCTGCATTACATCGTCCATAGTGGCAGGGTAAAAACCATTGGGCATGAACCCAGATGAGCGCGTCAGAACGACGTTGTGGCGCTCCGGAAGCGGGCGCTTAAGACTTTCCATTGTCTTTCTGCCCATGACGACTGTGGCGTTTGTGGTGAGCTCCCTGAACAGTTTTAACTCTGAGGGGCAGCGCCAGGGGAGTTCGTTTCCTCTACCGATCTCATAATTGCGACCGACAGCTGCAATCATCTTCATTGAGATACCTCATACAATACCGGGCGCTGGTGAAAACCAGACAGAGCAGCTCGTAGGCGTGACGAACTCACCAGTGCCGCGATCATCAGATCATCTTTATGCGCGGCAAGCGTGCGCTTTATATGGGTTTCGTAATTGACTCCACGTGGTGCCAGGTGCAGCCAGTCATAATCAATGCCGAAATCTCTCAGCCATTTTTTGGTTGCGCTTTCGAGCGCTTCCGGACGGTGGCTGATAAGCACCACTTCAGCACCGGAGCGAGCAAAGCCACGCAACATGCGGCTGGTGGGGAATATGAGCTCATCACCTGCAACGAGAGTGTCTGCGTTTTCATCAGCAGCGGCTTTACGATGGCCGGCTCTCGCCAGCACATCTTCAATTTCACATAACACAAACATGCCTCTGGCCATATCACACCGCCACTGGAGCCTTAATCCATGGAAGTGGTTCATAGCCGAAGATCTGCACGCCGTCCCATTTGAAGTCATCCAGCTCTTCCCATTCGTGCGGGAAGACGACGATGGGGTCGGACGACTCCGGATGTTCGCGAGCCAGTAGCTCTTCAACCTGCTCCAAGTGGTTGTTGTAAATGTGAACATCAAAGCCGAAATGGACGAAGGCGCCAGCCATGTGACCCGTAATCTTCGCAATGAACTGCGTGAGGATGCCGTAACCGGCAATATTGAATGGCATACCAAGGAAAGTATCGACACTCCGCTGCACCAGGCAGGAGTTCAGGATACGTTTAGGGATACCAAGCTCATCCAGCATTGGCTCAGAGATACTGCCTCGCTGCTCTATCAGGCAAAGCATCTGTGTATAGATCGATTCATAGCCATGCCGGTTATGCTGGATACCAATATCGGTGGCCATAGACAAACGGGTCTGGAAATCGAGCTCACGACTCCATACGGATAACACAAAGTGGCAAGGTGGAAGCTTCATGTCCTCCAGCTCACCAACATTCCAGGCATTAAGCAGTATGCGGCGATCGGTCGGGTTGTTGCGCAACTGATCAACCATACGTTGTAACTGATCGATTTCACGAGTGATAACGACGCGATCTTCATTCAGCCCAATGTAACCTTCAACGCGATAACCACGTTCTAAGAAGATGTCCTCCTTAATGCGATACTCGCTGTAAGGGACAATTCTGGTGTCCTCCCATCGGCGCCACTGCTTGCCATATACTGGCCCTAAATCGCCATTTTCATCGGCCCAAGCATCCCAGATCTTCACACCATGCTCTTTAAGGAACCCAATGTTGCCTGAACCTTGTAAATACCATTCAAGCTCAACCAGTAGCGGTTTCAGGTTTACCTGTTTTGAAGAAATGAGCGGAACAGCCCCACCGGTAAGCATGTAGTAGGAAGGCACATAAGAAACGCCAAGCGTACCGGTGCCGGTGCGATCGTCGGAGGGAACGCCGGTATCAACAACGGTCTGAATGACACGGCCATAAGAGCTCGAAGCCAGCTGACCGTTACTGAATTCTCGATTAAGTAAAAAAGACAAGATGACCTCAAATAATAAGTAAGTACATACCTATCATTTTAAACACAGAGAAGACATCCAGGCTAGAAATTAAGTAAAAAAATGTGGCCACGGGGCCACCAACGCTCAACTTTATCGAAAAATAAAGATTGATAAGGATAGAATGGACAATAGATCACACGTCAATTTCAATATATATTGATAAGTTAGTACTTACAAGCTGTTTTTAACCACTTCATACAGCGAAGATGCCTGTGCTTGCTCAAGGAAACGAGACAGATCGACATCGCTATATGTCGGCGATTTAAGGATTTTCCCATCAGACAGGCGATAGCCGATCATCATGTCAGTGCCGTCAGCATGGCGGAATCCGAGATCATTCTTATCATATTTACAGCTCTCAACGGCAAGACGACGCGCTTCAGCATCCGCCGGCCACAGCTTTGTCATATTAGAACGGTGGATCTCCGCCACCAGCTCCACGACGTCGACGCAAGGAAATCAGCCAGGCGATACACCATCATGCACGCCACATAGATTTTGTTCATCACGCGGCGCAGATCCTGAATCAGCTCAGCATCACCTACCTTGTTATGTTCAAGTTTATCGGCCAGCGCGGCCAACATAAGCGCAGCTTCTTCTGCTTCATTGAAGGGGATGGCCATATCGTCGAAGACGGTATTTCCAGGCACCATAATGGTATGAATAAAGCGATCGACGCTTTGCTCCTGAGTGTAATAGCTCATGCCAGTTGATAGCCCACCTTTGATGGCTACCATCGTCCCGACACCCACATACAGGAAGTCAGCCATTGCATCCAGCAATCCCTGCATATCCCCCTTTTTCGCTGCAGGCAGCCCTTCTTCTACCGCCTCTTCATGGATCAGCTTAGCGCGCAGGCGCAGCAGCTCCGGAGTGGGCATTACACGACGCGGGTGCTGAAACAGCTCGTGGAACTGGTCAACCATCTTGTAAATACTCTCTGTCGCTTCTCCAAACCGGGGTTCAGCTCATATGGCTCTGGTTTGAAGCCCACCAGCTTATCGGTGGCCAGCTTGAGATGGTCGGTCAGTTTCGTTAATTTCATGCTTTATCTTTCCTTAGTGCTTTTTTTCGCGTTCATTGTGGCCCAGAGCGACCAGGCCACAAAATCTTTATCCAGGCTTACAAATCGGCAAACTGGCTTAGGCCAGCGCGATCAACAGCGGAGTCAATCTGGCCAACGAGATAAGTGCTTTGCTCAGCTTCCTGCGGTGCAATCTGCAAGGTGTCGGACAACAGCCATTTGTTCATCCACACCAGCGGGTCATCTTTTATCTCCGGGTACAGTGGTTTCAGGCCAAGACGGCGCATCGCAAGATTGGTTCGGTATTTAACATAGCTTTTCAGGATATCGGCGTTTAAACCAATCATTGAGCCGTCTTTAAACAGATAATCTGCCCAGCGCATTTCCTGTTCGGCAACGTCCATCATGGTCTGATAGATGAATGGTTCCTCATCCGCAGCGATCTGGGCCCATAGCAAGCCTTCGCGGCCTGTACGCATAAACCGGAGCATTCGTTCTGTGCCTTCGCAATGAAGCGCCTCATCGCGCGCAATGAAACGCATGATTTTGGTGTTGCCCTCAAGTAATTTCCTTTCTCCAAAAGCAAACGTACAGGCGAAGCTAACGTAAAAACGAATGGCCTCCAGCGCGTTGATGGATACCAAAGTACGGAACAGCTGGCGCTGGAGAGGGTAGGGCTTTCCGTCAAATTCGGAGACGTAGAGCCGTTCGAATTCATCTTCTCCCAGGTGCTGGCGCGCGCAAGTCATCTCATAGAGCTTGTCGTACTCTGTAGAGATACTGATAGCCCGGCTGATAATTTCCTCGTCGGTCACAATGCCATCGAAGACAATGCTCGGATCATCCACCATGCCGCGAATAATATGGGTGTAGCTGCGGCTGTGAATGGTTTCAGAAAACGACCATGTTTCCACCCACGTTTCGAGCTCTGGAATTGAAATAAGCGGCAGCAGCGTTGCGTTTGGGCTGCGTCCCTGAACGGAATCCAGCAGAGTCTGGTAACGGAGGTTGCTCAGGAAAATGTGTCGCTCATGCTCTTGCAGCTTCGTATTGAAATCGATGCGATCGGTGGTTATGTCGACCTCTTCCGGGCGCCAGAAGAAGGAGAGTTGTTTTTCGATCAGCTTTTCGAAATCGCGGTACTTCTGCTGATCGTAGCGCGCAACGTTGACAGACTGCCCGAGGAACATAGGCTCTTTGGTTGCGTCGTTAGCGCCCAAACGGAAAGTGGAGTAACTCATGTGTTTCCCTTTGAATGTTATCGGTATTATTAAACAATTTGATTAGATGCACTTCTAAACAAATTATTATCTTATTGGTTAAAATGAGGCATTCAATGAAGTGAAAGGTGGGGATATCTCCCCACGCTTATTAGATTTTGCATGCGCCATCGCACTCATCTTCTGGCTCAACCAACGCAACAGAGGCCAGATCATCGTCTTCACGCTTACCGGCACCATCTCGTGTGTTGTGGTAATAAAGCGTCTTCACGCCTTGCTGATAAGCGAAGAGCAGATCTTCAAGCAGCTTCATCATTGGAACCTTGTCGCCCGGGAAGCGAGTAGGGTCATAGTTGGTGTTGGCTGAAATAGCCTGGTCAAAGAACTTCTGAATGATCGCAACTTTGGTCAGATAGCCGCGGTTATCCGGCATATCCCAAAGGTACTCGTACTGATCTTTCAGCTCAGCAAAGTCCGGAACCACCATTTTCACAATGCCGTCTTTGGATGATTTCACGGAAACAGGGCCACGCGGCGGTTCGATACCATTTGTGGAGTTGGTGATTTGGCTGGACGTTTCGCACGGCATCTGAGCTGTCAGGGTAGAGTTACGCAGACCATACTCGCGTATGCGGCCACGCAGCTCTTCCCACGGCATTTTCAGCTCAAAGGACGTATCAGGGTTAGCGTCAAGCGACTTGCGGTAATGGTCAATCGGCAGCTGTCCCTGGGCATATTTAGTTTGGGAAAACCAATCACAGGCGCCTTTGGCTTCCGCCAGCCGGCAACTTGCATCAAGCAGGTAATACTGGATCGCTTCAAACGTTTCATGCACCAGCTGGTTGCCGGCCGGATCAGAGTAGTTAAATCCGTTCTTCGCCAGATAGTACGCAAGATTGGTAACGCCGACGCCCAAACTACGACGTGCTTTTGCCGGAATTTCCGCTGCGGCCATCGGGTAATCCTGATAGTCGAGTAGGGAATCGAGCGCAGCCACCGCATAGAAGGCGACCTCTTTCAGCGTGTCCAGTGAGCGTAATGCCCCCAGATTAAACGCAGACAGCGTGCAAAGGGCGATCTCACCATCGGGGTCATCGGTAAACGCCTGCGGTTTAGTTGGCAGCGTAATCTCCATGCATAAGTTTGACTGGTGAACTGGAGCGACTTTCGGATCGAAGGCGCCGTGTTCGTTCATATGGTCAACGTTCGCAATATACACGCGGCCGGTAGAGGCTCGTTCCTGCATCAGGGTTGAGAACAGATCAACAGCGGGAACGGATTTCTTGCGGATGCTCTCATCAGCTTCATATTGCAGGTACAGCGCTTCGAATTTGTCCTGATCGACAAAGAAAGCATCATAGAGCCCCGGCACATCATGCGGGCTGAACAGCGTAATATTCTCGTTGCGTACCAGGCGGCGATACATCAGGCGGTTGATCATTACGCCATAGTCCAGATGACGAACACGGTTCTCCTCGATGCCGCGGTTATTCTTCAACACCAGCAGACTTTCAACTTCCAGATGCCAAATAGGGTAGAAAGCCGTCGCGGCGCCGCCGCGAACGCCACCCTGCGAGCATGATTTCACAGCGGTCTGGAAGTGTTTCAGAAAGGGGATTACGCCAGTGTGGGTTGCTTCTCCATTGCGGATCTCACTCCCCAATGCACGCAGTCGGCCAAAACCAATCCCAATGCCAGCACGACGCGACACGTAATCGATAATGGCAGAGGACGCAGCGCTGATCCCTTTCAAACTGTCTTCGGACTCAATCAGAACGCAGCTGGAGAACTGGCGCGTCGGGGTACGGACGCCGGCCATGATTGGGGTGGGCAGAGACAATTTGAATGTACTGGTGACGTCATAGAACCCCTTCACCATTTCCAGACGTGTTTTTGCCGGCACAACCATCTTCCCAATTCTGGAAAAGACACATACCCACCAGCATATACAGCTGCTGCGGGGCTTCGTAAATTTCGCCGGTGACTCGGTTCTGGACGAGGTACTTACTCGCCAGCTGAACAGTTGCGGCATAACCAAAGAGTTCGTCACGCATGGGTTTGATATACACGCCAAGTTCTGCGATCTCTTCGCGGGAGTAAAACTTAAGCAAGTCCTCATCGTAAACGCCGCGGCTGACGTTGCTGACGATATGATGATAGAAACTTGGGTAAGCGAATTCGCCGAAGGCGTCTTTGCGAATTTTGAACATGTTCAGACGTGCTGCGACCTGGGAGTAGTTCGGAGTTTCAGGTGAAATCAGATCTGCAGCCGACTTAACCAATGCCTCATGAAGCTGCGAAGTTGTCATGCCGTCAAAAATGCTCGCGGCGGCGCCCATGGCTACGGCAGAGGCGCTTACGTTACGTATACCTTCTACCCCCCACATCACGACGCGGTTGTACTTCTCTTCGGATAGCGGCTCTGTGGAGCCATTACGTTGACAATCCTTATCATGTATCACCCATCAAAAAGGCCACTAAATGTAGTGGCCTATAGTATTAAATAAGTACTTACCTATCAATTGGGGATTAAAAAATCCCTTTAAGAACGTCGCGGACTTGTCGGAACTGGTCTGTCTGCATTCCAGAATATATCGAAGCTATGGCATCAGCCAGGTGCTCATTCTTGGCAACTAGTACATCTTTCCCCGCTTGTTTCCGACGCAACCAAGGGGCGTCAGGCTGTTTTGTAACCGCCCACTGGATGATCTCTTCTTTAGATGTGGTCAGTTTATTCCCGACGTAGTGCTTAATTTCATTTGGCGTAACCTGGATAAGTGGCTTATCAACGCAAGCAAGAACGCCGATACACACACCGTAAGAAGTCTGCGCGCGAGAGCTTTGACTACCCACCGGTAGCTCACAAAACACCATATGGGCCTGTTCAATGATTGGCCTGGCGGTGCGCCAGATTTCTTTAGCCCGGCGCAGATCATCGCTGTTTACTCTGACAGTTTTCTTCGTTCCGCCGGCTTTGGTTTCAACCAGTTCAAGACCATGGATTTCAAGTTTGTCTGTATCCAGATCCAGCGTACCAATGGCCAGCCCGAAGTTGCTCATTGAAGGGTCGACGCCAACTACTTTGATCACTTTACTCATAGAGTTTCCTTACCATGTTGCCCATACCGGGCATTCCATTAATTTCTCTTCCAGGGTTTTAACTGGAGACTTGCGAACGGGCTCTGGAATGGCGGCTCACCACATGTATGTTGTCACTGGTCAGCACACCATTTTCTATGTCTGCGTCGATTCATGCTCTGCCCGATGAAGTAGGACATGATATCTATCAGCTTACGCGCAACCATTCCGTTAAAACGAAGTACATAGGGGACAGAGAGCTCAACCATTGCCTTATCGCCATCTTCAGTCTCAAAGCTTAATTTGCCTCTTCCTGGAAATGTCTCAAGTGTATCGTAATTGAAATCGATGCCAGCAAATGCCTTGCCTGGCATTGCAACCTGCCCAGCACGTGCATTTGCCAGTCGAGTCAGGTTAGTAAACGCGCTGCTGGTATGCGCCTCTATAGCCCCGTACTGCGCATCATCTTTGATAACCAACTCAGGTGATTCCGGGATCACCACGAACCCAGGCCCAGTGTGTCGGAAGATAGCCACCTTCCGAAATGGGTTGATCAGAATGGGCGCTGTACTTCCTGACGGCATCGATTTCAGACTTGGCATTAACGGGGTCTTGAAAAGTAGATCTTTCAGAGCCGTAAACTGCTCCGTCTCAATATTGAGATTTTGCCAACCGACACCAGGAGCCGCCCCAGCAGCGGTATAGCTGTTAATCAGCCTGAATGACTGCATCACAGCAAACATTTGCAAAAACTGCGTGCGGCTTAGGTTAAACGACATAGCTGCGGCCCTCTTTCACTTCCACTGTGATGGTTTCCCGGAACCATGACTTCATTTCTTTGTGAGAAATGATCATCACCGTGCCGCGCTCGCGCGCTTTTGCTTCCAGAATACCCATCAGACGCTCCAGCCCGGCAGTATCCAGCGCATCGTCAATTTCATCACCGATAAACAGCTCGATGTTCTTGCTCGCGCGGCTGGCCACCAGATCCTGCAGAGCCAGGGAGCACGCAATGCGCACTTTGCGTTTTTCTCCACCTGACAATGTCTGGAAGGTTTTGCTGGCGCCGATCTTGCGCACGCTGATATTGAACTTATCGCGCCACTCGCCCTTCTTGGTTGATTCCATCGTTGACCATTCCGCAACAATGTTTCCGTCCGACAGTGTATTGAGATATTCCGCTGTCTGGGCATTCAGGAAAGGCGTCACGGAGGTCAGGATATGCGAGCGAACGCCGGCAGGAGAGTAGACCTGGCGCGCTTTATCAAGCAGCAGAGCCTGCTCCTGTATATTCTTTAACTCAGTTTTAAGTACACCATAGTTAGATTTATTGGCAGCCAGGCTTTCTTCATGGCGTTTGATGACAGCCAGAAATGGGTTAGTTTCTTTGGTAATGCGATCTACTTCGCTCCGCGCCCGGGCAACCAAAGCTTCTACAGCCACGACTTCTTTTTCCCGATGACGAAGCGTTCCCAGCTCTTTAGTCAGTTGTTCGATTCGGGAAATAATGGCAGACACATCTGGTGTACTGGCGACAAGTGATGATTCAATTTTGAGCGCCTTCTCAAGATGCTCTTGGTATTTAGCCACTGACGTTGCAGATGCCTGCGCTTGGCTGATCTCACTGCGCGCCTGTTCAACAAAACTCTCCTTCACGGTAGACAGATCTTCAACGCAATAAGCCTTGCCACAGGTTGGGCACGGCTCCCCGACTTTGGTATTTACTTCTTCCGCTTTCACCTTGAATGCGCGAGCACGTTGCATCGCTTCCTTCTGGATGTTTTCAGTAATGCGGATGCTGGCGCGTATATCAGTGATCGCTCCACGAACCTTAACCAGCTTGGCGTCGTGTTCTTCTTTGGACGCAAGTTTTTCCCGCTCTTTACCGATAGCATTTTCAGTATCGCGGATCTGCTCTGGCAGACTGCGCAACTCCATTTCGACCTCAGTGAGCGTGACTTCCGCTCCAACCAGATCGGCACGGGCGACATCAAGCCGTTCGCTGCGGTCTCGCTCCCAGGCTTCAGAGGAGGTTTTGGCAGACTCCAGCTCATTCTGGGCCGATTCAACCAGAGACAAGCAGGCATCCATCTTGGTTTTAGTGGTCTCCATGCGTGCGGCAGCTGCGTTGGCTCGTTCGCGAGCAATCGCGTAGGCTTTGGTGAGACGATCGACGCCGGCAGCCTCTTCTACGATGGTTTTGAGGTTTTTATCCGACATGCCAGGCAAATCAGGCATCGCCTCCTGACTGGCATAGATCGATGCCATAAATACTTCTTTTGACGCACCGATCAGTCGCTCTACAAACTCCTGGGTGAGCGAATCTTTACCCTTTGTCATGTCGCCGTCTTCGCCACGGACGATAAGCCGGTTTTTAAATTCCTTATGCTTGCGGTGGCGGATAATGGCGTAGCGTTTACCTTCGTCTTCAATGGTGACTTTTACGCGACAGTTCTTCTCATGGCCCGTAGAGAGAACGTCGTCACCTTTAACACCATGGGATGTCTCGCCATAAATACACCACATCAAACTATTCATGAGGGTTGATTTACCAGCGCCATTGCTGGCGGCCGATGAGTCCCCGGCATTAACACCCTGGATGAGCACCAGCCCACGCTGATCAAGCTCGACCTTGGCGTTTGCCAGCGCCATGAAGTTTTCCACTTCGAGCGTTAAAAATTTCATGCTTTGCCTCGAATTGCTTTAGTCAATTTCTGCCCTTTGCGAAGGCGGTATTCCGTATGTGCCGGGAAGGAGTTGCGTGACAGGAGGCCACGTTTCGTTAGTTGACCAAGGTAAAACGCCTGTGGGTTTCCTTCTGGCGGATAGGGCTTCTGGAATAAAACGGGCTTCCCGCTTTCAAGCCGTTTAATCATCTGGATGAAATCCCAGAAATTATTGTGGGAGGAAGTCACTACACCGCCTCCGCACTTTCCGCTTCGGTGAGGATCTCCTGACACAAGGCATTCAGTTTGGTTAGGTCAAATCCACCGTCTGTGTCATGAACGATTTTGCAGTAAGCAGAAACAGACTCGCCAAGGCTGTCGATTTTGCTGGTCTCTGAGGTGCTGGCAGTACCCTCCATCATTGAGCCCTTGCGGATGAAGTTGCATACAACACCTTTCGCTCCCATGGACTTCAGGACGTTCTGCAGCTTGATGCCTTCCTCATCGTTTTCGACGACGGCCCGGAAGCGCACGTAATTGCCGCGTATCTGCCTGTCATCCACATCGTCTTCCAGGTTTACGAATTTCGGCGCCGAGGTTTCGAAATGACTGAACGAGCCGTCAGGGTTCACAATCATGTAGCCCGCCAGCGAACCTACGTCCCCCCAGTTTGGTGCGTCAGCGCGCCGACACTGATAACTCCGGGGATCACCTCCTTGTGGTTGTGGTAATGGCCGGACAGCACCAGGCGAAAGCTATGTCTTTCAGCTCCTGCGCATCGATGCCAACATCAGGCATTGTGGGGATAGCTTTGTTGATGGCGGTATGAATCACGACGTCGTGCAGATCCCCGTCAAGCCGCGCACGAAGTGCTTTCAGGTCACTAATTAACTCGGCGTGGTTGTTTCGCCAGCTCACCATATGGACTGTGACGTCACCCAATTTGATGCTGTGTGGCTTACGGCCGCAGACGATCTGTACACCAATCGACTTCAGCGCCGCAGCGGCGTTAGCGCTGTAGACAGAGTCGTTTGTTTCGAGGTCATGGTTGCCAGCCAGCATCGCAACGCTGAGCCCCAGATCTTTGACGATCCACTCATAGGCATCGGAGACGTAGTTGAGTACGGTAGGAGATACGGTTCCGCGGACGTGGAATGTGTCGCCGGCCACCAGCATGTGGCTGCAGCCCGCTTTTTCATAGCGATGGCCGCTTCTTTTGTGGCCTCCAGCTGAATGGCCAGCCGAGAGTTGAGACCATCTGCATCGGTCGTCGAGAATGAATCCCATTTGTGGTAATGGGGATCGGAGATCACCCCATATGGCAACGTCATGTGTATTTTCCTTTGTGGTTATTTTGATATAGATTCTAAGCATGTAAAACAGGCCAACAACCAAGTAAACACGGCACATTAGAAAATCTACAGGCTGGATATTATGGCAAAACAGATAAGTAAGTACATACCTATCATTATAAATTAGAGCGAGTCACTTGAGTAAGATCTAAGCTACTAGCATGGCCTTGCTGTGAGCTCGACTCCATAAGTACAAGGTGAAAATGCATGATGATTTATGTGAGAGGAGTCTGCTATGAGTGAGGAGCAAATCACATCGAAAGATTGGATTTCACCTTCGATTCAGTTATCCGAGAACCACATGAATTAAAATATATAATGTTCCGTTACAACCTATTGATTTTGCATTGGCCGCTAGTAGAAGGCCATTTCTGGTCAGCTATAAGGGAAAAGTATGCTGGAAAGTACTCCTGTACCCATAAGTCGACATCGGCCAGTACACGAGGAATGGATATCATCAGTCAGGAAAGACTAAATTTATAAGCCCACGTTAGCGTCGGCTTTTTGATCCAAACCCCGTAACGACAAAAGTTGTAAATTATAAAATTGCTGAGACAACATCGGACAAGTATATTCTCCTACAGCAGCCGGGCGGGTGCGCCGGTAAAAAATCTCATCAAGGTTATCCTCCATGAACGTTATGTATTATTCGATCGCAGGGGCTATCGCTTTTGTGACCATTTTAACGGCCCTAATTGTTAACGCGAAAAAACTGAAAACAGCTAGGGCTGATTCTGCCGATAAGGCAGCACAATTGGCGCGTTATGCCGCCATTATTGATGCCGAAGATGAAGCGGCGCGCATCGTGGCTCAAGCGAAGACGGAAGCAGCCAACATCATTTCGGTAAGCGAAACCGATGCGAAGTTTGTTAGAGACTTAGCCAATGAGGTCTTAGAGGATGCCCGAACGGCTGCTGAAAAACTCAGTAATGAGACTCAGCAAACCGTTGCCAAGCAGCTCGCAGAAAAAGATGAAATTGAACAACAGATCCAAACTTTGCGCGCTTCTTACGCAGATAAGAAAATCACGTATGACGAACTGGAGTCTGCGCTCTCTATCTACAAAGAGGATATGGATTTTGCAGAAATGGGCTTCTACGCGCCACATTTCGATTTCGATACATCGGAACTATTCCAGGCATCTATCCGTAACAATCGACAACAGCAGAAAGATTTGCTTCGTAACAAGACCACTTTTGGGGCCATCTACTGCACCACAGAATGGACGGTAAGTGGTTCAAAGGCCGAAGGGAATAAAATGACAACGCGAGGTATCAACCTGACGGCCAGAGCCTTTAACAGTGAATGCGATGCAGCCATTGCCAACGTAACATTCAAAACATCAACACCATGGAATCACGCATTTACAAAGCTTTTGATGTATTGAATAAACTCAATGAAGTTAACCAAATCTACATTAATCATGCCTTCTTGGATCTTAAGCTGACCGAGCTGCGTTTAACTTATGAATACCGAGCCAAAAAGCAGGAAGAAAAAGAAGAACAACGTGAAATCCGCGCCCAGATGGCCGAGGAACGCAAAGCCCAGTTAGAGATTGAGCGCGCTATTCGTGAAGCTGAAGAAGAAGAACGCCGCGCCCAGAAGGCCCTAGATAAAGCTCGGAAAGAAATGAATGAAAAACTGGCGAAAATGACTGCCGCTCAGGCCGAAAAGTATCAGGAGAAAATCGATTCCTTGCAAGAAGCGCTTACCGAAGCTGAGTTGAAAGGATTAAAAGCACTTAGCATGGCGCAACAGACCAAGCGGGGCCACGTTTACGTTATTTCCAACATCGGCTCTTTTGGTGAAAATGTCTTTAAGATTGGTATGACACGCCGCCTTGATCCTCAAGACCGAGTTGACGAGCTGGGCAGTGCATCTGTGCCGTTCCTGTTTGACGTTCATGCTATGATCTTCAGTGAAGATGCTCCGGCATTGGAATATGCCCTACACCAACATTTCGCTGAAAACCGCACTAATCTGATCAACAGACGTAAAGAATTCTTTAACGTTAGTTGGAAGACATCAAAGCAGCCGTGTTTGATGTGGCAGGTGATGATGTGGACTTCATTGAGACGGCAACCGCTCAGCACTATCATGAAACAGTGGCAATGCGAAAACAAAAAGCTGATGCCCTTACGATGCCCGTAAAAGTTGAGAAACAGCCACGTTTTGCAGAAGCTCTCTAATCCCGGAACGACAAACCGCCTTTTTGGTGGTTTTGTCGATTTTCATAGCTTTTAGAAGGTACGCCTAGAGCTGTCGATTTAGAGAGTTCGTACTTCATGGCTAACTTGCTGGTATCTGCAATGTCGGCTCATTGAACAGAACAGACAAGCTTTGGTGTGAGAGTTGCTAGCTCGAATTCATGCATCAGAAAGGGCATATCAGCCACCATAAATACACTGGCTCTGCTTATTCAGCTGAAGTCTGATCAAGTAACAGTCTATTTTGTCCGTAGAATATTTCTCTACGTACTCTTTGGTATAAGTCAGAGGGAACCGGGCTGCTTCCGCCTTA
>OIEZ01000081.1_pt1 | contig 19562 bp, 27 predicted proteins | sample 1581941 | NCBI WGS metagenome assembly OIEZ01 (sample SAMN04414078, study PRJEB24778) | human gut metagenome | material: faecal | host: Homo sapiens | reverse complement strand
GCGGCTGGGGCGGAGCTCGACCCGGCGGGCAGTGGAAGTGGTCGATTCGCCTGCGGGATCCCGCACCTGATTAAAGGCGAATACTCCTCTGCGTCGGCACCGGCGTCGACAGCTACTCGCTGATGCAGCCCCTGGGCGTGGTGGCAGGGATCACCCCGTTTAACTTCCCGGCGATGGTGCCGATGTGGATGTTCCCGCTGGCGCTGGCCTGCGGCAACAGCTTCGTCCTCAAGCCGCCGGCGCTGGCGCCGACGGCCGCCGTGCGTCTGGCAGAGCTGCTGAAAGAGGCCGGTCTGCCGGACGGCGTGTTTAACGTCGTGCACTGCAGCAATGAAGATGCCGAGCAGCTGTACACTGACCCGCGCATTGCGGCAGTGAGCTTCGTTGGCTCCTCCGGCGTGGCGGAGTATATCTATAAGACCGCCAGCGCCCACGGCAAGCGCGTACAGGCCTTCGGCGCCGCCAAGAACCACGCGATTGTGATGCCGGATGCCGATCTCGACGCTACCGTTAACGCCATTATGGGCGGCGCTTTTGGCTCCGCAGGCGAGCGCTGCATGGCGCTGCCGGTGGTGGTGGCGGTGGGAGATGAAACCGCCGACAAACTGATCGCCCGCCTCAAACCGCTGGTGGAAGCGCTGAAAGTAGGCCCGGGCTGCATGCGTGGTCAGGAAGAGAACGAGATGGGACCGGTGGTGTCTGATACCCACCAGAAAAAAGTGCTCGGCTATATTGATAAAGGCGAAAGCGAAGGGGCAAAACTGGTGGTCGATGGCCGCAAACTGCGCGTGCCGGGTTACGACGCGGGCTATTATGTCGGCGGCACCCTGTTCGATCACGTCACCCCGGAGATGACCATCTGGCGCGAAGAGATCTTTGGCCCGGTGCTGGGGATTGTGCGCGCGGCGGACTATGACAGCGCCCTCGAACTGGTCAACAGCCACGAGTTTGGCAACGGCAGCGCCGTCTTCACCAGCAACGGCCACACCGCGCGTGAATTCGTCCACGACGTGCAGGCGGGGATGGTCGGGGTGAACGTGCCGGTCCCGGTGCCGATGGCGTTCCACAGCTTCGGCGGCTGGAAGCGCTCAGTGTTCGGGGCGCTGAACGTTCACGGGCCGGACGGCGTGCGCTTCTACACGCGCATGAAGACCGCCACCGTACGCTGGCCGGCAGGGCAGCAGACCGTATCTGAATTCAGCCTGCCGACATTAGGTTAATCGGCGAAGGAGAGCGCCATGTCGTTACTGGCTAAATCGCGAAAAGAGGGACAGATCCAGCATATTACGCCGCAAAGCGCCGGTTGGCGCTATATCGGCTTTGATGTCTGGATGTTGAAAAAAGGGCAGACCGTGACGCTGGAGAGCGGCGATCGCGAGCTGTGCCTGGTGCTGGTCGCCGGGCTGGCGTCGGTGAAAACGCAGCATGCCGATTTCCCGAATCTCGGTAAACGGATGTCGCCGTTTGAACGAACCCCGCCGTGGTCGGTCTACGTGCCGCCGCAGGATAAAGTCGAGGTAACCGCCGATTCCGATCTGGAGCTGGCGGTATGCAGCGCGCCGGGCAAAGGCAGCTTCCCGGCACGCCTCATTCGGCCGGAAGACGTCGGCGTAGAGCATCGCGGGAAAGGGCGCAATCAGCGCCGGGTGCATAATATTCTGCCGGACAGCGCCGAGGCGGACTGCCTGCTGGTGGTGGAAGTGTACACCGACGAGGGGGCCACCAGTTCGTGGCCATCGCATAAGCATGATACCGCCCTACCGGGCAAAGAGACGCAGCTGGAAGAGACCTACTATCACCGCTTCGATCCGCCGCAGGGCTTTGCCTTCCAGCGGGTCTACACCGACGACCGCAGCCTGGACGCCTGTATGGCGCCCTACAACCACGATGTGGTGATGGTGCCGCGTGGTTACCACCCGGTGGCGGCGATTGCCGGTTACGACAGCTACTATCTGAACGTGATGGCCGGGCCGGATCGGAAATGGTTGTTCACCTGGGAAGATGACCACGCCTGGATCAACACGCCGGAGTATCCGCGCCACGACTAACGTGACGCGCAGACGCCGATAAACAAGGCCGGTTAGCGATGCTAACCGGCCTTTTTGTTTGAGAGCAGCGGGTACATTTGTAGCGTAACGCTCCGCAGAATCTCTCTCTCAGGCCCGGCAAGCACAGCGCCGCTGAGCAGTCAGGCACCGTACCCGTGGCTGTGCCGGATGGCGGCATAAATGCCTTATCCGGCCTACGGGATCCTCCCGTAAGCCTATACAACTCCGCCGGGTCACAAACGCCAGGCGACTTATCTCACGCCTTCTGCTTGGCCTCGGACTCCTGACTGCTGTTCAGCGCCAGCGAAACCGCCAACGTCTGGGCCAGACACAGGGAAGCAACCTGCGAGCGGAAGCCATCCACCTGCGCTTCCCGCACCACAAAGCAGACATCGCTGAAGGCCGCCAGCGGGCTGACCTGGCTGTCGGTAATGGCGATCTGCCGCGCTTTGCGCTGCGCGCCCAGCTCCACCAGCTCGACCACTTCCCGCGCGTACGGCGAGAAGCTCACCGCCACCACCACGTCTTTCGGGCCGACCAGACTCAACTGCTCGGTGAACATGCCGCCGAGGCCGTCGATCAGAAAGGCTTTGCGATCGAGGTGGCGCAGCGCATAGGTCAGATAGGAGGCGACGCTGAACGACCGGCGCAGGCCAATGACGTAAATATTTTCCGCCTCGCCCAGCAGGGCCACCGCGCGCTCCAGCTCATCGCTGGAGGTCTGCATCGCCAGCTGCTGCAGCGCCTGGTTGTTCACCATCGTGAACATATTGAGGATTTCCGTCGGCGTTTCCGGCGGGCTGGACTCATCGCTGGTGGTCTGGCGGAACAGACGGGCGCGCTCGGTATAGTTGGCGGTCTCTTCCATCAAATGCTGCTTGAACATCTGTTTCATTTCGTTAAAGCCGCTGAAGCCGAAGGCGTTGGCAAAACGAATCAACGTAGAAGGGGGAACGTCCGCCTGTTGCGCAATGGAGGCCACGGTATCGAAAGCCACGCTATTGCTGTTATCAAGGATATAGCGGGCGACCTGTTTCAGACGTTTGCTTAACGTATCGTAGCGACGCCTGATTTCATCCTGCAGGATGGTCAGCTGTGTTGGGTTATTGGCCATAGAGTGCGCTCTGAGAAAATGGAAGGAATATGGCTTCCAGTGTACCAAATGAAGCGAATTTTTCATTTATTGCGACGAAATACGCGATTCATTTCACGAAGAAACAGAAAAACGCCCAACTCCGCAAGGTGACGGAGACGGGCGTAGGGGGATCAGCGGGCGGGCTTCGCGCCAGTAGCCAATAAGCGTCAGGTAGTTGCGTTTCACTTCCTCTATCAGGGCCTCATCGCTGAGCTCACCCTGCATCCAGCGCCGCGACGGCTGGCCAAAGATGGTGCGCCCAACGGCGAAACCTTTGATCATCGGGTGTGCGGCCGCCTCGGCGAAACCGGCGCGCAGTTTGTCGGAAGGCGCGTCGAGGCCGAGGATCAGGATCCCGCGGCTCCACGGATCTTCGCGCTCGATAAGGGCGGTGATCTGCTGCCAACTGGCGCTGGAGAGCGGCGGCAGCTTCCACCAGTCCGGCTTGATCCCCAGCTGATAGAAGTGTTCCAGCATGGTGTGGTAATGGCGCTCGTCTTTGTCCGGGCCATTTTCCGGCAGGATCACCTCCAGCAGCAGCTCATGGCCTGACTTGTTACAGGCCTGCCACACCTCCAGCAGCAGGGCGTCCTGCTCTGCACGCAGCGCCGCCGGGTCGGAGGATGATAGAAGACCAGGCATTTGACGACATGCTCCAGCGGCCAGTCGATCAGCTGCGAGCCGATGTTGCCATGCTCCAGACGCAGCGGCCGCGAGCTGGGCAGCTCGATGGGGCGCCCGATCCACCAGCCCTTGCCGGTAATGGCGTTCAGCGCGCGCTGGCCGTAGGTGCCGTCGGCCAGAATACCGCTGCGCTGGTCAAGGCCCGCCTCCTGCGCCGCCGCTTCGGCCGCGGCCAACAACAGCAGCTTGAGCTGCGGAATGCAGGCTTCATCGCGCCCGGCCTCCCGCGCCAGATCGGCCAGCTGTTTGCGATGGTCGAAGGCGAAAATGCACAGCTCCGGCCACTGCTGGCGGCGGCTGGTCACCCGGTGCAGGTGGTTGAGGCGATCGTCGCGTCCGGGCGCGGCACCGATTCGGCGCGCTGCAGGTAGTCATCGAGTTCGACTTTGGTCGGCATCGCCGGCGCACAGCCGTGGCGGGAGACCACCAGCGCCCCGCAGGCGTTGGCATAACGGCAAGCCTGCTCCCAGCCCTCGTCGTTAAGCCAGCCGCGCAGCAGGCCCGACATAAAGGCATCTCCGGCGCCCAGCACGTTGAGCACCTCCACGCGCACGCCCTGCTGTAGCGGCACCTGGTCCCAGCTGTCCGGGATGTCGCCTTCCAGCACCACGCAGCCCATCGGCCCGCGCTTGCAGACGAGGGTGGCTTTGGTGGCATTGCGCACATTTTTGAGCGCGGTCAGGGTATCGGTGCTGCCCCCGGCAATATGAAACTCTTCTTCGGTTCCCACCACCAAATCGAACAGATGCAGCACTTCCTGCAGCTGGCTGGTGACCGGCCCGGACTCAATGAAACGGGTTTCGCCATCGCCGAGCGAGGTGAGCCCCCACAGCACCCGGACGGTAATCGATATCTAGCGCGGTACGCAGGCCGTGACGGCGAGCGTATTCCAGCGCCTTCAGCACCGCGGCGCGAGTGTTGGCGTGCGACAGGTGGGTGCCAGTCACCGCCAGCGCCCGGGAGGAGGCAATATACTCCTCGCTAATGTCGTCAGGCGTTAAGGCCATATCGGCGCAGTTATCGCGGTAGAAAATCAGAGGGAAGGTCTCCTGATCCTTAATCCCCAGCCATCACCAGCGCGGTCAGGCGAGATTTGTCGGTGATCAGATACTCGGTATCCACCCCGGCGCGGTTGAGCGTTTCGCGCAGGAAACGGCCGTTGTGTTCATCGCCAACGCGCGCCAGCATGGCCGATTTCAGCCCCTGAATCGCGGTGCCAAAGGCCACGTTGCCGGAGGAGCCGCCCAGATATTTCGCGAAACTGGCAACGTCTTCTAGCCGCGAACCGATCTGCTGGGCATAGAGGTCGACGGCCACCCGACCTATACAGATGACGTCGAGCCGCTTTACTGCTGCATTCATAGCTAGGATTTCCTTTTTGGTGTCTGCTGCCTGGAAGGGTCGGGATCCGACGTCGACTCCGTGAACAGCCTGAGGGTTATTGGTTACCCTTAGTTTGAGAAATAAATATTTCATTTGCAAACTCGTTCGAAATTAAAAAACCAAAAGTGTGAGGGAGTCTACCACTCTGCCGCACTGAGCCTCGCGCGAGCGTGGATCGGCCCCTCTGTCGCCCCAGGGGAAAGTGAAACGCCGGAAGCGGTTTCTTTACCTATGATTTTTAAGGGGATATTGTCGTGTGGCGCGGCAAAAAAGGGTCCGAAAAACGTGTCTGGAATGTAAGTGAAACGTATGAAATGGGTAGAGAGTTTGATCCCTCTCGCAAAATGAAATATTTCTTCTGTATTTGTATTTAATGAAAAAAATGTTTGCCTATAATCCACAGGTATTCCAGTGACGTGAACGACGGCCCCGGCGGCATCGGCGCGACGCCACACACAAATACTGAACAATAAGGATTGTGCATCATGGGCAAACTGAGACTGACAACGCGCAGGCGCTGGTGAAGTTCCTCGATAACCAGTACCTGGAAGTGGATGGCGTAGAGCTGAAATTCGTGAAAGGCATTTTCGCGATTTTCGGCCATGGCAACGTCCTGGGGCTGGGGCAGGCGCTGGAGCAGGACAGCGGCGATATGCGCGTCTATCAGGGGCGTAACGAGCAGGGGATGGCCCACGCGGCCACCGGTTTTGCCCGCCAGGCCCTGCGCCGGCAGATTATCGCCTGCACCTCCTCCATCGGTCCAGGGGCGGCCAACATGATCACCGCCGCCGGCACCGCCAGCGCCAACCGCATTCCGCTGCTGCTGCTGCCGGGCGATGTCTTCGCCACCCGCCAGCCGGATCCGGTGCTCCAGCAAATTGAACAGAGCTACGATCTCAGCATCAGCACCAATGACGCTTTCCGCGCAGTCAGCAAATACTGGGACCGCATTACCCGCCCGGAACAGCTGATGAGCGCCTGCATCAACGCCATGCGCGTCCTGACCGACCCGGCGGAAACCGGCGCGGTGACGCTGTGCCTGCCGCAGGATGTGCAGGGCGAAGCCTGGGACTACCCGGAATCCTTCTTTGCGCGCCGCGTGCACCGTCTCGACCGCCGCCCGGCCAGCGCCGCGCAGCTGGCGGACGCCGTCGCGGCCATCAAAGCCAGCCGTAAACCGCTGATCGTCTGCGGCGGTGGGGTGAAATACTCCGGCGCGGGCGAAGCGCTGTCCCGTTTCGCCGAGCGCTACGGGGTGCCCTTCGCCGAAACCCAGGCCGGGAAGGGGACGGTGGTCTCTTCTCACCCCCTGACGTCGGCGGCGTCGGCGAGACGGGCTGTCTGGCGGCGAACCTGCTGGCGAAAGAGGCCGACCTGGTGATCGGCGTTGGCACCCGTTTCAGCGATTTTACCACCGCTCGAAATGGATCTTCCAGCACCCGGAGGTGCGTTTCCTGAATATAACGTCAGCAACTTCGACGCCTGGAAGCTGGACGGCATTGCCATGCTGGCGGACGCCCGGGAAGCGATGACCGCCCTCGACGCGGCGCTGGCGGACAGCGGCTGGCAGGCCGGCTGGGGCGCGCAGATCGAGAGCGTGCAGAGCCGTCAGTTAAAAGAGACCCAGCGCGTCTACCAGGCGGTGTGGCAGGAAAAATCCTTTGTGCCGGAGATCGACGATCACCTCGATCGTGAATCGGTGTATCGCGAGTTCCGCCAGATCACCGACTCCACCCTGACCCAGAGCAGCGTCCTTGGGGTACTGAATGAAACGCTGCCGGCCGAGGCGGTGATCGTCGCGGCGGCGGGCAGCCTGCCTGGCGATCTGCAGCGCGTCTGGCGCAACCGCGCGGAAAACACCTACCACGTGGAGTACGGCTACTCCTGCATGGGATATGAGGTCAACGCCGCGCTGGGCGTGAAGCTGGCGCAGCCGCAGAGCGAAGTCTACTCCCTGGTCGGCGATGGCTCGTTCATGATGCTCCACTCTGAACTGGTCACCTCTCTGCAGGAGCGGGCGAAGATCAACGTCGTGCTGTTCGACAACATGGCCAACGGCTGCATCAACAACCTGCAGATGGAGCACGGGATGGACAGCTTCGGCACCGAGTTCCGTTACCGCCAGCCGGAAACCGGCCAGCTGCAGGGCGGCCTGGTGCCGGTGGACTTCGCCACCATCGCCGCCGGCTACGGCTGCAAAACCTGGCGCGTCACCACCCTGGACGAACTGCGCCACGCGCTGGACGCCGCCCGTCGCGAAACGGTCAGCACCCTGATTGATATTAAAGTGCTGCCGAAGACCATGGTGCACAAATACGGCAGCTGGTGGAACGTCGGAGTCGCCCAGACGGCGCTCTCAGAGCGGATCCGCAAGGTGGCGCAAATGATTAATGAAAAGCGCGCCCAGGCGCGTGATTACTAAAACGAACCTCTACCCTGAATCCTACAGACTTACGGAGAAAACCATTATGTCGCTCAAATTAGGTGTCATCGGCGCTGGCGCTATCGGTAAAGAACACATCCGTCGCTGCACCCAGGTTCTGCAGGGCGCCACCGTTGTGGCGGTGTCTGATATCAATGCCGACAACGCCCGCGCGGCGGTCGCGCTGCCGGGCGTGCAGGCGGAAGTCTACGCCGACGGCCACGACGTGATTAACGCCAGCGATGTCGATGCCATCCTGGTCACCTCCTGGGACCCGACCCACGAAGAGTACACCCTGGCCGCCATCGCCGCCGGTAAGCCGGTGTTCTGCGAAAACCGCTGGCGATGTCTGCGGAAGGCTGCCGTCGCATCGTTGATGCCGAATGAGGCCGGCCGTCGTCTGGTGCAGGTTGGCTTTATGCGCCCGTACGACGAAGGCTATCTGGCGCTGAAAAAAGTGATCGACGATGGCGATATCGGCGCGCCGCTGATGCTGCGCTGCGCCCACCGCAACCAGTCGGTCGGCGAGAACTACACCACCGATATGGCGATCACCAACACCCTGATCCACGAGCTGGACGTGCTGCGCTGGCTGCTGAACGATGACTACCGTTCCGTGCAGGTGCGCTTCCCGCGCTCCACCTCGCACACCCATGCGCGCCTGAAAGATCCGCAGATCGTCTCCTTTGAAACCAAAAAAGGCACCCTGATCGACGTCGAAGTGTTCGTGAACTGCCAGTACGGGTATGACATCCAGTGCGAAGTGGTCGGCGAAACCGGGATTGCCCGTCTGCCGGAGCCGTCTGCCGTCCAGATGCGCAAGTCCGCCAGCCTGTCGACCGCCATTCTGACCGACTGGAAAGACCGCTTTATCAAAGCCTACGACGTCGAGCTGCAGGCCTTTATCAACGACGTCAAAGCCGGCCAGCTGCACGGCCCGTCGGCCTGGGACGGCTACGCGGCGTCGGTGGCGGCGGACGCCTGCATTAAAGCGCAGGGAACCAGCGAGCCGGTTGAGGTGACGCTGCCTGAGTGCCCGGCATTCTACAAACGTTAAGCGCGTTTTGCTGACGGAACTTCTTTGCACAGGTAACGACGATGAAAATTGCCTTTGATGTGGATGTCATTAAGGACCTCGGGATCACCCGCATGGTCCATCAGGTAGCGGAGTGGGGCTACAAGTACATTGAACAGTCGCCGCACCCGCAGATTAACCCGTTCTACAAGCACCCGCGCGCCAGCCGGGAGATCATGGCGGAGTACAAGCAGGCGCTGCGCGATACCGGCCTTGAGCTGTCGTCGTTTATCTGCGTCTACCGCTGGTCCGGCCCGGACGAACTGCGCCGTCAGGCGGCGGTGAAAAACTGGAAACGGCTGGTAGAAATTGCGGTGGAGATGGGCGTTCAGGTGATCAACACCGAGTTCTCCGGCGATCCGAATCAGCCTGAGATCTGCGATGAAATGTTCTATCGCTCGATGGAAGAGCTGTTGCCGATTTTTGAGCGGGAAGGCATTCGCGTGGAGATCCAGGCGCATCCCTGGGATTTCTGCGAAGAGAACAATGAAACCGTCGATATCGTGAAGTCGTTCCGCAGCGATAACGTGAAGTACGTCTACAGCGTGCCGCACACCTTTTTCTACGACAAAGGCGTCGGCGATGTGGCGAGCATGCTGCGCTATGCCGGGAGCGATCTCTCCCATGTCCTGATTGCGGATACCCGCAATCATACAAAACATTGCCGCTATATCGTTAACCCGCCGGGTGTGGATGCCGTGGTGCACCAGCACGTAGGCGTCGGGGAAGGGGATGTGGATTTCGACGCGCTGTTCCGCACCCTGCGCGAAATGAAATTCGCCGAGCAGACCTTCAAGGTCGGCGGGGAGCCGATTGTCGCCACCTCGCTGTTTGGCTACCCGGAAAAAATGAAATACCAGGCAGTGGAAACCCGTGAACTCATTGAACGTGAATTGCTGCGCCGTTAAGGCGCAGCGGCAGGAGCCCTACTATGAACAAAGATAACGTCAAACTGGCTATCGCCCCGATCGGCTGGACTAACGATGATATGCCGGAGCTTGGCAGCGAAAACACTTTCCAGCAGATCGTCAGCGAAATGGCGCTGGCCGGTTTACCGGCAGCGAAGTCGGCAGCAAATATCCGCGCGACCCGGCGGTCCTCAAGCCGATGCTAGATATCCGCGGCATTCAGATCTGCAACGCCTGGTTCAGCACCTTTTTCGCCAACGGCCAGCGGGAAAAAACCATTGATGAATTCGTCAATCACATGAACTTCCTGCATGCGATGGGGGCGAAAGTGATTGGCTGCTCCGAGCAGAGCGGCAGCATCCAGGGGCTGGATAAACCGATCCTCGGCGATGCGAAGCCGTGCTTCAGCGACGAAGAGTGGCAGCGGGTAGCGGAAGGCTATAACACCCTCGGTCGCCTGGCGGCGGAGAAGGGGATGCAGGTCTGCCTGCACCACCACATGGGCACCGGCATTCAGACCACCGCGGAAATCGACAAATTTATGTCGCTGGTGGACGAGCGCGTCTTCCTGCTGTTCGATACCGGCCACGCCTGGTAGTTCCGAAGGCGGCAGAGCGCCGATGCTGGCGATCCTCAAAAAGTATCTGCCGCGCATCAACCACGTCCACCTGAAAGACGTCCGTCCGCCGGTGATCGACCAGGTGCGCCGCGACGGCCTGTCGTTCCTCGACGGCGTGAAAAAAGGCACCTTCACCGTCCCGGGCGACGGGGTGATCGATTTCCGTCCGGTGTTCAAGCTGCTTGACGACTTTGGCTATAAAGGCTGGATGGTGGTGGAAGCCGAGCAGGATCCTGCTCTGGCCAATCCTTTCGAATACGCCGTCAAAGCGCGCAAATATATCCGCGAAACGGCAGGGATCTAATCGTTGTGACATTTTCAGGCCATACCGGGTATGGCCTGCTTTTTTCCTTCCTCAACCGGACTCAGGGCTTAACCACGGCGCCGTACCGTCCCCTCTCCCTCAGGGAGAGGGCCAGGGTGAGGGTGACGATGACGGGGTAACGCGTCACTTCACTTCCGCCAGCGCGGTCTTATCCACATAAGGTTTCATCAGCGCATCGGCTTCCTTCTGCGCCGCCTGAACCGCCGCTTCCGGCGTCACTTTGGCATCGTTAACCACCGCCGCCAGCTGGTTCTCCATCGCCTTACGCACCGCTACGGTCTCCCAGGTGGAGTACCACGGATGGGCGTACTTCAGCTGCTCAAGGGCGATCGCCGCCCGCGGATCCTGCTGCAGATAGGCCTTCATCTCCGGCGTATCGTATGACGCCTTGCGCGGTGAGAAGTAGCCGGTGAAGCGGCTCCACGCGCCGTTCACGTCGGGGCTCACCAGATAGGTCAGGAACTGATACGCCGCTTTCTTCTGCGCCTCGCTGATGCCTTTAAAGCTCACCAGGCTGGCGCCGCCGATCGGCACCGCGCGCTGTTCTTTGGCCGGCAGCATCGCCACCCCAAGCTCAAAATCTTTGCTGTTCTCGCGCATAAAGCCCAGCGCGCCGGTGCTGAGCATCGCCATCCCGAGCTTGCCGGAGAAGAACGCGGCGCTGATCTGCTTCGAGTTCAGCACCCCGGACGGCATCACCTTGTCCTTGTAGATCAGATCCTGCCAGAAGCGCAGGGCGCCGATGGCGGTCGGCGAGTTGTAATAGACCTCGCAGGATAGTCTTCGTTAAAGTATTTCCCGCCGTTGGCGCGTACCAGCGCCGAGAAGATCCAGCCGCCGTAGTCGTCGTTGGTCGACGGCAGCATGATCCCCCACTGGCCTTTGCTTTCGTCGGTCAGCTTTTTGGCATCGGCCAGCAGCTCGGCCCAGGTCTGCGGCGGCTGTTTGATCCCGGCCTGATCGAACATCGTCTTGTTGTAGTAGAGGATCGGCGTCGAGTTATGGAACGGGATCGCATAAGTGGTGCCCATCACCTGGGCGTTCTTATGCATCGCGGGCCAGAATTCCTTTTGCAGAAAATCGCCGGCCTTTTGATCGCCATATTTAAACAGCTCATCCATCGGCAGGATCTCATCTTCAGCGCCAGATCGGTGGTGAAGTTGGCGGACATGATCACCAGCGCCGGCGGCTGCCCGGCCTTTTGCGCCGATTCGGCTTTGATCTTGGTGGTGTCGTAGTTGCCGGTGAAGATGCCGCGTACTTCGACATCCTGCTGCGAGTCGTTGAATTGCTTAATGACGCGGGTCATCTCCATGGTCAGCTTGCCGTCCACCGGCGCCGGGAACATGAAGTCTATTTTCTCTTTTGCCAGCGCCGCGCCGCTCAGGGCAAGACTGAGGCCAACCGCGACTACCGTAAGAGGTTTAAACATGATCTGTCTCCATCAGTAAGCACCTGTCCACAGGCTATTTTATTTGCCAGTTTGGCCCTGGGCAGTGCTCAGAATCCTCACGTACTACGTGTACGCTCCGGTTCTTCCGCGCTGTCCGCGTCCAAACTGACTGCAACAATTACGCCTGATGTACCGGCGCTAAATTATGCTGGGTCTCAGCATGAAAAAGATGCACATCGGCAGGCGAGAAGCCGACCAGTAGCGACTCGCCTTTCTCCGGCACCGTGCCGCGGTGGCGGCGGCTAAAGCGCAGGGTGCGATCGGGTGGCTGACGTGGAGCAGGTAATCGGCTCCCATCAGTTCTCGTTGCAGAACGGTGGCCGGCAGGCGCAGATGGCCCTCCTCCACGCGGTCGGTAATATGTTCCGGGCGAATGCCCAGCCAGACGCGGGTCTGATCCCGGTGGCGCGGCGGCAGCGGATGGCGCTGTTCTCCCAACAGTACTTCACCGTTGGCGCAGGGCAGCGACAGGAGGTTCATCGCCGGCGAACCGATAAACCCGGCGACGAACAGGTTGGCCGGGTTGGCGTAGAGATACTCCGGGCGCCCGACCTGCTGTACGTGGCCGCCGTTCATCACCACGATGCGGTCGGCCATCGACATCGCCTCGGTCTGGTCGTGGGTCACATAGATGGTGCTGGTTTTCAGCTGCTGGTGGAGGGCCATAATGCTGTCGCGCACTTCGCTGCGCAGACGGGCGTCGAGGTTGGAGAGCGGCTCGTCCATCAGGAACAGCCGCGGATTGCGCACAATCGCCCGGGCCATCGCCACACGCTGGCGCTGGCCGCCGGAGAGCTTCGCCGGTTTGCGGTCAAGCAGCGCCTCCAGCTGCAGCATCTGCGCCACTTTGTCCACCCGCGGCTGCCAGCTGCTTTTCTCTTCCTTGCGCACCTGCATGCCGAAGGTGATGTTGTCGCGCACCGACAGATGCGGAAACAGGGCATAGTTCTGGAAGATCATCGCGAAGTTGCGCTCGCGCGGCGTGGTGGCGGTGATGTTCTCATCATGCAGCCAGATTTGGCCTTCGCTGACCGGCTCCAGGCCGGCGAGCAGGCGTAGCAGGGTGCTTTTCCCGCAGCCCGACGGGCCGACCAGCACCACGAATTCGCCTTCGTGAATATCCAGCGACAGGGCGCTGAGCGCCGGTTTGCCGTCGAAACGTTTACTGATGTTTTGCAGACTGAGCATGGCGGTTAGCGCTCTTCCGTTGGGCAACTGATGTTTTCGTCGTACAACCACGGCCCGGCGTAGTGGGCCAGCGAGTGCTGGTAGCTCACCCACTGCTCGCCGACCTGGCGGTGCATCAGGCACGAAGCGGGGAGAGGTCGTAATAGGGACGGGTGTCTTCGTGGCAGTACGGCACCTGATGGACGGTGCCGGGAATGGTGGAGATCAGCGCCTGGCGATACTGGGTCATGGTCAGGCTGTGGTTATGGCCGTCAGAAGATGCGCGTCAGCGACGGGAAAACGCTCCACCAGCGCCAGCAGACGGTGGCCGTTTTCGCAGGCGATCGGGTCCATCTGCGCATTGCCCAGCGGCAGCGGCGGGTGGTGCATAAAACACCGTTGCCGGTTTGTCGCCGCCCTCGAACAGCTGCGCTTCCAGCCAGCCGATGGTCTCGTCGGTCAGCCAGCCTTTTGACGTGCCGGCGCGACTGGAATCGATAAACAGCAGGCGGGTGGCGAAGTCATCCACCGCATAGCGCATATTTTGCGGATCGTTGCCCAGCTGCGGGCACAGCGGGTGAAGATGCTCGAGAAAATGGGCTTTGTCGTCGTGGTTGCCGGGGATCAGATACAGCGGATAGTTCAGGCTGCCGAGGATCTGGCGGGCCACCTGATACTCCTCCGGGCGGCCGCAGTTGACGATATCTCCGCTCACCACCACCGCGTCCGGGCGTTCGCGCAGCGCGTTAAGCTGGGAGACCACGTCGGCGTGGCGGCATTGACGTCGATAAAGCCGTACAGCTTCTCGCCGCGGCTGCGGAAATGGGTATCGGAAATGTGCGCTAACAGCATGAATCACTCCTTATTTGATCCCGGAGAAGCCGAAGCTCCGCAGGAACTGTTTCTGAAAAAGGATGAACGCCAGCATCAGCGGCAGGCAGACCATCAGCGTCCCGGCGCCGATGGTGCCCCATTGGCCGCCGGATTCGGCGCCCATGGCGAAAGAGACCAGCCCGACGGTCAGCACCTGCTTATCGGGATCGTTGAGCATCATCAGCGGCCACAGGTACTCGTTCCAGTGGTAGGTAATGCTGACGGTGGCGAAGGCCAGCACCGACGGCCAGGACATCGGCAGCAGCACGCGGAACAACACCTGCCACCAGCGGCAGCCCTCCATCAGCGCCGCCTCCTCCAGCTCTTTCGGGATGGCGAGGAACGCCTGACGCATCAGGAACACGCCGAACGCCGAGGTGAAGTAGGGCATCATCACCCCGGTGAGGGTGTTAAGCAGGCCGAAGGTTTTCAGGGTCAGCATGTTCGGCACCATCATCACTACCGGCATGATCATCAGCTGCACCAGGAACAGGAGAAACAGCGTCTGCTTGCCGCGAAACTCGTGGCAGGCGAAGACGTACCCGGCGGTGGTGATGGTCAACAGCTGCACGCAGAAGGTGCCGAAGGTGAAGATAATGGTGTTGGCATACAGGCTCAGCCAGTCGGCGCTCTGCCAGGCGTCGCGGAAGTTATCGAGGGTCAGCGGCAGGCGCGGCAGCAGCGAGGCCATATCTTCCCCGAAGGTGGTGGCGCTGAACGAGGTGGCCAGCATCCAGATAAACGGGCTGATCCACAGCAGCGCCAGGCAGCACATTAATACTGTAAGCGTAAAGGGCGACGAGCGGCGCAGGCGCAGCCACAGCGGACGCGCAGCGGCGGGTGTGCGGACCAGCAGCGGCGAGATGTCAGCGCTCATAGTGGGCTCCTTTCTCCAGCAGTTTCAGGTTAATCAGCGAGAAGGCGAACAGCCCGGCCAGGGTCAGGAAGGTGGCGGCGGAGGCTTTGCCGAGGTCGTGGGTATCCCAGGCGAGATTCTGGATGTAATAGAGCAGCACGGTGGTGGCGTTGTCCGGCCCGCCGCGGGTCATCACCGCCACGTGGTCGATCTGGGTGATGGAGTAGATCAGCGCGGTGGTGATCACAAAGCTCAGCGTCGGGCGCAGCAGCGGTAACGTGACCTTAAAAAAGACCTGCGTGCGGGTAGCCCCTTCCATCAGCGCCGCTTCCCGCGTCGAGGCCGGAATGCTCTGCAGCCCGGCGAGGAAAAACAGCATGTAGTAGCCGGCGAACTTCCATACGCCGATCAACGCCAGGGCCAGCAGCGCGCTGTTGCTGCGCCCCAGCCAGTTGTTGTTCATCGGCCCGAACAGCTTCGCCAGATAGTGGTCGAGCAGGCCGAGGCCGGGCATAAAGATAAACAGCCACAGCGCGGCGGCGCTGACCATCGGGATAATCATCGGGAAGAAGAAGGCGGTGCGCAGCCAGCGGTTGACGCGATGGTTCTCGCTCAGGGCGACCGCCAGCAGCAGGGCGAGGGTCACCCCGGGCACTACCGTCAGCAGGATATAGAGCAGGTTATTGCCCAGCGACTGCCAGAAGACGTTATCGGCAAACAGGCGGGCGAAGTTATCCAGCCCGACGTACTGCGCGCCGTCGCTGGCCATGCGGGTATCAAACAGGCTGTCATACACCGAACGCCCCAGGGGGAACCAGGTAAACAGCAGTAAAAACAGCAGGGAAGGCGACAGGATCAGCCAGGGAAGCCAGGTCTTTCTCATGGTGACGCGCATCTCGTTCAGCCATTTATCGAAGCCCGGATTGTGGGAAGCAATGACTACAGAGGCATGGCGGGGAGATGACGGTTTGATGAAGCGACGGGGAAAACGCCGGGCGAGCGGGCCGCCCGGCGGGAGAGAACCATCAGAAGTCGGCTTCAGCACCGCGCGGTAGCGGGCTTGCCTTCGCGAACGTGCTTCAGCGCTTCGTTAATTTGTGACATCGGGAACAGCTCGGTGGTCGGGGCCACCTTGCTGCGCCCGGCGATTCATCAGCGTGCGCAGTTCGGACGGATTACCGGTCGCCGAGCCCGGAGATGCTGCGGTCGCCGCCGATCAGGGTAAAGGCCGGCACCGGGAACGGCTTCATCACCGCGCCGACGGTGTGGAAGTTGCCGCCCGTAGGCCAGGGCTTCGAAGTACGGCTGCCAGTCGAGATCCACCGCCACGGTGTTGATGATCAGGTCAAACTGACCGGCCAGCGCTTTTAAGGCTTCCGGATCGCGGCTGTTGACCACGCGATCGGCGCCCATCGCCAGCACTTCCTGCTCTTGGCCGGGTTGGAGCTGAAGGCGGTCACTTCCGCCCCCATCGCCCGCAGCAGCTTAATGGCGATATGGCCGAGGCCGCCGATGCCGATCACCCCGACGCGGCTGGTGGCGGTGACGTGGTGGGTCAGCAGCGGTTTAAAGACGGTGATGCCGCCGCACAGCATCGGGCCGGCGGACGCCAGATCGATGCTCTCCGGCAGGGGGATCACCCACTGCCAGTCGGCGCGCAGCTTATTGGCGAAGCGCCGCGGTTAAGAATGGTCGGCACCGAGCCTTCCAGGCAGTTGATCTGATTGTCGCTGATGCAGGCGTCGCAATGGCCGCAGCTGCGCGCCGTCCAGCCGATGCCGACCTTCTGGCCAATCTTCAGCCCTTTATCCTGCGCCGCGCTGCCCAGCGCCGCCACCCGGCCAATCACCTCGTGACCGGCCACCAGCGGGTAGCTCGACATCCCCCATTCGTTGTCGATCATCGACAGGTCCGAATGGCAGATCCCGCAGTATTCCACTTCAACTTCGACATCTTCCGGCTGCAGCTCGCCGGCATCGTATTCCCACAGCGACAGATCGGCGCCCGCTTCTTTGGCGGCGTAGCTTTTAATGATGCTCATGTTCATTTCCTTGGGGTTGGCGTGATAACCCAGAAAGTGTAGAGCATGGTATTCCCCGGCGCTTGGCAATCGGAGGGGTCGCGAAGCGGGCGGACCAGCCGCCCGTTAAGGTCAGCGGCTGGCCAGCGGCCACTGATTAAGGCGGATGCCGCGCTGCGGGGCGTTCTCGGCAAAATCATCCAGCACCGCCCGCACGTCCGGGTCGAGATAGCCGACGCTGTCGTGCTCGACGATCACCACGCTCTTTTCCGGAATCTTCGCCAGCAGGGCCAGCAGATGCGGATTGTGCATAAAGGTCAGATTCTGCTGGATGCGCAGCACGTAGTGGTCATCGTAGCGTGCCAGCTGCAGCGAGTGGCGATGGCTGCGCCAGAGGCTGAATGCCATCTGGGTGGCAAGACCAATCCCAATACCCGCCAGCATGCCGAAGGCGATAATCCCGCCGATGGTGGCGAGGAACGGGACGTACTGCGCCGCCCCCTGGCGGAACTGCTCGATGAACAGCCGCGGCGTCGCCAGCTTATAGCCGGTATACAACAGCACGGCGGCGAGGCTGGCGAGCGGGATCAGGGTCAGCAGACCGCTAAACCACAGGCCGCAGATCAACAGCAGTACGCCATGGATAAAGATCGACAGTTTGCTCTGCGCGCCGTTGCTAACGTTCACCGAGCTGCGGACGATCACCGCGGTGATCGGCATCGCCCCCAGCACGCCGGAGAGCAGATTGCCGACGCCCTGGGCGACCATTCGCGGTTCGGCGAAGGCGGCGGATTTTGCGGACGCAGCTTTTTCAGCGCCTCCTGGCTGAGCAGGGTTTCGAGGCTGGCGACCAGCGCCAGGGTCACCGCCACCACCCACACCGACGGATTGCGCCACGCGCTCCATGCGGGGGACTCCAGCTCGCCCAGCAGATCGCCGAGGCTGCCGAACGCCGGCAGGGTAATACGCGGCAGGGCGGCCAGCTGCTGCGGCGCAAAATGGGTCAGCAGCAGGGTGGTCACGCAGCCGAGCAGGACGGCGATCAGCGGCCCGGGGATCCAGCGCAGGCTCTTCACCCGGCGGATAAGCGGCGAGCCCCAGAGCCAGAGCACCAGAAGGCCGCCCGCGGCGACGGCAATCGCAGTGACGGAGAAAGCGGCATTGCCCTGAACCACATCGGCAAGCCCGGTCTCTTCCCGCCGTGCCGAGCGCGACGGGGATCTGCTGCATAATCAGCAGGATGCCGATCGCCGCCAGCATGCCTTTGATGACGCTGGCGGGAACCAGGCGAGATAAAGCGCCCGGCCCGCAGGATGCCGAACAGCAACTGCAGCACGCCGGCCAGCACCAGCGCCATCAGGAAGAGGGAGAAGGAACCCAGGGATTCAATGGCGGCGACGATGATGGTGACCAGTCCGGCGGCGGGGCCGCTGACGGCGAAACGGGAGGGCTGAGGGCGGTGACGACCAGGCCGCCGATGATGCCGGTCAGCAGGCCGACGAAGGGCGGTAAGCCGCTGGCCTGGGCGATGCCGAGGCACAGCGGCAGGGCGACAAGGAAGACGACGATGCCGGCGAGAGAGTCCTGACGAAGCGTGTTCATGGGGCGTGCTCCTGCGGTGAGAGGTGTTCGACGAGGGTGGTTAAATGGCCGGAAGCCAGATCGTAGACGCAGCCGTGCAGGCTGAGCGGCCGCCCGCTGGCGAGCACCGTCTGCACCGGTTCACTCTCCAGCAGACGGGCGAACTGGGCGCGAACGTTGGCTTCCACCAGGCGTCCAGCGTACGGTGAGAGCGCTCCGCGTCGGCGCTGGCACTGGCGCTGACGGCGGGGGAGGCCGCAACACAACAGTCATCGGCGATCTGCGCCATTTCGTGATGCAGGGTGTGGCGCAGCTGGCCGATGCGGCGAGCCAGCGCCGAGGACTCCTGCGCCAGCGGCAGGGTGGGCAGAGAGAGCGCCGCCTGCACGCCGCCGCAGCCGTAGTGGCCGCAGAGCACCACCCGCTCCACCTCAAGGTAATGCAAAGCATACTGCAGGACGCTCATGACGTTGTCGTCGGCGGGATCGAGCATGTTGGCGATATTGCGGTGGACAAAGAGCTCGCCGGGCTGGCTGCCGGTGAGCACCTCGGCGGGAACGCGGCTGTCGGAGCAGCCGATCCACAGCGAGTGGGGCCGCTGCCCGTCGACCCATTTTTCGAAATAGTCCGGGTCATGCTGACACTTCTGCAGCGCCCAGCTGCGGTTGCGGGCCAGCAAAGGTTTTACGTCGTCACAAGTATTCTCCTGAGTTAATTCATCGAGTGAATATGTCCATCAAGACTCGTACAGCGACTAGTAAAAATAGTGTTTACCGGAACCCTTCACGCCTGAGGAAAATCCTGGAATAAACGGCAAAAAGAAAACTTTTCATTAATGTAAAGTTATAAAAATATTGACGTTGTTTTGCTAAGCTCGTACTTTGTGGTTATCGGAAAAATTGAAATTGGAGTTTATTTGCAATTATTACTATTTTGGCTCAAATTCTTCAAGCATCCATAAAAGTAGTTTCATATATGGTAAGTGTGCAAGAGGCAAAAGCCGCTTATAATCG
>OIEZ01000076.1_pt1 | contig 21015 bp, 24 predicted proteins | sample 1581941 | NCBI WGS metagenome assembly OIEZ01 (sample SAMN04414078, study PRJEB24778) | human gut metagenome | material: faecal | host: Homo sapiens | reverse complement strand
CGCGAGGAAGGACGCACGGGTTCCCTCGTCACCCTGCTGTGCGACAGCGGCGAGCGTTATCTGGAAAGCTATTACAACCCGCAGTGGTGGCGGCCAACATCGGCGATATCGCCCCTGGCAGGCGGAGATCGCCCGGCTGGTCGGCAGAACATAAAAAAAGCCAGATAGAATGCTATCTGGCTTGCTGGAAGGGTCTCTCTATTCGGGGGAATAAGGAAGATCAGGATTATCCAGCCAATGCGTTAAAAAATGGGAGACCGCCTGATGCCGGCAGTCGCCAATAACCGGGAGATGCGGCAGCTCGGCTTCAGCTGCGGCATCGCGTTGCCCATGATAAACCCCGCCCAACGCTGCCCAGCATCTCGCGGTCATTCATCGCATCGCCAAACGCCATGCACTCCTGCAGGGTGAAGCCTAAGTGCTGGCTGAGCACCGCCAGCGCTGCACCTTTATTACACCCGACCGGCAGCACTTCCAGGCAGTCCATCGCCGAGAAGCAGAGAAACGCGCGATCGCCCAGCGTCTCATTCAGTTGGATCCGCAGGCGGCGGAGATCGTCATGATCGCCGCAAAAACAGATCTTGGTGACATGCTGCGCCGACATGCGTTTCGGATCGCACAGTTGATAGTGAAAGCCGCTGAAGACATGCGCTTGCAACAATTCAGGCCTTGCCTGACCGGTGAACCAGCCGCCATCGTTAAACACATGCATGCTGGCCTGAGTATCCCATTTGCTGTGCAGCACCGCTTCCGCCGCCTCGGGAGCGAGATCCTGGCGATAAAGCTCCTCCCCTTCCAGCGAATGGATGCGCGTCCCGTTGCCGGTGATCAGAAATGCGTCCAGGGAAAATTCGCCAATCACATGGTGCATCTCCAGCACATGGCGACCGGTAGCGAACGTCAGGGTGATATTACGTTCCCGCAGCCGTTTCAGCGCGGTGAGCGTTTGCTCGCCGAGACGATGGTCCGGCATCAGCAGGGTGCCGTCCATATCAAATGCGGCCAGTTTTGCCATGGTGTATTCCCCGATGTGTGATGGGCTTCGCTTGTGTTGCAGTATCACCTGGGATATACGGAAGTAATAGTGAATAGATAATATAAATTGTTCCGGGTTTATTGCGGCCCGGTGGGCGACAGCGCTTATGCGACTCTTACACCGTTTAAACCAGTACCAGCGGCTGTGGCAGCCCTCTGCCGGGGCGCCGCAGCAGGTCACCGTCGGCGAGCTGGCGGAACGCTGTTTTTGCAGCGAACGCCACGTCCGTACCCTACTGCGTCAGGCGCAGGAAGCTGGATGGTTAAGCTGGCAGGCCAGCTCCGGGCGCGGCAAGCGCGGCTTGCTCTCTTTTTACAAAACGCCGGAACGTCTGCGCAATGAGATGATGGAGCAGGCGCTGCATAAAGGTCAGCAGCAAAACGCGCTGGAGCTGGCGCAGCTGGCCCCGGTGGAACTGAAAGCCCTGCTCCACCCCTTTCTGGGCGGTCAATGGCAAAACAATACCCCGACGCTGCGTATTCCCTACTATCGCCCGCTGGAGCCGCTGCGTCCCGGCTTTCTGCCCGGACGCGCCGAGCAGCATCTGGCCGGGCAGATCTATGCCGGGCTGACGCGCTTCGACGAAGGTGACAATATGCCGATCGGCGATCTGGCGCATCACTGGCAGGTCTCACCGGACGGCCTGCGCTGGCATTTTTACATTCGCTCCACGCTGTACTGGCACAATGGCGATGCGGTGCAAACCGCACAGCTACGGCAGCGGTTACGGTTGCTGCTTGAGCTGCCCGCCTTACGGACCCTCTTCGCCAGCATCAGCCGTATCGATGTCACTCACGCCCAGTGTCTCACCATCACGCTGCATCGTCCTGACTACTGGCTGCCGTTCCGCCTGGCCAGCTACTGCAGCGTGCTGGCGCATCCCGACGATCCGGCCATCGGCTGCGGGCCATTCCGCCTGAAGCGGTTTAGTCCGGAACTCGTCCGCCTGGAGAACCATCCCCGGTACCACCTGCAGCATCCGCTGATCCAGGCGGTGGAATACTGGATCACTCCTCAGCTCTTTGACCGCGATCTCGGCACCAGTTGCCGCCACCCGGTGCAGATCACCATCGGCGATCGCGAAGAGCTCCACAATCTGCGCCAGGTCAGCAACCGTATCAGCCTTGGCTTCTGCTATCTGACCCTGCGCCACAGCCCGCGTCTTAGTAAAACGCAGGCCCAGCGGCTGGTGTCGATAATCCATCACTCGTCGCTGCTGGAAACGCTGCCGCTGGAGGAGGATCTGATTACGCCAAGCCATGAGGTGCTGCCGGGATGGTCCATCCCGCAGGGACCGGAAAACAACGCGGTGCCGCTGCCGGCCAGGCTCACTCTGCTCTATCATCTGCCGGTCGAGCTTCATGCGATGGCCGAGCAACTGAGGCAACGGCTGGCTCTGCTGGGCTGCGAACTGACGATCATTTTTCATGACGCCAAAAACTGGGAAGGCTGTCAGCATCTGGGGCAGGCCGACCTGATGATGGGCGACCGACTGATCGGCGAAGCGCCGGAGTATGCCCTGGAGCAGTGGCTGCGCTGCGATATGCTGTGGCCCAATTTGCTGACCGGGGCGCAATATGCCCATCTGCAGGCGACATTAGACGCGGTACAGGCGCAGCCGGAAGCCCGCAGCCGCAACGATGCGCTGCGCAACGTATTTAACAGCCTGATGGAAGACGCCATCATGACGCCGCTGTTTAAATATAACTATCGGATCAGCGCCCCGCCGGGAGTCAATGGCTTGCGCCTCAACGCCCGCGGCTGGTTCGACTTCGCCAGCGCCTGGCTGCCGGCGTCGACGTGACAGAGCTGGTGGTGGCGGGCGTCTGGCGCTACCATAGCGCCTTTACTCATTTAGTCAGGAATTGCCATGAAACGCGCCGTAGTTGTCTTCAGCGGAGGACAAGATTCAACCACCTGTCTGGTGCAGGCTCTGCAACAGTATGATGAAGTGCATTGCGTCACTTTTGATTATGGCCAACGCCACCGCGCGGAAATCGACGTTGCGCGCGAACTCGCCCTGAAACTGGGGCGCCGTCGCGCATAAAGTGCTGGACGTCACTCTGCTCAACGAACTGGCAGTCAGCAGCCTGACCCCGCGATAACATTCCGGTACCGGACTATCAGCCTAATGCCGAGGGCATTCCCAATACTTTTGTCCCGGGGCGCAATATTCTGTTTTTAACCCTGACGGCCATCTACGCCCATCAGGTAAAAGCCGAAGCTATCATCACCGGCGTGTGCGAGACCGACTTCTCCGGCTACCCGGACTGCCGCGATGAGTTTGTCAAAGCGCTGCACCACGCGTCAGCCTTGGAATGGCGAAAGACATTCGCTTTGAAACACCGCTGATGTGGCTGAACAAAGCCGAGACCTGGGCGCTGGCCGACTACTGGGGTCAGTTAGATCTGGTGCGCCGGGAAACCCTTACCTGCTATAACGGCATTAAGGGCGATGGCTGCGGCCAGTGCGCCGCCTGTAACCTGCGCGCAAACGGACTCAACCAGTATCTGGGGGACAAGGTTGGCGTAATGGCGGTGATGAAGCAAAAACCGGGCTGGCACAGGCATAGCCTCCGGGGCGCGATTTACCGGAGCTTTGACACAAATTCCCCGGTAGCGCGACGCTTACCGGGGCTACGGGTTCATCACCTGCCGTGGGCCCGTCACTCGCACGTCGGTTGTCAGCGCAAGTTCATCTGGTCAAGTTTCTCACGCAACTCCCCTTCCAGTGGCAGCGCCTTCTGGGTCTTCAAATCGATACAGACAAAGGTAATCAGCGCATCGGCTACCACTTCGCCATTGGGGTTGAGGGTGACCACCTGACTAAGGGTGCCGCTTTTGCCGTTGAGTTGCTCCAGTTTGCTGCTCACTGTCAGCACATCGCCCAGCACCGCCGGACGACGGTAGTTAATATTGATATTCACCACCACGAAGGCGATGTTTTTCTCCATCATCCACTGAAACGCGGGGCTGTTTTCCAGGCCGTCCCAGCGGGCTTCCTCAAGGAACTCCAGGTAACGTGCGTTGTTCACATGCTGGTAGACGTCCAGATGATAGCCGCGAACTTTAATTTGTGTCTGCATAGCACTAATGCCTTTCTGTTATTGTTGTTTATGAGGTAAGAGGTCACACCACTTGATGCAACCTCTTTATCCTGGCAAAAATCACCGCTGTGCAAGGTCTGGCATAAAATTTACAGCGTCAGATGGGCTAAATTGCGCTCCACCAACGCGCTCCCCATTCCCGGGACCTGCTTCAGATCATCGAGGGTTTTGAACGGCCCGTACTCTTCGCGGTAGCTGACAATGGCCTGGCTTTTTTCAACCCCACGCCATTCAACGCCTGCGCCAGCTGTTCGGCGCTGGCGTGGTTAATGCTGACTTTTGTCGCCCCGTTGTCGGTGTCGCCGGGCACCGCTTCCGCCTTCGCCGAAGCGGTCGCCTGCACATTTTCTTTATTCACCGCCGCTTTACCGCTGGCGGGTGCCGCCAGCGCGCCCTGTACGCCTACCGCGAAAACCAGAACGCCCGCGGCCATCAGTGTTTTTATTCCATATTTCATGCTGATATCTCCTTGTGTGTAGACAGCAAGGTTACGATAGCGTCAGTGCGGATGGCCGACAAAAGGCAAATCACAGAAATGGAAAGGGCCGCGAAAGCGGCCCTTGAGGATTACATCATGTTGCTCATTTTTGCGAGACGACGCGAAATTACTGCTGCTGGTCGATGCTGTCGCCCAGCTTAATTTTCGCCGCCTTGCGCAGGTTGCTCATCAGTGCTTCGAAAGCGATTTGGGCGTTGTTCTGGGTAATCCCCTGAACCATGGCCTTCTTCTGCTCTTCCGGCATGTTGCCTGCTTTCACTTCATCCAGCGCCACCAGCACCACATCGCCTTGCATATTGCTGCCAACGCCGTAGACCGGTTTGCCCTGCTGCGGCAGCGGCAGAGTGAATGCCAGCTGGCTCAGCGGATCCTGGCCGGTACGGGGAAAGCGTCTGCGGCGCGCCAAGCTCAGGCCAGCCGCCTTCATCGCTTCATCGCCTTTGCCGTCTTTCAGCGCCGCCAGCAGCTTGTCGGCGTCCAGTTTCGCCTGCTGTTCCGCTTTATTGTGCTTAACGATATCGCTAACCTGCGCCTTCACTTCAGCCAGCGGCTTCACCGCCTCGGCTTTGTGCTCGCTGATGCGCAGAACAAATGCGCGATCGCCGTCAACGGTAATGATGTCGGAGTTGCTGCCCGGCGCGCCGTTCTCACCCACCAGACCGCCGTTGAAGATAGCGTCAGCGACCGGTTTAAAGTTCAGCTCTTCCGGCAGGTTATCGCGGCCAAACCAGCCGGTTTCCACCACCTTCAGTCCGGCGACCTGCGCCGCGCCCGCCAGCGATTCATTATCGTTGCTGGCCGCATCGCTCACCTTCTGCTGCAGCGCATAGTAAGCATCCAGCGCTTTCTCCTGCTTCACTTTCGCCGCAATGTCATTGCGCACGTCAGCCAGCGGCTTGACCTGCGCCGGCTGGACGTCGTCCAGACGGGCCACCAGGAAGCCAACCGAGGATTTGATCACCCCGGAGAGCTGGCCTTTCTCTTTCAGGCCGGCGTCTTTCAGCTCAGGCACGGTAGAGGCATCTTCCATCCACCCCATATCGCCGCCGTTGCGGGCAGAGATAATATCGGTCGATTTTTCTTTCGCCAGCGTGGCGAAATCTGCCCCTTTTTGCAGCTCGGCCAGCACCGCTTTCGCATCGGCTTCCGTTTTGGTCTGAATCACGCTGTAGCGGTTGCGCTGCGGCTGAGTGAACTGATCCTTATGCTGGTCGTACCATGACTGAATCTCTTCGTCAGAGGCGCTCTCCTGCATGCTGGCGGCATCCATCTTGATGTAGCTCACGCGGAACTGCTCCGGCGCCATAAAACGGGCCTGATTCTGCTGCCAGAAAGCGTTGATTTCCTCATCGCTGGCGGTCTGTTTTTCCGCCAGGGCGTTGACGTTGATGGTCGCTTCGCGAACGACACGCTGCTGAGACACCAGCGCCGCCAGCTGATCGGACTCGCCGGGCAGCATGAAGTCGGTACCTGCAATGGCGTTAATCAGCTGTTGGGTGGTCAGCTGGTTACGCAGCGCCTGAGCGTACTGATCGGTGGTCATCCCCATCTGGGCGACAATACCGCTGAAACGCTGGTTGTCGAACTTACCGTTCGTCTGGAAAGCCTGGGTCTGGAAGATCGCCTGCTTCACCTGCTCATCGCTGATGCTGAGGCCCAGCTCGCGGGCATACTGATCCAGAAGCGACTCATCAATCAGGCGGTTCAGCACCTGCTGGCGCATGGTTTTCATGTAGTTTTCGTTCGCCGCCAGCGTCGGAGAACTGGTCGCCAAGCTGCTGCTGCATACGGTTACGTTCGCTGGCGACGGCGTTTTCAAACTGCCCACGGCCAATCTCCTGGCCATTCACTTTTGCGGCATAGTTTTTGCCACCGCCAATCAGGTAACCACTCACCCCGGTCAAAATGAACGAGACGATAATGATACCGAAAATAATCTTGAGCACGACGCTGTTGGCGGCCGTGCGTAGGTTGTCCATCATGGTGTAACAACGCTCCGCTGTAGATGACTTTAGCTCGCGCAGCATAGCACGTGATGGCCGCCGCGCGTGAGGACGTATTTTGACAAGAAAACAGGGTGATTGTCAGCCCACAAGTGGCGATAAACACACATAAAGTGGTCTGAAAAGGCAATAAAAAAGGCACATCTCACGATGCGCCCTTGTACTTCGTCACATTCCCTGACGGGAAAGCCGATCAGTTCACCGCGTCTTTCAGCGCTTTACCAGCACGGAAGCCCGGCACTTTTGCGGCAGCGATAGTAATTTCTTTACCTGTTTGTGGGTTGCGACCAGTACGGGCGGCACGTTCTTTAACAGCAAAGGTACCAAAACCTACCAGCGCAACGTCATCCCCAGCCTGCAGAGATTCAGTAACAGAAGCGATTAAAGCATCTAACGCACGTCCAGCTGCAGCTTTAGAAATGTCCGCACCCGCAGCAATTTTGTCAATCAGTTGAGATTTATTCACTGTTCTCTTCCTCTCTTTATAATTTATATCGCACCTGAGTCCTTCATAGTGCGACCGCGCAGCAGTTATATCAGGACTGTCATGCCCTTACAACAGCAGTTGTCGATGACCCCCTGCCAGCGATCTAAGTTAGCTACACAAAAAAAGGCTGGCAAGTCCGAAATGACTTACCAGCCCTATTTTTATTAGCGCAATTTGCGCAGAATCACTATTTCGCGGTCACAACCTGCATGCCGAACGGTTCGTTCTGCAGCGCAAGTGTCAGAACTTCCTCGATTCGTTTCACCGGATGGATATCCAATCGGCGATAACGTTATCTGGAATTTCTTCAAGGTCGCGTTTGTTCTCATCAGGAATCAGAACAGTCTTAATGCCGCCGCGATGCGCCGCCAGCAGTTTTTCCTTCAGACCGCCGATCGGCAGCACCTGTCCACGCAGCGTAATCTCCCCGGTCATCGCCACATCGGGCGCGTACCGGGTTGCCGGTCAGGCAGGAGACCAGCGCCGTACACATGGCAATCCCCGCGCTCGGACCGTCCTTCGGCGTCGCCCCTTCCGGTACGTGGACGTGAATATCACGCTTCTCGTAGAAGTCGGCGTTAATGCCCAGCTTGTCCGCCCGCGAACGTACCACGGTCAGCGCAGCCTGAATCGACTCCTGCATCACCTCGCCCAGCGATCCGGTGTAGGTCAGTTTACCTTTGCCCGGTACGCAGGCGGTTTCGATGGTCAGCAGGTCGCCGCCCACTTCCGTCCACGCCAGACCGGTCACCTGACCGACGCGGTTCTCGCTATCGGCGCGGCCATAGTCGAAGCGCTGCACGCCGAGATAATCATGCAGATTCTCACCGTTAATCTCGATGTGTTTCAGCGACTTATCCAGCAGCAGCTGTTTAACGGCTTTACGGCACAGCTTGGAGATTTCACGCTCCAGGCTACGAACCCCCGCTTCACGCGTGTAGTAACGAATAATGCCGATAATGGCGCTATCGTCGACGGTCAGCTCGCCTTTCTTCAGCGCGTTACGTTCGATCTGCTTCGGCAGCAGGTGACGCTTGGCGATGTTAAGCTTTTCATCTTCGGTGTAACCGGAGAGGCGAATCACTTCCATACGGTCCAGCAGCGGCGCCGGAATGTTCATGGAGTTAGACGTCGCCACGAACATCACATCGCTGAGATCGTAATCCACTTCCAGATAGTGGTCGTTAAAGGCCACGTTCTGTTCCGGATCCAGCACCTCAAGCAACGCAGAAGCCGGGTCGCCGCGCATGTCGGAAGACATTTTGTCGATCTCATCCAGCAGGAACAGCGGGTTTTTCACCCCCACTTTCGCCATTTTCTGGATCAGTTTGCCCGGCATCGAGCCAATATAGGTCCGACGATGACCGCGAATTTCCGCTTCATCGCGCACGCCACCTAACGCCATACGTACGTATTTACGTCCGGTCGCTTTGGCGATGGATTGACCTAACGAGGTTTTACCTACCCCCGGCGGTCCCACCAGACAGAGGATTGGCCCCTTGATTTTGTTCACCCGGCTCTGCACCGCGAGATATTCAAGGATGCGATCCTTCACGCGCTCCAGGCCATAGTGATCGGTATCGAGGATCTCCTGGGCCTGGCGCAGGTCTTTTTTTTGACCTTACTGCGCGCGTCCACGGCACCTGCACCATCCAGTCGATGTAGCCACGCACGACGGTCGCTTCCGCAGACATCGGCGACATCATCTTCAGCTTCTGCAGTTCCGCTTCGGTTTTTTCTTTCGCCTCTTTCGGCATTTTCGCCGCGTCGATCTTACGCTTCAGCGCTTCGTTTTCGTCCGGGGCGTCGTCCATCTCGCCGAGTTCTTTCTGAATCGCTTTCATTTGCTCGTTCAGATAGTACTCGCGCTGGGATTTCTCCATCTGCTTTTTGACGCGGTTGCGAATGCGCTTCTCAACCTGCAGCAGATCGATTTCCGATTCCATCATCGCCATCAGATATTCCAGACGTTCGTTGACGTCGGACATCTCAAGCACAGACTGCTTGTCAGCCAGCTTCAGCGGCATGTGCGCCGCGATGGTATCCGCCAGCGCGCCGGATCGTCGATGCTGTTCAGCGACGTCAGCACTTCCGGTGGGATCTTTTTGTTCAGCTTGATATAGCCTTCAAACTGGCTGATAGCGGTGCGAACCAGCACTTCCTGCTCGCGTTCGTCAATCGCCGGCGAGTCGAGATACTCCGCTTTCGCCGAGAAATGTTCGCCATTATCAGACAGCGCAGAAATACGTGCACGCTGCAGCCCTTCGACCAGCACCTTCACGGTGCCGTCCGGCAGCTTCAGCATCTGCAAAATAGACGCCACGGTTCCAACGGTGAAAAGATCGTTTACACCCGGCTCATCCGTCGACGCTTCTTTCTGCGCAACCAGCATGATTTTTTTATCATGGTCCATGGCCGCTTCGAGGCAACGGATAGATTTTTCCGCCTACGAACAGGGTATGACCATGTGCGGATAAACCACCACATCGCGCAACGGCAATACGGGGATTCAATGCGTTCAGAACGCTCAGGATTCATAGAGCTCTCTCTTAGTTTAAAGTCCGCCAGGTAGCCGACGACGCCACACTCCACTGCATCGTCGTTAATATGTAATCCAGTATATGGGGATGTATTCCACACATTCAACGGCGGGAATGCAGGAAAAATAAAAGGGGAGATAAAATCCCCCCTTTTTGTTAACTGCTTGAGTGAAATGGTTAATTATTCACCAGATGCCTGTTGGGCTTCCGGTTTGCCGTAGATCAGCAGCGGTTTGCTCTGACCTTCGATAACCGACTCATCAATGACCACTTTCTCGACATCATCCATCGAAGGCAGGTCATACATGGTATCCAGCAGCGCCGCTTCCACAATCGAGCGCAGACCGCGGGCGCCGGTTTACGCGCCATCGCTTTCTTGGCGATGGCGTCCAGCGCTTCGTCGCGGAATTCAAGCTCTGCGCCCTCAAGGCTAAACAGCGCCTGATACTGCTTGGTCAGGGCATTTTTCGGCTCTTTCAGGATCTGGATCAGGCTTCTTCGCTCAGCTCATTCAGGGTCGCCACCACCGGCAGACGACCAATGAATTCCGGGATCAGACCAAACTTGATCAGATCTTCCGGCTCGACCTGGGCCAGCAGCTCGCCTTCGCTCGCTTTGTCGGACTTCGCTTTTACCGTCGCGCCAAAACCAATGCCGGAGCCGGTTTCAACACGGTGGGAAATGACTTTGTCCAGGCCGGCGAACGCGCCGCCGCAGATAAACAGGATCTTGGAGGTATCAACCTGCAGGAACTCCTGCTGCGGGTGTTTACGCCCGCCCTGCGGTGGAACGGCGGCGACGGTGCCTTCGATAAGCTTCAGCAGCGCCTGCTGCACGCCTTCGCCGGAGACATCGCGCGTAATCGACGGGTTATCGGACTTACGCGAAATTTTGTCGATTTCGTCGATATAGACGATGCCGCGCTGCGCTTTCTGCACGTCGTAGTCGCACTTCTGCAGCAGTTTCTGAATGATATTTTCGACGTCCTCACCCACATAACCCGCTTCGGTCAGGGTGGTGGCGTCTGCCATGGTAAACGGCACATCCAGCAGGCGCGCCAGCGTTTCCGCCAACAGCGTTTTACCGGAACCGGTCGGCCCGATCAGCAGAATGTTACTTTTACCCAGCTCTACGCCATTGCTGGTATCGCCATTGCGCAGACGTTTGTAGTGGTTGTATACCGCGACCGCCAACACTTTCTTCGCCTGTTCCTGACCGATGACATAGTCATCAAGGTGGTGGCGAATCTCGTGCGGCGTCGGCAATGCGCTGCGCTCGCGGTGCGGCGCAACTTCTTTAATCTCTTCGCGAATGATGTCGTTACATAAATCAACGCATTCGTCGCAGATATACACGGATGGCCCGGCGATCAGCTTACGCACTTCATGCTGGCTTTTGCCGCAAAAAGAGCAATACAACAATTTGCCCGATCCATCTTTGCGTTTATCTGTCATGAGTCCAAACCTCTTTTTAAGTTCTTTGTGCCGCACACGACGACGCAAATGCCATTCTCAGGCGCAAGCCGCCATATAGCGTTGTGCCGCCCTTCATTAGTATATACACAAAATCCTTCGCGCTACATCGAGGCGGTGGCAAAGCCTCCGGCCGCAAGCCTGCCCGGCAAGCGTCCGAAAAAATGCCAACCACCCGAAAAATCGCGGCGAGAAGGATGAAGCGTAAAGCGGCACCCTTGCGCCTCGGGCATCAATTACGATGGGTCAAAATAGAGTCGACCAGTCCGTACTCCACGGCTTCCGCAGCGGAGAGGAAGCGGTCACGCTCGGTGTCACGCTCAATCTGCTCAAGAGACTGGCCGGTATGATGCGCCATCAGCTCATTCATGCGTCCTTTCACCTTCAGGATTTCACGGGCGTGGATCTCAATATCCGTCGCCTGTCCCTGATAGCCGCCCAGCGGCTGGTGGATCATCACGCGGGAGTTCGGCAGGCAGAAGCGCTTGCCTTTCGCCCCGGCGGTCAGCAGAAACGCGCCCATAGAAGCGGCCTGCCCCATACAAATGGTGCTGACATCCGGCTTGATGAACTGCATGGTGTCATAAATCGACATCCCGGCGGTGATCACCCCGCCCGGAGAGTTAATGTACAGGTAAATGTCTTTTTCCGGGTTTTCCGCTTCCAGAAACAGCATCTGCGCCACGATCAGGTTTGCCATGTGGTCTTCGACCTGGCCGGTCAGAAAAATGACGCGTTCCTTAAGCAGACGGGAGTAGATATCAAAAGAACGTTCACCGCGTGAGGTCTGTTCAATGACCATCGGCACCAGGGCCATATGGGGTGCAAAGTTGTCTCGTTCGCCACTGTATGACATTTCCGTCTCCTGGAGTAATTTTAAAATACCTGCTGCACTGATTGTAACCTTACGGACGGATTATCAGCCACAGTTTCTATCCGCTGAACGCGTCACCGCCTCTTCAACACGCGTGCGATAGCGGATGCAGTTGCCTCCCCCGGTAATGGGGATGGTGTTGCCATATTTCAAGCATAACAAGCTTTTGCTGTAACGCTATCATGGTAAATGCGTTTTAGCACCGTGCCTGAGGCTATCATTATCTTAAAAAAAAACCCGCCGCCTTTCGGCAACGGGTTTTTGCTCGAACCTTAAACAATCGCGGCGAAATTACGCCTGCTGGTTCATCAGTTCGTTGAAGGAAGTGGCTTTTTCAGACACTTTGGCTTTCGCCAGCACAGCTTCAACAGCCTGCTCTTCCAGCGCCACGTTGCGCATGTTGTCCATCAGCTCTTTGTTCTTGCTGTAGAACTCAACCACTTCTGACGGATCTTCGTACGCAGAAGCCATCTCTTCGATCAGGCCTTTCACGCGCTCTTCGTCAGCTTTCAGCTCATTGGTGCGAATCACTTCGCCCAGCAGCAGACCGACAACAACGCGGCGTTTAGCCTGCTCTTCGAACAGCTCGCGCGGCAGTTCCAGAGCCTGTTTCTCGTTGCCACCGAAACGCTGAGCAGCCTGACGACGCAGCACGTCGATTTCGCTGTCAATCAGGGCAGCCGGAACGTCGATCTCGTTGGCTTTAACCAGACCTTCGATAGCCTGAGACTTCACGCGGTTACGCACAGCGCCTTTCAGCTCGCGTTCCATGTTTTTACGCACTTCAGCGCGCAGGCCAGCGACGGAACCATCTTCCACGCCGAAACGTTTGATGAATTCTTCAGTCAGCTCCGGCAGTTCACGCTCTTTCAACTTTTTTCAGGTTGATAACGAACTTAGCCGCTTTACCTTTCAGGTTTTCTGCGTGGTATTCTTCCGGGAAGGTCACGTCGATGGTGAACTCTTCGCCCGCTTTGTGGCCTTTGATACCATCTTCGAAGCCCGGGATCATGCGACCCTGGCCCATCGCCAGTACGAAGTCAGAGGCTTTGCCGCCTTCGAACTCTTCGCCGTCTACGGAACCGGTGAAGTCGATAGTGACGCGATCTTCAGCGTCAACGGCGCCGTCTTTGTCTTTCCAGGTCGCCTGCTGTTTGCGCAGGGTTTCCAGCATGGTGTCAACGTCAGCGTCGGTCACTTCAACAACCGGTTTTTCAACTTCGATCGCGTCCAGACCCTGCAGTTCAACTTCCGGATACACTTCGAACTCTACCGCGTAGGTGAAGTCTTCACCCAGTTTGTATTCGCCCGGAACGTAGTTCGGCGCGCGGCCGGATTGATTTTTCTTTGATGATCGCGTCAACGAAATGACGGCTCATCAGGTCGCCCAGCACGTCCTGACGAACGGAAGCGCCATAGCGCTGAGCAACAACATTCATCGGCACTTTGCCTTTACGGAAGCCGTCAATGCGAACTTTTTTCGCTACGTTGACCAGCTCGCTTTTGACAGCATTCTCGATGCTGTCAGCGGCGATAGTAATCGTTACACGGCGCCCAAGGCCCTGAGTGGTTTCAACTGAAACTTGCATCTTGTTACCTCAAAAAAATCACAGTGCTCGGTCAACTCTGGAAGCGCGTGTAGGTGGCTTCGCAGAACCGGGATGCCCTCTTCAAATCAGAAACACATTCCCTGTCGTCAGAATCATCCCGAAGACATTCATATATAAGACGCGGCATTATAGCGGCATCACTTTTGTGAGTCGAGAACGGTTGTCGCCCACTGCTGCGGCATTTTTCACATTTCCCGCTCAAATTTGTCCGCAAAAGCGCTCACTTTGCGCATTTTCCAGGCAAAACAAAACGGCCCGTAGGCCGTTTTTGCTAAATCTGCAAGCAACATACTGGAAAAGCGCCAGCGGTTGCAAATGGGATTTCTAGGCGATACTCCCCGCACCGCGGCAAGGCGGCGAGGCGAAAACCGTATCCTGTAATGCTTCCCACTCTTTTATCGTATAGGTGTGCAGCGCCAGGGCATGCACCGTATTCGACAGCTCCTCGGTTAGCGTGCCGTAGATCATACGGTGGCGATTGAGGAAACGCTCGCCAGTGAAGCGATCGCTCACTAACACCACTTTAAAATGACTTTCAGAGCCCGCTGGGACGTTGTGACGATAACTTTCATCCACGACTTCGAGATACATCGGGTCGAACGCTGCTCTAAGTTTTGCTTCGATCTGTTCACGTATCATCATGAATTTTCTCCTCCGACAACGCTGAGATGCCGCCACTCCATTTAAATGTTAGCCGCTTTTACCGCTTCCATTAGGAGAAAACAACAAAAAATTAGCATTGTTCTGATATTTTCATTCAAAAGTATCACGTTTACTGGCTCTGGTCGCCAGATCCGCCGGGGAAAGAGCGATTAACCATGGCGGGACGCTCAGAAAACCGCCAGGGCGATGGATTTACACGCGTTGCCACTTCCCCTTGCCGTTGGCAATGCTATGATGGCGGTAATTTTCCTTATAACAACACCATGCGTTGAGACCTGAACATGCTTAAGAAGATCCTTTTCCCGTTGGTCGCCATGTTTATGCTGGCAGGATGCGCCACGCCGCCGACCACCATTGAAGTATCGCCGAAAATCACGCTGCCGCAGCAGGATCCGAGCCTGATGGGCGTGACCGTCAGCATCAACGGCGCCGATCAGCGTCCGGACCAGGCGCTGGCGAAAGTCACGCGCGACAATCAGCAGGTCACCCTCACCGCCTCGCGCGATCTGCGCTTCCTGCTGCAGGAAGTGCTGGAGAAACAGATGACCGCTCGCGGCTACATGATTGGCCCGAACGGTGCGGTCGATCTGCAGATTATTGTCAATAAACTCTACGCTGACGTCTCCCAGGGCAACGTGCGCTACAACATCGCCACGAAAGCCGATATCGCCATCATCGCCACCGCGGCAAACGGCACGAAGATGACCAAAAACTACCGCGCCAGCTATTCCGTTGAAGGCGCCTTCCAGGCCTCGAACAAGAACATCGCTGATGCCGTCAACAGCGTCCTGACCGATACCATCGCCGATATGGCGCAGGACACCAGCATCCACGATTTCATCAAGCAAAACGCGCGTTAATGCCACCACGAACCCGGCCGCGGCCGGGTTCGTGCTTTATGCTATGTCCAGTCACTACTTACGCATTTTTCAACAGCCGAAATCAGCGATTTTGCTGATCCTTGGTTTCGCCTCAGGCCTGCCGCTGGCTCTCACCTCCGGTACCCTGCAGGCCTGGATGACAGTGGAAAATATCGATCTGAAAACGATCGGTTTTTTCTCACTCGTCGGCCAGGCCTATGTCTTTAAATTTCTCTGGTCCCCGCTAATGGACCGCTATACGCCGCCGTTTCTTGGGCGTCGTCGCGGTTGGCTGCTGACTACCCAGGTCCTGCTCCTGCTGGCTATCGCGGCGATGGGCTTTCTTGAGCCTGTCTCCCAGCTCCGCAGGATGGCGGCGCTGGCGGTGGTGATCGCCTTCTGCTCGGCGTCACAGGATATTGTGTTCGACGCCTGGAAAACCGACGTTCTGCCAGCGGAAGAGCGCGGCGCTGGCGCCGCGATCAGCGTGCTGGGTTATCGCCTCGGGATGCTGGTATCCGGGGGCTGGCACTGTGGCTTGCCGACGCTATCTCGGCTGGCAGGGGATGTACTGGCTGATGGCGGCGCTGCTGGTGCCGTGCATCATCGCCACACTGCTGGCGCCCGAGCCGAGCGACGTTATCCCGGTTCCCAGATCGCTGGAGCAGGCGGTCGCCGAACCGCTGCGCGATTTTTTCGGTCGCAATAACGCCTGGCTGATTCTGCTGCTCATCGTCCTTTATAAGCTGGGCGATGCGTTTGCCATGAGCCTGACCACCACCTTCCTCATCCGCGGCGTCGGTTTGACGCCGGCGAAGTGGGGATGGTGAACAAAACCTTAGGCCTGTTTGCCACCATTCTCGGCGCCCTGTACGGCGGGGTCCTGATGCAGCGGCTGACGCTGTTTCGGGCGCTGCTGATCTTCGGTGTGCTGGCAGGGGTCTCCAACGCTGGCTACTGGCTGCTGTCGATTACCGATAAGCACCTCTATTCCATGGCAACCGCCGTGTTCTTTGAAACCTGTGCGGGGGAATGGGGACGGCGGCGTTTGTCGCGCTGCTGATGACGCTGTGCAATAAATCCTTTTCCGCTACCCAGTTCGCGCTGCTCTCTGCGCTGTCCGCGGTCGGCCGCGTGTACGTTGGGCCGATCGCCGGCTGGTTTGTCGAGGCCCACGGCTGGTCGACGTTCTATCTCTTCTCGGTCGTTGCGGCGGTACCGGGGATCGCGCTGCTGCTACTGTGCCGGCAAACGCTTGAGCATACCCAACGCACAGCAAGCTTTATGCCGCGAAGCGAATACCCGCAAGCCTATGCGCTGGCGTTAAGGATCCTAGCGCTGGGCTGCCTGCTGCTGGCGGTATGGCTGGTACTGCTGATCATGAACGCCCTGGATTACACCGACTTCTCTTTCCTGTCCGGTCTGCTGGAGGTTGCGGCGCTGACTGCGGTGGGCGGTATTTTGTTCGGCGGTCTGCTCGACTACCTGGCGCTGCGTAAAACTCGCCTGATTTAAGGAAGCTGCATCATTATTAGCCGTTGTAATTACGAAACGTAATTATAACGGCTTATTAACGCTTTTATATTGCCCGCCGCGCTATTTGTTGTTTTGTGCGTTTTTGATTTCTGGAAATTATTGACAGTTTTCATTCGATTCTTTAAATAATTTAACCGATTCAGCTACGGCGATTTTATTTTAGGTTTTCACAATGTCTTTTATTTGATAATTAAATGTTAAACAATTGTTCTAATTTTTGGGTGGTTATGCCCATTCGCCGCTAAGCACTCCTTTTCTTATCCCTTTCGTTATCAATCCCACGAAAATCAGGCTTTGCAAGCGATTACGTAACACTACGTAACATATGTGACAAACCAAGCAGAAGCCGCTAACACAGAACTGACAGAGATCCAATCATGTTTACAGTAATGCAACCTTACCGTAAAATGCCCGTACACTTTAAACGCCACCAGATCCCGTGGAATTGAGGTCGTTCAATGAGACTCAGGAAATACAATAAAAGTTTGGGATGGATGTCATTAATCGCAAGTACTGTATTACTCAGTGGTTGTGATTCTGCACTCCTTGACCCAAAAGGACAGATTGGACTGGAGCAACGCTCTTTGATTCTGACGGCCTTCGGCTGATGATGATTGTCGTTATTCCCGCCGTCTTGATGGCAGTAGGATTTGCCTGGAAGTATCGCGCGAGCAATAAAGATGCGAAGTATAGCCCGAACTGGTCACACTCCAATAAAGTGGAAGCTGTGGTCTGGACGGTACCTATTCTGATCATCCTGTTCCTGGCCGTTCTGACCTGGAAAACCACTCACGCACTGGAGCCAAGCAAACCGCTTGTCCATGACGAGAAACCAATCACCATCGAAGTCGTATCGATGGACTGGAAATGGTTCTTTATCTATCCGGAACAGGGTATTGCTACCGTTAACGAAATCGCCTTCCCGGCGAACGTACCGGTACACTTCAAAGTGACCTCTAACTCGGTGATGAACTCGTTCTTCATTCCGCGCTTAGGTAGCCAGATTTACGCAATGGCCGGGATGCAGACTCAACTGCACCTCATTGCTGACGAAGCTGGTACTTATGACGGTATCTCCGCTAGCTACAGTGGCCCGGGCTTCTCAGGTATGAAGTTCAAAGCGATTGCTACTCCGGATCGTGCAACCTTCGATCAGTGGGTTGAAAAAGCCAAACAGTCGCCGAACTCCATGGACTCCATGGCCGCGTTCGATAAAGTGGCTGTGCCTAGCGAATACAACAAAGTGGAATACTTCTCTAACGTGAAGCCGGATCTGTTCAAAGATGTTGTGAACAAATTCATGTCTCACGAGAGCATGAACATGTCCAAACCTGAAGGCGAGCACGCTGCTCACGACGGGATGGAAGGCATGGACATGAGCCACGCGGAAACCGCTCATTAAGGGGCCGAGGAAGAAAACGATGTTCGGAAAACTTACACTGGATGCAGTGCCCTACCACGAACCCATTATCGTGGTTACGGTGGCTGCGATTATCATTGGGGGACTGGCGCTTCTGGCTGCCATCACTTACTTCGGTAAGTGGTCCTACCTGTGGAACGAGTGGCTGACTTCTGTCGACCACAAACGTCTCGGTATCATGTACGTTATCGTGGCAATCGTCATGCTGCTGCGTGGCTTTGCTGACGCCATCATGATGCGTAGCCAGCAGGTGCTGGCCTCGGCCGGGGAAGCAGGCTTCCTGCCGCCTCATCACTACGATCAGATCTTTACCGCCCACGGCGTTATCATGATCTTCTTCGTGGCGATGCCGTTCGTTATCGGTCTGATGAACCTGGTGGTTCCGCTTCAGCTCGGCGCGCGCGACGTGGCCTTCCCGTTCCTCAACAACCTGAGCTTCTGGTTCACCGTTGTGGGCGTGATTCTGGTTAACCTGTCTCTGGGCGTCGGTGAGTTCGCGCAGACCGGTTGGCTGGCCTATCCGCCGCTGTCGGGAATTGAATACAGTCCTGGCGTAGGGGTCGATTACTGGATTTGGGCGCTGCAGCTCTCCGGTATCGGTACTACCCTGACCGGTATTAACTTCTTCGTGACCATTATCAAGATGCGCGCCCCGGGCATGACCATGTTCAAGATGCCGGTATTCTCCTGGGCATCTCTGTGCGCTAACATCCTGATTATCGCCTCTTTCCCAATTCTGACCGTCACCATCGCGCTGCTGACCCTGGATCGTTACCTGGGCACCCATTTCTTTACCAACGATATGGGTGGCAACATGATGATGTACATCAACCTGATTTGGGCCTGGGGTCACCCGGAAGTGTACATCCTGGTTCTGCCGGTGTTCGGGGTCTTCTCCGAAATCGCCGCGACCTTCTCGCGTAAGCGTCTGTTCGGTTACACCTCTCTGGTGTGGGCAACCGTCTGTATTACCGTTCTGTCGTTCATCGTTTGGCTGCACCACTTCTTCACCATGGGTGCTGGCGCGAACGTAAACGCCTTCTTCGGTATTACTACCATGATTATCGCGATCCCGACCGGGGTTAAGATCTTCAACTGGCTGTTCACCATGTATCAGGGTCGCATCGTCTTCAACTCAGCGATGATGTGGACTATCGGCTTTATCGTGACCTTCTCCGTCGGTGGGATGACTGGCGTGCTGCTGGCGGTACCGGGCGCGGACTTCGTTCTGCATAACAGCCTGTTCCTGATCGCGCACTTCCATAACGTTATCATCGGCGGCGTAGTATTCGGTTGCTTCGCAGGTCTGACCTACTGGTGGCCGAAAGCCTTTGGCTTCACCCTGAACGAAACCTGGGGCAAACGCGCTTTCTGGTTCTGGATCATCGGCTTCTTCGTGGCGTTTATGCCGCTGTACGTGCTGGGCTTCATGGGGATGACCCGTCGTCTGAGCCAGCAGATCGATCCGCAGTTCCACCCGATGCTGGTTGTTGCAGCTTGCGGTGCGGCGCTGATCGCCTGCGGTATCCTGTGCCAGCTGATTCAGTTCTACGTCTCTATTCGCGACCGCGATCAGAACCGTGACCTGACCGGTGACCCATGGGGTGGCCGTACGCTGGAGTGGGCAACCTCTTCTCCACCGCCGTTCTATAACTTCGCTATCGTTCCTCAGGTTCACGAGCGTGATGCCTTCTGGGAAATGAAAGAGAAAGGTGAAGCGTACAAACAGCCTGCTCACTATGAAGAAATTCATATGCCGAAAAACAGCGGCGCCGGCATCGTCATTGCCGCCTTCGCTACGGTATTTGGTTTCGCCATGATCTGGCATATCTGGTGGATGGCGATTGCCAGCTTCATCGGCATCGTAGCGACCTGGATTATTAAGAGCTTTGACGAGGACGTGGATTACTACGTACCGGTTGCAGAAGTCGAAAAACTGGAAAAACAGCATTTCGATGAGATTAACAAAGCAGGGCTGAAAAATGGCAACTGATACTCTTGCGCATACTGCCCACGCGCATGAACACGGGCACCATGATACAGGACCGATGAAGGTATTCGGTTTCTGGATCTACCTGATGAGCGACTGCATCATCTTCGCTACGCTGTTTGCTACCTATGCCGTTCTGGTGAACGGCACAGCCGGGCGGACCGACGGGCAAAGATATTTTCGAACTGCCGTTCGTTCTGGTTGAAACCGCACTGCTGTTGTTCAGCTCCATCACCTACGGCATGGCGGCTATCGCCATGTACAAAAACAACAAGAGCCAGGTGGTTTCCTGGCTGGCGTTGACCTGGTTGTTTGGCGCTGGCTTTATCGGGATGGAAATCTATGAATTCCATCACCTGATCATGGAAGGCTTCGGTCCGGATCGTAGCGGTTTCCTGTCGGCGTTCTTCGTGCTGGTCGGCACCCACGGTCTGCACGTGACCTCTGGCCTTATCTGGATGGCGGTGCTGATGTTCCAGGTTTCACGTCGTGGCCTGACTAGCACTAACCGCACGCGTATCCTGTGCCTGAGCCTGTTCTGGCACTTCCTGGACGTCGTGTGGATCTGCGTGTTCTCGGTTGTCTATCTGATGGGGGCGATGTAATGAGTCATTCTACCGATCATAGCGGCGCTTCTCACGGCAGCGTGAAGAGCTACATGACAGGATTTATCCTGTCCATCATCCTGACGGTCATTCCGTTCGCCATGGTGATGAGTGGCTCCGCCTCGCATGCGGTTATCCTTGGCACCATTCTGGTGACCGCTGTGGTGCAGATCGTGGTACACCTCGTGTACTTCCTGCATATGAACAGCAAGTCCGATGAAGGCTGGAACCTGACCGCATTTATCTTCACCGTAATCATCATTGCGATCGTGGTTGTCGGCTCCATCTGGATTATGTGGAACCTGAACTACAAC
>OIEZ01000075.1_pt1 | contig 21179 bp, 26 predicted proteins | sample 1581941 | NCBI WGS metagenome assembly OIEZ01 (sample SAMN04414078, study PRJEB24778) | human gut metagenome | material: faecal | host: Homo sapiens | reverse complement strand
CTTCGCCGGGATCGTTGCGGGACTCCCGCCGGCCATCGCCCATACTATCGAGCAAGCGCGTCAAGGCGACCTGCACTTCCTCCTGTTGCTGTTGGTTGCAGTATTAGTATTTGCAGTGACCTTTCTTTGTTGTATTCGTTGAACGGTGGTCAACGCCGCATTGTGGTAAACTACGGCGAAACGGCAGCAGGGTCGTCGTGTCTATGCTGCACAGAGCACACATTTACCGCTGAAAGTGAATATGGCGGGGGTAATCCCGGCAATCTTCGCTTCCAGTATTATACTGTTCCCGGCAACCATCACGTCATGGTTCGGGGGTGGTACTGGTTGGAACTGGCTGACAACAATTTCGCTGTATTTGCAGCCTGGGCAACCGCTTTATGTGTTACTCTATGCGTCTGCAATCATCTTCTTCTGTTTCTTCTACACGGCGTTGGTTTTCAACCCGCGTGAAACAGCAGATAACCTGAAGAAGTCCGGTGCATTTGTACCAGGAATTCGTCCGGGAGAGCAAACGGCGAAGTATATCGATAAAGTGATGACTCGCCTGACTCTGGTTGGTGCGTGTACATTACTTTTATCTGCCTGATCCCGGAGTTCATGCGTGACGCGATGAAAGTGCCGTTCTACTTCGGTGGGACCTCGCTGCTTATCGTTGTTGTCGTGATTATGGACTTTATGGCTCAAGTGCAAACTCTGATGATGTCCAGTCAGTATGAGTCTGCATTGAAGAAGGCGAACCTGAAAGGCTACGGCCGTTAAAACTGGTCGCCCGAGAAGTTACGGAGAGTAAAAATGAAAGTTCGTGCTTCCGTCAAGAAATTATGCCGTAACTGCAAAATCGTTAAGCGTGATGGCGTCATCCGTGTGATTTGCAGTGCCGAGCCGAAGCATAAACAGCGCCAAGGCTGATTTATTCGCATATTTTTCTTGCAAAGTTGGATTGAGCTGGCTAGATTAGCCAGCCAATCTTTTGTATGTCTGTACGTTTCCATTTGAGTATCCTGAAAACGGGCTTTTCAGCATGGTACGTACATATTAAATAGTAGGAGTGCATAGTGGCCCGTATAGCAGGCATTAACATTCCTGATCACAAACATACCGTAATCGCTTTAACCGCTATTTTCGGTATCGGCAAAACCCGTTCTAAAGCTATCTGCGCTGAAACGGGCATCGCTGAAAATGTTAAGATCAGTGAGCTGTCTGAAGAACAAATTGATATTCTGCGTGAAGCAGTAGGTAAATTTGTCGTTGAAGGTGATCTGCGCCGTGAAATCACCCTGAGCATCAAGCGTCTGATGGACCTTGGTTGCTACCGTGGTTTACGCCATCGTCGTGGTCTTCCGGTTCGCGGTCAGCGTACCAAGACCAACGCACGTACCCGTAAGGGTCCGCGTAAACCGATCAAGAAATAATCGGGGTGATTGAATAATGGCAAAGGCACCAGTTCGTGCACGTAAGCGTGTAAGAAACAAGTCTCTGATGGCGTGGCTCATATCCATGCTTCTTTTAACAACACCATCGTTACTATCACTGATCGTCAGGGTAACGCACTGGGTTGGGCAACAGCCGGTGGTTCCGGTTTCCGTGGTTCTCGCAAATCCACTCCGTTTGCAGCTCAGGTTGCAGCAGAGCGTTGCGCAGAAGCCGTAAAAGAATACGGCATCAAGAATCTGGAAGTTATGGTCAAAGGTCCGGGTCCGGGTCGCGAATCTACCATTCGTGCACTGAACGCCGCTGGTTCCGCATCACTAATATTACTGATGTGACTCCGATCCCTCATAACGGTTGTCGTCCGCCGAAAAAACGTCGCGTATAACGCTGCGTTTTCCAGGTTAGTTGGAGAAAGAAAATGGCAAGATATTTGGGTCCTAAGCTCAAGCTGAGCCGTCGTGAGGGCACCGACTTATTCCTTAAGTCTGGCGTTCGCGCGATCGATACCAAGTGTAAAATTGAACAAGCTCCTGGCCAGCACGGTGCGCGTAAACCGCGTCTGTCTGACTATGGTGTGCAGTTGCGTGAAAAGCAAAAAGTTCGCCGTATGTACGGTGTGCTGGAGCGTCAGTTCCGTAACTACTATAAAGAAGCAGCACGTCTGAAAGGCAACACCGGTGAAAACCTGTTGGCTCTGCTGGAAGGTCGTCTGGACAACGTTGTATACCGTATGGGCTTCGGCGCCACTCGTGCTGAAGCACGCCAGCTGGTTAGCCACAAAGCGATTATGGTAAACGGTCGTGTTGTTAACATCGCTTCTTATCAGGTTAAAGCGAATGACGTTGTCAGCATTCGTGAGAAAGCGAAAAAGCAATCTCGCGTGAAAGCCGCTCTGGAGCTGGCTGAGCAGCGTGAAAAGCCAACCTGGCTGGAAGTTGATGCTGGCAAGATGGAAGGTACGTTCAAGCGTCAGCCGGAGCGTTCTGATCTGTCTGCGGACATTAACGAACACCTGATCGTCGAGCTTTACTCCAAGTAAAGCTTAGTACCAAAGAGAGGACACAATGCAGGGTTCTGTGACAGAGTTTCTAAAACCGCGCCTGGTCGATATCGAGCAAGTGAGTTCGACGCACGCCAAGGTGACCCTTGAGCCTTTAGAGCGTGGCTTCGGCCATACTCTGGGTAACGCACTGCGCCGTATTCTGCTCTCATCGATGCCGGGTTGCGCGGTGACCGAGGTTGAGATTGATGGTGTACTGCACGAGTACAGCACCAAAGAAGGCGTTCAGGAAGACATCCTTGAAATCCTGCTCAACCTGAAAGGGCTGGCGGTGAGAGTTCAGGGTAAAGATGAAGTCATCCTTACTTTGAATAAATCTGGCATTGGCCCTGTGACTGCAGCCGACATTACCCACGACGGTGATGTCGAAATCGTCAAGCCGCAGCACGTGATTTGCCACCTGACTGATGAGAACGCTGCTATTAGCATGCGTATCAAAGTTCAGCGCGGTCGCGGTTATGTGCCGGCTTCTGCCCGAATTCATTCGGAAGAAGATGAGCGCCCAATCGGCCGTCTGCTGGTCGACGCCTGCTACAGCCCTGTAGAGCGTATTGCCTACAATGTTGAAGCTGCGCGTGTAGAACAGCGTACCGACCTGGACAAGCTGGTCATCGAAATGGAAACCAACGGCACAATCGATCCTGAAGAGGCGATTCGTCGTGCGGCAACCATTCTGGCTGAACAACTGGAAGCTTTTGTTGACTTACGTGATGTACGTCAGCCAGAAGTGAAAGAAGAGAAACCAGAGTTCGATCCGATCCTGCTGCGCCCTGTTGACGATCTGGAATTGACTGTCCGCTCTGCTAACTGCCTCAAGGCAGAAGCTATCCACTATATCGGTGATCTGGTACAGCGTACCGAGGTTGAGTTGCTGAAAACGCCGAACCTGGGTAAAAAATCTCTTACTGAGATTAAAGACGTGCTGGCTTCCCGTGGACTGTCTCTGGGCATGCGCCTGGAAAACTGGCCACCAGCAAGCATTGCTGACGAGTAACCGGATCACAGGTTAAGGTTTTACTGAGAAGGATAAGGTCATGCGCCATCGTAAGAGTGGTCGTCAACTGAACCGCAACAGCAGCCATCGCCAGGCTATGTTCCGTAACATGGCAGGTTCGCTGGTTCGTCATGAAATCATCAAGACGACCCTGCCGAAAGCGAAAGAACTGCGTCGCGTAGTTGAGCCGCTGATTACTCTTGCCAAGACTGATAGCGTTGCTAATCGTCGTCTGGCATTCGCCCGCACTCGTGATAACGAGATCGTGGCAAAACTGTTTAACGAGCTGGGCCCGCGTTTCGCGAGCCGCGCCGGTGGTTACACTCGCATTCTGAAGTGTGGCTTCCGTGCAGGCGACAACGCGCCGATGGCATACATCGAGCTGGTTGATCGTGCTGAGCCGAAAGCAGAAGCTGCTGCAGAGTAATCTGTAGTAACGTAAAAAACCCGCCCCGGCGGGTTTTTTTATATCTACCTCATCCCCACTTCACTACAATATCTGTACTCTTTTTGTTCATCCCCCGGAGCCGTAGAATGTGGTTACTGGATCAGTGGGCGGAACGCCATATCCTCGATGCCCAAACTAAAGGTGAGTTCGATAACTTACCCGGCAGCGGCGAACCGCTGACTCTCGATGACGATTCGCATGTGCCGGCGGAGCTGCGGGCAGGTTATCGCCTTCTGAAGAATGCTGGATGCCTTCCCCCGGAGCTGGAGCAGCGAAGAGAAGCGGTGGCACTGGCTGATTTACTGAAGGGCGTCCGCCAGGACGATCCTCGTCATGCTGAACTGAGCAAACGGCTTGCCTTGCTCGAACTGAAGCTTCGTCAGGCTGGTCTGAGTACCGACTTTTTACGCGGTGAGTATGCCGAGGCTTTGCTACAAAGAATGAACCAGGAGTAAATATGTATCGTATTGGTGAGCTGGCTAAGCTGGCTGACGTCACGCCAGATACCATCCGTTATTATGAGAAACAGCAAATGATGGATCATGACGTGCGCACCGAGGGAGGATTTCGTCTTTACTCGGATAACGATCTTCAGCGGCTACGCTTTATTCGCTATGCCCGTCAGCTGGGCTTCACTCTGGAAGCGATCCGCGAATTATTGTCGATCCGTATCGATCCGGAGCACCATACCTGCCAGGAATCGAAAGGGATCGTTCAGGCGCGATTAAGCGAAGTCGAGGCGCGGATCAAAGAGTTGCAGACGATGCGTCGCTCTCTGCAGCGGCTTAATGATGCCTGCTGTGGGACTGCGCACAGTAGTGTTTATTGTTCGATCCTTGAGGCCCTTGAACAAGGCGCCAGCAATGGCGGTACGGGACGTTGATTTTTTCATCGCGCGGATCTACACTCGCGCGGAATTCACACATGCACTGGAGTTTATATGAGTCGCTATCAGCATACTAAAGGGCAAATTAAAGATAACGCCATTGAGGCACTTCTCCACGATCCGTTATTCAGGCAGCGTGTAGAGAAAAACAAGAAAGGGAAAGGAAGCTATCAACGTAAAGATAAACATGCAGCAAGGATGACCGGGAGCCAGTGGCAAGCAAGCGAAGCGCTTTTTTACCACTGGCCTTCTGCTTTCGCTGCTGATTAAGAACGCTTGTTTTGTTCTTTCAACAGATCGCGGATTTCGCTCAGCAGGACTTCTTCTTTAGAGGGCGCTGGCGGTGCCGCCGGAGCCTCTTCTTTCTTGCGATTTAACTTATTCATCAGTTTAATCGCCATGAAAATGGCAAATGCGACGATGATGAAATCGAAAAACGTTCTGAATGAATACCCCATAATGCATCACGACAGCCGGGACATCGCCCTGGGCATCACGTAGCGTGACGGCAAACTGTTTAAAATCGATCCCGCCAATCAACAGGCCGAGTGGTGGCATAATAATATCTGCGACCAGCGATGAAACAATTTTACCGAATGCTGCACCGATGATCACACCCACTGCCAAATCGACAACGTTCCCGCGCATCGCGAATTCGCGAAACTCTTTTAAAAAACTCATTTTATTCTCCTTGTGCCAGCTGACGTTGTAAGTTTAACAAATGTATTTTCATTTGCCATTCCCAGTAGATAGTTACCGCAAAATATTAACCTTTGAATAATAAGGGATAATAAAAAGGCGCCTGTTCGGCGCCCTGGGAATTACAGGAAGAAAGGACTTGGCTGGAACAGCCTTTCTACATCGGAAATAAACTTCTTATCGGTCAAAAACATGATCACATGATCGCCCTGCTCGATCCGCAGATTATTATTCGCGATCATTACGTCGTTGCCCCGCACAACGGCGCCGATGATCGTACCTGGCGGCAGCTTGATCTCATCGATCGAACGCCCGACCACCCGGGAGGTGCTCTCATCACCGTGCGCCACGGCCTCAATCGCTTCGGCAACACCGCGGCGAAGGGAGGAGACGCCGACAATATCGGCTTTACGAACATGGCTGAGGAGGGCGGAAATCGTGGCCTGCTGAGGCGATATCGCAATATCGATGACGCTACCCTGAACCAGATCAACATAGGCTCTACGCTGGATCAGCACCATCACTTTTTTGGCCCCCATTCGCTTGGCCAGCATCGCAGACATGATGTTTGCTTCGTCATCGTTAGTGACGGCAATAAACAGGTCCACCTGGTCAATATGCTCTTCAGCCAGCAGCTCCTGGTCCGATGCATCACCGTAGAAGACGATTGTATGCTGCAGCTTTTCCGCAAGCTCAGCGGCTCGCTGCTGATTACGTTCGATAAGCTTGACGCTGTAATCTTTTTCCAGCTTATGGGCCAGACCCGCGCCAATATTGCCCCCGCCGACCAGCATAATACGCTTATACGGCTTTTCCAGTCGCTGCAGTTCGCTCATGACCGCGCGAATATGCTGCGAGGCGGCAATAAAGAATACTTCATCGCCGGCTTCCACAATCGTCGAACCCTGTGGGCGAATAGGACGATCGTGGCGGAAAATAGCGGCCACGCGCGTATCGATATGCGGCATATGCTCACGCATGGTGGACAATGCATTACCCACCAGCGGACCACCGTAATAGGCTTTCACCACGGCGAGGCTGACTTTCCCTTCCGCGAAGTTCACGACCTGCAGCGCGCCGGGATATTCTATCAGGCGGTGAATATTGTCGATGACCAGCTGTTCCGGAGCGATTAAGTGATCGATGGGCACTGCTTCAGAATTGAAGAGCTTATCCGCATCACGAACGTAATCTGGCGCACGAATACGCGCAATACGGTTTGGGGTATTGAATAATGAGTAGGCGACCTGACAGGCCACCATATTGGTTTCATCCGAACTGGTGACCGCTACCAGCATATCGGCATCATCGGCCCCCCGCCTCGCGCAGTACGCGAGGGTGAGAGCCATGTCCCTGGACGACACGCAGGTCGAACTTCAACCGGAATGGTTCCTGTGTTCTACCATAAAGATGCAGAAGTGGCAAAGAAAGTGGTGAAAGCTTGTTATGACGGCGGAGTTCGTGCATTCGAATTTACAAACCGTGGTGACTTTGCTCATGAAGTATTTGCGGAAGTTGTGAAATACGCGGCAAAGGAGTGTCCTGAAATGGCTATGGGAGTAGGTTCTATCGTTGATCCTGCTACTGCCGCTCTTTACTTGCAATTGGGTGCTTGCTTTGTGGTAGGTCCGTTGTTCAATCCTGAAATCGCTAAAGTGTGCAACCGTCGTTTGGTGGCTTATACTCCGGGATGCGGAAGCGTGTCCGAGGTGGGTTTCGCTCAGGAAGTAGGTTGCGATCTTTGCAAAATATTCCCGGGTGATGTATTGGGAGCAAAATTGGTTAAAGGTCTGCTGGCTCCGATGCCTTGGTCTAAACTGATGGTAACCGGTGGTGTGGAACCGACTCAGGAAAATCTGACTTCTTGGATTAAGGCAGGTGTGTTCTGTGTGGGTATGGGTTCTAAATTGTTCCCTGGCGACAAGGTAGCCGCGGAAGACTGGGCGTATGTAACGGCAAAATGTAAAGAAGCATTGGGCTACATTGCGGAAGCCCGTGCAAATAAATAAGAAAAAGATCAGCTCATGCCCGCAAGGGGTTAGTGAATTAGGGCGTGGGTATCATTTTGTTTAAAGGTGTATATAAAATGGGTAAGGGCCATCGCGAAGTGGATTCGCGATGGCTTTTCACTTTCCGGCGGGTGCTTGAGGCGGGGCGTTGGCAAAAATATTCTTGTAAAGATTGGTAGATAGAATAAAAATGTGTTCTTTTGTACCGTTTCTTAAGAAATAAAATGAAGCGTTTAATCTAAAACACACAAAAATGAAAAAAGCATTATTAAAGGTGGCCGTCATGCTGTTATGCTTGGCGGGGGTAACTCCTGCAATGGCCCAGTTTAATTTGAAGAAGGCAGTGGGGGGAGCCGTGAAGGCTGCAAAAGCGGTGACTTTGACCGATGAACAGATGACAGAGTATGTAAAGGAGTACATTGACTGGATGGATAAGCATAATCAGGTTTGTGCAGACGATGATCCGTATACTGTCCGTTTGAAAAAACTGACTGAAGGGTTGACCGAAGTGGAAGGGATGCCGCTGAATTTCAAAGTATATTATGTGATTGATGTAAATGCGTTCGCCTGTGCAGACGGTAGTGTGCGGGTATCTCTTCATTGATGGATATCATGACAGACGAAGAACTGTTGGGGGTAATAGGCCATGAGGTAGGCCATGTGGCACACAAGGACTCAAAGAACGGCTTCCGTACCGCATTGCTGACATCGGCATTGAAAGATGGTATTTCATCACAAGGAGGAAAAGCGGCTGCTCTGACAGATTCCCAGTTGGGTGACTTGGGAGAGGCATTGGTCAATGCTACTTATTCACAAAAACAGGAACGCGCCGCCGATGATTACGGTTACGAATTTCTGAAGAAAGCAGGTAAGAATCCTTGGGCGATGGCATTGTCATTCCAGAAATTGAAAAAATTGCAAGAAGAGGCAGGAGCAAAGAAAAGCAGCAAGCTGAATCAGTTGTTCTCTACTCATCCCGATCTTGACGCACGTATCCAGCGTATGGAAGAACGTGCTACAAGCGAAGGTATTGAAAAACCTGCAAACACGATGGGGGAAACAGGGAAATAAATGGTTTCAGGCAATGTGGATTATACACATAATAGAGGGTGTCCGTTTCAATGGCGGACACCCTCTTCTTTTTTTGGGAGATTTTTTTGCATGACCTTATCTTGCCTCCCGGCGGGATAAAATCTGAATTTATTATGAGAGAAATCCTTATTGGGAGAAAATCAAAGTCCAAAGTTCAGGTTAAAAGAATCAAGTGTTCTTTTTCGTCTAGATTATAGAAGGAAATCTCTTGGCACAAAGATACGCTTATTTTAATGGTTGACGAATTCCCTGTAGGGTTATATCATAGCTAGATTTCCTAAAATGATGGCAAAAATTCCTTTTTTCTTTCTGATACTTTGCCTCCTCTTTACATTGTGATATGTGCTATGCGTTGTAAATCAGATTGTTAATTATGTGTATTGCTTCTGGACTGTGCAATAACAGGGTGGTTTAATATAAGTGAAAATCACTATCTTTGTATAAACCAACAGAAAGAAATGCACAAAACAGTTTAGCCATGATGAATTACGCATACGATACATCTTTGCAGGAAACGATGATACTGACTGAAGCGTTTCACACAGACAGGGTCATCTGTGACAATGGTAGTCTGTATAAGTTTATATGGGTCCAGGAAGGCAAACTGACATTGATAGTAGACCATGTGGAAATAGAGATGGAGCAGGATGAAATCATCTCTGTGAGTAATCTTCACCGCACGGAGTTCAAGAATGTATCGGGCAGGTATCTTGCTCTTCTTTTCAACGAGAATTTTTACGGCATTTACAAGCACGAGAAAGAAGTATCGTGCAGCGGAGTGCTGTTTAACGGAACTTCCGGTATAGTGCATCTGCGGCTCCCGATAGCCGATTCCGAACTGTTGCACGAGGTGGTGGACAGAATGGTTACCGAATACATCCTGCGGGATAACCTACAGGGAGAAATGCTCCGCCTGCTGTTGAAACGTTTCATCATTCTGTGTACCCGGCTGGCCCGTAAGCAGTTGTCCGGCTTTCCGGTTAATGAAAAAGGTTTTGACATCATCCAGCGTTATTATGTGTTGGTGGACAATCACTTCAAGGAGAAAAAACAGGTACAGGCATATGCTGCTTTGTTGCATCGTTCTCCCAAGACGCTTTCCAATTTATTTGCCGCCTACGGTATGCCTTCCCCTTTGAAGATTATACAAGAACGAGTGGTGACCGAAGCGAAACGGCTGTTGCTGCATACCTCGCACAGCATCAAAGAGATATCGGTGATTTTGGGCTTTGAAAGTGTGGGTACTTTCAGCCGCTTCTTTAAGAATATGACGGGGGAAAATACCTCGGCATACCGGAAAAGACTGCAATAACAAGAACCGGTTCTTGTTGCTGTTGATTTTGATAAGAACAGGGGCTTTTCCCATGCCTTATGCAGTTATTCTGAAACAGTATCCGTTATCTGATTAAAAAAACAAGCGTCAAAACTTTCTATCTATCTAATTTTCTTGTAAATTTGCACCTTAATTTTTGGAAGGCATTGCCTTTTAGTTAGAGAATACAAGAAAACGATATAAAATTATGAGTAAGAAATTTGCTGAACACTCGCAACTCAACCTATCACAGGTCAATAAAGATGTGCTGAAGAAGTGGGATGAAAACGATGTTTTCGCCAAGAGTATGACAGAACGTGAAGGATGTCCTTCTTTCGTGTTTTATGAAGGACCTCCCTCGGCCAATGGTATGCCGGGTATTCACCACGTGATGGCGCGTACCATTAAAGATACTTTCTGCCGCTATAAAACCATGAAAGGGTTCCAGGTAAAGCGTAAGGCCGGATGGGATACTCACGGATTGCCTGTGGAACTGGGTGTGGAAAAGGCATTGCATATCACCAAAGAGGATATCGGAAAGACCATTTCTGTTGCCGAGTACAACGCAGCTTGCCGTAAGGACGTGATGAAGTTTACCAAAGAGTGGACAGACCTTACTCATAAGATGGGTTACTGGGTGGATTTGGAGAATCCCTATATCACTTATGACAACCGCTATATTGAAACGCTGTGGTGGCTCTTGAAGCAGCTTTATAACAAAGGTCTGTTGTATAAAGGCTACACCATCCAGCCTTACTCTCCGGCTGCCGGAACAGGATTGAGCTCGCACGAGCTGAACCAGCCGGGCTGTTACCGTGATGTGAAAGATACCACTGTGGTAGGACAGTTCAAGATGAAGAATCCGAAACCCGAAATGGCGGAATGGGGAACGCCTTATTTCCTGGCATGGACCACTACTCCGTGGACATTGCCTTCGAATACGGCATTGTGCGTAGGGCCGAAAATAGACTATGTGGCTGTGCAGACTTACAACGGATATACCGGGGAAAAGATGACCGTAGTGTTGGCGAAAGCTTTGCTTTATACTCACTTTAACAAGAAAGCGGAAGAATTGGCGCTGGAAGACTATAAGCCGGGTGACAAACTGATTCCGTTCAAAGTAGTGGGTGAATATAAAGGACCGGATCTGGTAGGCATGGAATACGAACAGCTTATTCCTTGGGTGAAACCGGTGACTGTGGATGAAAACGGGAAATGGCAAGAAGCGGCCGGTGAGGCATTCCGCGTTATTCCCGGTGACTATGTAACTACCGAAGATGGTACGGGTATCGTACATATCGCTCCGACATTCGGTGCAGACGATGCTTTTGTGGCACGTGCGGCAGGTATTCCTTCTCTGTTCATGATAAACAAGAAGGGGGAAACCCGTCCTATGGTGGATCTGACTGGTAAATTCTATCTGTTGGACGAACTGGACGAGGCTTTCGTAAAGGAATGTGTGGACGTAGAGAAATATAAGGAATATCAGGGCCGGTGGGTGAAGAATGCTTATGATCCTCAGTTTACTGTAGATGGCAAGTACGATGAAAAAGCTGCCGCTGCCGCCGAATCACTCGATATCTATATCTGTATGATGATGAAAGCCGCCAACAAGGCGTTCAAGATAGAAAAGCATGTACACAATTATCCGCACTGCTGGCGTACTGACAAACCGGTGCTCTACTATCCGCTGGACAGTTGGTTCATCCGGTCTACCGCAGCCAAAGAGCGCATGATGGAACTGAACAAGACTATCAACTGGAAGCCGGAATCTACCGGAACAGGCCGTTTCGGCAAGTGGCTGGAAAACTTGAATGACTGGAACTTGAGCCGTTCTCGTTATTGGGGAACTCCGCTGCCTATCTGGCGCAGTGAAGAAGGAGAGGAGCTTTGTATCGGTTCCGTAGAGGAATTGTATAATGAAATAGAAAAATCAATAGCTGCCGGATTTATGACCGTCAATCCTTATAAGGAAAAAGGTTTTGTTCCGGGCGAATATAACGGGGAGAATTATGACAAGATAGACCTTCACCGTCCGTATGTGGATGATATCATCTTGGTATCTGAAAGCGGCAAGCCGATGAAACGTGAGGCGGACTTGATTGATGTGTGGTTCGACTCCGGTGCGATGCCTTACGCGCAGTTGCACTATCCGTTCGAAAATAAGGAAATTGTGGACAACCGCACTTATTATCCTGCGGACTTCATTGCAGAAGGAGTGGACCAGACCCGTGGCTGGTTCTTTACGCTACATGCTATCGCTACGATGGTATTCGACAGTGTGGCTTACAAGAACGTAATCTCTAACGGCTTGGTTCTGGACAAGAACGGAAACAAAATGTCAAAACGTCTGGGCAATGCGGTAGATCCGTTCGGCGCTATCGAACAGTATGGCTCCGATCCTTTGCGTTGGTACATGATTACCAATTCTTCTCCATGGGATAACTTGAAATTTGATACCGACGGGGTGGATGAGGTTCGTCGTAAATTCTTCGGTACTTTGTATAATACCTATTCGTTCTTCGCACTTTATGCCAATGTGGATGGTTTCGCTTATCAGGAAGCGGAAGTGCCGGTAAATGAACGTCCGGAGATAGACCGTTGGATTCTGTCTGTTCTGAATTCATTGGTGAAGAACGTGGACGCTTGCTACAACGATTACGAACCGACCAAGGCGGGACGTTTGATTACAGACTTCGTAAATGATAATTTGAGTAACTGGTACGTGCGCTTGAACCGTAAACGTTTCTGGGGTAATGCCATGTCACAGGATAAGCTGTCCGCTTATCAGACATTGTACACTTGTCTTGAAACAGTGGCCAGGCTGATGGCGCCTATCGCTCCGTTCTATGCCGACCGGTTGTATACGGATTTGATTGCGGCTACAGGTCGTGACACCGTGGTTTCTGTACACTTGGCCAAGTTCCCGGAATGTAATGAGGCATTGATAGACGGAGAACTGGAAGCGCGTATGCAGATGGCTCAGGATGTTACTTCTATGGTATTGGCATTGCGCCGCAAAGTCAATATCAAAGTGCGCCAGCCTTTGCAGTGTATCATGGTTCCGGTGGTGGACGAAGAGCAGAAAATGCACATCGAAGCCGTAAAAGACTTGATTATGAGCGAAGTGAACGTGAAAGAAATCAAGTTTGTAGACGGAGCCGCAGGCGTATTGGTGAAAAAGGTGAAATGTGACTTTAAAAAACTCGGCCCGAAATTCGGCAAACAGATGAAAGCTGTCGCCGCAGCCGTAGCCGGAATGTCGCAGGAAGCTATTGCCGAATTGGAGAAAAATGGTAAATATACCTTTGTGCTTGATGGTGCGGAAGCGGTTATCGAAACAACGGATGTGGAGATTTTCAGTGAGGATATTCCGGGATGGCTGGTTGCCAATGAAGGTAAACTGACTGTGGCCTTGGAGGTTACCGTAACCGAAGAGCTGCGTCGTGAGGGGGTTGCCCGTGAATTGGTAAACCGTATACAGAATATCCGTAAGAGCAGTGGTTTTGAGATAACGGACAAAATAAAAGTGGCATTATCTAAAAATCCTCAAACCGATGATGCGGTAAATGAATATAATACTTATATTTGTAACCAGGTTCTTGCTAACTCCCTGGAATTAGTGGATGAAGTGAAGAACGGTACAGAATTAAATTTTGATGATTTCTCACTTTATGTGAGTGTCGTAAAAGAATAATTAACCTTTTAAAACTAAGTTATATGGCTGAAAAAACTAGATATTCAGATGCGGAACTGGAGGAAATCCGTGCCATTATCATGGAAAAACTGGAATTGGCTCAGCGTGACTATGATAGACTGAAAAGTAGTATCATGAATAAGGACGGTAATGATACGGACGATACTTCCCCTACTTATAAAGTTTTGGAAGAAGGTGCTAATACATTGTCTAAAGAAGAAACGACCTGGTTGGCGGCACGTCAGCTGAAGTTTATTCAGGGGTTGCAGGCGGCATTGGTACGTATCGAAAACAAAACTTATGGTATTTGCCGTGAAACCGGCAAGTTGATTCCGAAGGAAAGGCTTCGTGCAGTACCTCATGCAACACTGAGCATTGAGGCAAAGAACGAAGGAAAGAAATAAAATAGTGGTTAATGGTTAGTGATTAATAGTTTATGAGTTTTACTGTCATGTTACAGTATTAACCGCTAACGGCTAATCATTAACCATTAATTAATTTTCAATTTAATAAATGAAGAAACTACTCACCCAAGGGCAGCTCTCTGTTCTTATCGTCTTTGCAGTTCTGATTATCGACCAGATAATAAAGATATTGGTAAAGACCAATATGTACTGGCATGAGAGTATCCGCATAACAGATTGGTTTTATATCTATTTTACAGAAAATAACGGCATGGCTTTCGGTATGGAAATATTCGGAAAGTTATTCCTTACTACCTTCCGTATTGTAGCTGTGGGATTGATTATCTGGTATCTGGCAAAAATAGTGAAACAGAATTATAAGACTGGTTATATTGTATGTATCTCTTTAATTTTGGCAGGGGCTATCGGTAATATTATAGACAGTGTGTTCTATGGCGTTGTTTTTAATGAAAGTACTCATAGTACCATCGCTTCTTTTGTTCCGGTAGGTGAAGGGTATTCGGAATGGTTGCATGGTAAGGTGGTGGATATGTTCTATTTTCCCATTATTGAAACCAACTGGCCCGAATGGATACCGGGAATAGGAGGGGAACATTTCATATTTTTCAGTCCGATATTTAATTTTGCCGATGCTGCCATCAGTTGCGGTATTGTGGCGTTGTTGTTATTTTACGGTAAGTATCTGAATAAGAATATTCACCCGTCAGCAGAAGAAATTAAAGGATAAATGATGCGTCGCAGGAATATTACTTGGGTGTGGCTGCTGGGTGCGGCTTTTATGGTGGGGTGTGGCAAGCAAGTGCCTGAAGATATTATCCAGCCGGACAGGATGGAGAATATCTTGTACGATTATCATTTAAGTATCTCCATGGGCAATAATCTGAGTTATTCTGATAATTATCAAAAGGAGGCGTATAAGAATTATGTCTTCGAGAAGTATCATATTACTGAAGCTGATTTCGATTCGTCCATGGTGTGGTACACACGTCACACGGAGGAACTTGCCGGTCTTTATAAAAAGGTGGGGGAACGCTTCCGCAGTGAGAAAAAACGCATGCAGGAGTTGCTGGCGTTGCGTGAGGATAAACCGGCTGCATCGTTGCCGGGAGATACTGTGGATGTATGGTATGACCGTAAACTTTATTGGCTGACAGATGTTCCGTTGGCGAATAAGGTGACTTTTGAGATTCCCGCCGATAGTAATTTCAAAGCAAAGGATGCTTTCCTGTGGTCGGCTGATTATATATTCCTTTCGGAAGGGGAACGGAGAGCCACTATGGGGTTCAATATTTTGTTTGATAATGATTCTGTGGTGGGGCGTGTGAAGGATATCACGTGTTCCGGTGTGCAGACTTTGTATATAAAGCCTGATTCTGCTTTTGCCATCAAGAGTGTGAGCGGATTTATTTACTATATGGATAGTGATTCGTCAACGAATAAGCCGGGACTGATTATCAATAATATTGCTTTGACCCGTTATCATGAACCGGTAGATACAATGACAGTTGCCGGAAAAGATAGTTTGGCTGTGGAACAGCGTGTTGGAACTGATTCGGTGGTAACAGAGAAGAAAGCAGATTCGATTCAATCGGTGGATATCAGGAAAAATGTTCCCGCCCGTATGAATCCACGTGAAATGAAGGAGAATAATGCGGCAGATCATTCTCACTCAGATCGTCCTCAGAGAATCAAGCGCAGAAATTAATTATCTTTTGTGGGTATGAGACGTTTTGCTTGTCATTATCTTTATGTTTCGGCGGATGGCTGTTATTCTAAATATGTAGTGGAGTTGGAAGACAGCGGTAGAGTGCGTGCATATTTCCCATTGAAGGAGGAGCTTAGTGCGACACAATGGATAGGCGGAGTGATTATTATTTCTCCGATGTATGGGCTGGAGATTTGTTCCGGAGAGAAGTTTGCTGATTTCCTGCACCGTGCCATGCTGGAAACAGGATGTGAACAGCCTGTATATGCATGGCATATAGCTGATTTTGATTTGCCGGGAAAGGAGTTTACAACGGGAAGCAGACTGGTACGTTTATAATATATGCTTAGGGTAGCGTTATAGTATTTCCCATTCAGAAATTGTTACATATACCGATGGAAATATGAATTTTAAGGCAATAAACGTCTTCTGAACTCCGAGCAAACCACTGCTGTGGCAATTGCCACATTCAACGATTCGGAGGTTTCCCGTTCTTGAGGATAATTGGGAATATATAACTTATTGTTTATCAGTTTCTCTACTTCAAGGCTTACTCCTTTTCCTTCATTTCCCATGACAATCAATCCATGGGCCGACAGGGATTCTGTATAAATAATGTTCCCGTTTAAAAAGGTGCCGTATACAGGAATATCGGTCAGGCTTTCAATAAGCTGTGGTAAAGAACAGTAATGAACTTTTACTCTTGCCAATGCCCCCATGGTTGCCTGTACGGTTTTGGGATTATACACATCTGCTGTCCCTGTCGAGCAGAAGATGTGTTCAATGCCAAACCAGTCTGCCAAGCGGATAATGGTTCCTAGGTTCCCTGGATCTTGTACATCGTCCAGCGCCAGGCATAGAGAACTTTTAATAACTTCCGGATTTAAATCATAAGAAGGTTGTACAAAAACGGCCAATACCTCTTGGGGCGTCTTTTGAAGACTGGCACGTGACAACTCTTCTTGTGTTACTTCAATAATTTCGTTGGCCGTGGCAGAGTGGTTCATTTTCAGCCAATTGGAAGTGGCAATCAGTAACTTGCAAGGGAAGTGTTCCAATAAATCGCCTACCAATTTATGCCCTTCGGCCACAAAAACTTGTTCTTCTTTGCGTTTTTTTTTCAGTTCCAACGAACGGATATATTTTATTTTGTTTTTGCTCAGCATGATAATTTCTATTTAATAACAAATATTTGGAGCAAAGCTAAGAAGATATTTTCAATTAATATCTATCTTTGTAGATAAATTTGCGAAGGTTACGGATTTGTATGAAGAAAAGCGCACGCCCATATATATGCACATTTATTATAGCACTATGCACCTCGTGTTCGGTCAGTAAATTTATTCCTGAGGATAAATATTTATTGGATGAGGTCAGGATTGTATCTGAAACGAAGGAGGTGAAGCCGTCACTATTCAATTCATATATTCGTCAGAATCCTAATGCCAAATGGTTTAATTTGGTTAAGATACCTATGCGTACTTATTGCGTCTCAGGTGTGGACTCCACTAAATGGATTAATCGTTTTTTAGGAAGATTGGTGATGCTCCGGTAATCTATGATGAATCTGTTGCCCTGAAATCCCAGGAGGAAATAGAGAAAGCAGTACGTAATATGGGGTATATGGGGCTACTGTGCACCTGGATAAAAAAACGAGGAAGAACAAATTGAAATTGGCTTACCGTATTCATGCCGGGCATCCTTATAAGGTACGTCATGTGGTGTATGATATAGATGATTTGGTTATCAGTGACTATATGCGGCAGGATTCTGCCCAAAGTTTGTTGGCGCCCGGTATGCTGTTTGACGTGAATGTGCTGGATGCTGAACGGCAGCGGATTACCAAATTATTGCAGAATAAGGGTTATTATAAGTTCAACAAGGATTTTTGGTCTATCAGGCGGATACGGCTAGAAATACCTATTTGGTGGACTTGACTTTAAGATTATTTCCTTATCAGCGTAGAAAAGAAGATTTGCCGCAGAAGCATAGACAATACAAGGTGGGAGAAGTGAACTTTCTGGCGGATGATGAAATCATGTCGGTACAGGAAGGTACTTTGGAAGAATTTGACTCTTTGCGATACAAAGGATATAGTATGTATTACAAGGGAAAGGCTTTTCTCCGTCCGCAAGTGTTGGTTGATTTCAATCGTATCCGTCCGGGAGAACTGTATAGTGAACAGGATGTGCAAAACACCTATTCCAATCTGGGGCGTTTGCGTGCCTTGAAATACTCTAATATTCGTTTTCGTGAAGTGAATGGAGAAAATGGTACGCAACTGGACGCGTACGTATTTTTGGCAAAGAACAAAAATAAATCCATGGCGTTTGAAGTAGAAGGAACTAATTCGGCTGGTGACTTGGGAGCGGCTGCCTCGGTTTCTTTTCAGCACCGCAATGTATTCAAAGGTTCCGAAACCTTTATGATGAAAGTGCGTGGCGCTTATGAGGCCATTACGGGATTGGGGGTGGCTTCACAGGATTATGTGAATGATAATTACATGGAGTATGGGGTAGAAAGCAGCTTGAATTTCCCTCAGTTCATGTTTCCTTTTCTATCATCGAATTTTAAAAAGAAAATTAGAGCTACTTCAGAGGTCGGCTTAAAGTTCACATCGCAAGTTCGTCCGGAATTCTCGCGTACACTGGCTTCTGCTTCATGGAGTTATAAATGGACTGACAGGAAACGTATGCAACACCGTTTGGATTTGGTAGATGTCAATTATGTATATATGCCTAGAAAGTCATCGGCTTTTCAGGAATATTTGGACAGCATGAGTCTGAGGAATTCAGCTTTGAAAGCCAGTTATGAAAATCAGCTTGTTGTGCGTACAGGGTACAGCTTTACCTATAACAGTGCAGGAAACGCCATGATGCGTACACCTACTAAAAATTCCTATTCTATTCGTGCCAATATTGAAGAGGCTGGTAATTTACTGTATGCTGCTTCCAAATTGGTTCACCCTAATCCGAAAGATGGAGAAGATTATGTGCTGGCGAATATTCCTTTTGCTCAATATGTGAAAGCAGATTTTGATTTTGCAAAGAATTTCATGATAGATCCGCGTAACTCATTTGTGTTTCATATAGGAGTGGGGGTGGCTTATCCGTATGGTAACTCTAAAATGCTTCCTTTTGAAAAGAGGTATTTTTCCGGTGGCGCGAACAGTGTACGTGGGTGGTCTGTACGTTCTTTAGGACCTGGTGTTTATAAAGGTAGTGAGGATGGGAGAATGGACTTTATCAACCAGGCTGGTGATATTAAATTGGACTTGAATGTAGAATATCGTACTCATTTGTTTTGGAAATTGAATGGAGCGGCTTTTGTGGATGCCGGTAATATCTGGACTATTCGTGATGACTCCGGACAGGAAGGTGGTTTGTTCAAATTTAACGAGTTTTATAAACAGATAGCTGTAGCATACGGTTTGGGAATCCGCCTTGATCTGGATTATTTGATTTTGCGTTTTGACGGTGGCATGAAGGCCATAAATCCTGTGGAAACAGGTAAAAAGCGATATCCTGTTATCCGACCACGCTTTAGCCGTGATTTTGCTTTTCACTTTGCAGTAGGTTATCCATTTTAAAGAAAATATATATAATATGATAAAAGAAAGAAAGAGAACATATACTCAAGAAGAGGTTAATGAGTTGAAAAAATGGTTTGATTCTCAGGAACTTCCCCCAACAATGCAGATAGATAAGGCTGCTTTTACTCCTAATTTAAAGGATACGGTAGATATGCTGTTTGAACAGGCCTATGTATGCTACGAAAATCCCAAAATGCAGGGATGCCTTTATTTGTTAGAGAAAATTAAGAGCAATTTGGAAAAAAACGGGACAGGAGCGTGAGCAATTATCATTTCATATTGTTATCAAGGTATTATAATTTAATACTGGCAGTATGAAGAAGAATTTATTATTGTATGGTGTGTTTCTTTGCGCCCTCTCCATATCCTCTTGTTCCGGTGGCTCCAAGAGTAGTCACGTTATGGATAGCAGTAGCATGAGTGTGGAGAATGCGAATGAAGTGATGAAGTATTATGATACCTCATTGAAAATCTTGAAAGACTTAGTTAATGAGAATGAGATAAAAGCGGTGCTGGGCTATTTGGATCAGAAGATGCCGGTAGATTCTCTGCCTGTGGTATCACAGCCTGTGGTTTCTGTTCAAGATACAGTGTTTGTTTCTAATCCGGGAAATTACTTCAGTGAGAATGATCGTCAGAATCTGAAGGAAAATTATGGCCGCTTGTTCCGGTCTATTTCCGCATTTTATGAAAACTATAAGACTTACCGGCTGTATATGCAGGATCAATCATATAAAAAGGATAATAATGCTTTGGCGGATAAGATAAGAAAAGAGGAGCTATTATTGAGTATTGCTTTATCTGAATACAAACAGGTTATTTTTGATATATTAACTCCGATAGTTGAAGGGGCTAAAATAACCCTGACCCCTATAAAGGGAAATGTTAAAGATAAATAGAAGTATAACAGGCAGCCGGAAGGCTGCCTGTCTGGATTGTATTATGTAAATTAAATCCTTGTTGTTCTCTGCTTTGTTGTTGAGGAAGCTATTTCATTTCCAATCTTCTTGATTTTTCTCTCTTAACTATTTTCAGCCTGTTCAGGAACTATTTTTAGATACATCTTTTATACGTTTCCCCTTTGGAGAAACTTGACATTCCGGTAGGAGATGCTTGCTTGTGGATTTTATTGTTTAAGCTTGTGCTATAATGATGGAAAAAAACAGAAGGTAGGTATATGGGATAAATAGAACTCGGATGGATCACTGATATTGTTTTAATTGTTCATTTAATAGCTTGAATATAATAAAATTGTTAATAACTTTCACATAACTTTTCTATAAATAATGTGAAGTTTAATAAGGGGTTTTTTATCTTTGTAGCAGATTAATTGTAAAAAAGTACTGTAATATTATTTGTTATGGAAAAATCGTATGTTATAAATAGAATTAAAGAATTATGCAATAAAAAGAATGATAGGGAGATAGCTTTGGATTTCTTTTATAATAATAGGATATTTCATGCAAAATATTTATTTTTAGGCAATGACCTTTATGTTACAGATACACTAAATGTTATTGAGTTAAAGGATTTGGATATGGGAGTTTTGAGCAGAATTAGCGAATTATTAAAAATATAAGATAACTGATTTTCCTTGTGCAGTCATTAATGGCTGTACGCTCATTTGTATTTTAAAGCGGCGGCCCGGGAGGGGTAGCCGCTTTTATTTGACGGGCTTATAAAAAAAGGAATAACCGAAGTTACTCCTTTTGTACACCCTCAGGGATTCGAACCCTGGACCCACTGATTAAGAGTCAGTTGCTCTACCAACTGAGCTAAGAGTGCAAAATGCAAACCATTTTTTGTACACCCTCAGGGACTCGAAC
>OIEZ01000074.1_pt1 | contig 21857 bp, 21 predicted proteins | sample 1581941 | NCBI WGS metagenome assembly OIEZ01 (sample SAMN04414078, study PRJEB24778) | human gut metagenome | material: faecal | host: Homo sapiens | reverse complement strand
CAATATCAAAGTTGTCTATAAGCACATCCGGAAGGATGGCACGAAGGAGTCGTTCGGGTTTCATAAAACAAAGGTAAGCAAAGGTAGCTAATTTTAAAACTTAACAACCAGAAATTTCCGCTGAGCCGGAAATAGAAGGATATCTATAAAATCGGAAGCACCGGTTCCGCTTAAACGTGTATGACTGAAACCATAAATAATAGAATCATTATAATCATATCCCGAAGCTTGTGCCCAATCAGGCGCTTCACGAGTATCGGGACTCAGCTGCACCATACCAAAAGGGACAGTAGCTCCTGGATAATTATTCCCGGAAAGACTGGATTGAACAGCACCGGTTCCAATAAACGGATTAACCCAACGAGTTAGATTTTGGGCACTAATACAATTTACAGAAAGAATAAAAACAGCCAATAAATTTGCAAATCTTTTCATCATAGATTTAAGTTTCATTTATTGGCAAAATTAGTATATCCACACTCCCCACACAGATAAATTCTCGTCTATTTTAGCTTCATTTGCTTCATAAAGGCAAGTTTCTTGCCTCATCACCACTAAATATTACCATTATTCCGTTCATCCCAATTCATTTACCGCTAATAATGATTATCCCGACATCTCCAATCCCTCTTAATGTAAAAAAATCATAAATTCAGGAATGTTACCCCAATTACCGTATTCTTTTCACCTATTTTCTTATATTTGTAAATTATTCCATCACACAAACGTAAAAACAAATGGACCAGACCTTACTAAAATACTGGAAAACTTGTCTTCAAGATGCAGAGCGCAAAGCTATTGCTCTCAAAGGACCACGAATCACCCTAAACATTGGTGACAAGATACTTAAATTCATTCCTCTCAAAAGTATTCCTGTTATTTTCCCTGATTGGAAAGCAGAAGACAGCAATGAAAAACAAAAAGTAATGATTGCTCCTTGTATTCTTTTGCCCGAATTTGAAAACGGCTGGACTTCCCAATCTGAAAGACCGGAATATCCCTTCTTGATTACTGCCACCATGTTGCCTGACGGCAAACTAACCGTATGCGGGAACGAATCAGACAGAATCCCAATATTTATTCGTAAATTTTTGGAGCCTAATGCAGCCAATGACCGCACTATAGCTTCTCTTTCAAAAGTAGATCAACTACTATCCAATTTTAACACTGAAGAAACAAAATGGGAGGCCTATTGGCAAGCATGCGAGCAGCTTTTCAAGAAAGCAACCGGCAAAACTTTCAGCGCAATGAATTACTATGATAATCCAGAAATCATTATCATAAAAGCCTCCGAGCGCAATATGGCACAGCCCATAATCACACTATATGACAAACTCTTAAAAGATGACAATACCACTCCACATCCCCTGTTGAATTTATTAATACAAACAAAATCTGCTAACGCTCTTCCTATTCCAACTAACCGGAAAGTATATTGCAACCAAGAACACTGGGCACAAATGAGCAGCGACTTTCCTTTGTCCATATCTCAACGCGAAACACTAGCAATGTACACAACACCGGAATGTGCTGATATTTTTGTCGTCAACGGTCCTCCGGGAACAGGAAAAACCACTTTTCTGCAAACTGTCATCGCAAACAGACTTGCTCATAATATTCTAAACAATCCGGAAGAGCCGGAAATTATAGTTGCAAGTTCAGCTAATAATCAGGCAATCACCAATATCCTGAAGGATTTCAAAGCGGAAACAACCAATGACACAACACATCCCCGGTTGTCCAACCGCTGGCTACCCGAACTGGATACATTAGGCTTATATCTGTCAGGGAAAAAAGAGCTGCAACAACAGTACAAAATGATGTTCAATCCCAAAGGGGATGGATTTCCGGCAGCATACGATACACCTGAACGTCAAGAAGAGTACAAACAATTCTATCTGCAATGCTTCAATAACTTTTTCAAGAAAAACTATCAAGACGAAACAAAATGCCGACAATTTCTCCGTAAAGAAATGCAAGCCCTCCAAAAAAAGATTATTCTCTGTATCCAAGCTGCCGAAACAACAGAATACGGAAACCGGAAGGAAAACAATATATTACAGAAGTTTATCCGCAAATTCCATGAGCCATTACCCTCCTACGACAAAGTAATAGAACAGTGGACTTTGACAGAAGAATTCAAAGAACGTTACGAAAAAATAAGTTCCAACCCTGAGTATGGCAACTTGCCTTATACAGAAGACATGGCAGTAAGGCTGGATATCAGCTATCGGTATCAAATGTTCTGGTATGCCATACATTATCGGGAAGCCGAGTTTATTCACCGGTTAAGCAAGTGCGATGAAGGCAAGCAGCGCACACAAGAAGCCTATACCCAAAGATTAAAAACGTTTGGCTTGCGTAATGCCTGTTTTCATCTCTACTTTCCATTCTCTACCCAAGTATATGACCTATGCGGAGAACGGAAAATGGGATATTCTCCTTTATACAATGGAATAGATCTGTTGATTGTAGATGAATCCGGACAAGTTTCACCCGAACTTGCCGTTCCCTCCTTCAGTTTGGCCAAGCAAGCGATTTTAGTAGGTGATATTCAACAAATAGAGCCTGTATGGTCCATTTCTGATGAATATTCATTCATTAATTTAAAGAATCTGGGCATTGTTTCCAACCAGTCCTCGGAAAAATACCGTTTTTTAGAAAACAATGGTTTCCTTTCTTCTTCCGGAAGTATAATGAAACTGGCACGTAAAAGCTGTAATTTTACAGTAAAAGGTGAAAAAGGAGCTTTTCTGACCGAACACAGACGATGCGTAGATTCCATTATTGCCTATTGCAATGATTATGTTTACCACGGCAGGTTACTTCCTAAAAAAGGTAACGAAGTAAAATACAAGTCCCTCCCTTCCAAAGGATATGTACACATCAACAGTTACAGCAGCCCTGGAAAAACAGGAAGTCGCCTCAACCGGGCTGAAGCGGAAGCCATTGTCTGTTGGCTGGAACTGGAAAAAGATAATCTGGAAAAGACCTATAAAAAGCCTATTCATGAAATTGTAGCCGTAGTAACTCCTTTTAAAGCCCAAGAAGCCGAAATACGGTATCAAATACAAAAAATATCAGGAAATGAGAAATATAAAGATATGATCATCGGCACAGTACATTCCCTGCAAGGTGCCCAATGTCCGATTGTTCTTTTTTCAACAGTCAACTCTCCCGAAGACCATTCTCTTTTTATGGAGCGTGATGGAAAATACAATATGCTCAATGTAGCGATATCGCGCGCTCAGCATCATTTCATTGTTTTTGGCAACATGAATATTTTCCATCCGGAAGAAAACACCCCGGTAGGAAATATGGCTAAATGGCTTTTCGATGATCCATCCAACGAGATTTCCAACAACTTTATTTACCAACAGGAAGTTCCGCTGTGCACCTACCACCCCACCCTTCGTCTGTCCACCACAGAAGAGCATATCCAGGTTCTGCACCAAGCTTTTGAAAAAGCAAGACACCGTCTGCTGATTGTATCTCCATTCATATCTATCCACGCCATAGAAAACGACCAGTTGGTTCCGCTGATACGCCACACGGTACAACGAGGAGTGGATGTCACAGTCTACACCGATTCGTCTCTAGATTATGATACGAAAACCAATCAGTTGCTCAGCCGTGCCGAAGAGGGACGGAACATATTAATAGAAAATGGCGCAACCCTCATTGAAGTAAAAGGTATCCACAATAAATCATTGGCCATTGATAACCATACACTTATAGAGGGTTCTTTCAACTGGTTATCTGCCAACCGCCATAAAGAATACTCCCGCCACGAATGTTCCATAGTTGTATCATCTGTTCAAGCCGATGAGTACATCAACAATCTGATAAAGGAACTAGAAAGCAGAGAAAAAACCTTTCAATCCCTATCTAAGCCTACAATCAATCTTGACATTGACCAAAAATATCCGGGGTTCTTTACAAAAGAATCTTTTAATGATTGTACAGAAGAAGATATTTGCCGTATAAAACAAAAAGTCCAAGAGTTAGGCATTCAGAAAACAGTCCTTCCACCTTATATCCATAAACAACGTGAAACTTTCCCACGTGCTTATGAACCTTGGTGCACAGAAGAAAAGGAAATTATATGTGAGTTGATGCAAAAGACCAATCATCTTTCTATTTTTATAGAATGTCTGCAACGTACAGGACAAGCAATTCAAATTCAGATAGAAGGCAAAAACAATTGATTATAATCCTGAACTGATATCCTTTTTATGATATTCGGGAAACTTGGGAAACAAGAATCAGTCCCTATACGGAAGAGAGGAAAAGACAAATTATCTTTTTGCCTTTCTCTCTCGTATAGCATATGCAACTCCTGCCCAGAGTTCCTTATTTTTTGGAATACATCCAGGTCCATTTATGCCAAAGACTCTCTAACGGTCCCTGCTTATGTCCTTTCAACCACCACTTGCAGAACTGTACTTGCAACAAAAAGAGTACAAAACCAACCAACAAACTCAACGTATATCCACAGTACGGAGCCAGATAAAGTCCGAAAGGGAAATAAATAATAGCTCCGGCAATAGATTGAGTGATATAATTAGTCAGACTCATCCTACCATAATAACGAAGATTTGATACAAAATTCTTGAACCTATCCCGTTGATAAAGCAATACAAAAGAAGCAACCAGTACAAATGTAAAAGCGAACTTTTGCCACATATCAAAAGCAGTTCCGGCAGTCTGGCGAATGAGTTCACTGTCACTAGCCATAATCAACTCTTTCAGTTGGAAAAGCGGAGCAAAAGAGATAGCGGAAATGATAAGAGCCTTCACCCAAAAACGAGTATGTTTTTCGGAAGTTACAAATAATTGTTTGCGTCCGATATACAACCCCATCAAGAACAAGCCGGCAGTCTGCCAGAAACGCCCTGCTCCCAGAGCCCAATATAGACTGGCTTTCTGACCAAAGGTCATATTCTTACCCAAAAACTCCCACAAATTCCCCTCTTTGGTATATTCCGCCACTTCTTTATACATCGCGCCCACTCCCCAATCGGGCAAAGTATGAGAAGGATCAAACAGACCTACTATATAATGATACCACTCAACGGGCTGCAATAAAAACAAAATAGCCGTAACAAGTATGGCACAGTCACTCCACTTGCGCACCACAAACAATACGATTCCCACTACCGAGAACAGCAACAGCACATCTCCTGCCGGAAAAAAAGCTGCATTCAGCGTAGCAAAAGCTACCAATAACAGCAAACGCCACAGAAAACGATAACCAAAATCTTTTCCTTTACGCTGTTGGTTAGCCGACTGAATATAAAATGTAAATCCAAACAGCAAAGCAAAAATGGCATACGATTTTCCAGCCAATAAAGTAAATGTAACATTGAATACCCCGTCATTCAGTATATTCAACCATGCAGGCTGGTCTACCGGATAAACCGGAAAGATGAAATGCTCCAAACTATGCACTAAAAGAATTGCCATGACTGCAAATCCCCGTAAAGCATCCACCACCTCAACGCGTGGCAGTTTTTCTGATAATTGTTTTTCCATGAACTAGTTATTATTGTTTATTTAAAATTCGTTTTACCCAGCGGTTGCTCGGTTTCTCAAAATAATAATAAGAAAGCAGACTCAGCCCGATAGTGACTGCAAAGATAAGCGGAATACTGATATACAGACTGATATGCCAATCGTATGTTTGCGCCAACTGCACATAAGCAAATAATATCCACTATACTCTCCTCTTCGGTGCTATTCCTGCTCTACATATCCGGGGGAGCGGTGAGCAACATTGGATAATAGACTACAGACAATATCATCAGAGTTTTGACAACTCTTACCAAAAACTGTATATTAAAAAGAGAAACTGATTTCCTACAATATTTCCTTTAAATTCCAAGCCTGTATATGCCTGACCCCTTCATTGGAAGGGAATTGTACCTCATCCATGGAAACGACATATTTTTCATAATTATCACCTATCGTCAGCAAAGGAGCATATTCCCGTTCCATGGTTTGTGCCGTTTCCAACATGTAAGTTGCTTGAAGATAAATCACTCTATCGTCCTTCATAGCAACAAAATCAACTTCTTTATCCCGAAAAGAACCTGTATATACAATATAGCCTAAACGACGAAGTTCCAAATATACTGCATTCTCCAACAAATACCCGACTCCATAAGCAAAGCCCGGATAAAGAAAATTCTTAAAGGACAAGTCATTCAGATAATACTTGCAATTACCTGCCACCACATCCTTTCCTTTTATATTGTAACGTTCTGTTTTATAAGCAAGAAAAGCTTCTTCTATATAACCTAGATAATTAGATAAGGTATCATAACTCACCTTCCGGTTCTTGGATTTAAAGAAATTAACAATATGCTGAACGGAAAACAGATTGGACGCATTATTCACCAAATAAATAAAAATATCATCCAATAACCTTACATCACGAACGGGTTTACGCTTCACTATATCACGCAACAAAATCGTATCTTTCACAGAAGCGACGTACTGTTTTTCTGACTCGACAGTGGGCAGGTTGTACAATTCGGGCAAACCGCCTTTCTGTAAATAGGCCAAATAAGAAGCCCGACCGGCAGGTTGCTGCATCAACTGTAAATATTCAGCATAACTATAGGGGAATATATGAAATTCTACATAACGTCCCGACAAAAGAGTGGCAAGTTCACTGGAAAGCATTTTAGAGTTAGAACCGCTGATAAACAATTCACTCTCTTCGACAAAGTCTTGCGAATGGGAGTTTACAAACCTTTCCCAGCCATCCACATTTTGAATTTCATCGAAAAACAAATATACTTTTCCTTGCGGTTTAAGCTTTTCCCGATAAAAACGATACAGACTTTCCAATGCTTTATAATCATCAATAAAATCAAATTCCAGATACTCCTTATTTATATATAGGATATTAGCCGGATTTACTCCTCGTTCCGAGACAAGACTTGAAGCAATTTGCCTGAGAATATAACTTTTGCCCGAACGACGTTGTCCTATAAGTACCTTCACCAAGTTATTCCCCACAAAATTGCCAATCTTGTCGGTATAAGATTTCCGTTCCAGTCCCAATTGATACGTATTTCCACCCCAAAGGTTATACTTTTCTAAAGCTTTCCATTTATCGTCCATACTCGAATCTTTTCCCACAAAGATAGTTTTTTTCGAGTATAATCGAAAAAAAAGCACTGTTTATTTCTTTTTTCGAGTATAATCGAAAAAAACGTATCTATCTCAAACTGAATTAAAGAAAACGAATACAATCCGGCAGTATGTAAAATTTAACAAATTACTTAAACAAGCAAACTATTATTTTCCTACATTTGTTACCAGTGAAACTTTAAATACGAAAGAACATGAAAGCAAATCCTGTATTTAGTTTATACATCCCTACCAAATTAGTATTTGGCTGCGGAGAAATCAAGAAATTATCCAGTGAAAAATTACCGGGAAAAAAGGCACTGGTCGTCATCTCATCCGGAACTTCCATGCGAAAATATGGATATTTGGAGAGAGTACTTGCCCAATTAAGACTGAATAATGTAGAAACACTGGTTTACGATAAAATCCTTCCCAACCCCATCAAAGAACACGTCATGGAAGCAGCCGCCATCTGCCGGGAGGAAAAGTGCGACTTTGTAGTAGGACTGGGAGGCGGAAGTTCCATCGACTCCGCCAAAAGTATAGCTGTTATGGCCTGCAACGATGGTGACTACTGGGATTATGTATCAGGGGGTAGTGGTAAAGGACGCCCTGTTACCAAAGCACTTCCCATTATCGCCATACCTACTACCGCCGGAACCGGAACAGAAATGGATCCATGGACAGTGATTACCCACGAAACGGCTCAAGAAAAGATAGGCTTCGGTTGTCAGCTGACTTTCCCTACCTTATCTATTGTAGACCCGGAACTGATGGTTTCCATTCCTCCGCACCTCACCGCCTATCAAGGGTTCGATGCATTCTTCCATGCCGCAGAGGGTTTTATCGCCAATTGTGCAACACCCATCAGTGATCTTTACGCCTTAGAAGCCATCCGTCTGATCTACAAATATCTGCCAGTAGCCGTAGCCGACGGAAAGAATTTGAAAGCGCGTGCCAAAATTGCTTGGGCCAGCACCTTGGCAGGCATGGTGGAAGCCACTTCAAGCTGCACTTCCGAACATTCATTAGAACATGCCATGAGTGCTTATTATCCACAACTTCCTCATGGAGCAGGACTCATTGCCTTGTCTGAGGCATACTTCGAAACTTTCCGGCATGACTGTACAAAACGTTACATGAAAATGGCTGAAATGATGACCCAGAAAAAGAGCAACCGTCCGTCCGATTTCATTGATGCATTGATTACACTGCAAAAAGAATGTAAAGTAAACGCAGAAAGAAAAAGCAAGGTTGATGATAATACAGCAAAAATGCAGTCTATTAAGTGGTTAGGTGTTTAACTCATAATACTGCATAAGCTGAAAAAGGAGGTCCGATAAAAGCTGCGAAAGACTTCAGTTCCCATATCGTTACTGATATAACAGGAACAAGAAACGGCACAACAGATTCTATTTCAGTAATTTGCACAGTTTTTCATACCTGAGGACAACTCGCTTGATATTAACTTTGTAACGATCAAAAAAGTATGAAAACGAGTATGAGCAGATCGACCTTCAAAATCCTCTTCTACGTGAAGAAGGGCAGCGAGAGAGCCAACGGCTATCTCCCCCTGATGTGCCGTCTTACGGTAGACGGCGAAATCAAGCAGTTCAGCTGCAAGCTGGACGTGCCCCCGAAACTTTGGGACGTGAAAACGGCACGTGCCACGGGCAAGAGCGCCGAGGCGCAGAAAATCAATGCGGCGGTTGACCGGATACGCGTGGACGTGAACCGCCGTTACCAGGAACTGATGCAGTCCGACGGCTATGTCACCGCCGCCAGGCTGAGGGACGCCTGCCTCGGGCTGGGCGTGAAACGCGAGACGCTGCTGAAGCTCTTCGAGCAGCACAACGAGGAGTTCATCAAGAAAGTGGGACACAGCCGCGTGCAGGGAACATACAACCGCTACCGTACCATATACAGGCACCTTTGCGAGTTCGTCCCGAAAGTATACCGCCGTGACGACATCCCCCTGAAGGAACTCAACCTGACCTTCATCAACAACTTCGAGTATTTCCTGCGTACGGAGAAGAAATGCCGCACCAATACCGTATGGGGTTACATGATCGGGCTCAAGCACGTCATCTCCATCGCCCGCAACAGCGGTGCGCTTCCCTTCAACCCCTTCGCCGGGTACATCAATTCCCCCGAGAGCGTTGACCGAGGCTACCTGACGGAGCGTGAGATACAGACGTTGATGGAGACCCCGGTGAAAAGCGGGACCTGCGAACTGGTACGCGACCTCTTCATCTTCTCTGTGTTCACCGGACTGGCATACGCGGACGTGAAGGCACTGACGACCGACCGGCTCCAGACCTTCTTCGACGGCAACCTCTGGATCATCACCCGCCGTCGCAAGACAAACACCGAGTCCAACATCCGCCTGCTGGACGTGCCCAAGCGCATCATAGAGAAGTATAAGGAACTGTCCAAGGACGGTCATGTATTTCCGGTACCGAGCAACGGCAGATGCAACACCATATTGAAGGAACTTGGCAGGCAGTGCGGTTTCAAGATACGGCTGACCTATCATGTGGCCCGGCATACGAACGCCACCACCGTGCTGCTCTCGCACGGTGTACCCATCGAGACCGTAAGCCGTCTTTTGGGGCATACGGATTTGAAAACCACCCAGATATATGCCCGGATAACCAACCAGAAGATCAGCAGCGACATGGAAATCCTGTCCCATAAGCTGGAAAAGATGGAGAAGGAAATATGCGATGCCATCTGAGGAAATGGTATTTATGAAACGGATGATTTTCCCCTTCCTCATCAAAGTTCGTCCGTCCCTGCGGGACTCCGCGTTTTCCCTTCGGTTTCCGGCAGAAAATTTCCGTACGGCGAAATTTTCTGCCGGAAAAACGCTCCGAAAGCGCAGGGACGGACGTAAGAGGGATTCAGAAGGCGAAAACTGCGACCGACGTAGTGCATGTGCGACAAGGAAAAGAACTGTCCGGGAGCCCCCTTTCATGCCGTACCCCGGCATGAAACCACTTTTCTCTCCGGCTGTGGTGAAGGCTCTCCTGCTCCCTCTGCATTGCATATGCGGGTTGTTTTGCCCATATCCACGTCCGCCGGTATTGCCTGCCCTTTCCTTGAGAAAAACGGCTTACCGCAACGGGTGGCGTGACACAGACTTTTCCGGATATGGAGGAACATTCCGGAAAAAAGAGTGGAAGACGGGCTATTATTTGGCTGTATAACAACAAAGTTGTATTTTTGCAAAAAATAATATTATGGCTATAACTATCAAGAACATTCCGGTTTTGGAGGGCGTTACGGCGGAAGATTTCGTACGCAGTGCAGACAAGAACGCCGCAAAGGTAACACCCCGGTTATCAGTGGAGGCAAAGAAACGGTTGCGAAAAGTATTGGAGAAATCCCGTTCATTCCGGTTCAATTAACAGCAATGGACGGTATTTCTTTATATGATGATTGTGTCATGCTTGCCTATAACAAGGAAGTACGGAGGAATTGCCTTCCTTTCACTTGTGGCGAGAATGACCTTGATGATTTTTTTCTCAATGATGCCGATCTGTATGCGGATGAACTCCTTGGGAAAACATATTGTTGGGTGACGACTGAAATCCCGCATCGTATTGTGGCCTTGTTTACCTTGTCCAATGACAGTATCAAGACCAGATTAATATCCCCCAATGATAAAAACAGGCTGCAACGCAATATTGTAAATCCTAAACGTGGACGCAGCTATCCGGCCGTGCTGATAGGAAGACTGGGGGTCAATCTGGAATATCAGGGTACATCAAGCCACGTAGGACGGCAACTGATGGCTTTCATAAAAGACTGGTTCCGTCATGAGGACAACAAGACAGGATGCCGTTTTATCGTGGTGGATGCATACAATGAGGAAAAGATTCTCAGGTATTATGAAAGAAACGGTTTCGTTCCACTCTATAAAACAGACGTGATAGAAAAGCAATATTATGATATTCCGCAAGATGAACCTTTGAAAACCCGTTTGCTGTATTTTGATTTGAAAAAGGACTGACATAATAATATATCAGTAAAATCCTTTAGGGTGACAACGGGTTCCAAAGACAGGCTGTCGCTACGATTACCTGCCATATGGCACCGGCCGTTTTCTTGATGGCGGGCGGTGGATTTCATGGGAAGCCAATCCGGAATGACAAGTAATGCCGCACCTGTGGCATAATAGAGCATTATTTTGAAGGCGGAGACTTTGTCCGGTTCTTCTTTTTCCAAGGTTTTCCGTCGGATGTCTTCAAGTTTTCCACACTTGTTTTAGAATAGTCCGCATTATCAGCAGATTGCGAGTTTCAGTCTGCCGTTCCGATTCTCTTTATTGCATCGTAGCATGTCGTTGATATATTCCAAATACTTATCCATGAATAGGCGACTTATAATTTTGTCTCAGGCAAATATCGAGACACACTCCCGAATGAGGTCTTCCATGATTTTAAAAGACTCCGTATTTCGGAAGGAACAACGTACACATACAATTTCTCCGGAACGGCCGACTTTCCTGTCACTTCCCTGTAATCCTCCCCAAAATCAACACCGCCGTATAAACTGCATGAAAGCCCGGGCACGCTTCCTGTTTCCAATCCCATATCTGCTCCTTCCGCAACATCACGTATTGCCGTTCTCATTTCGTATCCTTGAATATTTCTCCAAACATACCAAAGACAGAAAAGCTGCATGGAATCTAAATTCTCACCGGACAGACAATAGATAGAAGGAAGGAATCCATCATCCTCATTTCTTGCGGCAAAAATAGTTGTTTTTCAGGCCGGTCCCGCAAGGCGGCCCTTCGGGCTGGTTGCACGTGAAAAAATCTTCCTCACGCTTCGCGTTAGCGTATTTTTTCACGCAAGCCTTGCCGGAGACCGCCGAAAAACAAACTGGAGGAAGCACAAGAAATAAGAATGCCTACCCGTGTAGGCCATGTATAACTCAAAAAAATATAAAGCTATGGCAGACAAGAGCGCAGAAAAGGAAAGACTGTTCAACGAGTGGTTCACTGCATCCTATGACAGGTTGAGAGGGACGTTACGCCGGTACGGAATGCTGGACGAGGACAATTTCCATGACACCTACCTTTTTGTAAGAAGGCAGGTGCTGGTTCCCGGAAAGGACATAACGGACTATGACGCGTATTTCATCGGATGCTACAAAAAGGCGGCCCTGGTAAAGATTAAAAGGGAGAATCGGTATGCACACCCTGAAGATGATTTCTTCCTCCGATGTGGCGAAGAGGCAAAATTCCTTTCCGAGGACGACCTGAACGGGTGCGAGCGGCTGGTAAGAGACATACTGCGTTTCGTAAGGCAGAAGTTCTCCTACGAGGAGTACCGGATGTTCATGCTCAGGTTCTATGAGGCGCAGTTCTCGTTCAAGGCACTGGCGGAATGCATGGGTATCTCGGCATCGGCCATATCGCAGAAAGTATGCAGGATAGTGGACGCGGTACGTACCCACAGCGGTTTCGCATGGAGAAGTCAGATGCTGGCGGTGGAAAGCTTCATGTATTGAAAAAATTGTTTAACGGAAAAGTAAGAAAGTTATGGCACTGATAGTATACAACAGGGAAAACTCCCGTCCGCAGGAAGTCACATACAAGGGAAAGCGGACCATCAACCTTGACAGCAGGGGGACCGTCTATCTGTCAAAGACGATGTCAATCGAATTGGGAATCCTCGGTGGCGGACGGGTGAACTTCGCCCACGACGACGAGACGGATGACTGGTACATCTGCCGGGCCGATGACAGCGAGGGGTTCATTGTCTGGAAGGATAAAAGATGCGCAAGGTTCTCGGCGGGGGTTATCGTGCAGAGACTCATGCGGCAGGCGAAGGTGGAGAGGAAGAGCGTGCAGTTCATGATGGCGAGGATGCCGGTAGAGATTGGCGGAGTGGCCTATTACAAGATACTGCTCTCGAATCCGATACTCAGATAGAGGCATGGGCCGGAGGAGTCCGGCTGTATATGACATGACGGAGACAGGTGCATCCGACGGGACAGGAGCCCGGAGGATGTGCCTGTTTTTATGCGCCGCCATGTTTACACACGGACATGCGGTTGTCACCGGCCGGCATAAGGTCACTCCGAAAAGACCGGGAAACGGCATTGCCGGAGGATAATGATACCAGTACGGAATGTGCCGCCATTACGGAAACGGATCGTCCCACCGGTACACGAACGGCCCGCCCCAATTTCAGAATAACATAATGACATAATAAAATAAGAGTCTTTTTTTATAATGGAATCCCCGTATCTTATTGCCATATCGGAAAAATGTTTCCATGTCCCGCCATGTTATGCCAATGTTGTCACCGGATCATAATTCATAAAGAAAAAAACACTCTGTGTATAGGTATTTTACGAGCAAATTAAAGTCGTTCATCCGGTGGAAAGAAAATGAAGGAGCGACCGGTATGACAACCGACCGCCCCTTCATTCACGATCCCGTACGGAACTTTTCTAAAGTTCCTCCGGCCTGGTTCTCGCCTCCCGGTAGCAGCCGTCAAGCAGCTTCTCGATGTCGGAAGAACGGTACAGTATCTTGCCGCCCAGCCGGGTGAAGGCAAGCAGACCGCTGTCACGGTACTGTTGCAGGCTGCGGCGGCTCACTTTCAGCTTTTCAGCCAGTTCGCGGTCCGTATAGAAGTTCTCGCCCGCCATCGCCGGTGACCTGCCGGCAAAGAGACGCTCCATGGAAACGGAGAGACGTTCGACGGTGGAGAAGAACTCTCTTATATGCTCGCTGCTCTCACGGGTGAGCAGACGGTTATCGGTATTCATCATGACTTGATCTTTTTTTTGTTCGACATTCGTTTTTCATGGCCTTTCAGATCGACCTTCCCATACTTTCAGCCCGCTTGCGGCGCTCCTCCACTATCCGGATGATACTTTCCACGTCCCCGGGCTTGTAATATGTCTTGTGGCAGATCTGTGTGTATGCCAGCGTGCCGTTGTCACGGAGGGTCTGCAGGGTTCTCGGGCTGACCTTCAGCAGCAGGCACACCTCCTGGTTGTCCAGCCATTTCTTCTCCTCCATGTCGCCGTACAGCCGGCAGAGGGTGTCCAGCCGGTCCGCAAACGTCCGGAAGGCCGAGAGCATCGCCTCGAAGGTCCTTGCCTCAATGTTCACTATTTCCATAATCACTGTAATTTCAGGTTTGACATCTGTTTCATTCTCTTTTCGGATCCGGATTCCGTTCCGCAATTTAGTGAATCCCGGCGGAACGTCCTGAATTTCAAGACAGGATGACTACCTTTGACACCATATGCGTACTTGTTTCATCTGCAAAGTAAATGATTGTTCCCGGATATGGTTCCGCCCCTTCATCAGATGTCATTATATGTCATCAGATGTCATGGAAATCGGATTTTAATATTCATTTGCTTTTAGTAAACAGACGTTCAGATCCGTTCCCGAAGAGTGGGAAATTTCCGGTGCGTATATTTGTGAAGTCATCACCGTCAGACTGATCCAACAATATGAATAACACGGCAAACCCCGCCAATCGGACCCGTCCGTTTCACAGCACTTGTTATTATCGTTTTATTTGCTTCCGACAATCGGGCAAACGGGTAGACCGTGCCCACAGTATCAACCATCTAAAATCCATGTACAATGAAAAGTGAACCGACTGAAAAAACGAAAGGGAAGAAAATGGCGGTATCCGAAACCGCAGACAGAAAGAACGGCCGTAGTCCCGGAGCCGGCCACGACGAGTGGTGGGAAAGACTCATGATGGAACCCGGTCCGGGGGAATCCGCCGGTACGGATGCTTCCGTGACGGAATCGATGATTCCATCCGGGCTCGTTGCGGAGGAGGTATCCGGGGAGGCGAGAAGAAAGGACACCCCGCCGGAACCGGAAGACCCCGTGAGAAGAAGAACGAGCGGCAGGCAACGCAGGGCCTCGCTGGAGGAGTACCGGGAAACGTACCTCACCGTCCCGAAGATCAGGAACCGCAAGACGGTGTTCGTCAGTGAGGATGTGAGGGACGAACTGGACGCCGTCGTCCGCAGGCTCGGCGGGCGTGGCATGAGCGTTTCCGGACTGCTGGAGAACCTTGCCAGGGAGCATCTTGCCGCCTACCGTGGGGACATCGAGCAGTGGAGAAAAATCTGACAGCCTGTTACCGGGCGTGGAGTATACCCGATGTATGCACTGTTCCCTGTATACCCGCTTCAATGTGGAAAATGCGGGGGGGGATTTTTCTGTGGGGAGGCAAGGGTATGTTTCCGGATTCCCGAAAACCCTTGCTCCCCGCGCCCGGCGGTTGCTGGGAGGGCAAATCCGCTCCCGCCGGTCGCAGATTTTGGAATGAAAGAAGTACGGACGAAAAAGAAAAAACATATGACAAACGATGTGAATGGGATGAAGAAAAAATGTGGCCGTCCGGCACTGGGCAGGACGCGTAAATTGACCAGAGGCGTGACGGTGAAGTTCTCCCCCGTCAGCTACGAGGCTCTCAGGTTCAGGGCAGGGAAGTCCGGCCGGAGTCTGGCGGTCTATATCAGGGAGGCAGCACTGGCGGCCACCGTTACGGCAAGGCATACACCGGAGGAGAACGCACTGTTGCGCAGCCTGGCGGGAATGGCGAACAACCTGAACCAGCTGACAAAGCTCTCGCACCAGACCGGCTTTTACAGGACAAGGCTGCTGATAGAGGGGCTGCTGGGAAAGCTGAAGCGGATCATGGATGATTACAGGCCGAAAGGAGGATAGCCTCATGATAGGGAAGATCAGGAAAGGCCGCTCGTTCAGCGGCTGCATACGCTACGTGACGCAGAAGGACGACGCAAAAATCATCGCCTCGGAAGGCGTGCTGCTGGGAACGGTGGAGGAGACGGCACGCAGTTTCCGGTGGCAATGCCTGCTGAATCCGGACGTGGCGAAACCGGTGGGGCACATTGCGCTCAGCTTCAAGCCGGAGGACGCACCGAGGCTGACCGACGCGTTCATGGCAAGGCTGGCGGAGGAATACCTGGAGCTGATGGGGATACGGAACACGCAGTTCATCGTGGTGAGGCATCACGGGACGGACAACCCGCACTGCCACATCGTCTTCAACCGGGTGAACTTCGACGGGAAGGTGATTTCCGACAGCAACGATTTCAAGCGCAACGAGAAAGTGACAAAAATGCTTAAGGACAAGTATTCGCTCACCTATTCCGAAGGCAAACAGTCCGTTAAAACGGAAAAGCTGCATGCTTCCGAAAAGGTGAAATACGAAATATACCGTGCGGTCAAGGAAGCTTTGAGGAGTGCAGATACATGGAAAGAATTTCAAAATAAGCTCTTAAAAATGGGCGTGGAAATGGAATTCAAGTACAAGGAAAACACTAATGAAGTGCAGGGCATCCGCTTTATAAAGAACGGTCTGTCATTCAAGGGAAGTGGGATTGACCGCAGTTTCAGCTGGTCAAGGCTGGATGCGGCATTGGACCATAACCATGTCACGTCCCTGGAAAATGACGTTTCCCAAAAGCAACCGTACCATGAACAAAGTCATGGTTCTGTTATTGATAACCTGGTCGAAGTCACCGGTACGGGTGGCGTGTTCATGCCGTCGGTGGCACCGACGGAGGACGAGAAAGAGGCGGAACGCCTGCGGAGAAAGAAGAAGCGCAGGAAAGGAAGGAGTTTGTGAACCATATGTATAACAAAAAACTTTGAAAGATGAAAGAGGAAAATTATCTGGAAGGCATCTACGGATGCCTTGAAAGGATCGAGAAGAAAGTGGAGACGCTGCCCGTGGAAGGCACAAGCCCCGCAGTTGGAAACCGGACCAGTTCCCCGGAAGGGATTGCGGAACTGAAAATCCGTCTGGAACGCCTGCAATCCGCGGTGGAGAAAAACGGCTTGGAAATAGCAGCGGTACGTAACCATACCGTCCGGTTGTCGGAAGGCTGGCCGTTGTCTGCCGAAACGTTTGCCGGGGAGATGGAAAAGATTAGATACTGCCTGAGTCAAGACTGCCAAGCTGTAAAGGAGACAGTGAGACGGCTGGATGAGAGAATGGTCCTGCTGAAAAAGGAACCGGAGCGCAGACTGGTGACCTACCGTCTGGAAAGCGCATCCAAGGCAGTGGTAACGACAGCTTCAGCACTGATCCTGGCACTGATCATTTCCGTCTGGACCAACTGCAACCAGTACCGCACGAACCGGCTTTTGAAAGATGCCGATTTGAAATACCGAGCCATCAGGATCTGCCTGCCGGGGGATGATCCCGACATCGCCTTCCTTGAGAAGCATTTCACCATCAAGCGGGACGAGGAAAAGATCCGGCGTGTGGAAAGGCTGGTGACCGCTTTTGAGGACTCGGTCAGGAACCGCATCCGTAACCATGAAATGGCAGCCTACAAGGACAGTCTGGCGCACCGGCTGTTCAGGGAGGCACAGGAAATCAGGAAGCAACTGGACAATCCCAATTCAAAATGACTGCACTATGGCAACAATCAGAACCAAATTCAGGTCCTCGTCCGCGGAAGGCAGGGAGGGCGCACTGTATTATCAGGTGATTCATAACCGTGTGGTCAGGCAGATCAGTACCGGATACAAACTTTTCGCTTCGGAATGGGACCAACGTTCCGAAGCGGTCATTCCCTGTCAACACCCTGCAGGGATGGAACGGGACAATTATCTTCTATCGGTAGGGGAACGGATAAGACGGGACAAAATCCGACTGGAAAAGGCTATCAGGACATTAAGCCAATCCGGTCCGTTTACAGCGGATGATATCGTCATACGTTTCCATGACAGCGGACAAGAACCTTCGTTTAACGACTATATCCGGCAACAGATAGTAAGGCTGAAACGTTTGGGAAAGATACGGACCTCTGAAACCTATACAGCCGCGCTCAAAAGTTTCAGCAGTTTTATGAAAGGTAGCGATATACTGTTTGGCGAACTTAGCTCTGACTTGCTCATGGAATACGAGGCTTATCTGAAAAACAGGGGGAACTCACCCAATACAATCTCGTTCTACATGCGCATTCTGAAAGCGGTCTACAACCGTGCGGTGGAGAACGGACTGACCGGACAGCGGAACCTGTTCAAGTCTGTTTATACAGGTGTGGAAAAGACCTTGAAACGGGCCATTCATTTAAATGATATCAGGCGTATCAAAAGACTGGACTTGTCCCTGAAACCCCACCTTGATTTCGCACGTGACATGTTCCTGTTCTGCTTTTACACACGGGGGATGTCCTTTGTGGACATGGCTTATCTGAAAAAGGGAGACATTGCGAACGGAATCCTGACTTACCGCAGGAAAAAGACCGGACAACAGCTGTTCATCCGATGGGAAAAGTGTATGCAGGAGATCATCAAACTTTTTTGTTTATCGGTTCAAGATTTCAAAGTTGTTCATTAATTGCTTTGTTGGTTATATCCAGAGTATTATTTGTAAGAGACTCTACGAATAAATGATGATAAGACCAGTTAGTTTATCGCTTGTTTTATAATTTCATTGCGATATTCGTTCGGTGTGCAACCTTCCATCTTCTTGAACCAACGTGTGAAATGTTGCGGGTATTGGAAACCCATTTCATCTGAGATTTGACTGATACTTTTTTGCGTGTTCATGATGCGCTCTTTGGCTATATCCATAATTTTTTGCTGGATATGCTTGATTGCTGACATACCGGTTTCCTTTTTTACCAGGTCACTGAAATAATTGGTGGAAAGACACAGTTGGTCAGCGCAATACTGTACCGTCGGAATACCTTTACTCGTTGGCAAGGCAGAATGATAGTAATTATTGAGCAACAATTCAAAACGCGCAACAAATCGTTGTTGGCATTTTCCCTTGTAATGAACTGGCGGTCATAAAAGCGGATGCAGCGGTCAAGGAGAAGCTTCATGGTATCAATAATCAAAGAACGGCTGTGCTTGTCAATAGGATGCCTCAATTCTTCTGCTACATTGTTTATACATTCAATGACTACTTTGCGCTCCTGTTCTGACAGGTGCAGTGCTTCGTTGGCATTATATGAGAAATAAGAATACTCTTTTATTATATGTGCAAGGGAAGTACCGCGCAATAGTTCGGGATGGAACATCAGGGCCCATCCGGCCGGCTGGTGCAGACTGCCATCATCGTCAGAACCCATTACCTGCCCCGGAGCGATAAACAGCATGGAGCCTTTTTCATAGTCATAGAGGCTCCGTCCATAATTCATCGTACCGCAGTCAGTATCTTTCAGCAACACAGCATAAATGTTGTACAGTTTCTTTGAGTGTCTGATGGGCTGCACCTCGTAACAATTCACAACGCTGACCAACGGGTGCAGAGCTTCGACTTCGAAAAGGTCGCAGTACTGCTGAACTGTATCTATTCTTGTTATATCTCCCATAACCATCCTTTTGTTTTTTACAAAAATAAGTATTTATATTGACATTGCTGTCTGAGGAACAGCTGTTTCTTTTCTATCCCTTATTTATTTTATTCCATGACGACAAAGTTAGTTCATTCAATCAACGAACATATAACCCTAATCACAGACTGTCTTACCATTTTCACAGATAACATTTAACCCGGTCCAAGCCCGATGAAAGTGGTAATTTTATCAGTGATTGAGGTCTAATCTTCAGTATGTGAATGCTGTAATTTTGCAAGTGAAACCAAAAAGGTAAATAAGATGAAACCAAAAGCTTTATTTGTCATGTTAATCTTATGGCTTAGCTTCACTACGATTCAAGCGCGGTCAACCGAAGATGTCCCGGATAAGGGAACTTATGCAAAATTTCTGTTGGTAGGATGTTATATGAAGCCAGACGAAGAAGGTGTCAGAATGTACCGGTTTGACGGACAAACTGCCGATGTCGACTATCCGTGTGGGCTGAGAGGGATTTCAAATCCTGCTTTCCTTACATCTGATAGCACTGGTAATCGAATTTATGCCATAGGCGATGATGAAGGGAAAAGTTCGACTGCCAATGCTTTGCTTTTTGATAAGGAAAGTGGTCTGCTGTCTCTGCTTAACTCGCAATCTACAGACGGTGAACTTCCTATTTATATTACTCTCAGTCCAAAGGAATACTTTGTTCTGACAGCAAATTATAAGGGTGGCAGCATCACGGTATTCTCACAGGATAAGAAAGGAAAGTTGCAACGTGATACAAAAATAATTCGTTTTGCTGGAAATGGGCCGAATAAAAAAAGGCAGGAACAATCGCATCTGCATTGCGTGACCTTTACACCTGATGGCAAATTCCTTCTTGCTACCGATTTGGGAACAGATTGTATCTATCTGTTTCCGATAGGCAAACGACCGGAAGCAGGTAAGGCTCATTCTCTGTTGGATGAATCAAGAGTAGTCCGCATACAGATGGATTCCGGCTCAGGACCTCGACATATATGTTTTCACCCGAATGGCAGATTTGCTTATCTCATCAGTGAACTCTCGGGTAAAATAACTGTATTCTCCTATAATGAAGGCAAGTTGGAACGTTTACAAACAATTGTCTGCGACCCTTTCGTTGCAGAGGGAAATGCAGATATCCATGTTTCATCCGATGGCAAATTCCTCTATGCTTCCAAGCACTTGAAAGAAGATGGCATAATTGTTTATTCCATTGATTCCCAAAAAGGAACATTGGTTCAAATAGGATTTCAGCCAACAGGTCTTTATCCGCGAAGTTTTGCCATCTCTCCGGATGGTTGCTATTTGGCAGTGGTTTGCAGGGATGCCAACTGCATACAGATATTCGAAAGAAACCGAAATACGGGGTTACTGAAGATACGGGAAAAAAATATCCGACTGGAAAGACCGGCGTTTGTCAAGTTCTTATAAATTCATCACTAAACAGAAAGCAATATGAACAAGTTAATTACAACCATCGCCTGCCTGATATGCTGTATCGTTTATACGCAGGCACAAAACAAGAACAATATGTTAAGCAAGAAAGAACAAAGTATTGCCGCCATCAGTATGTATGCCGCACGTGGCAATCAGGACAGCCTCAAAGTGATCCTTGCCAGAGGACTTGACTGTGGGCTGACCGTGAGCGAAGAAAAAGAAGTACTTACCCAGCTCTATGCCTATTGCGGCTTTCCACGCAGCATGGGTGCATTGGTTACGCTGATGAATCTCACCAAAGAGCGTGCAGCACAAGGCATAAAGGATGAAGCCGGACGGGAGCCTTCTCCGGTAAAGAGTTCGGATATGTTTGTTGTCGGTGGACAAAACCAGCTGAAACTGTTCGGTCGTCCGGCACTAGGAGAAGTGCTGACATTTGCTCCGGCATTGGACCAATTTCTGAAAGCTCATCTGTTCGGTGACATATTCAGCCGTGACAATCTCGACTGGCGTACCCGTGAACTGTCTACTGTGGCTGCCTTGTCGGTGTTGGACGGCGTGAAGAATGAGTTGAATACTCACATTGCCCATGCCAAGCACAACGGCGTGACACAGGCTCAGATAGACGAAGTACTTATCATGGCGGCACGCTGTCGGAACGGAATGGTGCTTTCTGAATCCGATGAACCGGCAAAGACTTTTCAAACAGATCCGACAATTACTGTCCGTAAGGTCTTTTATAAAAACAGGTATGATATCATGCTTTGCGCCGAAATGTACCTCCCGAAGGATTTCAATGAAGCGCAACACTATGCAGCCCTCATCATCGGACACCCGTTCGGGGCTGTGAAAGAACAGTGTAGCGGACTCTATGCACAGGAAATGGCACGGCGAGGCTACGTGACTCTGGC
>OIEZ01000073.1_pt1 | contig 22392 bp, 26 predicted proteins | sample 1581941 | NCBI WGS metagenome assembly OIEZ01 (sample SAMN04414078, study PRJEB24778) | human gut metagenome | material: faecal | host: Homo sapiens | reverse complement strand
TCATATTGGAACTTGTCACGGTCAAGACGATTGTAAGTGTAGCTCAACATTACTTGGGCAAACTTGTTGAAAGAGTAGTTTACACCCAAAGTAGCGGAGTGCATGTTACCGCCACCGACACTTAATGATGTAGCCGGATAGTCTGCCAATATACCGTTGGGATAGTATTGGTCGCGTCCGGGAATATATTTCTCGCCTTCAACGAGGTCATTCAGACCGGTATAACTATAACGGGCAACCACTTCAAGCGCTCTTCCGTTCAAGCCTTTCAACAAAGCATCGGAATTGCTGTATTGATACGGATCGCCGAAGATTTTGTAACCGGCTTCGATATAAGCTCCGTGGAAAGAGTTCTCACCGAGCGGATTACCTTTCTGCCATGCTTCGAGTGAACCCCAAGAGTCGATAGAACCCAGATTAGCTTCAAACAATGCCTGGTCGTCACGTTCTTTGGTAACATGTTTGTACATATATTCACCACGGGTAAAGAAGTTATCTGTCTTATATAAGAATTCAGCACCTACATCAAATACATTCTTCGCCCACGGCAGTTTGGCAGACAGGAAGTCCTGAGTAGCATCTACGTAAGTTTCCAATGAAGAACCGAGATCCAGTTCTGTTTTCAGCACGTTGTTCTCCACCACACCCGTAGCGATATTGGCATAACGGAAAGCTGCTCCTACGTGGAATGTTCTGTCTTCGTTATTAATGGGACGCCATACCCAACGGCCGCCGAATGACATGCCCTGATATCCCGACGGCTGGTCGTTGTACTTGTTCTCGGCAAATACACCCTGATTGGCGAAGAAGTGGTTGTTGTAGAAAATATAACTCAAACCCAGCTCACGTGACGGTGAGAAAGCGTTGGCTGCCGCCGAGCGGGAAATGAAGTGCAGGCTTCCGCGGCTGGTATTGTTTGCCATGGATGCCGGATTATTGTAGTAACCGGCTTTAAAGCGATGAGTACCTTTTGCACCTTCCAGCGAGTATTGCAGGAAGATATTCTTCTGTGAGAACTTGCCTTTGGAAAAGTCGAAATCGGCATAGAAGTACCAGTCTTCATAGCTCATAGAGGTACGGATGCGCGCATCGGTAATAGCAGCTCCCGATTTCACCGGAGTGAAATCCGAATGATAGTATGCACCGTCCATCATAAAAACGTGCGCCAATCGTAAAAGTTCAGATTCTCCTTGGAGTTGCTTACATTAACAACCGGCCTATTATCAAAGTCCTGGGCTTGGGCAACCGATCCTGACAGTGACAATGCAGCCAATACCGGCATTAAAAATATACTTTTTCATATAATATAATCTGTATTAGTGTTAATAAATTAATTAGTAACCAAGTCTCTTAAGTTGTTTCAACAGCATCCGGCACTGTCTGAGGAGCCGGAGCCTTACGCGGACCGTTGTCAATTAAGTATTTCAAGCTCATTTCAGAACGGTTGGTAAACAGACCGTCGCCATAGATGCCATGCAGGAGCTCATCATATTGTACGGTATTTCCCCAGTTGTACTGACCGAAATATTTTCCCATTTGCGCATAAGAATCGAATGAGTACGGATGGTTGAGCATACCGGATTTCTTGATAAGATAGGCCTGCCACGGAGCATTCATTTCCGGATAGTCGTTGGGAGCGCCTGCGATGCAAGGACCGATGATATGAGCCTTGTATTCCAAACCGAGATTAATGAAAGAAGCATAACCCTGAGGAGTATCGTGTTTCAGGTCGGTAGCACCGTTACCCTCCCACAACAGGAAGCACATAGGAATTTTGCCTTTGAATTCTTCTGCCGTACGGCGAAGGCTTTCGAGAGAGAATGTCTGGAGAATGACCTTCCGTTGGTATTACCGACATTTACTTTATTATTCTTATAGAAAGGTTCGCCGTCGCAAGGTTTGGTAATGATGTTCCAACCAAGTTCGTCAAGTTTATTGTAAACGCGCTTTTCAAAGTTCCGAAAGGGTTCAGCCAAGACTCTTTGAATTCAATATAGACGCCTGGACGGTTTGCCTGTACCTGCGGATCATCCACATATTCAAATTTATATATCAGACAGTCGCGGGGTTTATCCGGATTCCAAGTACCGGTAACAGTGTATATGCGTTCACCGTTAGCATCACGCTTCAGCATTTTTCCTTCGGCGTAACGGATTTGGTCTTCAAGAGCCGAGATATACTGGTGTTGTTCGGAAAACGCCTCACGAGCCTGCTCAATGCTTGTTTCGTTAAACCAACTGCCGGCATCGAGCTTAAGTAACTCCTCATACATGTAAGACATTGCATAGTAAGGACGGAAACTTGCTTTATCGGCTTCTACAAGTTTTTCGGCTTCCGCTTCACTCATTTTGCCATAACGCATGTAGAACGCCTTACGGGTTGCCGGAACCAGTTCGCCATATACATTTTCAATATTAGTGGTACGCTTCAGGTTGTCATCGTGATTGGCAAGGATAACACCGTCCTTCGTACACTGAAGGTCGGATTCGAGGTAGTCCGCACCCATTTCGCGTGCCCAGCGCCAGGCCGATTCCGTTTCTTCCGGAGCCCAGAAAGTAGAACCGCGGTGAGCCATTACAGCATAAGGGGGTACGTAGTCGCGCACTTTTGCCATTTCGGCAGAGATTGTGTTTACTTCAACACGTGTTGCATCGTTATTCACATCTGTAAAATCTTGATCTTCACAGGAAGTGAAAGCTACTAAGGCCATACCTAACAAGGTTGCACTTAATTTGATTGGATTCTTCGACATAGTTCAATTTTTAAGGTAAATACTGGTTTAATGTCATTCTATATTATCTTAAAAAGATTATTTTTTGTTTCTTTCTGTCAAGCAATGCCTTTTCTGTCCTTATTAGGTAAAGGACATCAGAATAATTGACAGGGCGCAAGCTATAAGCAGCAGTATGAACGTCCAATCCCAGCCTGCCATTTCGGCTACGTAACCGAGAACGACGTTGGCAAGAATGGCAGTTCCGAAGAAGTACCCGAAGAACCCGGTAAGTCCGGCAGCCGTACCTGCGGCATTCTTGGGAGCAAGGTCGAGCGCCTGAACACCGATCAGCATTACCGGTCCGTAGATAAAGAAACCGATAGCAATCAGAAGACAAGGTTACGACTATATAGTTATCGGAGAACTGCCAATAAAGGAAGATGAACAAGGCAACGATAGCCATAAAGATGATAGTAGTCATTGCGCGTCCGCCTTTAAATATTTTGTCACTCAACCAGCCGCAAACCAATGTTCCGGGGATTGCAGCAAATTCATAGGCAAAGTATGCCCAGCCGGCTTGCTTGATATCATATCCCTGAGCTTCTTTCAGGAAAGTAGGAGCCCAGTCGAGACATCCGTAACGTACCATGTAGACAAAAGCATTGGCAATAGCAATGTACCAAAGCATCTTGTTGTTGAATACGTGTTTGAAGAAAATCTCCTTTGCGGTAAGCACTTCTTCCTGCTTCTCGCTATAGTTTTTAGGATAGTCGTTACGGTATTTCTCAATAGTGGGAAGCCCGCAAGACTGAGGGGTATCGCGAATCAGGCAATATGCCACCAACGCTACAAGAATAGCCACCGCTGCCGGGAACACATACGTACCGATGAGGAAGTAACGGGATGCGTCGGCACCATAGAACCAGGAACCGAACCACAACGCACCGTAAACTGCCATCGGGCCGACCAATGCACCGCCCACGTTATGGGCACAATTCCAGATGGACATCATCGTTCCGCGTTCGGTCACCGAAAACCAGTGGGTCATGACACGTCCGCAAGGAGGCCATCCCATACCGTTGAACCAACCTACCAGGAAGTTTAAAACAGCCATTACGATAATGGCCAGTGATTTCTGTTCCGGACCGAAGAACTGTACCGGCACAATCATAAACATCATGGACACGGCAGCCAAAACCAATCCTAACGGAAGAAATACACGTGCGTTACTGCGGTCGGACACGCTTCCCATCAGAAACTTGGACAAAGCATAAGCTACGGCATTCATAGAGAGAACGATACTCAGCTCGCCCTTTTCAAAACCAAACTGGGCAAGTTCCGGAATGGCCATCGAGAAGTTCTTACGCACGATATAAAAACCTGCGTAACCGATAAATATACCCAGGAAGACTTGCCAACGGTAACTCTTATACGCCGAATCAATCTTCTCTGCCGGTAATTCCTGCTTATGAGCAGGTGGTGCTAAAAAATTCCACATAGTACTACGATTTTAAGAATAATATTATTTATCACTGTTTAATTTACGGGTTGCTTCCAGGTCGAGCGCTTCTGCCAATATCGAAATGGGATGCTTCACCTTTGCCGAAGTGGACATTTCAATCTGCCATTTGCAAGTTTCGCAATCGGTAGCGACAAAGTCGGCAGCCACTTCTTCTATCTGCCGGAACAGCGAAGCGCCGATTCCCTGCGATGTTTCGTAATTCTCCTTTTTAAAGCCGTATGTACCCGCAATTCCGCAACATTGGGAATTGAGCACGGTAAGGTTTATATTGGGAATACTGCGCAACAAAGCGATGGAATAGTACGCCCAACCGAGCTTTTCCATGTGGCAAGGAGTATGATAGGCAATCTTCATCTTCACGTCATCACGGAATTTCAGTTTTACGTTTCCCTCTTCGAGCAGACGGAATATGAACCGGGTAGCCAGTTCTATGCTGTCGCGTACGTCCGCATTGTCAATGCCAAGCAGATGCGGGTATTCGTCGCGCATCGTGAAAATACAAGTCGATGAAGCTCCGATGACCGGGCGCTTATCCTCAAAGACCGACTTACGGACTGAACGGAGATTTGCCTCAGCCTGCTTACGTGCCTGATTGATCAAGCCGTTGGAAATCAAAGCCACTCCGCAGCACTTCTCCTTTTCAAGCAAATGCACTCCATAGCCTATTGCATTAAGCACGCTTACCATATCTTTGCCCAACTGAGGGAAATTATAGTTGATATAACAGCCGTGGAAAAAACTTACATGCTTCTTGTAATTATCCTGCGAAGCCATCGCATTCTTTTTGAACCAGCTCTCGAATGTCTGGGAAGAATACTTCGGGAACACACGATGATGGTCTATCTTCAGGACTCCGTCCATTACCATTTTCACCGGCTTCAAAGACAATGTGGTATTCACAATGGGAGCAAAGGCAGATGCCATGGTTCCTACGAAATCCGTATTTGCCAGCATAATATCGCGCAATGCCGGTTTCTTCTTGCTGTATTTGATACGCGCCAACTGGATAATGTCGCCAATCTTCACATTCGACGGGCAGGCCACTTCACAGCGTTTACAGTTCAGACAATATTTCAACGCCTCATCAAAGTATTCGCCTCTCTTCAAGCGAAGACGCTCCTCATCCGGACCGGCCTGCTTCGGACCGGGATACTCGGGATTCACCGGAATAACCGGACAATATACCGTACAGACCGTACACTTGATACATTGCTCAAAATTGTTTTCGCTTATATTATTCTGCTGCATATTCATGACGTCATCCTTTTATTAAGTTATCCGCTACAAACAATGCCGTAAGCATGGAAACACCGGCACCGCAACCTTCATGTATCGTATTAGAGCCGCTCAGTACCGAACCTGCTGCAAACAGGTTCTGCTGTACTTCACCCTTAATCTTTATCCGCAACTTGTCGTCGGTGGCCACACCGAACGTCATATAATTCTGTTTGTTGAAGAACGATTTGTCATACCAACTGTCACGGCCCGCCGTAAAATCCACATCACTGCCAAAACCGGTTCGATAACACTGTCCGGCCGCGCCACCAGTCCATTGCTGAAATAGCTGCCGGAAGCAAGCACGAAGTTTTCCGCCACAAACGAGATATCTCCATGATTGACGGAATATACCGCCTGCACTCTATTGCCTTTGAAGTCGGCTTTCACTACTGTATCACCCAGCATATAGACTCCGCCCAGCGCTTCAAAAGAACGGCGTAGCTGTTGCTGTGCACGGATGCCCGGCACAGAGGGCGGCATTGTCGGAATCAGCCATACCGGAATGTCCAACGCTTCTTTCAGCTTTCTTACCGGTGCGGCAGACGACAGTCCGAATACAGCCGGCAAAGCAACGCTGTCGAAGCCGGATACCTTTCCGGCCAACTCCCTGATTAAAGTCTCAAGCGTTTTGTCATTCTCCAGAACCCTGGCAATATTGGTGGAACGCATTTCCGTCGGGCTAATCCGCAACCTTTCCAGTTCGGGAAGATTGATAGAAGATATACGACATTCAGCACCGCACTTCTCAAAACTGTCGGCTACAAATTTCGTATTGAAGTCAAGAAATCCGGCTATATTGACCACCAGCACTTTCTTGCCTGCTATATCACGGGGCGATGAAAGTTGCGTGAAGTCGGAGAACGTCAGCCACGTCGGCTTCAACGTGCCCATCGGAGTTATACGCAAATGATTACGTTCCGCATCACCGTTCACTTCAATACCGCAATCAAGGAACAACTGTTTCGCCTCACGGACATAATATGCAAACTTACCGTCCAGCTTGGCGTAGGGATGATTTGTGCCAACCCTGCCGGCAGCCGCAAGCGGATTATCCACCTTTGTCCCGTCGGCCAGTTCGTTGAGCAAATCGAATGAACCGGAAGAAAAATGCAACGCACTTTGTCCGGTGGAAATGATAGCACACTTCACGCCATTCTTCTGCAAACGGATGCCACACGTCAGACCGGCAAGCCCCCCACCTACTATTAAAGTATCAAATTTCATCTTTATTCATTTTATTCCATTCCACAAACTCCACCATATATCCACTGGGTATATTCGCTTTCGCGCAGCGCCTCGCCCCATGCCACAGGATACAATCCTTTCCAGCGTTCGTTCAGGAACGAAGCCAAATCCTCTTTCGCCTTTTGGGAGCAATTATGCGCCTCGCCCAGCAATCCTGCCGCACGACAGGCACAGAGTTCCCCCTGACACGTACCCATGCCGACACGTGTGCGGCGGCGCAGGTCTATCAGGTTGTGCACATCAAGTTCGTTCACGGCATAGTTCACTTCACCTACGGTCACATCCTCACATTCGCAAACCAGGCTGTTATCGTACTTGCTTTCCGATGCAATCCTGGCAGCCATTTCACCGTGACGGCCTACCGAAGAACGTTTAGGCTGTTCCGCCACCACCTGCTTGCCCCCGAACGGTCCTCTTCCATGCGCGAACCGGGAAGGGGTTCGTTCATTGTAATGCAAGGCTTGTCGATGCCAAGCTTCTTGCAAGCCAGGTCTGTGGCCCACTCCGCCATCAGCCGGTATGTCATCAGTTTTCCGCCGGTGATAGTTACGAAACCCGGAACACCGTCGCGCACTTCGTGATCCAACAACACGATGCCGCGGCTGATGTTACGGCCGGAAGGGTCATTATCGGCAGCCACCAGCGGGCGAACGCCGGCGTATGCACGCAAAATACGGGTTGTAGCCAGAGCAGGAGCCAATTTCTCGCCCTCCGACAACAGCAAATCCACCTCTTCCGGTGTAACCCGCACATCATCCACCTCATCAAACCCACGCGGCTGGAAGTCGTTCCAATCAAGCAGATTGTATCTCCAGGAACAAGAATATCTGCATTAGCCGGTTTACGACAACGGTTAAGCACTACATTATTGATTCGATGCCCAAAAATCAATAACGAGCCTTTTGCCGGGAACATGTCCACCCTTATGCCTGCTTTTGCAGCAATGCCATGTCCCCAAATGCCACCCGCGTTTATAGTCAGAGGTGCGTAATAATTATGTTCGGTTTTTGTTTTATGATTAAGTACCGTGACTCCTACAACTCTTCCCTGCTCTTGAATCAATGCGGTCACTTCGTGATACACCAGCACTTTCGCACCGTGAGCCTTGGCGTCGATGACATTTGCCAGCGTCAGTCTGAAAGGGTCTATCGAACCGTCGGGCACTTTCACTGCACCTATTATCGCAGGATTCACCGAAGGTCTATCAACCTCGCCTCTGCAGGATCGATTACCTGTGCATCGATACCCGCTGCCTGGCACGATTCTACAAATAAGTTTTGATATGAAAGGTCGTCTTCCGGAAGAGAGATAAACAAACCTCCGTTTTCCTCTACGCAATGGCGTGCTATCTTCCGGAGAATCATATTCTCTTTAATACATTCGGCTGCCGATTCTCTATCGGTCACTGCATAACGGGCGCCGCTGTGAAGCAAACCGTGGTTTCGTCCGGTGGCGCCGGCAGCAAAATCAAAGCGTTCAACAAGCAAAACGCGCATTCCGCGCAAAGCGCAATCTCTTGCCGTACCTGCTCCGGTTGCGCCTCCGCCAACAATGATGACGTCAAATTCGTTAATCTCGCTATTAAGTATCATGTCTCTTATAATATTAGTTAACGCAGTTTGATTTTCAAGATTAGTATAACAGCACCGCTACTTTCTTATCAAAACAAACAAGGTTTCATTTCGCAACAAACATAAAAGCTATTTTTATAACTACGAAACTTTTTCGCTGTTTTTTCACTGAATAACAGAAAAAAATCTTCAGGCAAGAAGTTTCATACCTGTAAGCATAGATTATACTTACGTTTCAAAAGGGAATATTATCGGACAAACATTTTATCATTTCTTAGCATTCTGAGTTTCTTTTATACTGTTTTTTTTCAGCTATATTAGCGCATTGAATACTATTTAAAGCCTATTATGACAAAAGAAGAGAGACAATCTATCATACTGGAGTTGTTGATACAGCATAATTCTATTTTGGTAACAGATTTAGCCACACACCTCAATGTTTCGTCAGTTACGATACGTAAGGATTTAACAGACTCGAAAGAGAAAAGAAACTGTACCGAAACCACGGAAAGGCTATTTTGATAGACCCTTACATCGACAACCGGAACGTCAGTGAGAAAGAAAAGCTGTATGTCGAAGAAAAGAGACTGATTGGAATGAAAGCCGCCAGCCTCATCACTCCCAAAGATTCCATATTGATAGCATCGGGAACAACCATGCACGCACTTGCCCGCAGCATCGTTCCGGCAGATGAACTGACCGTTATTACCGCTTCCATGGAAGTATCGAATATCCTGGCAAGCGAAAAGAACATCTATATTATTCAACTCGGCGGCATATTGCGGCACAGCAGTCTGTCCGTGGTAGGGAAATATGCAGAAAACATATTGGCAGACTTTTCGTGCAGCAAACTGTTTATCGGCGTAGACGGCATCGACCTCGACTTCGGCATCACCACTACCAATATGATGGAAGCGAGCCTCAACCGCGTAATGATGCAGACCGCCCAGAAAACGATAGTGCTTGCGGATTCCTCCAAGTTCGGGACGGAGAGGCTTCAGCAAGATTGCCGATATGGAAGATGTAGACCACATCATTACCGACTCACGCATCCCGCCTTCCACCGCTTTACGCCTGGAAGAAATGGGCATTGAAGTGACAATTGCCGACAGTGTTCATCACAACAGCATCTGAATACAGACAAGAAAGTGTATCAAAGACCGGCATATAAATCCCGCCTCACTTTGATACACTTTCTTATCTATATATATAATGTATAAAATCAGCCTTCCTCTACACGAAGCCCCGCTTCGTCCAAAACATAAGTCTTAAAACAGCCGGAATAAGTATAAATCCTAAACCGGACATCCACCCCCCGCACGCCTTCGGTCATATATTGCTTTAAAGGGACGGACAGATAAGCACGCTTGCCATAATCCTGCACACTGCTGCTTACCTCGTGATACAAAGTCAACCGCACCTTGACACGTCCGCTGTTTTCATCCACAACAGCCTCATCCTCCACAAAATGGAAAAGATGCTTGCCCTGCTGTTTTACCTTTACTATAATATTCAGATAATCATACCCCCGCCAGATACTCTGTATCTCCGAAGGTTCTGTTTTCACGCCCTCCTCAAACTCTGCGGCAGCCAGTGGCACGGGAGAAACCGTTTGCAGCAAAGCATACAACTTTGCACCCGCAACATCGCCGTCCCCGATTGCCAATGTCTCGTAATTGGCAACGATGCGAACGGCCGTGTCCGCACTTACACGCAGCCCCGATGCGCCTTCAACAATCCGAAGCCGCTCACCTTCATCGGTCAGCACCGATTCCAGCCGCCCGTCCATTCCGGAAAATGCAGTCAGGAAATCCTGCTTCACGGAAGGATAGCGGTAATCATCGTCCCCGCACGATGCCAGCAGACACGACAGCAGGACGACAAGCAGACTACAGCAATGTTTTTTCATACTTACTTACCACGCAAACTGTTACAATTCCACTCCGACGCACGGAAAAAACATCATTTGGTTGCAGCCAGATAATTCGTCAACGGATTGGCATACATCAGCAGCAGCTTCTCACGCAGGAAGTCCACATCCTTATTGGGAAGGGTGATACGTTCCAACTGTCCGTCGATATAACTTATAAAACGCTTCTTATCCTCTGCGGTATAATGTTCTACGAAGCGTTCTTCCTTATACAGCAAATCGTGAGCCACGTAATTGGTGGCAAAAATACGGTAGTTGGCATGGATACGCTTGTCAATCAAAGCAGATATGGCTACGAACAGTTCCGGTTTCGGCAATGTCCGCTCCAGTTCACCCAAATCCTCATTGATACAGGATGCCATACGGAAACAGACGCGGCCCTTATATCCCAAAAGTCCGGTCTGCATGTTCAGCAGGTCATCATCCGTGGTTTTCTTATAGTCGGGTATGTCGCGTTTCAGTTGGAACTCCTGCGCTTTCAGATAGTCGCAAGGGTCGTATTCGTACGAAATGGAGAGCGGAACGATATTCAATTCCTGAAGATTGGTGATAATGTCTCCGTCGCCCCCCATTGCCAGCATCTTCAGGACGCTGTCCTGCGTAACGTCATTGGAATCTTTTGCACGCCCTTCGCGCTGGGCAATCCAGATAGACTGTTTTTTCTCCGCAATGGTGTAGTGCATATAGCGGGACATCCGTATGGACGATTCCAGCATCTGGCGCATGGTCAGCGCGCGCTGTACGGTGAAACATTTGTTAATGCGCACCAGTTTCTTGATCCAGGGGTAAATCAGCAGATTGTCACCGATAGCGATTTCCACAGTGTCCAATCCCTGCTCCACCAGGAGAACAGACAAGAAACCGGAGTCGAGAATAATATCCCGATGATTGGAGACATAGGTATAGGCCGACTGTTTGTTCAGCACAGCCATGCTCTCCAATATCAGTCCGTCTGTAGTATCTTTGGCCAATTTATGCAAGATGCCGTAGCAAAGATTTTCCTGAAACTCCTGCTTGGTCTTGCTTGCACGCATCTTTTGCGCGATAGCTTCAAAAGGGACACCCGGCATAACGGCGCAAGCCACTTGTTGGAACGCCGGGTCAGCAATCAATTCCTCAAAAACCTGAGGTAATTCTTCGTCATGATAAGGGCGGATTTCTTCAAATTTCATGATATGCAATTTTAAATTTTAAACAATAAGTATTTGGTTTCAAGACTAACAAGCGGGCATCTGATAGCCGGTTGATACCTAATAGTTAATATCTAAAATTGGTTTTCTATTATATCTGTCATCACATCTTTAATATCCAGGTTCGCCGCGCGCACCTGCTGCGGGATAAAACTGGTGGCAGTCATACCCGGAGTAGTGTTCACTTCCAGCAGATTTATCTTTTCTCCTTCGGTAATGATATAGTCGACGCGGATAATTCCGGAAGCGCCGAGAATGTCGTAAATGGCGGAAGTGAGTTTCTGTACGCGGTCGCGCAGTTCATCGGGGATGCGCGCCGGAGTTATCTCGTCCGACTCACCGTTATATTTGGCTTTATAGTCAAAATACTCGTTATGCGACACCACCTCCGTAATAGGAAATACCACCGACTTCTCTTTGGTTTTGTAGCAGCCGCAGGTAATCTCCATACCGTCCATAAAGCCTCTACCAAAACTTCTTTGGCTTCAGCAAAAGCCTTTGCAATGGCGGGTTGTATCTGCTCCTTCACATTCACTTTCGTCACACCGAAGCTGGAACCGCCCAGGCTGGGTTTGATAAAACAAGGCAAGCCTATCTTCCCGATTACATCTTCATCGGAAACCGACTGTCCCTGACGAAGCAGCAAGGAATCGGCAATGCGCACGCCGAACGCCTTCAGATACTGGTTGCAGGCAAACTTGTCATACGTCAGTGCGGCGGCAAGTACCCCGCAACAGGAATAAGGGATGTGAAGCATATCGAAATACCCCTGCAGGCGTCCGTCTTCTCCCGGAGTGCCGTGGATAGTGATATAGGCGAAGTCGAACACTACCTTCGCACCGTCCAGCCGGAAGCTGAAGTCGTTGCGGTCTACCGGAGTCTTCGTTCCGTCGGGGAGCTGCACGTACCAGTCGGTCCCACGCATCTCTACAATATATAATGTGTATCTCTCCTTGTCGATGAAGGAGTAGATTCCCTGTGCACTGCGTAAGGAGACCTCAAATTCGGAAGTGTCTCCTCCGCATACAATAGCGATTGTGCGTTTCATTCTAATTCTCTATTACTAATATAGCCTCTCCACTTATCGAGCAGCCAGTTCATGTCGTCCGGCAGCTCCGAGGTAAAGTACATTTCTTCTCCGGTAACGGGATGCACAAACCCCAGCGTCATGGCGTGCAACGCCTGCCGCGGACAAATATCGAAGCAATTGTTTACAAACTGTTTGTATTTGGCAAAATGAGTTCCTTTCAGAATCTCATGACCGCCGTAGCGTTCATCGTTAAAGAGAATATGCCCGATGTGTTTCATGTGTACACGGATCTGGTGGGTACGGCCCGTTTCGAGCACACACTCCACGAGCGTCACATACCCCAAGCGCTCCAGCACACGGTAGTGGGTAACGGCATGCTTGCCCTGGTCGTCCGGAAGGACGGTCATCTGCATACGGTCTTTGGGATTACGGCCTACGTTACCGACGATTGTGCCTTCGTCCTGTTCCACATTTCCCCAGACAAGGGCGCGGTAACGGCGTTTGGTGGTCTTGTTAAAGAACTGAAGACCGAGATTGGTCTTGGCATCCGGCGTCTTGGCAATTACCAGCAAGCCGGATGTATCTTTGTCGATACGGTGCACAAGCCCCACATGCGGGTCGTTGGCATCATAATCGGGAATATCTTTCATGTGCCAGGCAATGGCATTGACAAGCGTGCCGCGGTAGTTCCCGTGTCCGGGGTGCACCACCAGCCCTGCCGGTTTGTTGACTACCATCAGGTACTTGTCCTCATACACTATATCCAGGGGAATATCTTCGGGAATAACCTCGTTCTCATAGCGGGGACGGTCCATCATCACCGTTATCACATCCAGAGGCTTCACCTTGTAACTGCTCTTCACCGGTTTGCCGTTCGCCATCACAAATCCGGCGTCGGCAGCTTTCTGTATACGGTTGCGCGAAGCATTGGTCAGGCGGTCGAACAGATACTTGTCCACACGCACCATCTCCTGCCCCTTATCCACTACTACGCGGAAGTGCTCGTAAAGCTGCGACTCGTCACCTACAGGTTCTATATCGTCCAGTACATCATTCTCTATGTCGTCCGGTAACTCTTCGATCATCGTTTGTCCTTTTTACGGATTAAAGACACTTTCACTCTCGCACACCTTTAACATCAAAACCAGGATTCGTCGGCAGCAGAACCTTCGGAAACGGCTTCGTCCGGGTTCCCCATGCTTTCGTCCGCAGACAAAGAATCGCCTTCCAGCACTTCCCTGTTGCCATCGCCTACCATTAAAGTCAGCGTTGCACCCATAGGCACTTTATCACCGATAGCGAGCATACGCTCACGGTACTTCACACCGTACACCCAATCCTTTTCGCCGGGCACATATTGGATGTCATTCAACTTGAAGCCCGAAGCCAGGATACGCGCTTCCGCCTGACGCAGGGAACTGTTGTCCGCCACATCGGGAACGACTTGCAAAGGTATATTAATGGCATTGATTGTCAGATAAATGATACGTCCCTCTTTCACCTTCTGCCCGGCAGCCGGATTATAGTCCAGGATGCAGCCGGCAGGTTTATCCTTGACATATGTAGAGTCGGAAACGATACAAGCCAGTCCCCGGCTGTCAAACACCGCTCCGGCTTCCGCCACCGTCATGCCTTTCACATCGGGCACTACCACAGCCTCGCCGTGATGAGTATATATATCGATTCCTTTTAATGTTCCGAACATCAACAACACTACCACGCAATCATTGCCAGGATGTTTATCCAGAAGTATTTGTTCTGCCGGAAAGAAAAAAATTCCTTTATAGTCATAATCACTACAATTTGATGCAAAGATAATGCAAACCGAGAGCAGAATAAAATGAACCTGTTCATTTTTTATGCCGGGGTGCAGCTTATCTTCGCTTTTGATGCAAAGATAATGCAATTTAGGCGCATTGCAATGATGTTTTCTTGAAAGTTTCACAAAAGAAAGCCGCAAAACACTGTTACCAGTCCTTTGCGGCCCTCTTATCTCTATTAAAAGGAATGATTATGCCTTCACTCCGTTGTATTCGTCAGAACAGTCAGTTTCTTTCTGCCTTTGGCACGACGTGCGGCTAATACTCTACGACCATTAGCTGTAGCCATTCTCTCACGGAATCCATGTTTGTTTTTCTCTTTCTGTTAGAAGGTTGAAATGTTCTTTTCATTACTGTATCTTGTTTTATGTTATTATTCTACGTAATCGGGCTGCAAAAATAGAGACTTTTTCTAAAATAACCAAGAGATAACTCTTTTTATCTCAAACTTTTTGTGTTTTTTACCGATTTCCATTACTTTTGCACTCGCAAATTGAGCGAAACATCTTAATAAATAACAATAATAAAGACTATAAAGTATGATTAATGCCCAAGACATTAAAATCGGAACTTGCATCCGCATGGACGGCAAGCTTTATTTCTGCATCGACTTCCTGCATGTGAAGCCGGGAAAAGGTAATACCTTCATGCGTACCAAGCTGAAAGATGTAGTCAACGGCTATGTGCTGGAACGCCGCTTCAACATCGGTGAAAAGCTGGAAGACGTACGCGTAGAACGCCGTCCGCACCAATATCTCTATCACGACGGTGACAACTACCAGTTTATGAACCAGGAAACTTTCGACCAGATTCCCATCGCCCACGACCTGATTAACGGTGTGGACTTCCTGCTCGAAGGAATGGTTGTAGACGTTGTGTCCGATGCTTCTACCGAAACCGTGCTGTATGCTGACGTACCCGTGAAGGTTCAGATGAAGATTACTTACACCGAACCGGGTCTGAAAGGCGATACGGCTACCAACACGCTGAAACCTGCAACCGTAGAATCCGGCGCAACCGTACGTGTACCGTTGTTCATCAACGAAGGCGAGACTATCGAAATTGACACTCGCGACGGTTCTTACGTAAGCCGCGTAAAAGCATAAGGGAAATCATTTCCTCTAAGGATATTAGAAGCCGTCTGAATGAACGCTCATTCAGACGGCTTTTCTTGCTACAAAGTTCATACACAGCCACTCTAATATGCCAAAGGCGTAGGCATCGTCAAGAAAAAAAGAGATAAATGACTGCATGGAGCTGCAAGTTTCAAAAAGGAAGACCAGTAGTTTATCCTAATTAAACCAAGAGTTTACCCTAATGAAACTAAAAGTTTCACGAGGATAAAACTCTTGGTTTAACCGCATAAAACAATTAGTTTTTCCCCGTAACACCAAAAACCTTGCACTGAGAGCCTAGAGATTAATCACCCTATCGAATATAAATAGAAATACGCATACGGCACAGTTCATTCTCAAGGCCATGCGGAGCATGACAGATGATTTTCACTTTCAAACTTTGTAGAAAGAGAATGAACCGAAAATAACAATCCGAATGCACGGCAAAATAACCGTCTATCACCAAATAAAAACGTATCTTTGCAACATCAACTCCCGTAACCCGATAAAAAGAGACAGAGACATGCGATATTCCGTTATCATTCCCGTATACAACCGCCCCGACGAAGCGGACGAGCTTTTGCAAAGCCTCACGCGACAGAGCTTCAAGGATTTCGAAGTCATTATCGTAGAGGACGGTTCTTCGGTTCCCTGCAAGGACGTTGCAGAACGTTATCAGAACATTCTGGACATCCATTACTACGCCAAGCCCAACTCCGGTCCCGGACAAACGCGCAATTACGGCGCCGAACGCAGCCGGGGAGAATACCTGATTATACTGGATTCCGACTGCATCCTTCCCGAGGCTATTTTGCAGCAGTGGAAGAGGAACTGCAAAAAGCCCCTGCCGATGCATTCGGCGGACCGGACCGTGCGCACGTCTCCTTTACCGATATACAGAAAGCCATCAACTACTCCATGACTTCGTTCTTCACCACCGGCGGCATTCGCGGCGGAAAAAAGAAAATGGACAAATTCTATCCGCGGAGTTTCAATATGGGAGTGCGTCGCGAGGTTTATGAAACGCTCGGCGGCTTCTCCCGGATGCGTTTCGGAGAAGACATCGACTTCAGTATCCGCATCTTCAAGGGCGGGTACGCATGCAGGCTTTTTCCCGGAGCATGGGTGTATCATAAGCGGCGGACGGACTTGAAGAAATTCTTCAAACAAGTGCACAACTCCGGCATCGCCGCATCAACCTCTAACAAAAATATCCCGAATCCCTGAAGACGGTGCATCTGCTGCCGGCAGCATTTACACTGGGCGTAGCGTGCTGTTGGCGGGAGCGCCTTTCTGCCTGTACAGCCTGCTGCCGATTGCGTTGTACGCACTGCTTGTATGCACGGACTCCACGCTACGGAACAAGAGCCTGCGCATCGGTGTCTATTCCATTGCCGCCGCCTTCATCCAGCTCACCGGATACGGAACCGGTTTCTGGCGTGCCTGGTGGAACCGTTGCATATGTGGCAAGGATGAGTTTGAGGCATTCAAGAAGAATTTCTATAAATAACAGGCTATAAGTGCCGGCAACCGGTAATGAAAAAAAGATGAAAAAACTGACAATCAACCGGTGGGCGGCAGAAGACCGGCCACGGGAAAAATGATGCTGAAAGGAGCGGAAGCCCTCAGCGACGCCGAATTGCTGGCAATCCTTATCGGCTCGGGAAACACTGAAGAAAGTGCCGTGGCACTGATGCAACGGACACTTGCCTGCTGCAACAACGACCTGAACCGGCTGGGCAAATGGGAAGTCCACGATTTCTCCCGCTTCAAAGGCATCGGGCCAGCCAAGAGCGTCACCATCATGGCAGCCCTCGAACTGGGCAAACGCAGAAACCGGCAAGAGCGTTCGGAACGGGTCGCTATACACTCGTCCGATGACATCTACGGAATCTTTCATCCGCTCCTGTGCGACCTCACCGTAGAGGAGTTCTGGGTACTCCTGCTCAACCAGGCATCCCGCGTCATAGACAAAGTACGCATCAGCCGGGGCGGCATCGACCAAACCAGCGCCGACGTGAGGAGCATCCTACGCGAAGCCCTGCTGCAACGCGCCACACAGATTGCCCTGATACACAACCACCCCTCCGGAAATCCGCAGCCCAGCACGAACGACCGCCAACTGACACAGCTCATACTGAAAGGCGCACAGACCATGAACATCCGCCTCATCGACCACGTTATAGTCACAGACGGCAGATATTACAGTTTTACCGACGAAGGAGTGCTGTAATGTAGCCTGCACATTCTTTGTAGTTTCAATTAAAATCTTTAGATTTGCTTCGCTAAACCAACAAACCATACGAATATGACCAAATTTGAAATAGAAGAGAAAATCGTAGCCATGCTGAAAACCGTATTCGACCCGGAGATTCCGGTAAACGTGTACGACCTGGGACTCATCTACAAGATAGATGTTGCCGACAGCGGCGAGGCGACTATCGACATGACCCTGACAGCTCCCAACTGCCCCGCCGCCGACTTCATCATGGAAGATGTCCGCCAGAAGATAGAATCGATAGACGGCGTGACCTCCGCCACCATCAACCTGGTGTTTGAGCCCGAATGGGACAAGGACATGATGAGCGAAGAGGCCAAGCTGGAACTGGGCTTTCTCTAACTGACAACGTAACAAAGCATATATGAAGAACGTATATTTCCTTTCAGACGCACACTTGGGTTCGCGGGCCATCGAGCACGGACGTACACAGGAACGACGGTTGGTGAACTTTCTCGACAGTATCAAACACAAAGCAGCCGCTGTATATCTGCTGGGCGACATGTTCGACTTCTGGTACGAGTTCCGCACGGTTGTGCCCAAAGGCTACACCCGCTTTCTCGGCAAGCTGTCCGAACTGACGGATATGGGCGTGGAAGTGCACTTCTTCACCGGCAACCATGACATCTGGTGCGGGGATTACCTTACGCGGGAGTGCGGGGTAGTCATTCACCGCGAACCCCTCACCACGGAAATCTACGGAAAAGAGTTTTACCTTGCCCACGGCGACGGATTGGGCGACCCGGACAAAAAATTCAAACTGCTGCGTACCATGTTTCACAGCCGTACCCTCCAAACGCTGTTCTCCACCCTCCACCCCCGCTGGAGCGTAGAGTTCGGACTGAGGTGGGCAAAGCACAGCCGCCTGAAAAGAATAGACGGGAAAGAGCCCGACTACATGGGCGAAAACAACGAGCATCTTGTACTGTATACCAAAGAGTATCTGAAGAACCATCCGAATATAAACTTCTTCATCTACGGCCATCGGCACATCGAACTGGATTTGATGTTGAGTGCCACCGCCCGCGTCCTTATCCTCGGCGACTGGATAAACTATTTCTCCTATGCCGTATTCGACGGCGAGAACCTGTTTCTGGAAGAGTTTATCGAAGGGGAAACCAAACTGTAAACCACTTGCCCCGCCTTTCAAGAATCGTTTATTCTTATAAACGATTACGAAAAAGAACGAAAAGCCGGAACTTTTTGCCCGGTTGCTTGTAGTATCGTCATAACCATTAAAAACAAAAGCGTTATGGATGATATGATTTACAGAAACGATTCCATTGCCGAAGAGAACATCGACCCCAACGGCCGCCCGGCAGAGAATAAATTTGAAGAATGGAGCGAAGAGGTTTCAGAACGTACAGACCCCGGCTACAAAGATAAGAAAATAAAATCCGCCAAAGAGCGGAAAAAACTTATCAGGGAAATGGATGAAGTAATCAAAGAAGATTTGAAATAACCAGTCACCTCAGGCGATACAGAGCCTTTTCAACCCAAACTTGAAAGGGCGTCAATCCGTACCGCCTGAGGAGACCGACTTTAAAGGAGATTATTTATACCCCGCCGCTTTCGCAATGCGTTTCGGAATTTCCGTATTATCCATCTTACCTACAAACAAATCGGAACCCGCACCTATTGCAAAGACAGGTACATATCCGGCCGTATGGCCCGAACCGGTCCATCCTACCATTGCTATCTGGCTCATCACTTTCCGGGCGGCAGCAGCCAAAGGTTCGGTCTTGGCGTACAGACTCTCTTCAAAGACAACCTTATTCTTCACAAAAGACGTCTCGTATTCATCACGGAGCATCTTTTCCTGCTCCCAAGTCAAAGGCAACTCTTCCCAAAATCCCATCTTATCGGCAAGCAGCGCCTTCACTTCCTCCCAGGAAGCCTTGTCGGAATCTTTCCGCAAATCGGTAATTGCCTTGGAAAGAAGGTCTTGCGACTGTTCCTGATTCGTCAATGCTTTCAGGCGCAACTCATATTTTCCGGTACCCAGACTCATGCCGCCGGTTTCGTGGTCGGCAGTCACAACAATCAAAGTCTCTTTCGGGTGCTTCTTGTAGACTCATAAGCCACTTTTACCGCATTATCCAAATCGATAACTTCCTCAAAAACGGTAGCAGGGTCATTACCGTGGCAAGCCCAGTCTATCTTACCGCCTTCCACCATAAGGAAGAATCCTTTATTGTTTCCCTTTGTCAGGAACGAAATAGCACTTTCGGTAATCTCCGGCAAGGTAAGGTCACCTTCCTTGCGGTCGATGGCATAAGGCAGGCAGGAAGGTACGGCACCCTCTTTCTGAATAAACACCATTTTCCCTGCATCCGCAGCCTTTGCTTTGTATTCGTCCAATCCCCAGGCAATGGTATATCCCGCTTCCTCTATAATGGGGAAGATACTCGGCGCATCTTTCTTATCGGCTGTCGTAGCGGGTTTCAGGAAACCGCCGCCTGCGTAAAAGTCGAAACCGGCCTTCGGCAGGTCAAGCGCAATTTCGTAATACATGCTACGGTTGGGCTGGTGGGCATAGAATGCCGCCGGGGTAGCGTGGTCTACACTGACACTGGTGGTGACACCGACTTTCCTGCCTGCTTTCTTGGCTTTCTCGGCAACTGTCTGCAAGGCATTTTTATCATCGTCCATACCAATAGCCCCATTGTATGTCTTTGCACCGGTGGCAAGTGCCGTACCGGCTGCTGAAGAATCGGTCACGGAATTAGTGGCGGAGAAAGTTGTAGCCACAGTACCTGCCGGAAATGTGGTAAACAAAAGCGGCTTCACGCCGATACGTCCCTCCTGCTCGGCAAGGTACATCTCCGTACCGTTCACCTGATTCACTCCCATTCCATCGCCGATGAAATAGAATACATACTTTGCCCGCTGTGCATACGATGTGCCTGCCAGCAGTACAAAGAACAACACATAAATCAATCGTTTCATAAACTTGTTCTATTTAAATTATCTGTCATACTGATATTTCCCTTTACCGGGAAACAAAGATAGATATTTTAAATCATTCATATATAACGATATTATTAAAAAAGAAAGTGCCGGATACAGTACTAACTGTTTCCGACACTTTTATCAGGACTGTTATTACAAACCTGTTATTTATTCAAGATAGCCATTGTATCCGAAGCAATCATCAGCTCTTCATCGGTCGGGATAACCACTACCTTCACCTTGGAATCGTCTGTAGAGATTACAGCCTCTTCACCACGGACCTTGTTCTTTTCCAGGTCGACCTTGACACCCATGAATTCGAGACCTTCGCATACTTCGCTACGGCAGTTGCACTGGTTCTCGCCGACACCGCCCGTAAACACGATGATATCCACACCGCCCAAAGCGGCAGCATAAGCGCCTACATACTTCTTGATGCGGTAGAAGTTACATCTTTTCTGCCAGAATAGCTCTCGGGTTACCGGCAGCCACGGCATTCTCCAAATCGCGCATATCGCTCGACTCACCGAAGATACCCATTACACCGCTCTTCTTGTTCAGAAGATTGGATACCCCGTTTGCATCCAAACCCTCTTTCTCCATGATGAAAGTTACGGCTCCCGCATCGATGTCACCGCTACGGGTACCCATCATCAGACCCTCCAGCGGAGTCAGACCCATGCTGGTGTCCATACACTTGCCGTCTTTAATGGCAGAGATGGAACCACCATTACCGATGTGGCAGGTAATGATTCTCTTTCCCTCCGGCTGTACGCCCAGAAATTCGCACACACGCTTTGATACATAACGGTGAGAAGTTCCGTGGAAGCCATAACGGCGAACCCCGTATTTCTTATACAGTTCGTAAGGAACGGCATACAGATAGGCATAATCGGGCATCGTCTGATGGAAAGCGGTATCAAACACACCAATCTGCGGAACATCGGGCAGAATGGCGGAAATAGCGTTTACACCCTTCAAGTTGGCAGGATTGTGAAGCGGAGCCAAATCATTGCAGGCAGTAAAGGCGTCCAGCACCTCCTGAGTCAGCAAAACGGATTCGCTGAACTTCTCGCCGCCGTGTACCATACGGTGACCTACCGCATTGATTTCGTCCAAAGACTTGATTGCGCCGTATTCGGGGCTGATCAATGTATTGAGGATGAACTCCACACCCACAGTATGCTCCGGTATGTCTTTTTCCAGAATTTTCTTCCCGCCATCAGGCAAGGTCAATTTCAGGAAAGAGCCTTTCAAACCGATTTTTTCAATACCACCTTGAGCGATAACCTCTTTATGGTCCATATCAAACAACTTGTATTTGATGGACGAGCTACCGCAGTTCAATACTAAAACTTTCATGATACTAATGTTAAATTATAAATTATGAATTCCGAATTATGAACCGCGAACCATGAACCATGAACAGGAAGAAATCCCCAACCATAATTCATAATTCAAAATCCATAATTATTTATTGTGTTTAGCTGCAATAGCCTGATTTGCCGTAATGGCAATCATACGATATACATCTTCGATGGAGCAACCGCGTGACAAATCGTTCACCGGACGTGCGATACCTTGCAGAATCGGACCTACCGCATCGGCATGTCCCAGACGCTGTACCAGTTTGTAGGAGATATTGCCTACTTCAAGGCTCGGAACAACCAGCACATTTGCATTACCTGCAATGGCAGAACCCGGAGCTTTGCTGGCACCGACTTCAGGAACCAATGCTGCGTCAGCCT
>OIEZ01000072.1_pt1 | contig 22643 bp, 16 predicted proteins | sample 1581941 | NCBI WGS metagenome assembly OIEZ01 (sample SAMN04414078, study PRJEB24778) | human gut metagenome | material: faecal | host: Homo sapiens | reverse complement strand
ACCTGTCTCTTTCTCCACAAAATGACTATACAAATCAATATAGGCAACTCCTTCCTTTACCGCCAATGGTTCCAACAAATCATTAATTTGTTTTACCACCTGCCAGCGTGATGTATGCCCGTTAAACATACCGTAACAATCATTCACCGGCAATACACTTTGCAAATATAATTTTGTTTTTGGAGATTCTTGCTTTATTTTCCGAACAATCATACTTATTTCTGAAATAATTTTATCCGCAGACGTTCCCCGAGAAACATCATTGATACCGATCAATAAAAAAATCTTTGCCGGTTTTCCCTTTACAATCGGATCCAAACGGTCATATACCCCCATACAGATATCTCCACTGATACCTCTGTTCTTCACATTCTTATTTTGGAACAACTCAGCCCACTCGCAACCGTTGGTAATACTGTTCCCTAAAAAAATAATATCTTTTGAAGTAACCGGAAGTTCTTCAAACAAAGTCGCTCTCTGCTCATAAAAAGTAGAATACTTGCGTTCCTGAGCAAACTGGGGTAACGCTAATAATAATCCCAATAACAATAAGACAATACGTTTCATTTTATTTTTGTTTATCTGGTGAATAAATCAATCCCTCTGCCGCCCTTTCTCCGTCAGGAGTCACAAAGACAGCAGTAAACATCCACTTCACAAGACGCGTCTGTCCATCCTGAACTTACCGACAGGTAATTTCAGGAACACTTTATTCCAACCCTTATTTAAATGCACAGCCAGTGGAGAACGTGCCACACAATTTTCATTTCCTAATGGAATTTCATTACTCTTCACCTGATGGGTTGCTGTCCATACAGGAGGCATTATCTCCCTATCATTAATCCAAATACGGCTACCTTTATAATCCCATTTACCTTGCAGCGGAGCCAGATCCATCTCCGAACGGCTATAATTCTGAAATTCTGCCCATAACCCCACTTCCTGATCTTTAGGAGAATATACCCAAGTATATGCATACGCGGTATGATCCTCTTTAGGATCGGCATAAAATCCGGGAACAAACGTCCCCCAGACATGGCGTAAATAAATACCTGCCCCTATTGCCTGACGTACACCATACGTATTCCCGTTATAATGATAGGTATCCTTTAATTCCTGTTCAGGCGGGAACACCTTATCCATATCTCCCCCATTAGGAAAAGCATCCGTAATATTCCATTTTACATTAGTCTGTTTTACATAGGCGAAAGGATATCCTTTAAACGTATGCTCCTTATGCCACAACATACGCTTTTCAAAATCAGCGAATTCTTTGAATGCTTCCGTGTCTTCGGGTGGAAGTATCGTACCCAGTCCGTCAAAATATTCCGTACCTCCCCCTCTCCAGGCACGCTCGGCAATAGCAAGCATATTGGGATACAAGCCATTTTCAATAACCAGATTCCACTCATTGTCAATCAAACGATCGTGCCACAAAGCCAATATAGTTCCCGCAATGTCCTCACTGCCTTCTGCCTGATCATAAATACGGCTGTTGTACAAAGCTACAATATCACCGAAAACATCAAAATGATTCAGATAATGAAATTTGGAATCGATAGCAGGAATACCCGGTTGCGCCTTTCCACGGTAACTCCACAAATGTGTCATGTCTATTTCCCCCGGTTTATAGTGCCAGCCCGGATTCCAGGATATTACTTTTTTCCCTTTTGAGCGTACATACGCCACTATTTCGGGTACAAAATGCGGATTGGTAAACTCCACCTCATCCGTACCTATATGTAAATAAGGCACATCAAATGTCTCACACACCTCATCCAGCAACAGTTTCAATATTTTCATCCCTTCCGGACTTTGCATATCATGGCGGAAAGCACGCACAAAGGCAGCACTATGCCCCGGCATATCTATCTCAGGAATCAACAACACCTGATGTTTCTTACAAAAATCCACCAAATCGCGTGCCTCTTCCAGCGTATAATATTTACCCGGCATACGGATGGTATTCACACTATCATTCAGCATAGGAAAGATTTTACTTTCCAATCTCCATGCCTGGTTTTCAGTAAGATGCCAATGAAATACATTAATCTTAAACCGAGATAAAATCTCGATCTCTCTTTTCAATTCTTCCATTGAAATATAACTGCGTCCCACATCCTGCATAAATCCGCGTATCCGGAATGCCGGCCAGTCTACAATCTCACATCCGGCAACAGAACTTCTCTTCCCTTTTTTCCGTTCCAATTGCCGAAGTGTCTGCATAGCCCAATACACTCCCTGTTCTGTTACAGCCTCTATCTTTATCCGCTTGTTTGAAACAGAAAGACGATAGGCTTCAGCCCCGTTTAGCCTGGCTTCCTCAATAGACGGAACCAGTTCCACTTCAATCACCGATGACGAGTGTTCAACAATCTCACCACCTGCATTCATGATAAAAACTTCCCACTCCGGCCTCAACACCGGAGTAGAAAGTTTCACCTTTCCCATAGTAAAGTTCTTCCCCGTATCCTTATACAACTGAGGTTTAGGAAGTAACGAGATACTGGTTTGTGCTATAGTTACAGCACAAACCAGTATCATACCAATAAAACTAGAAAATCTGCGTTTCATTATTTATTTGGTCTTAATAATATCTTTCAGCTTTATCGCTTGGAAAGTCATGTGGGCCACACTGCTTTCATATAAAATTCCTACTGTTTCCTTGTCAATCATAGTCAAGCAGCTGTATCCCCAACCCCAACCGGCATCCAGCAGCAATTGATTCTCGGGCAACCAAGTCACCCCACCATCCAGACTTGCTTTGATGGTAATGCTATGACGGTTCTTGGCATCATTCGGATTAGAGAACAAAAGGATGTCTTTACCCAATACATTCTCTTTAGCTTTAACACTAATCAAACTGGCCATACAAACCGGTTCCTGTAAGGCTGTACGTGAAGACTCATGTTCTTTCCATGTTTTACCTAAATCTGTAGTTGTAGAAACGGCACGACTGCCACCACGATTATCACGCATATTCAGCATCAGCACTCCCGGTTCCACTTCCGCTACCTGAGATTCAGTTGTATTAGTGCGTGCCAATGTACTGATATTCCAGGTTTTTCCATGATCCTTACTGTATATAATACCGGCATTAGGAATACGGTCATTGCCAATATACTGGCTGGCAAAGACCAATGTTCCATCTTCCATAGAGATACCTCTACCGGGACCTTGCAGCAAGAAATACCATGACGGATCTTTCACCTGTTCTGTTATATTCATAGGCTCCGACCAGGTCTTACCATCATCATCACTTTTCACCATCATTAATTGTGCTGTATGATTACGGTCCATGCCTGTTTGTGAATTCCACCACGCACGCCCATTTCCCATACCATGTGTCCAGGCAGCGACAATCCAGATAGTTCCTGTCTTCTTATCAACCAAAATGGCCGGATCGCCTACTCCATTCTGTGCTTTAGGCAACCCATCATATTCACCAAATGCCATCGGAATGCGCATTTTCTCCCAAGTCTGACCTCCGTCCGTACTTCTGCTCAGACCTATTTCCACATACTCCTGTAAATCCGCACTATTATTATAGCGTACATCATATACCCCCAACAAGGTTCCTTTATTTGAAGTGGCCAATCCGGGAATACGATAGGCAGCAGCCCCGTCGTCACCGGCATGACGCACGCCGATCCCCATATAATGGGTATCCGCCTTACGGGCTATCTTCAAAGGAGCAACCTGTCCGTCAATCTTAGCTTCCACCACTTCTGCCGACACTTTGGACAAGATAGAAGCAACAGGCTTCATTTGCAGGCTAATCCAAAAATAATTCACTCCCGGAAACAATTTTTGGTCAGCTTTCAATACAACCTCACGCTTCGGTGCCTTCACTTCCGACTTCAAAACGGAATAAGAAGTATTGGCAGCCAATGTTTTTCCCGGAGTATTATTAGATATATAATCTACCGGAGCAAAATAAGTCTTTCCCCTCCTCTCCACGCTTTCAGTTCCACCATAATACAGTTTCACAGATTCAATTTCATTCAAATTCACGTCTTTGCCGAAGTCCAACTTCACTTCATTCAGCATCTGACTTTGAGTAGCCTCTATACGTAAATGAAACAACTCATTATCCTGCCTTTCAATCAACACAGGAATCCGGGTTTCGCGGACAACAACCGTATCTGCCGCCGCACTCAACTTGAAGGGTGCTAATATAAAAACAACAATTAGCAGTAATAAGCTAGGGTTTCTCATAATATTTATAATTTTACGGGTGTAAAAATAAAAGTTTTTATTGAAATTAGAAAATAAAAAGACGGTTTCTTTATTAATTTCATAAAGAACACCGTCTTTTTATGCAATTAAAGATTCTTATCCGACAAAAATTTAATAACCAACCGTTTGTTTCAACAATGGATTATTAGTAAGAGCTCCTTGGTTGATAGGCCAAAGCAGACGGGCAGGCTCCGCCGGAGTATAGTCAAGCACGTACGAATCGCCAAAACGCCTCAAGTCATACCATCGTTTACCTTCCAGCATAAATTCAAACAAACGTTCCTGCAAGACAGCATCCGCCGGACGCTTATCGACTTCCTGATTGGGAAACCCCACTGTTGAAGCATCATACGCATCACCAAACGCACGCCGGCGCACCCGGTTTATCTCTGTAGCTGGATCCTCACCCAAAAGCACTTTCGCCTCAGCCAGCATCAATAGCAAATCCGAATATCTATAAATAGGATAATCATCACATCTCACCCGTGTACTCCCATTCATAACTCCCCAATACTTATGCGGATACACCCCTACCAATTCCAACTTGCCATTTTCCACCTTATTATATACATCTTTCAATGTAACGTCACGACGGGTGTCTCCCGGCAGAAACTTCTTGAAGTTTTCCAATTTCACCATCAGGCGCATGATACCGAAATTATTCTCGACCGACGTATTTATCAAAGTACCATCCGCATTATAGAATTTCCCTAAATAATCAGCCTGTGGAAACAAATCATTATTTCCATTCCACAGATTGTATTCAAACAATTCATTATGAATGGTAAAGATAATCTCTTTATTACCTTTATTATCATAAGCAAACACTCCCTGATAAGTATCCATCAAGTCCAGATTGCTACGGCTGATATTATTCTGTATGTCAACCAACGCATTCTTTGCTGTCCGGGCATCTCCTTCTCCCCCGTCACGATGGGCACTCCACAGATATACATCCGCTTTCAGCATCAATGTGGCAGCCTTTGACCACAGCGATTTTTTTTCCTTTATGGTATAATCGGATCCAAAATAACTTAATGAAGATTCTATATCTTTTTTTACCTGCTCAAAGATTTCGGCAGCCGGAGTCGCCGCCTTTGCCAGTTTACCCACTTCAAAACCCAGGCTAGGCTCTTCCGTAAACACGACATCTCCCCATGAACGATATAGCTGATACATATAGTAAGCACGCAATCCATACACCTGTCCCAAATAATAATTCCTGGCACTTTCAGTCAGCACATCCGTATGAAGAGTTCTGCTGATAAACAAGTTCATCTGGTTGATATTCTGATACAAATCACCAAACCCGCTGATTCCGGGATTCTCCGCATTCAATGTATTATAAGGAAAACGTTCCATCCCCTGGGTAGCTTCTCCACCGAAAGGAATTCCCCCAAAGACATCACTTCTTGCCTCACCCAACAAAAACATATTCCACGAATGGCTCCTGAAGCGACTATGCAGTCCAAAAACAAATGAATCAAACTGTTCCGGAGTTTTCCAGTAATTCAAGTCAGTGATATCGCTCACCGGGTCCATATCCAACGAAGTACATCCACCGGCCAACATAGCCGATGCGGCAAAAGCCAATATTATCTTTTTTATGTTCATACCTTTTCTTTTTTACACATTAAAATGACAATTGTAAACCAAACAGAACGGTTCTTGGTGTAGGATAGCGTCCATTGTCTATACCGCCACGACCATTTGCCTGAATATCCATAACCGGTTCCGGAGAAGTTCCATCATATCCGGTAATATAGAATAAATTCTGCCCCGTAACATACACGGACGCATCGGTCAAGAACACCTTATTTATAAGATTCTTCGGGAATTTATAACTCAAGGTTACCTCACGCAGACACAAATAATCCCCCTTTTCATAGAAAGTAGAGTTATTATTGTTCAGATTCGTTGTACCATTATTGGAACGGGTAATGTTCTTTTTCGCATTCTGGTCGGCCCAATAGAATTTAGGAATACTAGTTTCCGTATTGTTTTCAGACCACGAATTTCTGACATCCGTAATCAAATTGAACGACCCGTTATACTGCCCCAAGATTCTTGCTTTCAAATCATTGTAAATGGTATGACCCACCGCATAGTCAAAACGACCATACAAAGACCAGTTTTTATAGTTCAGCGTGGTAGAAAAACCACCGGTCCATTTCGGATAAATATTACCCACCACCTGACGGTCGTATGAATTTATAACATTATCCCCATTCTTGTCATCCCACAGTACATCTCCCGGCTCAATGGGTTTCCATCCCGGTTTACCCGCATATTCGGCAGCCTTATTCGGCCCATACAGGTTGGCAACCTCATCCACAAAATCACCGGCATGATTTCTCACATCATCCCAGTCACGCAAGATACGCACTTGTTTATAAGCAATGATATCACCCAAGCTTTTTCCTTCTTGAATGCCGCCTACCCAAACAACGAGTTGGATTTTGGATCCCATACCTGCTCACCCCCCTGACGGTTGTTTACATTCCCGTTAAAAGGCAGCTTCTTCACCATATTCTTCACAAATGAAGTATTAGCGGTGACATCCCACGACCAGTCCTTCCTTGTCAGCAGATTCACCTTGGCTTCCAGTTCGAAACCACGGTTGCTGATAGTACCCAGATTCGTTTTGAACGAGGGAAATCCTGTATATTCCGGCAAATTCACATCAGTCAGCAAATCGGAAGTCGTGCGGTCATAGTAGTCCATAATCATATGAATACGATTATTGAAAAAGCCCAAGTCAAGCCCCAGTTCAAACGTATGGCTCTTTTCCCAACGCAATTTACTATTGACCACCCCTGTATTCAAATAACCCAGGTTACCATTATAAGCACCTACCGAACCATATTTACCATATACATCAAAATTACCGATACCGTTTACATTACCGTTCAACCCATAACTGATACGCGGTTTAATCAAGGATACTACTTCCGCAAACTTTGAATCTTTAAAGAAAGCTTCCTCATGCACATTCCAACCGGCAGATATACCCGGAAAAAATCCCCAACGATTGTCGGACAATTTGGAAATACCGTCATAACGGGCTACCAAGGACACCATATAACGATAATTATAATCATAGTTAACACGGGCGAAACCGGAAAGAATGCGATATCCGGTTTTGACAGAAGTAGTATAAGTACGGTTAGTGCCCGCATTTAAAGTAGGTATATCATCTGTAGGAGCACCGGAAACACGCGCTTCCAGGTTCTGATACTGATAATCAAAATACTCACCACCTGCCATGGCATTGATATTATGTCCGCTAAAACCTTTTTTATATTCCAGAGTCAATGCATGCTGTTGTTGAAAAACTTTTGTATTTGTTTGAGAAGCATTACGATTGGTATTGGGAGCTTGTCCTATCTGTTGATATTTCTTTTCAAACAGTTCAAACTGACTATCTGTATAATACATAGAACTGTTTCCATTCAGGAACAATTGCTGCGGAAGGATTTCCAAAGCAAAACCGATATTAAACGAAGTCTTACGGTTCGTTGTAGAACGAGTCAGTTTATCTTTCCAATAATAAGGATTACCATCCTGATTACTCCATCCGGCAGCAGGACTTCCATCCTCATTCCACGGATTCCAAGTGGGAAACATACTCATGGTACGATAGAACAACTCATACTCTCCCGTTTCTCCGTTCCAAGGGCTTTTCAAGTCGTAAGTCCATAAATCGGGCATCTTGGACCATGAAAAACTACCGCCGGCATTCACTGTCAAAACGGGCAACAACTTGTATGAACCGTTGATAGTCCCGTTCACACGCTGATAATTGGTAGAAATTATCTGACCGTCTTCCGAATAATACCCTAAAGATGAGGAAAATGTTCCTTTGTCATTACCTCCCGACAAATTCAGATAATGATCTTGTGTAAACGCGGCATTGCGGAAAGTCAGATCATGCAGCTCACCGGCATGGTTTCTAAAAATCAAAGTTTTATCAGGGTCCACAGGATCCGCCATAGACCGCCATCCTTCATTCAGCAAATGTTTGTTTGCATCTGTCATAAAGGCCAGATCCACTCCGGAGTTAACCCCAAAACCTTTCTGGTTCTCCATACTTGTACCGCCATTGGTACGCTGCCAACCTAAACGTTGATAATACAAATAGTCACCGGCATCCAAATACTTATACCCTTCACGTGCAAAGTTCACACCCCCTTTGAACTTATAAGTAATTTGTGTCCTGCCTTCCACCCCCTTCTTGGTTGTCACCAGAATTACGCCGTTATTGGCACGGGCACCATAAATAGCTGTGGAAGCCGCATCTTTCAGTACCTGTATGGATTCAATATCTGAAGGATTGATATCATCCATAGAACGCACAAGGCCATCCACCACGACCAACGGCCCTTCCAGATTCTTGTTTATGGAAGCACCACCACGCAAAACGATATTGGGCGAACTACCCGGTTTACCCGAAGTATTTGTCACACGCAATCCGCTGACAGTTCCCTGCAAGGATTGGGCCGCATTACTCATAGCTGCATTTTGTAATACTTTATCATCCAACTTTGAAATAGAGTTCGTCATCAACGAACGTTTCTGACTCATTCCATAACCGGTCACCACGACCTCATCCAGCATTTCTGCATCTTCTTTTAAAATAACCTTGTAGGTGTTTGGCACTCCCACTACAATTTGTTGTGTTTTGTAACCTATATAACTCACATCCAGTTTTGCCCCCACAGGCACTTGGATAGTAAAGTTACCGTCTACATCAGTTATTGTACCATTTGTTGTCCCCACCTCCAGGACACTTGCTCCGATAACAGGTTCACCGGTGGCATCTACCACTACCCCTGTTATCGTTTTTGTTTGCGCCATCATGTTTATTGCAAAACAGAGGCATACGATAAAAAAGAGAGCTTTCTTCATGAATCTCAGATTTGGTTGATAAATTAATGTTTAAATAAAAAAGTTTAATTAAGTGTTAGTTTTAAAACCCCTCAAAAAGAAAATAATTTTAAAATCAACAGCGAATATATACACGTATATTTAGTATATACAAGAAACAAAAGGAACTATATTCTTTATTAGTCTTTGTTTTTTTAGAATAAACTAAATATTAAGGCATATTTTAAAAAGTTACATAAGGGAATAACTCAAAAAAGGAAAAAAGGTTCATACGGAGAAGATATAACAAGAAAAAACCTCCTTGCAATTCCTTGCAAAGAGGTTACTGAATTGTACACCCGATGAGAATCGAACTCATATCGTCGGAACCGGAATCCGGTATTCTATCCATTGAACTACGGGTGCGTCTGAAACTTGGACGTGCAAAAGTACAAAATATATTGTCTTTATCCTAATAATTTGGGATATTTATCTATCAAAATAATATTTTGCTCATTAATTTAAGTATAAAACAATCAATTTGATTATATTTTCGGCTAAACATATAACAATATCACAAATAATTTCTATATTTGCAAGCAATTAAAACAACTAGATCTATTTTACAATGAGTTACCTAATTAAACCAGCTAACTATAAAGCCTTGCTTGATTTAAAACAAACAGAGTTAGGCATTAAGCAAATAAAAGAGTTCTTTCAACAGAACCTGTCGTCAGAATTACGTCTGCGCCGTGTCACCGCCCCGCTATTTGTATTGAAGGGAATGGGTATCAATGATGACTTGAGCGGAACCGAACGGGCGGTATCTTTCCCTATTAAAGACTTGGGAGACGCACAGGCCGAAGTTGTCCATTCACTGGCAAAATGGAAAAGGCTGACTTTGGCCGATTACAATATAGAGCCGGGTTATGGCATCTATACAGACATGAACGCCATCCGGGCTGACGAGGAATTAGGTAATCTCCACTCGCTATATGTAGACCAGTGGGACTGGGAGCGTGTAATTACCAAAGAACAACGCACGGTTGATTTCCTGAAACAAATAGTAACCCGTATTTATGCAGCCATGCGCCGCACAGAATATATGGTATGTGAAATGTACCCGCAGATCAAACCCTTCCTGCCACATGACATTCATTTCATCCACTCGGAAGAGCTTTGCCAGATGTATCCCGACAAGAGTCCGAAAGAACGTGAACATGCCATCTCACAAAAATACGGTGCGGTATTTATTATAGGTATAGGCTGCAAACTGAGTGACGGTAAAGAACATGACTTGCGCGCACCTGACTATGACGACTATACCACAATCAACCCGGAAACCGGACTTCCCGGTCTGAATGGCGACCTGTTAGTTTGGGACAAAGTACTGGACCGTTCCGTCGAACTTTCCTCTATGGGTATCCGTGTAGACAAAGAAGCGCTGCTCCGCCAACTGACACTCAGCGGACAGGAAAAACGTAAAGAACTGTATTTCCACAAACGCCTGCTAAATGAAACTCTTCCTTTGTGTATCGGCGGTGGTATAGGACAGTCACGACTCTGTATGCTTTATTTACAGAAAGCCCACATAGGTGAAATCCAAGCCAGTATATGGCCCGAAGATATGAGAAAAGAATGCGCTCAACTGGGTATGCAACTTATTTGATTATAATCTATCAGCAATGAAAGAAGAGGATAATTATAAAAAGTCATCCTCTTTTTATTTGTCATTTTTACAAATTACCCCTATCTTTAACGCACATTTTATAATAAGAGAAATGCCATGAACGTACAAATAGAAGAAAGCTGGAAACAACATCTGGCACCCGAATTTGAAAAAGATTACTTTATCAGACTCACTGAGTTTGTAAGAAGCGAATACCAGACTGCCACTATTTACCCACCGGGCAGATTTATATTCAACGCCTTCAATCTGTGCCCGTTTGACAAAGTGAAAGTCGTCATTATCGGCCAAGATCCCTACCATGGTCCCGGCCAGGCGCACGGACTCTGCTTCTCTGTTAATGACGGAGTACCTTTTCCTCCTTCCCTACAAAATATTTTCAAAGAAATACAAAGCGATTTGGGTGCTCCCATCCCTACTTCAGGCAACCTGACCCGCTGGGCGAATCAAGGAGTTTTATTACTCAATGCCACACTGACGGTCCGTGCCCACCAGGCAGGCTCTCATCAACGACGGGGCTGGGAGGAATTTACAGATGCCGCCATCCGTGTATTGGCAGAACAACGTGAAAATATTGTATTCATCTTATGGGGATCTTATGCACAGAAAAAAGGCGCCTTCATAGACCGCAACAAGCACCTGGTACTGGCTTCTGCACATCCGTCCCCCCTGTCAGCCTATAACGGTTTCTTTGGCAACAAGCACTTCAGCCGTACCAACGAATATTTGCAAGCGCACGGGCAAACACCGATTGAGTGGTAGACATAAATAAAAAACAGAATAAAAAAATGAGAAATGGTTGCGTGTTGTTATCAGAAACCATTTCTCATTTTTTTATTCCCAACTTCTTCCTAGTACCAATTCACCGCACTACCCGTATTGCTTCGCTGATCCCATTTCAAAGCATCGGTCAGCATACTGGAGTTAGCACGAATACTGAAGTTATAGGAAGTAAAGGGACCGAATACCAAGCCACAGCTCATATTGAAACAGTGCAGGTCACGGCTGATATTGACCGTTGTCATTGACATCTCTTTCGTATTAAAATCATACCCCGAAGAATAATTCACATTCCAGCGGCTACCCAACTTCACATTACCGGAAACATTCAATGAATGAGTCACCGAATAAGGATATCGCATCGTCTTGATATTAATCTGCTTGCTTCTGTCCTCACGAATACTATAACTATAACTCAAGCTCAATGACCATGGCATCTTGAAAGCCATATAGCCATCCGGATCTATAGCCGCCTTCTCTGTCTTTCTCAAACCGGAGTTATCTTCTTCCTCCGTGTTTTCATTGCCATCATCACTGTACTCATCCAGATTTTCATTCTTCTTGTCTTTATCCCCCTTACTGTCCTTTTCATCTTTCGGACCAAACCACTTTTTCCACGAATCATTATTCAATGTATACGAGAAAGAACCGCTATACCCCTGAAAACGACCAAAACGTCCGTATGACCATTCTGTACGGTTGCCTTCCACTACCTTGCCGTCTTTATCAAACTCATAAGCATACGTAGCAAACTGGGCGTTCATATTAAAAGTATAACTCTTGGTCAGTTTCAAGCGCAGATTCATACTCAAATTTCCCCAAGGTTTCTCTTTAGCCGCCGCATTATAGGAAATACTGGCTCCCAACTGGTCAATCAAGCTGATTTTCTTCACTCCGGTAGTATCCGCATCGGATTTCACTTTCATTTCCACATTATTATCTATAGAGAAAGTGAAATTCTCGGATTTACCACTGGGCGAGAAAGAGTAAGGCAAACCTTCATATGGATTATAAGTCTGAGTACGTACTTCTCCATCCGTATCAGTATAAGTATACGTTCCCACATATCCATACCTGGACGTACTGAAGTCCGGTGCATAACTCATGCTCACCGAAGGAGTAAAGACGTGACGGATCATTTCAATCTTGTCGCCAAACAATTTCTTCCACGGTTTGTAGAAACCATACATCTTGGTATTCACCTGCAAGCTCAAATCATAGTTATACACACGGTTGAAACCGTTGATTGTATCTCTCCGCACATTATTAGGTGCCGACGGATCATAACTCTGCTCCACCTTGCGCATATACCAGCGCTCGGTATAGTTGAAAGAAGGCACAACGTTGATATATTTAAACAAAGTGAATGTAGCGCTGATAGGAATCTTATGCTGCATACCATTAGTCCATTTATTCAAACCCTGCTTCAGAATCAGATTATCCTTGGTATTAATCGAGTTCGTCATCTGGCCGGTATATTGGAGTGAGATTTTCTCATACCAACGTTCATCACCTACCGCTTTCTTACGCTTGAACGGATAAATACGGTTCAATGAAATATTCAAATCCGGCAACGTCACACTGATAGAAGAGTCACGCGTATTCTGAGAGATATTGAATGTACTGGACAGATTCAATCCTATTTCGGGGAAATTGCGCGAATAACTCACACTAGACGTCTTGGTGTTATTTGAATACTGCTGCGGGTTATACAAACTACTCAGGTTACGCTGGTCATAACTACTGGTCGCAAAGTTCACATTCGCCGAAAAAGAGCTGTTAGGGTTAGCCTTGGCATCCTGTCTGTGACTCCATGCAATTCTGAAATCTTTTGTAACCATATAGTCCGGCATATTCTTCTCACCGGTTTTCGTTACCAGATAACTGGCATTGAAATTACCGCTATATTTATATCTCTTGTTATAATTAGACTGCACGGACAGTCCCCATGAACCTTTCGTAAAGATCTCACCCAACACTTTCAAATCCATACGGTCACTGATGGCGAAATAATATCCCCCATCACGCAAATAAAAACCACGATTCATTTCATCACCGTATGTAGGCATAATGAATCCTGACGAATAACTGCTGTTAAACGGAAAAAATCCGAAAGGAATGGCGATAGGCAACGGCACATCCTCCACCACCAGCTGGGCAGGACCGAAAACCACATTTTTCTTAGGACGCACTTTCGCCATGGAAAGTTTCAGATAGAAGTGAGGATGTTCGTGATTATCACACGTAGTATATCGTCCGTGACGCAAATAAAGTTCATCATTAGCACCTTTCTTCGACTCCTCACTGGTAACGTATCCTTCCCCCTGCTGAGTAACGATATTATTAATGAACCCCTTCTTCGACTTGAAGTTATAACGCATGATTTTTGACTCATACGGAGTCTCGCCATCCTTAAAGACAGGAGTACCTTTTTCCACGCCAGCCGAGTCGGGAACACCACGGGCATACACCGTACTGCTATCCATGTTCATTGTAATCACGGCAGAGGTCAACTCTATTTTCTCATAGTTCACCTTACCGTCACCATACAGATGGGCATATCCGCCCTCAGTGAATACGATAGAGTCATTTGCTTCATAAATAACAGGCGCATCCAACGGCTGTTTCTTTTTAGGTGCAACCGTATCGATAGACAACGTATCTACCAAAGCACTATCTACTTTCAGGGAATCATTACCGGATGCAGAATTCCGCTTTCTGCGTTGAGCACCTGTACTTAAAGAAAGTGACAGGCATGCAAATAGTAGTAGGAATGTTATAAATCTATGTCGTTTTAGTGGCGTCATTCACAAATCATTTACGCTTTTGAGGGGCAAAATTAAGCATTATCCGCCAATAATGAACTATTTAGCGGATATTTAATTTATTTTTAAGGCTTACAAGAAACATTCGCACCAATGGTTAAAACGGATTATCCCATCTTCCCCATAACGTGAAATACTCTTTAACGCTTTCTCCACGCTCTTTTCCCTGTCCAGATGCGTCTTTGAGAAAAACTTGTCGGCAAAGCAAATAACCTGTTCTTCCAGCGAAACCGGAACCATATTCCGATGAGGAACAGGCAACTGCTGGTCAATAATACTTTGCAAAGACATACCCGCTCCCGTATGTCTTTCACAGACCAATGCATGACGCGGAAATCCTTCTTTCCGCATCAGATCAGCCCCCAAATATCCATGACAAATATAAGGATAAGATCCGAAACAACAAATGCCCTCAGCATCCGTCATAAAAATACCAATATCGTGCAGCATCGCCGCCTCTTCCAGAAACTGCTTGTCCAGATTCAATTCCGGATGCTTGCCGGCAATCCATAACGCCTTATCGGCCACCGAACGGCTATGCGCCAGCAGGATATGTTTCAGTTCATTATCTTCAGGATAATATTTATTAATGATAGCAAGTGCGTCCATTCTCAATTAAATTCTTATTTTTGTGCAATATTACAAAATAATCGCCACATATCATGAAAACAAAATACATTTTCCTATACTGCCTCTTGTTTATCTGCAACGCCGTGACCGCGCAAAAGGTTATCACCGGAGCCGAACAGATGGACCGTCTCTTACCTATATTAAAAGGGAAGCGTGTGGCATTGGTTGTAAACCAAACCTCCAAAGTAGGAGAAACCCATCTGTTGGACACCCTGCTTGCAGCGCATATACAAATTAAAAAGGTATTCGCTCCCGAACACGGATTCCGGGGTGACGCCGATGCCGGAGAAACCATCAGGAACGGAAAAGATACCCGCACGGGAATACCCATCCTGTCCCTTTACGGTAAAAATAAGAAACCTACAGCCACACAGCTACAGGACATAGACCTGATTGTGTTCGACATTCAGGATGTAGGTGCCCGTTTCTATACCTATATCAGCACCATGCAGTATGTAATGGAAGCTTGTGCCGAGAACCGGAAACAACTGGTCATCACAGACCGGCCCAATCCTTGTGATTACGTGGACGGCCCTGTGCGACAGAAAAACCAGAAAAGTTTTGTGGGTATGCACGCCATCCCCATTTTACACGGTTGCACTGTAGGCGAGCTGGCTCAAATGATCAATGGCGAAGGCTGGCTGCCCAACGGCAAAAAATGCGCGTTGACCGTCATCCCCGTGGAAGGCTGGAAACACGGACAACCCTATTCGCTTCCGGTAAAACCCTCTCCCAACCTGCCCAACGACCAGGCAATTGCCTTATATCCTTCACTCTGCCCGTTTGAAGGTACAGCCATCAGTGTGGGCAGAGGTACTCTTTATCCTTTTCAAGTAATCGGTTCACCGGATATCCGCATCTCCTCCTTTTCTTTCAGACCGGAAGCCTTGGAAGGCTTTGACAAGAATCCGATGTATAAAAACCAATACTGCTATGGCAATAATCTCCGCCATATCACCGCCCCGAAAGGATTCTCTTTAAAATACATCATCACCTATTATCAAGCTTATCAAGACCTTGGGAAAGCGGACAAGTTCTTTACCCGCCCGCAATGGTTCGACCTGCTGATAGGGAACCGTACCGTAAGGGAACAAATCATGAAAGGAGCCAGTGAAGAAGAAATCCGTGCAGGATGGCAGAATGAACTGGAAGCCTACAAAAAGATGAGAGAGAAATACCTGCTTTATGAATAATATTTCCTTCCAAGCTGACAGATTTCGTCAAAAAAGGAGACAACAACCCAATCTATTCAGGACACGCAGCACCATTCCTCTGCATCCACCAAGCCCCAACCACAAACGGCTTTCCAACCGCCAACACATGGAATCCGTTTCAATCTTCTTTCCGGAAGGCCTGCATACCTTTCTCACCACCCCGATGATATCCGTGTCCTCACATTCCTCATAAAAACGGCAGACGCCATCCCCCTGCATCAGATAACGACTGTCTCTTTTTTGAATAATCCGATGCAATACATACCGGTCTGTCTGCCGGAACAGAATGACATCAAAAAGTTTCAACTCCTCCTTATCATACGGCCCCACCACCACTTCATCCTTCCCATTTCTCAGTAAAGGCATCATGGAATTGCCTTTCACCCGGAACTTCACGCTCCTGCCACTTTTGATTTCCGACTCCACCCACGCAAAGAAACATTCATTCGCTATCCGCTTCATACCCATCTCCATATAAAGTACGACATACTAATTTCACCGCCTCCGCATCGGGCAAACACTCCAGATGATAAACAGGAATGGATGAAACCATCTTTTCCAACAGACTACAAACCCCACTGTATAATTCCTCCTCGTATGCAAATGCAGGAGGAGCAGACGGATGCAAAGCTGCATAAGCCTGCAAAGTGTTCAATCTCCGTATCTTGTTATACGGTGCTTGTGACAAACGTACACATCCGGCCAACGGATAACGCTCCGCCTTATAACAAGGAGTCTTCCCACTCCACGGGCTGCCATATACCCACACGCCCCTCTCTTCATAACGCACAATGGGACTGTCATCATTCAGCAACTTACTTCCTGCTATATTTTCCCTCCACAAACGGGTATGGGTACTTTTTCCGGTTCCGCTTTCACCTAAAAAAAGAACCGCTTTCCCCTTATAAACAATACAACTGCCATGCAAGGCAACCGTCTCTTTCCGTACCGTCATCAGGCCATACCCCATCCATAAGGCAAACCTTAAAAGACGGGGAGAATAATTACCATATAAACAGATACCTCTCCCGGTTCCACCCATCGTCCGGAGATAAAGCGACGGTTCTCCCTGCGGAGCCAGTTCCAACAAAAAGCTATCCCCACTCACACCAAAAGTACCGGTTACATCTTCATATCCGAACCCATAGGACTTTCTCTGAAAAGCCGGAAAACCCCAACCGTTTCCCTCCCAAACAGTAAAATCCGGCAACCAAGCACCCTCATATACATCTTTTGCCGAAACCAGATCCGGTTGCCAAACAAAAGGCTTGAAACCGCTGATACCATCCACCGCCTCCATCAACCTTTCGTCCGGCAATGCGAAGCAGTGGCCACCTATTTTATAAATTCGATCCATTGTCTTTTCCATTTAATCTGATTACACGATGACAATATGCCAACGAGCTTTCCCGATGGGCTATCGTAAGAACAGTCAGCCCCCTACACTCCTTCATCAGACCGAGAAGCATTTCATTGACAGCCCGTTCAGTCTCATTATCCAATGCAGAAGTAGCCTCATCCAGTAGAAGCACCTCCGCTTTCTTATACAAAGCACGGGCGATGCCTACCCGTTGTTTCTGACCTCCCGAAAGCCTTCCTCCCCCTTCACCCAAAGGAGTATCCATTCCTTGCGGCAATTCATCCATCCAAGCATCCAATCTCACCAGCCTCACTATCTCCGCTACCCGTTCCTTATCTATAGACCGGCATCCCAAAGCAATGTTTTCCGCCAAGGTCCCATCCAGCACAAACACTTCCTGTTGCACATATCCCACCTTGCGATGCCATTCCTGCCTCGGCACATCGGCAAGCGGCCTGCCATCTATCCGAATAGCGCCTTTATCCGGAGTGATAAATCCCAAAAGCAGATTAAACAAGGTAGATTTACCCACGCCACTCTCACCACAGATACCTACATATTCCCCCTTACGAATAGTACAACAAAAGTCCTTTAGAACCTCTTTACTTTCAGGATAAGCATAGGTGAGGTGTTCTATCCGTATCTCTTTTTGAAAAGAAAACGCTTCCTGCCCCCATGATGGAGAAACTGCTTCCATCCCCTTATCCCCCAACCCTTCCTCTATAATCCGCAGAGAATAGACCGCATTCTGTACTTGTGTCCAACCACCTAAGATGCCGCGCAAAGCGGGTAACAGCCGGAAAGCCGCCACAGCAAAGACACCTACCAGCGCTTTGATATCCCCTGTTCCGAAAACGGTGAGCAAGGTCAGCCCCGATATGACCGCCATTTCGGAAAGGCAAAGAGGAAGATGCTGTATCGTTTCCAGTTTCAAACGGCTCTCACTGATTTTCCTTACCCTCTGGGCGAATGCCTGCTGAAGAAAAGGAAACGCCGCATTCAGTTCCAATTCGGCATACCCTTTCATCGTTTCCGTGACCAGCCGGGATTGCTCACGACGAGCCTGCTGCTCCTGCTCACCATAACGGCGCATCGGTTTCCTGATCCCCCATCCGTAAATCAGCATGAAAGGCAGAAAGGCAATATACAACATCAGTACCGTCAACGGAGCGTAAACCAACAAAGCTGCCGTCACCCAAAAAACAAGCAGCAGTTCTCCTGTCATGCGAAGCAAGGGGGAAAGAAGGTTTAAAGAAAAAGCATAACAGATATAGTTCACCTCATATCCCAGCCGGATACTCCCCCTGCTGCGTATAAACAATAATCCCCGTTGATAGTAAGAAGTAAAGAGAGAAAAGCTGAGCCGACGGTAAAGAGACATCAGAAAATGGTTTTGAAAACGTGAAAGCCCCGCTGCCAAAGCGTTTTTCACCAAAATAAAGACTATTGCCACCAGACAAAATAACAGGGCGGCATCTTTATCCCTCCCGTCATCCAACAGAAAAAACAAGACAGGCAACAGGGCAGCGAGTCCGGCAAAGTCAAGTAATGCACAAAGAAATACGGCACAAACCACCCTTATCCCCATTTTCCTTTCATCAGGCAACAACAAACGGCAGATTCTTTTCAACATAAACCGCTTATTTTCGTTCCGTCTGGAAGATGGTATGGGGAGAGCGCAGATGCAACAGAATAGAATTTCCAACCCATTTGCACAGTGAAATGCGCAACACGCTGTTGCACGCACGATGAGTATGCAGCATACGTTTGGTTTTATAAACCAGAATGCCCCATTTATTCTTCGCCGGAACTGACATCGTATAGGGTGGCCGGATGATTTCCCGCAAGATTTCCTCCGCCAATCCTTCTCCTCCATATACAGGAACGGAAGTTCCTAAATAATCATTACAGAGGCGGGTCATTGCCAATATCATATTTCTAAAACGAATATCCGTCACTTCCTCAGGAATATGCAGGCCGTATCTATTCAGCAGGCAAGCCCAGTCGCAAAGATGATGAAGTGCCAGCCGCGTGCATAATGCTGGGCGGCATGAAAAGCGAGAAATACGGTATTAAAGGTGGAAGATGGGATTAAAATGGAGCATTTTCCGTCCAATTCCGCCGATACGGGTTGTAGCAGTTTTTGAAGGAGCTTATCCATCTTCACTGCTATACGGTATGTTTCCGAATTAATGAAGGTTTTATGATTCTCTATCGGAATACCTTTATAGTAAAACACACTATGCTTTTCGGAGTGTTCAAAGTCTACCTCTATTCCTTTTTCTTCCATTAACCGGTCTGCCAGCCGGTTGGCCTCGGCATCACTTTTCCGGGAATGGTCTGCCGAATAAGTGAAGATGTCTATATCTCCCCCTTCCCTGTGCGAAGGAATAGGATAATAGGTGGAGAGACCCACTCCTTTCAACTGGACCGTGGTAATGCCATGCGTTTTATAAAAAGCTGAAAGTTCGGCTATGGTATGGCAGTACCGCAGGTAGCGTTTTTCATAGTTCTCTACCGCCATCGCCCAGTTTAACTTCAAAGCCTTCGGGGGCTGCAAACAGGCCGGCAGGGTTTGTATTCCGTCCCATGCCAAAGCCATCACTCCCTGTTCCACTGCCAGCTTATAGCAACTCTGCCAAGATAACAATGACACATCGGCAAAAAGGGCAGAATTGACCGGAATGGTGTTCAAGGCTGAACACAGCAGAGCAAACAGCATTTTTTCTGATTGGTTCAATTCCATCGGTTCAGTCTATTATAACATTACATTTTTTCAATGAGCTAACCCAAGCCATTGCATCTTGCCGGGCTTGCTGCACCGGTATATGATAGGTTTTAGCCAAGAGACAACCTACCTCGTCTACAGAAAATTCCTTTCCGCAAAACTTGTTCCATAGAAAACGTGCGGAAGAGTTCAGCGAGATAATTCGGGTGAAATCCACATCCGGTGTACCTTGATTGATTATAATGGTTTCTCCGGCTATATGGCGGAGTTTAAAGTTAGAGTTGAGTTTCATAAGCAAAATATAAAGTAAAAAGACGGCTGTCCTATCGATAAAACAGAAGGACAGCCGAATTCTTATTATTCAACGTATTTATTATAGTCAGTACCATTCACCAAAGTTTTGTCACCAACTTTTATAGTCATTTCATTAGTCACATCTACTATCCCTACAAATGGACTAACGGGAGTATAAGTTCCTGATTTCTTTTGTTGACTGGCAACAGCACTGAAATTCAAAGCCGCCTGTTCCTGCGAAGTCAGCAAACCAGCAGAACAATTATTGAAAATAATCACTCTATCATGGGTTGTATCATTTGCCACATCTCCAATAAACTTAGAGACATATCCCAAATTGCTTGTACAATCTCCGTTCAACGCCAACGTGATATTACTGGTATGACAATCTGTAAAGGTTACACTATCATACAAAGAACCTATCAAACCACCATAAGAAAATGATGCCGCAATGTTCGCCGTTTCTACCTTACAACCGGTCAACGTAGCTGTTGCATCTGTTGTGCCCTTGCTTTTTTCAATGTACCCAATCAAACCGCCTACACGGTAAGAACCGGTTCCTCTAGTCAGAATCTTCACATTCTTAGCCATACAATTGGTATAAGTTGTGCCAGTTCCTTTGGAGTAGCCCACTAATGAACCACCATTGGAGATTTTCAGCAGAAGGCTCAATCGTTACCCCGTCAAGGGCTATATCCTTAATTATAGCATTTCCATATACAGCAGCAAACAATCCGATACAAGCTTCGGGAGTAAAAGTGGTTGCTTGTTGATTTAACAAATACTCGCTCATGTTCAGGTTAGAAATCGTATGTTTTCCACCATCAAATGTTTTGCCGTTTATAACCATTCCCAACCAAGGTTTGTGATTCAAATTAATGTCCACACACAGTTTTGCATCAGCATCTACTGTTGCGGAAAGAGAAGCAGCCGTTGCCGAAGTCGGGGCATACCTGCTAACGCTGATGCTATGGACGGGAAGTTGTATCGATATGGATATCAATCGTAATCCTTACGAGACAACGCAGGATGAACTGATGCGCGAAAACCATATCATCGGCTCGTCTCTAAAGAGCATGGAAGCATTGGTGGTTCCCACACAAGAGCATCTTTATCAATTTGTGGAAGCGATGTGCGGAGGAGCTACGGGCGTTATTTTGGAGAGACTCGTGTGGGTTGGACTGAAAAATACTCGACTTATAATCCCAAGTCGGACTGGCTGAAGGCTTCGTTCTCCGATCCTATCTCGGAAATGTATCCTCCTACCGGGATATTATCAACCGTACCAATGACCCCGTCGCACTGGCATTCGCCAAGATTCTGCGAGTCGCTATCATGCACCGGTCTACGGATATGTTCGGACCGATTCCCTATACCAAAGTATTGGGAGATAAAACGGAAGGTGACGGCCTTAGTGCTCCTTATGATTCTCAAGAGGAGGTTTATGTGGCTATGTTCAAGGAATTGGAAGAAGCAGATGAAGCTCTGAAGGAGAATCTCGGTCTAAGTGCGGAAGGATTTAAGAAACTGGATAATCTTTATTATGGAGATGTGCGGAAATGGTATAAATACCTTCACTCGTTACAGCTTCGCATGGCCATGCGTATCGTTTATGTGAAACCGGAACTGGCCAGGGAAATAGCCGAGAAAGCCGTAGCCGCAGGTGTGATAGAGAACAACGAGGACAACGCACAACTGCATGTAGAGGAGAATCGTTCAGCTCTCTGTTTCAATGATTGGAAGGATTACCGGATAGCTGCGGAAATCGTTTCCTATATGCAGGGATATAACGATCCGCGTCTGGAAAAATACTTCACCCAGGGAAAGTATCAGGATGATACCGATTACTATGGGCTACGCATTGGTATTCTTCCTTCCAAAGTGACGGACGACGAGTTGATACAAACCTATTCCAACCGTTTGATGACTGCCAATGATACGTATATGTGGATGACTGCCGCCGAAGTCACATTCCTTCGTGCCGAAGGTGCTGCGGGATGGGGCAATGGAGACGGAGATG
>OIEZ01000070.1_pt1 | contig 23364 bp, 23 predicted proteins | sample 1581941 | NCBI WGS metagenome assembly OIEZ01 (sample SAMN04414078, study PRJEB24778) | human gut metagenome | material: faecal | host: Homo sapiens | reverse complement strand
ACATCTAATGTGGCAGATGTTGAAAGGTGGAGTAAAAGCACATCCGTAAATTATGCCATTGTTTTTAATAAATTCTTGGGCTAATAAAGTACCTATTCCACCAGAAGTACTTTCTATTCGTTTTTTTTCATCTTTCCAATAGCAGGCTATTATTTTTTCGGGAATTTTGTATTCTTGTTTATGTAGTAAAGGACATTTTTTTTTCACACAAATTGCATTCAATGCATTTATTATGATCTATTTTAGGATATAAAAATCCATATATATCTTTTTCCATTGAGATTGCATGCTGTGGACATACAGCAAAACAAGTTGCACATCCTGTACATTCTTTATGAGAACATAATGTTGGCATAGAAGTATTTAGATAGATTTAAAAATAGATATTAAGCGTTTTTCATATGTTTCAGGCGTTAATGCTTGAGAATATTGAAAAGTTTTTAGTGAAAGTTGGTCTCTGTATTTGCTGTTCTCCAAAATAGAGGTAACACTATCTACAATAGCATTAACATCTTGTATTGGTATGTATATAGCAGGGAAAGCTTCTAAGTCAGTTCCGGCGCATTCTGTTGTAATAATAGGGCAACCACAACTTGCAGCTTCAATGACAGTTCCTGCAAAACCTTCTGAAAGTGTAGGAAATACATAGGCTTCCGCTGTTCTATATTCTTCTTTTAGTTCAGAACTTGTAAGAGTACCTATAAAATTTAAATCTTTGAAAACTGCTATGTCTTTGTATTTATTATCAATAGAACCTATGATTCTAAAATCTAGATCTGTATATTTTTGTTTTAATATTGTCGCTGCTTTTGCACAATATATTAATCCTTTCCTTACGGGATCATTACCAACCCAAATAATTTTATGTTTTATAGGCCGATAATTATAATTTGTTTCTTGTATACTGGTAGGATAGGGTAATAAGAATGCTTTTTTAGGATTAAATTCGGGATATGCCATCATTGCCTTTAATACGTATTTTGATGGAACTGTATAATAATCGGCAATTTGCAACATTTGGCTTACATATTTTTCTCTTATGGCAATACGGTCCTCATATTGTTTCCTTATTCCATGTATGCAAGAGTATTCTGGATATTTGTTTACTTCATTTAATAGAAAATTGAACGAAACAGGATTCTCGTATATGTCTACAACAATTGTTTTTCCTTGCTCTTTAGCATATTTTATAAATCCTAAATTTTCATAATACATGTTGTAAATGCAATCGGCTGAAGCTATTATTTTTTTTTTCTTACAAAAAAAGTTGTCTAATGTAAAATATAAAATTTCATTTAATAATATTGTGTCTACATTCTTTTTGAATAATAATTTTAGTATAGGTTTGTCTGATGCTTGTATGCATGATTTAGGAATTTTTCGGTAACCTTTGACACAAACGCTTAAAAGCTGTTCTAGAGCTACCTAATTTTAGAAAAATGTGAGATATTTTACCTAAAATTGTATATCTATATGAGTCTGTAAATAAGGACTTTAACATTCTATTCTTGTGTAGAATGTTAGGTATCGCATATCTATGTCTGGCTCCTATTTGTGAGACAATTATATTTTTTGCCATAAATTTTATATTTTGTGAGTATAATATTTGAAACTATTACAGCTTATCTTAGTTCTATTTAATGGAATAGTTTTTAATAAAAAAAATGTGAATGAATTTATTGTGACTATTTTATTTTATGCGAATGTTTATTTTTTGTGTAAATCTTTTTGATAATTCTATGAACAAAGAGTCTTTTATAAAAAGCAAAGAGGAAATATATATGAACGCTCCTCCTATAATCTGTATAAGTGTAGTAATATAGGTTGGAGAGCTATACATTCCATAAATTAAAATACTACTTCCCATAGGAATTGATAATATGATATATTTTAAAATATAATATAAATATGGCTTTATTTCTAGCTGCTTATTAAAAAAATAATATTGAATAATGAGGGAGGTAAAACTTGTCACTGTTGTAGTATACGCTGCTCCTATAAATCCCATATTCTTTATTAATGTATAATTAAGTATTATATTCACAATAAGTGCAGAAAATAGGAATATGTCAGTATCTTTATTTGATTTGTAGCTGTGAAGTATTGATTGCCAGAAATACCAATTAGGGAGTTGGCAATTATTATGGGTGACATAATAATTATTGCTGATATACTAGGAGAAAAATCTATTCCTAAATACCATGGAATAAGGTTATGGGCACAAATTGCTATTCCAAAGCACATAGGGATAGCAAACATTAATGAAATTTGTCCTGCTTTTTCTAATAAAATTTTGATGCTGTTTTTATTGTTATTTATATAATTATTAGCAATTCTTGGCATCATAACAGTACTTAATACTGTTATGAAAGTAGTGGTATGGTTATTATTTTTCTCCCATATCATAGAATGCCACCTGTTTTATATCATGCGTTATTGTTTCTATTAAAATTTTTCCTATTTGTAAATATAGTAGAATTGCTACTTGAGGAAGAAAAAGCATGATAGATCCTTTTATATGTAGAATTTGATTTTTTAATGTTAGGGTTATTTTTTTGATATATTTTTTTATTTGGAACAATAAGATAGAAGTTGATATAAACATAGTCATAGACATGATGAGAATGTAAATATATAAATCTTCTTCTTGTTTCACAGCTAGGAAAATTAAAATGATGCTACTAATTTTTACTAGGAAGTTTTTTAAAATAGTAGGCTTCATATCTTCCATTCCTATAAAAAGCCAAGATGTATCAATAATGCTTGCTATTAACCAACCTGAAAAAAGAATGAAATATATAAAATAGTCGGATATATATGCTATAGTAAAATAAATAATTAGACTTATACACCCCAAAATTAATCTTAACCAAAAAAGTTCCCAAAAGAAAGAGGTGAATTGTTTTATGTTATCTCTATAATAAGCAATTTGTCTTATTCCAAAATTGTAACTTCCTATGAGGCTAATTGTTGATATGATGTTACAAACAGAGTATATATATCCATATATTCCTAAATTTTTGGGACCTAGAGTTTGAGCTAAATATGGAGATAGGAAAATAGGGATGAGTAATACTACAATTTGATATATAAAATTGTAGATATAGTTTTGCGTAATTGATTTCATTTAGCTCTTTCTCTTTTTATTCTTAAAATTTTTAAGTAAATAGAAAAAGGTAGTATTTTGAATATATTTCGAAGTACTTTAATTTTTAAAGTGAGATGACCAAGTGGAAGAGGTGTTTTTTTCCAAGGTGATAAATTATAATATTTCTTGAACAAATAAGCATAGGGATGCTTTGAATTTGAGTACCATACTCTAATATGCCAGCCTGCAGTAAAATGTAAAATATGTGGGTGGAAAATTGCTTCTTTGATTTCTATATCATTATAGTAATCTTTTAATTCAAAAATTTCTTTAATTTGTAAACTTGATAGATAGAAGAAAGGAGTCATGACATTATAGGTGCAAGAAATAGTTTTTATTTTATTTTTGCATACATGGTTAATTATACCTTGATCATGACACGAAATTTTTTCCATTCATTTTTTTTTATGTAAGCAATAAATTGCGATTCAATTTTATTCTTTTTCCATTCTTGAATATTGATTAGGAGAATTCCTGCATTGATATAAATATCAGTAGGTAATAATTGAATATCTTGTTTGAGTTGTGGCGCGATTATATCTTTTACTCCAGCAATATAATATCCTTCAAGATCTGTATTCCATAAATCACAAAGTGAATGGTTGATAAGTGTGTCGCAATCTAAATATAAAATTTTGTTTTCTTTTACAATTTGAGCTAAGAATAACCTTGCATATGATGTTTTCCCATTTTGGAAAGTGCAAGCGTTGTCAAGTCCATAGGCTATAGAGTCAAATTCAATAAAGCATATTTTTCCGTTATAGCTTGAGATGAGGTTACTTAATTTATCTTTAGATGAATTTGATAGATTATCACTAATGATATATGCTTTTACAGTAAAGAAATTTGCATTGTTTTCTAGCAAACTTTTTAAGGAGCACCATACTAGTTTTGCATAGTTTTCATCGGTGGCGTAAGCGATTGTTAGAGTTTCCATTTTTATTTAAATATCGATTTATTTTTATTATACATAATATTGGAATGGTCATAAAAAATAAGGCCCAAAAATTGATAGGTAAGTACCCTCGGATAACTAATTGCATCAGCATGGGAAACATGAATGATGCAATAACTAAGTCATGATATGTTCTAGGAATGATAGCTTTCTTTTTTAGCCATAAGCATAATTTTGCAAATAATCCAAATAAAAATAATGTTCCTATTATTCCAAATTCAATGTAGAATTCAGTTAATTGAGCATAGGCCCAAGCCCCATCTATAGAACCTTGTCCCATAAATTGACCTTTTAATTGCTCAAAAATGCTAATGGGTTTTTCTGGCCATAAACTTCGTGGAATACAAGTTACAGCAGTTAAATAAATCATTTGTTCCCCTAATGTATGGGGGTGATAGTATGGAAAATATAGAACTGCTGCATATAATGTTTTATATAAGTCAAAATTACCACTGATACCTTTCCATAATTCTGAAAAATTTAGTCCAGACCAATCAACATTTAATATAGAAGTTGTGGCATAATATCGCATGTATTGCATAGCCCCATTTAGAAAAAACAGGATGCAACCTAGTATGCTAGTAAGCCATATGGGTGGGGATTTCTTATTTCTTAAATAGTAGAGAACTATTGGTGAAAGAATCACGACTATAATTAACCATCTTTTATTTGTCATAAAAAGACATGCTATTGCAATGAGTCTTAGTATCCAGTTAAAATATTTTTCTTTTTTTTGTGTTGATAATAAATCTATATATAAGAAGCAAGGAATCATTAAATATCGTAAATTTATGATTGCACCTCCTTGGTCTTCTGTCTTTTCTAAATAGCCTTGGGTTCCTAAACTTAGTATATAGTTTAATGAAAATCCTTTCTGTAACAAGTCAAGTAGACAAATACTAATAGATAAAAGTGAAAATCCAAATGCAATGATTATGATTTTCTTTCGTATCTGTTTTTGGGGCAAATAAAATTGTTTTTTTCTTATAGAATTAAAGCTTATTGGTGGCTGGGAATAATATATAAATAAAAATAAGCAAAATGCTAATATGTAAATAATAGTAGCTTCTACGCAACCATCAAAAACATAAAAGCCATTTATTGTTAAGTCATTGGTATTGATTGAAATTAAAGGAGCGACTGCGTAGGTTATGATGGTTAGTCCTAAAACAATAGTTGCTGGCTCAAATATATAAATGTTTTTTTTATATATGCAAAGCCCCCAAGCTCCTCCTGTTATAAAATATGCTGTAAGGATAAAGTTATATTCAGTAGATAGATATTGAGTGTTTTTGCTTAATGATAATAAAATGCCAATGAGTAGATAAATGGTAAAAAATAATATCTTAAATGTAGAGTGAGATTTTAGATTCATGAATTTAAAATATTTTTAGTATTCAATTTGAAGTGTTTTTATAAAACGATGGTCAAGTGTTTTGAGGTAAGCATTTAATTTAGGGCATACCCTTTAATTAAAGCACAAGATAATATCCTAAACCCAGTTTTGTTAAAATTGTTCATGTTTTAATATTAACTATTGGTTAACGAGATTTTATTGAAGATTAATTTTGATAATCTCTGTAACCATTTAATATTAAAAAAATATTCTAATGAAATTCTAAGCTGAACTTTCATGTAATTTCATAGCTCCTATTATAGCATGATAAGTGGTAATCATTTCTGCTCCACTATCATTATCATAATGCAATGCATTGTTGCGTTAGTTGTCAATTCCCGAATTGTTCGTTCAATCATTATTAGCTATCAGATATTCTCCGTCTTTTAAATAAACAAAGATCTTTTTCAAAATGATTCCGATAATTAAATATATCCTTATAATAGGGGATTTTGAAAATTTAAATCCTTGGACATTTCACTGTTCTACCTGTTTTTGATTCTTATAAGAGATTCTTTGGACGTTAAACTTTGTCTTTTCCGCAGTCATTTTTTTAGGGTAAGGTCGGTTTTTTCATAACATTGTTCTTTTATATATAAATACTCTTTCAAGTCATTAAAGAAATATTCAGCCTTTTTTCTTATTTCCTTGATTTATAGCCTTGATAAACTTATTAAATCTGAGATATACATATTTGATTCTCAAACTATTTTTTTGGGGGTGAAAACTTTAACACATGATTCGTTGTTTCTCTAGCCTGTTTATTTTTTTATGTTGTTTAGCTAGATTGAATAAAACAGCCTTTTGATCATCTACCACAAACTTCTTTTCAAACAAATTGTACGAACAATTGTTATAAGTATCCTGTGAATTTTCTTTTCTGTCATATCAGTTGTATTCCGTTTTTCAAGGCTTCCTGCACTACCGGTGAATCCTCATGGTCACCGATGACGTCAATCTTTTGGTCGCCCAAATGCAGTTTCAAGCGTGCGGTCATGCGGATGCGTGCCAATACACCCTTCTTTTCTCCCGTGCTGCGGACTAATAAATCAATATCTCCTCCGCGTTTTTCGTCATTCAGACGGGAACCGAAGAGATATACCTGCACTGTTTCACCATAAATATCTTTAGCTATTTGGATGATGGTCTGTATTTCTTTAGATTGCAAACGCATGCCTTTATTCTCCTTTCTTACCGCAAAGCTACAAATTCCCCTCCACATTTCCTAGCGTCCGCCATCCTTATTTCATCTTCTCCACAAACCCCACCGGCATATCAACCCCAGCACATCCCAGCAAATCCAGTCTTACCACCACTTTCGCTTTTCCATCCACTTCCACCAGTTCTCCTTCCAGACCCTTTAGCGGACCTTTGACCACCCGTATCAATTCTCCCGGAGCCAATGGAGCGGTACACATCTCCACCGCCTCGTCCGAATAATCCAGCATAAATTTGAACCGTTCCATCTGTTCGTCCGGAATCACCGCCGGAGTATGTTCGCCATGCAGCACCATATACCGCTGATTGCCGACAACGTGAGCACCTGCGAACGTTCCGCCGCATCTACATGGACAAAAATCATCATGGGGATAACCACCCGTTTTATTTTCTTTTTCCGGTAAGTCCATTGGCGGATTTCTTCTTGTACAGGCAGGAAGTTCTCTATGTTCATTGCGGTCAGCCGTTCGGCCGTCTTCTTTTCGTGGTGAAGGCGGACATACGCCACTAGCCATTTTTTCATATTCGGAGGAAGGAAAAGTAATGTTAGATGTTCTAAAAAATGAAAGAAATGATGCCTCTTGAGCACGCTACGCTGTTACCTGTGTCATTCCCAGGTAAGCTTGTCGTTAAATTCTGATGCAAATATAGACATTTTTTTACGATAACAAGCTATTTGTTCGCAAAAAATGAAAAAATTAACAAGAATGACGTATTTATTTATACTTTTGTGCTTTTTATATTTTAAATGATATTAACATTGTGGAAAAATCAAGATTTATAAGAAAAATAGTGGCAGATTGAGCTTCCTTCAAGAGTTGGAAAAAATCATGGCCGGATATCGCCTGTCCGGTGAAGGCTACACTGATGAGGAAATGAGAGTTCTGAAGCGCATGTGCAAAAGTATGTTGGCTGATATAGACGAGTTTCTGCGGAAAAAGGAGGAAAAGAAGAAGAAAGAACGGAAAGAGAAGAAAAAGAGGAAAGAAAGGAAATAAGGAGCAAAATGTGAAAAGACATTAAAAGGAAGTCTCCCGGTTATTTGTACACTTGTATCATAAATTGGTGTTGTAAATCAGTGCTTTACATTGGACAAGTGTACAATTTTAACTTTTGATTGTATGGGTTTGCAATATACTTTTGCTTTCATGGTGGAGGGAAATGCCCTCCTTTTGATAATTTAAATTCATACATGAATGGTTTATATCGATTTATGCTCTTTCTATTTCTCGGTGTTCGATGAACATGCCGTGGATATGACATTGGAAGAGTTTGTGAAGCTTCTGCGTGGCGAACGCTGGAAGGTGCAAGTAGAAGAGTATCAGCGCCTGAAGGCTTCGGGCAGGGAGACAGAGGCCAAGAAGTTAAAGAGAAAACTGGCCGCGCTGGTGATAGCCGGGCGTTGCGATGGGAGCCATGCCGAAACCAATCTGAAGCAGTGGAGCGGGGACGCCATGCTGGATGTGGATAAATGTAACGGCCGTGTGTCTGAGTTCTTGCAGGTATTGAAGGACACTCCTTGGGTGAAGGCGGCATGGCGCAGCGTTTCGTACGACGGGCTGAAACTGGTGGTGCGTGTGGAAGCGGAGAGTGTGGACGAGTATCGTCTGGCATACGCATTAGTGGCATGGCACGTGGCGCAGCTTCTTGCCTTTCCCTGTGACATGAGTTGCAAGAATCCCACCCGTCCTTGCTTTGCATCGTATGATCCGGAGGCTTTTTTTCGTCCGGATACCGAAGTTTTTCCCTGGCGGCGCTTTGTGACGGAGCATCCCGACAGGGTAGGGGAGATTCTGGCGGAGCTGAAAGTGAAGACCCCGGCAGGTGCGTCCGGGCCTCCCGTTGCGGCTTCGGGCATGCTGCACACATTCTTCAACGAGTTCCTGGAGCAGAATCCCTTTGTGGATGGCAAAAAGAATGAGTTTTTGTTGAAGCTGGGACGTATCGCCCGCTATAAAGGAGTGGGCGAGGAAGAGTTGCTCCGGCTGAAAACGCTGGCGGTGGAAAGGCTGGCGGGTATGGGGTGTGCCGCCGGGGATATACCTCCGCGCATAGACTCCGGATACCGGTATGCCGACATGAACAAGGGGCCCGAAACACCTGCTTCCAGGGCTCACAAGGCTCAGGGCTCACCTATGCGGTATTCTGAGCCCAATGAGGGGGAGGAAGAGGCTGAGTTAGAGAAACTTGAGGCTGACAAGTTGCGTCGTGAAGTTCCGTGTCTTCCGGATGAACTGTTCGACCGTTTGCCCGACTTTTTGAAGCGTGGTTTGACGCACGTCCGCAACAAGCGCGAGAGGGATATTCTGTTGCTCTCCATGATTACCAACATCAGCGGTTGCCTGCCGGGGGTGAGGATGAATTATGGAGGTATGGTTTATTCCGCCGATCTCTACCTGGTGGCTTTGGCCGGTTCGGGCAGAGGAAAGGGGGTGATGCAGCTGGCGGCAATTCTGCCCGCAGCCATTCAGGAGTATTACGATGAATTGAACAGGAAGGATGAGCGTGAGTACCGGCAGAAGCTGCTGAAGTGGAATCTGGAGGAACGGCTTGCCGCTCAGGAAAAGAGGGTTCCCGATTTGGACCAATGCCCGGAGATGCCGGTGGAACGCATCCTGAAGGTGGCTCCCAATATTTCGAAAAGCCAGTTGATACTGGCTTTGGAGGCGGGTGGAGCGGTCGGCTTGGTGATGAATGCCTCCGAGCTGGACATGATAAGTTCTGCCATGCACCAGGAGTATGGAAAACATGATGATGTGATGCGTGCCGCCTCCCAGCACGAGGAGGTGTCTTCTTATTTCAAGACGGATCACCGGCTTGTTGTTGTGAGTGACCCTCATCTGGCATTATGCGCTTCGGGTACTCCCGCCCAGTTGCATAAATTTATTTCTTCGCTGGAGAATGGAATGTACAGCCGTGTGGCTTTCTATGTGGGACAGGCCCACTGGGAGTATAAGTCGGCAAACCCCGGCAAGGCCCGGCTGGATATGCGCGCTTATTTCAAAGGGATGGGCGAGGAGCTGCTGCGTATGTTTATCTTTCTCTCCGGATCGCCTACCGAGGTGGTTTTCACCGAGGAACAATGGAAAGAGCATACGGAGCGTTTCAGAACGTATCTGCGTGAGGTAGTGGCGGAAGATGATGATTCTCCGGGGGCCATTGTGCTGCGCCACGGACTGATGATGTCTCGTATTGCCATGGTGCTGACTGCATTGCGTAAGTGTGAGCCGCAATGGAATACATCGGAGTGGAAGTGTTCGGATGAGGATTTCCATACGGCGATGCAGATAGTGGATGTGTTGCTGGAACACAGTTTGCTGCTTTCCACTTCCATGGATGATACTGCCGGAAGAATCAGGCCGGTAAAGGCTTTTTTCAAACTGCGTCCCGTCTTGAAAAAAATGCCGCGCGAGTTCACCTATTCGGAGCTGATGGCGGCTGCCAATGAAGCCGGTTTGCCTACAGCATCCGTGAAACGTTATTTGTTGCGTTTGGTGTATTATCAAATCGTTGAGAAAGAGGATGGTAAGTATAGAAAGACCGGCAAATCTTGGCTCAGAAAACCGCCTAAGTGAGCCCTGAGCCTTGTGAGCCTTAAATGCAGGTGAAAAAGATCCTGTTGTTTTCAAAAAACAACAGGGTCTTTCCGGTAAAACAACAGGGGATTTTAAAAAAACAACAAGGTCTTTCAATGTAGACAACAGGTTCTTTGGGAAGCGTATGTCCTAAGGTTCTCCCAGATGCCTCACTATGATTGCCACTTCATGCTTCAGAAAGCTGTGGCGGAATTTGTTGTAGCCCGCTTCGTTCAATTCTTCCTGTAGCAGCATGTTTCTCCGCATCCAGCGATACAGGGTTTGCAGGGCTGCCGCGGCAGTTCGCCCCGGGCTGTATAGTTCTGCCAGTTCCGCTTTGTCATACGCTCTGATAATGAATGCTTTTTCTTCTTGGTTCATGTTCTTTTATCGTTTTGATTATAGGGTAAAGATACGCAAAATGTCCTTGTTTTCCTACTCTCTCTGTAAGTTATTCTCGACATTTCCCGACAATCTCCTACGCTTCTCTACAAATGTCTACACGGGGCTTCCGGTTCATCGTATCTTTGTAGTGTAATCAAAAGTCAATCATAGCCGGCTTAGTGGTTAACGGTTGATTGCCAGTGTGTTTCTTAATTTGCAAGTTTTAATTTTTAATTTGAAAAAGTATGGGAAGAACAGTTTCTTATTCGGTGGTAAAGCGTAATAATCCGCTTGATCAGGATGCAGTGCCTAAGTTTTATGCACAAGCTCAGGCCAATGGCCATGTGGAGATTCGCGAAATGGCGGATCGTATTCAGAAAACCTGTACGGTGACGCGTGCGGATGTTATGGCTGTGCTTGTTGCCTTGGAGGATGTGATTATGGAGGCTCTGGAAGGGGGCGAGATCGTAAGGCTTGCCGATCTGGGCACTTTCCAGATAGGTCTGAGCGGAAGAGGTGCGGAAACGGAGGATACGTATGATGTGTCGATGATTAGAAAAGCGCGTATCAATTTCCGTCCGGGTATTGCGCTAAGCGGTATTCTGGCAGCACTGAAATATACGAAGGTGGATAAATTGCCGGTGAAAACGAAAGGGGAGCAAAAGCCTGCTTAAGTAGATGGCGGACAAGTGTTTAATTAAAAAAACTGTAGAATGAAAGGTAAATCTGTCTGGAGCACTATTTTGAAAGTGGTGATTGCAGTAGCTACGGCTATTGCGGGTGTAGTAGGGATCAGCTCGTGCATAGGGGGATGAGAGTGATTAATCTGATTGTTGTCCACTGTTCCGCCACAAAGGCGGACAGGGACTTTACCGAACAGGATTTGGAGGTGTGCCACCGCAGGCGTGGAATGAACGGACCCGGATATCATTTTTATATCCGCAAGAACGGGGATATAAAAACAACCCGTCCCATAGAGAAAATCGGGGCGCATGCGCGTGGGTATAATGCACAGAGTATCGGGATATGCTATGAGGGGGGAATCAGTGAGCGGGGCAGGCCGGAGGATACGCGGACGGTGTGGCAGAAACATTCGTTGCGTGTACTGGTCAGGACGTTGCTGGTGGATTATCCCGGTTGCAAGGTTTGCGGTCATCGGGATTTAAGTCCGGATTTGAACGGAAATGGCGAGATAGAGCCTGAGGAATGGGTGAAACAGTGTCCCTGTTTTGATGTTTCGAAAGAAAAATATAGTAAATAATATTTATATATTAAAACGTAATAAGACTAATTCTCTTCTGAATTTTGTTTAAAATATTAACACATTGGAAAGAGAATTAGTCTTATGTTTATTATGTAATTACTTTTGAAATTACTTTTTATTTACATTTTCAGTGCCATATCCATAGCCGTAACCGTATTTTTTACCGTATCCGTAATACTTGCCATACTTGCCGTATCCATAGTAATATCCGTACTTCTTTTTCTTCATGTCCAGTCCGTTGATAAGGGTACATAGGTTGGGCAGTTTTTTCTGTTCGCTCAGTTCGTTGATTAAAGTATAATCTGCCTTGTGGGTGTAGTCTGCCCGGCACACATAGATGCTGGCGTTGGCTACGCGCGAAATCAGCAGGGTATCGGTCACCATGCCGATGGGGGCGGTATCCAGAATGATATAGTCAAAATGCTTTTTCAGTATGTCGATAGCCTGAGACAAAGATTCACGTGCCACCAGTTCGGTCGGATTGGGAGGAATAGGACCTCCGGGCAGAATGGACAAGTTGGCATTGATGCGTGAAACTTGTACCAGCGACATCAGGTCGGTATGTTCCGGATTGGCGAGGAACTGGCTGATGCCTTGTTCCCTGTGTGATAAGTTGAAAGCTTTGTTCAGACTCGGCTTGCGGATGTCAAGCCCCACGATCACGATTTTCTTTCCTAATAAAGCCAGACTGACAGCCAGATTGGAAGCGATAAAGGTTTTGCCTTCTCCTGTGGTGGTGGAGGTAACCAATATGACTTTCTCGTCGCTCCTCATCATATAAAGTACATTGGTGCGTACATTACGGAAGGTTTCGGCCATCAGGTCGTTTTGGTTTTCGTGTACTACAATGCTGTCTTCTTTTCCTTTATCTTCCGACAGGGGTACATCGCCCACAATGGGAAGGGAGGTGATTTTTTCCACATCGGCGCGACCCTCTATCTTGTATTTTAAGAGTTCGATGATATAGATGACAACTACCGGCAGGGCGATTCCCAGAATCAGTGCTACCAGATAAATCATCTTCCCTTTGGGAGATACGGGGATGGCGTCTGCCAGTGCTTCGTCCACCATGCGGGCATTGTTGGCGGTAGATGCCAGAGTGATGGCGTTTTCTTCACGCTTTTGCAGCAGCATCAGGTAAAGGCCGGCTTTGATTTCCTGCTGGCGCGAGATGCTGACCAGCTGGCGTTCCTGTCCCGGAGCATTGGTGATGCGTCCGGCATATTTGCCTGCCTGACGTTCTAGGTCCGCCTGGGTGATGGCCAAACCTCTTTGTACGCTGTTGATGGTGGTCAGCACATTGCTGCGCATGGCGCGGATGCTGGCATCCAGATTGACTACCACCGGGTTGTTTTCCTGAGAGGAACGGAGCAGGCGCTTGCGTTCCAGCAGCATCTCGTTGTAGCGGTTGATCAGTTCGGTCAGTCCGGTATCTGTCAGGCCCACATTGACAGGAAGTACTTCGTAGGCATGATCCGGATTGTTGGCATAGCCGGCCAGGAATTGTACCAGCCGGAGCTGGGTGCTGTTTTCGGCACGTTTCTTTTCGTATTCCGAGTTTTCACTCAATGCCAGTTGGGCGTCGCTTTTCAAGTCGGTGAGCCCGGCATCGCGCTTGAAGGTTTCCAGTTCCTGTTCCGTGGTTCCCAGTTCGCCGTTGATGATTTTGATACGTTCATCAATAAATTCCGCGGTCTTGGTAGCCACTTCGTTTTTGTCATCGTTGGCATCCCGGTTGTAGACTTCCACCAGCTTGTTGATGAAATCCATGCCGCGCTGCGTATGCGTGCTCTTGACAGAGATCTGTGCGATAGTGGTGGATTTGGAAGTAGGCTCTATGCTTAATGCTCCCCGGTAAGCGTTTGCCACACTGCGGGGGGAAGAAACCGTAGCCATGATTTCCTGCGTGCTTTGGACGGTTGTGGAATCTTTAGGGGTAAAGCTGAACGTGCCCGACGGGGTGGTCAGCAAGGCGGGCAGCTTGTCGAACTGCTTGTTGTATTCCTCTTCTCCTATCCGGAGTTTCACATTCAGCTTGTTGCCCGGCTGCAAGGTCAGGTGAAGACGCGCGGGGGCGGGCAGTTTCTGGGCTTCTTCGGGGGTAATCCATACTTTCACAGGGGAACTTTTGTAAAGTTCGATGTCATGGAAACTGCTCTTCGTGGCATAGCTGATGTAAAGATCCAGTTCTTCCACCACTTTTTTGATAAGCGTGCGCGATTGCAGGATTTCCACTTCATTGTCAAAGTTGTTGATGGAGGAATAGAAGCCCAGGTCTTCCAGGTCAGCCATGCCGCTGCTTGCTTTGCTGTTCTTGTCATTGTCCTTGATGATGACGGATGCCGAGATGTTGTACACCGATGGAGTGTAACACAAATAGAGCCAGGCTCCCGCCATGCACAGCAGGGTACATGCCAGAAACCAGGGCCAGTGGATGGCGTATTTGAAAAGAATCGCTTTGAAATCGGTCTTTTCTTCCTTTTCTTCCAGATAGAGGTCGTCGTATAAGTCTTCTTTCATAGTTCTGTTTATTTGGTTATGGTTACGATCAGGCTGGCCAGTGCAACCAGAGTTCCTACTACCGAGAACCAGATGGTGGTGCTGTTGCTGATACTTGCATTCTTGGCTTTGGTCTTATTGGGGGTGACATACACCACATCGTTCTGCTGGAGATAGTAGTAAGGAGATACGATGATGTCGGCATCGTTCAGGTTCAGCGGAATCACCTGGCGGTTGCCTTGCGCGTCTTCACGGATCAGTTTCACTTTGTTGCGTTGTCCGTATACGGTCATGTCTCCCGCCATGGCGAGCGCTTCCATGATATTTACTTTTTCATTGGTGATGGTGAATGTGCCGGGTTTGGCAACTTCTCCCATCACGGAGATTTTGTAGTTTGCCATGCGTACATTCACAATGGGGTTTTCCTTGATATAGGTTTTCAGTTTTTCCTTTATCATGTTTTCCGCCTGGCTTTTGGTGAGGCCGCCGATGTGCAGTGTGCCCAAGACCGGGAAATCAATGTTCCCGTTATTGTCTACCAGATACTGTTGCAGGGATGGTTGGCTGGTAAGGCTTTTGCTGTTTGCCGTGATGGGGGTGGCTACCGTCAGGTTAAAAGGAATGGCGGCATCGGGGTCACTGGTGTTTACCGTGATGGTCAGCAAATCTTTGGGCATGATGTGTGCATCATACAGGGGTGTTTGGACATTTGCCATGTTCAGGTACTCGGACCCTTGCAGGTAGGGTACCTTTTTGTAGGCGCTGCAACTGCATAGCAGCAGGGAAGCCAGCGCGAATAGGGTAAATTTCAATCTTCTCATTTTTTGGCTCTCTGTTATTTAAAAAATTTCAGTTTTCAGGTCTTGTTCTAATAAGCTTGCTTGTCTTTGTGCAGCACGTTTGCCACGGTTTTGTACATAATATAAAGGTCGAGCAGGAAAGACCAGTGTTCCATATACCATATATCGGCTTTCACACGTCCTTCCATGTCTTCCAGTTCGCGGGTTTCGCCACGGAAACCGGTCACCTGCGCCCATCCCGTGATACCGGGCTTGATGAAATGGCGGACCATGTATTTATTGATTATCTTGGAATATTCTTCCGTGTGTTTCAACATGTGGGGGCGTGGCCCTACAATGGACATATCTCCCAGCAATACATTGATGAATTGCGGAAGTTCGTCAATATTGGTCCGGCGCATGAAATCGCCGAATTTGGTTTTCCTGGGATCGTTGAGGGTGGCCTGTAAGGTGTCCGATTCCTTGTTTACTTTCATGGAACGGAATTTATAACACCAGAATTCCTTGTTGTTCAATCCGTTACGTTTCTGACGGAAGAATATGGGACCCGAAGAAGTGATTTTGATGGTCACTCCTACAATAAGGAATATAATGGGGAATAATGTGCATAAAAAGAGCAGCGAGAAGATTACATCGAATATGCGTTTTATCAGCCTGTTCTCTATTTTTCCCAAGGGTTCCTTGCGGATGCTGAGGATGGGTACGCTGCCTATCATTTCAAAGTGCATGCGGTGACGCAGGTAGTTGCGCACATTGGGCACGCTGTAGAAATGTATCAGGTTGTTCTCGCAATAGTTGATGACCGGCACGATCTGTTCGCTCAATGCCGAGGGCAGGCAGCAGTAAAGCTGGTTCACCTTGTGCTGTGCCAGGTAGTCAATGGCTTGCTCCGGTTTTCCCAGATAGGTACAGCTGGCGGGGAACTTGGCATTGGGGGTGGTGTCGAAGTAGCCCAGTACCCGGTAGCCGGTAGTGGCATCGGAGGTCATTTCATGGTACAGCTCGGCTATATTTTCGGTGCTTCCCAAATAGAGGACCGTACGGAAATTTCCTCCATGGCTTCTGTATAGCTGTATGCAGAAACGGAAAAGCAGGCGATAGACAGTGATACAGAGGATGAGCAGAATGAAATAATAGATAAAAAAGCGTTTGGAATATATCTCAAGTTCGGATAATACCATCAGTCCGGTCGATAAAAAAGAGAAATAGAACACGTTGCGGAGTACCCGGAATACAATTTGGTCGGCACGGGCTCCCCGACGATGCAGTATGACACCTCCTGAAATAGTGCATGCAAAATAACATACGCTGAACAGAGTTAGAATTTGGGGTAAAGTGCCGCTACAGGCTCTTTCCCCAAACAACTCGTTCCATATTGAATTAAATGAGATGAAAAGTACATTCAGAATGACTAAATCTCCTAGAATGACTGCTAATTTAAGTACTTTGTTAAATCTCTGGACTTGTATCATAGGTAAAACTTTTTATATGTCAGATCTATATGATGTTTTTTTCAACTATGTTTCAACTATGTCGCTTTTTTTCTTTTTTCTGCTCTTCTGTTACTTTGTAAGTAACAGAAAATTTATCAATAAACATATTGTATAATTTATATCTCACTATTTTATAGCGGATAAGATATAATATTCTGAAATATAATATTTTAATGCATTGCGTTGACTGTGTAAAACGTGATGTGTGTTACTATATTTTCTCTTTTTTATATAATTAAAAATGTTCTTTTTATTATTACTTTTTATCTATTAGACCGTCTTTTTTATTAATTTTAAAAAAAAAGAAGCGGGTTGTTTCTTGTTTGCTATCGATTTATTGTCTATTTTTGCTGCCGAATAAATTCTGTTACTTACAAAGTAACGGAATTTAAATAGCTTGATAATCAACTTTTTATCTATTCATGCCCTTTTCTTTCCATTTTTTGAAACGTATAGAATTATTGCATCATTAGCTTTTTTTATCTCTTCATATTTGAAGTTTTTCAAATATGTTTCTGTAACTTTCACTGACGAATGTCCAAAAGCCTCACAGATTAGTTGTTCAGAGAAATTACAATATTTGGCAAGGGTGGCCCAGGTATGGCGCGTGGTGTATGAACTGACCTTGGTTATCACTCCACATCGTCTTGCCAGTCTGCCCAGATTATAATTCATGATCCGTAGTGCCTGCTGATACTCTATATACAGCTCTTCTCCGGTTTTGGTGCCGCTCAGGATAGGGAAAAGATAGGGAGAGTTGCAGTCGGTATTCTGATATTGTCTGATCAGTTCCATTGCTGTTGGCGGAATATCCACTATCATTTGGCCGCCCGTTTTATGCCGGCGGTAAGAAAGTGTGTTACCTTTCAAGTCACTTTTGTGAAGAAAGGCCAGATCAACAAAAGGCATCCCGCGCAGTTGGAACATCAGGTTTGCCCAAACCCTGCATCGTACCAGGTCTTCCGGTAGTCTTTTCAGAGGAACTTCGTTCAGCAGCTTGTTTATCTCCTCCACTTCCAGCGCACGCTTGACATCGTTTTTCACTCCGGTATAGACGTGATTGAACAGGCGGGAGTTGCCGGTGGTTATTTTCTGGTCCACCGCTTTGTTGTAGGCGCCGCGCAGTGTCCGCATATAGGTGGAAACGGTGTTCCAGCTCAGCTGCTTGTCGCGCAGGTGGGTCTCAAATTCTTTCAGTGTGGCTCTGTTGAGCTGGTGGAAGTAAACAATCTTGCATCCGCAGAATTCGCAGAAAGCGTTCAAGGTACTTTGATAGACATGTGCCGTGCCATATCGTTTCTCGTCTTTCAGTTCTTCAATCGTTTTGTTCATAAACTCGTTGAATTTTTTTTTATTTCTCATAAGGTTCCGTATTATAGATTTTACATAATAAGTAATTTTCATAACGGAATCGAATATAGATTGAAATGTTCAAAACAGAAAGATTATTTATCTAATTCTGCATCATTTATACGTATTATCCAGCCGTTTACTTGCATTTGTAAACATATGTAAGGTTTCTGCGGATCCTCTGTCGGGCTCAGGAAAAATATCAGGTTATAGCGGTCTTGCCTGTCAAGATATTCTTGTGGAGGCATGTAGGTTGTTTCGACATTACGCGACAGAAGCAGATAGGGGGTCAGCGGAATATCGAAAATCTCTTTTCCACTAGGTTGATAGATTAACCGTAGGCGGGTGTCGTCATTCTCCATCAGTCTCAATGTATTCATTCCGGCATGTACTACCTGTATGTCTTCCAGATTGGCGCTTTCCTGCATGAAGGGAAGATAGCAGGTGAAAACGGAGTCTGTCGGAGTGTTCCGGTGATCCATGCATCCGTTGCGGGCTGTCAGCTCCAGACGGAAATCATCTGTATCCAGAGGGGCGGCCGACTGGCTTTGCAATATGCAGCTCAGAATATTCGTGTTTTTAGTAAGAGAGAGAGCCAAAACCTGATATTCGCCGCTGATATGCACATTGTCCAGCCGCCCGTGGAATAGAGATGAAAGTTTTTCGGATTGTTCTCCCGCCTCATTGCGTAACAGTGTCAGTGAGGTGGGAGTATGCCGGTAAAGTGAGTCCGCCAATCCTGCCCAGACCAGAAAGGTGTAATCTCCCTGAGGCAGGGAGGGGACTTGGATTGTACATTCATTTTGATGGAATGTAAGACTGTCTACTTCCTCCCGGACTATATAGTTTCCTTCCTGGTCGAGAATAAATAGCGTGACATCTTTTACCTGAGTGGTCACGGCATCTACATTCAGCATGTTATAGGTATAGGATAACTTTAACCAACAGCCTGTGGGGCAATCGGATTGGTCATCGTCTACCCAGGAACATGCACTACAGAAAAGAGTACATAGGGCGAAGAGGATAGTAGCAGTTTTACTCATTGTTTTTCTATTTTGAGACTGTTTTATTCAAGGTCGGCATCTTGGTCACGGACAATCCATGGATATACTCCGAATTCTACGTCCAGGAATGCTTTGTTTTCATCCGGATCGGGTTTGGTATCCGGAGTGCCGGGACCCAGGTTCTTGATGCTGGTGATATTGACAGAGTAGATGTTGTTACGTACAATACCGAATTCCATGACGCCCATGACGGTGGGGTTGTTGTTGTCAAGATGTTTGATCCAGTAATTGTAGAAGGTAGAGAAATTGCCTCCGTTCTTGGTGAAACGGGTAATCTGCTTGGCAGCCAGTTCTGCATCACTGGATTCTTCTGTCAAACCATCAATATTGGCATCGCCATATTTGCCTACAGCTGCCAGTGTGGTGTAGAACTTATAGTTGAAATAATACAGTGTGTTGAATACAAGCGGGTCTTCTACCGGATTACCGTTATTACCGATGGTCTGTGAAGCTTCGGGGGTAAATGTACCTTTCAGCATGATACCGGTGGTGTATACTGTGTTCTGTGCCGGACGGAACATACAGTTTTCAAGACAGTACATGGAAACGTACTTTCCTGCATCGGCCAGGCCCGACCAGTTGCTGTCTGTCTGTTTTGACAGGTGGTTGGTGTAGAATGAACCGCCTGTGAAATTGGTAGTGGCTCCAGCTACGGTCTTGTCGAAGAAATAGGGGTCGATAAGGTAACCGTTGTTGTCGGCGATGTTGCCGAAGTTTCCTGCTTCCACGCTGTAAGATGACGGAGCAGACGGAGTTTCAGGAGCGTTATCCAGTGTAGCGACATGACGGAAGGTGTAGAACTTGTTTGCCAGGTTGATGAATTTGTAGTTGTTCAGACGGACTGTGGCGTAAGTCACTCCGGCAGAATTCTTCAACGTGTAGATTTCCTTGCTGTCATTTCTGACCATCAGTTTGGCAACGGCACGTTCCAGATTGATTCTGACGTGTGCTTTGGTGTCGCTTTCTTCGGGAGACTCTACGGTGATGTTCATATTGGCCGAGCCGCGGTTGGACATGATGAAACCACTTCCGGGTACGCTGGTTATCATGCCGTTTCCATAGGTGGAGGCGTCAATCTGTCCCAATAATGTGGATTCCTGACCTATTTCGAAGGTCTGTGAACCGTTGGCTACGGCAAGGATGTCATAGTTGCCCGGTTTTACTGTGATTTCCTTGTTGCAAGGATAGACAATGGTTTGTCCTTCTTTGCTGCTCTCTCCGCTGGAAGTGCCTGCGCCCAGATCGCTTTGAGTTACATTGATGGTAGTAACCAGATTCTTGCTGGAAGAGTCAAACAGATAGAGGGTTACATTGCTCACCTTGTATTCTTCGGCGGTACCGTCTTCATAGATTCCGGAATCTTCGGCGGAAGCGGCACGGCTGCCGTTGGAAGAGTTGGGAACTACAAATGAAATCTCCATGTTCCCTCCTCTGGCTCCGGGAGCCGGATTGTCTCCGTTTCCTGAGGGAACATCTGCATCATTGATACATCCTGTCATTGCGGCTGCAAGAGCGAAGGATAATAATAATTTTTTGTTCATAATGTAAAATAGTTTTAGTTAAAAATGTGATTAGTAAATCTCATGTAATATCTTCAGGTTTTCACCTGCTTGGGGCAGTCCTGCTTCTTCCGCTTTGTGCAGCAGGTTCTCCGCTTCGGTATAGTTCCCGTTCAGCATTTGCATGATGCCTTGCAAAAGGGTCTTTTCGGGAGTCTCACCGGCTTTGTCCAGATAGAGTGAGGCGCCTTTGGTATCTCCCTGCGAGAGCAGGATGCAGGCTGCATTGAGATTGGCAACGGGGTGTTCCGGATTTAGCAGAACCGCCGTCATGAAAATCTTATTGTATTCCGGACTGCCGGCAGGGTAGGTCTGGGCTATGCGGAACATCTCTTCAATACTCAGATTCTTGGGGTTGCTTTGGAATACCTGCTTGGCCTGCTCTACCGTAAACGGACGTACCACATAGTGGATGGTGTAGTCTGAATGGCGGAGGCCGGGGAACCAATGTTGCAGGATGAAACGGAACTCTTCGGGATAACGTTTCCGTATTTTCCGTTCTTTCCCGTCGGGGCTGCTTTTGCTTTCTGCAATATGTAGCAGTTCCTCGCGATGGGTAATAACGGTGTCGGTCAGCAACTTGACAAATCCGTCCCAGTCTTCGGGGGTGTAATGGGTGGTGAACAATGTATCATTGAAAGCATATTGGCTGCATACATAGTCTTTCAAGGTACGGGTCCGTTCCCGCGCCAGACGTTCGTTGTTGGAGTAGGGGCCTTCGGGAGAGGCGTATCCGTGAATGTCAATATGCGAAATGACTACATTGGTATCGTTTTTTATCAGGGCGATACTGCGCTTTATCTTTGCCAGTTCGGCCGGATTGTTTCTGTATTCGGGATAGATGGTTGTTTCGTTGAGCGGGAAGTCCAGATAGGCACGTCCGCTTTCTTCGCGCACTTTCCTTTCTTCCATCTGCGGAGTGATGAACGCTACGTGCGGATGGATATCGGGAAGGATGTTCAGGCGGGTCAGATAGGTGGAGTCTGTATGGCGGGGGACTCCGCATCCGCATTCTTTTTCGATGAGATGCAAGGAGGCATGCTTCATCCAGTGGGTGAAGGGGATGCTGCGCAAGTAGTGTACGCTTTGCTTGCGGTCATTGCGGCGGCGTAACTCTTCATAGTCTTTTTCCTGCCTGCCGGTTTCACGCTGGAAGAAAATATGCTGTTTACGACCGTTTACATAGATGGCGGGAAGCTGGATGAAGTTGTCCAGGCTGTCGCTGAGCCGGGGAACCAGTATGACTGATTCGTTGGAGGGAATCTGCCTGGTAATGTCTACTTGCATGGACACTACCAGACTTTCTCCCATCCGGTAGAGCCGGGAGGAGGCGATGTAAATCGAACTGTCCCGTTCTGCCGGCTGCGCCGATGAGCAAAGCGCAGGAAAAATAAATGATATAAAATAGAATAAGTATTTCATGGCTCTTTAGTTAAATATGTAAACTATACTCAGGGATGCTTTGGAAGGGCCGAAATAGTGATAATGGCCTTTTTCCAGTAGCTCGGCACACACGTCGGGGCATTTATATTTCTTATAGTCGATATATTCATACCCTACACCGACGGAAACTTCTATATTCCAGTGGCGGTTGAGCATGATGTGGTATCCGTAGCTTATGCCTCCACCTGCCAGCCAGCCTGCATACCGGTGCTCTTTCAGCCAGGGGAAGAGTCCGAAAGGCATCTTTTTTCCTCCTACGTTGAACTGCGCTCCGTTGAGATAGGCTCCCCAAAAACTGCCGTTGAATTTCTGGCAAGTCCAGTAGCGGTATTCCGGTTGTATGAGCCAATATTTGTTGACATATCCTTCCGTGCGTTTCCACGGGCGTATGCTGCCGGACAAATCGAATGTGGATTTGAGGCCGAAGGCATATTCCACACCGGCATTCAGCGCACCGTTGGCGGCGGAAAGCAGGTTGCTTTTGACAGCCGTTTTCTGTGCGGAAACGGAAAGGGCGCCGCCGAGCAGAAGACAAGAAAGGATATACCGGGTTTTCATGTTTTATTGTATATTGGTTTGATTGGATTCAAAGAATATTTTCAGGTTATAGGTGGCTTCTTCCGAGCCTTCGGCTTTGGCGGCTTTCAGCAGGCGGATGCCTTCGTAGGTGTTGTTGCACAACAGTTCGTAGGCTCCACGGCAGCTCTTGTAGGCAAGCGTTTCATGGGAAGCCATTTGCAGATAGCGGCCGGCTGCCTGTGTGTTGCCCCGTTCGATGGCGGCGGCAGCGGCGTTGAGGTTGGCAACGGGGCTTGCCGGATATATCTTGACACTGATGTCTATGATTTTGTAGAACTGTTCCGGAGTGTTCTTGTAGCTGATGGCTACGGTGTAAAGCTCGCGTAACGAAAGCATCTGCGGGTTGATTTCGGCTATGACACGCGCTTCGTCCAGACTGAAGTTCAGCTCTTTCTGGTTGCGCTCATCGGTGGCATCGCTTTCGGGAGATACGTAGCTTCCCTTGAAATACGGTTTGGCAGAGGGTGCGGACGGAGCAGGGGAAACAGGACGGTGTTCCGGAACAACGGGGGCAGAGGGTGAGGCTGCTGCCATAGGAGCTTCCCGGTTCCTGTCCTGTTGGGGAACGAAATGATCTGTTGCTGTTGCTATATGGGGTGCTGTGTCCGGAATGGGGATATTTTCGCTTTGTACTTTC
>OIEZ01000066.1_pt1 | contig 26669 bp, 25 predicted proteins | sample 1581941 | NCBI WGS metagenome assembly OIEZ01 (sample SAMN04414078, study PRJEB24778) | human gut metagenome | material: faecal | host: Homo sapiens | reverse complement strand
GAATTTTTAAAAGGGTAAAATAATATTGCCCCCCAACACCAGGACTTTAAAGGGTCAATCATATAGTACAAAAAGGTGGGCAAATCTTGCGTGGCCAAAAGGGTCAAAGTTGAGTGGCTTTTCCAATAACTGCCAGTACATTGTGAAAATCTATTTTAAGTATCCAATAGTTTGGCAGAGAAAGATGAGGTGTCAAAACACTGACATAACCTCATCTGTAATGCGAAATTAAATCAAAAAAATACCTATAGTTTCCAATTACCTTATCAACTTTGCCAACATTTGAAATAGGTTCATTGGAGCAAACAGTGACACCATCCACAACCAAAGTGAATGATTTTTCTTTGCTGGTCATGCTCTCAGACACCTCACCGTTATATCTGTCATAACTATCCAATCGTGATGCTGGAGATCCCGATGTGACTGCAAAGGTATAATTTTCCTCCCAAGAGTCGTAATTTCCTCTATCATCTTCCCGTTCTGTGATTTCAACACCATAAACAGTGTAAGTCGCTGAATGACCTGAGGTAACAGAAACAGATCTGGTTAATTGTCCCATTAAAACTTCATCTTTGAAAGAGACATTTATAATCGTAACAGATTGTTTAAAGTTCGCCTGCAAAGTACTGTTCGGACTGTCAGAATGTAATATTAGATTTCTGAAATGTCATCATTGGATGATTTTACATTTCTAACAAATTCCATCCCCCTGATAAAATTCTCCGTGAGATTCTTTTTTTCCTCTATTTCCTGTTCCATCCTTTTTATGGATGTCCGGAAGAAAAAATCTATCAGAAATTCATCTGTACGCTCTTTTTTGATATATTTTAAGGCGGTGATATATTCCTCTCTCTGCGAACCGGGGATTATCAGCAGCGGCTGTTCTTTTTTGAGCAATATAAAATTGGACATCAGACGTCCCAGACGACCGTTTCCGTCCCGGAAGGGATGCAGATATTCATAAAATCCATGAAATCTTGCCGCGATGATCATCGGATGGATCTTCCCGGAGTCCAGGACCTGCTGGGTGCTTTGCAACAGGCGGGGAACCTGCTTTATCAGCTGCTCATGGTCCCCAAATATCGTATCACCGGCACACATGTCCACTGTTGTATATTCTCCCGGGTTGGACGGTATTTCATCGTATTGGGTCTTGTAAGAGAGGGTATGTTCCGTCAGCAGCCGGTGGGTTTCCTTCAGGAGTTCCTCGGTCAGCGGCCTGTCCAAATTCTTCAGAAGATATTCATAAGCCTGGAAATGATCCAGGATTTCAAATGCCTCCAGCAAGGTCTTGCCTTTGGGGATCATGCCCAGCCCTTTTTCTTTCAAGGTGCGGGTCTCGTCCACTGAAAAACTGTTCCCCTCTATAGCACAGCTATGCGCCGAGAATAGAATTTCATTGTATTCTATAAAATCTTTCCTGCTCAGCTTCTCAGATACAAGTTCCTTGTACCGGTTCACTAAAATATCATATCGGGAAATCAACTTGTCCTCCATATCAGTACCATTTTTTGCAAAGATACTAAATCTGACCAATATAACCCTGCATTCTATATGTAATTCCTTGATAAAAGTGTGATATCATTACTTTCCCCGCCCTACTGGTAGAACAATGGTAGAAAATGGAAAAAGCATAACAAAACTCAAGATAAAACACCGGAACGGAGCAATTGCAAGATCGTCTGTCCGTACTTTTTCTCCTTCAAAAGGGTGGAGAAAACATTTTCTACCGGAATTCTACCCAAATACCGGATGTTCCAGGAACACTATGGACACAACCCTCTTATTTGTCTTGTTTTTTTAGCCATGTAATAAACAAGCCGGAACCCTTCAGAAAAAGGCATTCCAGCTTGTTCACATTGCACATACCGGCTGTCATTATCATAAACCGCACTATTCCAAACATCAATACTAACAGCCAGATTTATTACAAGGAGAGTAAAGAAGAGTTTGAAATCTTTCTATGTGGCTCTTCTGTAAACCAATACATTGACTGTTATGTCCTATTTTTCTTTAAGAGGAATAGTTCCTGCCATCGTCTTTTACCAACTTTTGGGAATCACATAAAGATAATTGAACGCTTCATCCATTTTTGCAGACTCGGAACCCGGATAGTTCCGGTTGAACAGGTATTCTGTGTCACACCGCAAAAGCTTCCACTCACTGCTTCCTTCTTCCCGATAATACAAATGTACCATTGGAGCACAATAGCTGACATTATCATGAATGCGCCATGGTTCTTTTCTCTGGACTGGAAACTTGCAGGACACTATTCCTTTCCAAAAACGTACTCCTGCCGCTATGTCAACAGTACAACTTCCCAGTTCATCACGCCATTCTTCATCATTGAGGCTGTCATTTTTATCCGCTTTATCACTCGGTCTGTAGGAGTTGGATTCCAGTTTAAACTCTCTCTCCCATACAACCTTTATAGTCCCTTTCATGGCTTTCCTGCTTTTGTTTGAAAGCGTATAGACTATATTGAACCAGTCATTATCAGGAACAGGATATGCCAGAAACGTATTGCATTTCTGATTCTCTAATGTTATCATCCGAAGTGCCGGCATATCAGTGGCCGGTCTCACCTCATACATCCATTCCCCGTCATTGGAATTCTGATCGTATCCGTAAGGCTTGAACCAGGCTGACTCCCCGTTCTTTTTGAACAGCACTGCCAGCCGGTATGTTCCCGGCACAGCCTGCACATAACAATACTTGCAGTATCCGTCCCATGCACCGTTACCGCATTTGATATCAAACGGCTGATACTGTTCCACAATCCTGTCCCCATCCATCAGCACGAACCGTGCCTGTCCGGCGAAGTCTTCCCCACCTCCACGGTTTCTATACCGCAATAAAAATCCCCAGACCTTACCCTCACCGGTATAGGTGTCATAGCCATATCCCGTATAATTCGGCCGTATATAAATCCTGTCCGTCCCGCAATCCCTCATGACAATCCGGTCGGTCTTTCCGAAAGTGCTCCAATACTCCTCATCCATCGGCACATGGTCCACGTCCACCTCACAGTTATAACCGGATTTCATATTCAGAGTGTAAGTATAGATCATGCCGGGATTCCACACATGGGTAGGCGGCAGGGCATAGGTGAAATCCTTCCCGTCCACATGTACATTGACAGTGATACCCTCAGCCGTACCCACAGGCATCAGGATCGCCTCCACATATACCGGAGAGGCATCGTCCAGTGTATAGTTCCCTCCGGCCTTATATTCTCCGGGCTGTCCTGTCGGAAGGAGCTTTCCGGACGTGACATCCATGGACGCAGACAGCCTTACACCTCCAAAAGTGACCGCATCCACCATCCCGTCACCTGTATAATCATTCTTTTTTATCAGGATCCTGACCAGGGAGAGAGCATGCTTCATTACAAGGGCCGCGCTCGGCTTCTCAACGCTTACCCCTCCTTCTCCATACATATAATCCTCCTGTGTCGTGATGTCCACAGGTATGGCGGTCATGTCCGTATATTGTACATTATAAGGATAATAGGCGGACACTTTCTGATCCGCCGTCACCTCCACCTGTTTTCCGGCTTTCCACCGCCTGCCGTCAAAAGTGAAGGGTATGTTCACATCCCCTGCAGCTGTCACTCCCAGGCAATGCCCCTCCTTCCAGTTCTCCACCACGGCCCTCTGTTCCTGCATGTTCTCGATGATAGGGCGATGCCGAGGTACACCTTTCCCGTATCCGGCTCTTCCGGGTTTCCGGGATTTTCCGGCTCCACTACGGGAGGAACCGGGTCCGGCAGTGGTTCCTCATCCCGGCAGGAACATGTCATGCACGCCATGACCGCCATCAACAAATATCCGAATGTCTTCATTTTCTTCAATTTTATGTTCTCTATTCTTTCTCCACTCTCTCGAAGAATTCCCGTATAGCCTGTGCTATGACCTGCTTCTCCTTCATTCCAGCGTCTACAGCGTATTTCTTCACCTTGCGGTGCAGTTCCAACGGATACTCCAGTGAGGTTCTGGCCAGTGCTTCCCCTTTCTTCCCCTCCTTCGGAGTGGAGTGTGTGGGACGGTTTGGTGTTCCGCCCTGCAGAATCTCGTCAATTCCAATAAATTTTCCCATATTCTTTATTTACTTTTATTTGTTGTCAACCATATTCAATCTGGACAGGATCTCCCGGGTAAGGGACCGGTAGTCCGCCGCTCCATTGCTGTTCCTGCTGTAAGATACGACATCCGTCTTTCTGCTCATGGACTCTGCCACCCTGATGGAACGGCTGATGACCGTGGAAAAGACCGTTTCCCCGTACTGTTTCCGCATCGCTTCCAATATCTCCGCATGCAATGTAGTCCTTCTGTCATACTGTGTCACCAGCATGCCGAGCAGGTTCAGTCCCCTGTTGATCTTCCTCTGTATTACAGCAACCGTATCCAGGATGGAAACCAGACCATATAAAGAAGCCACTTCCGGCTGCACCGGTATAATCAGATCGGTGGCGGCCACAAGCGCGTTGACCGTGATCAGTCCGACAGCCGGCGGGCAGTCAAGAAGCACAAAATCGTACCCTCCATCCGTTCTGGCAGCCAGTTCTTTAAGGAAGTTTTCCCTCCCGTATTCGTTCTGCAGAAGATACTCTGCATCCGCCATTTTCCTGCATGACGGGCACAGGGATATATTCTCCTGCAACCGTATCCATGGAAGCCGCGTTTCCTTGCCATCCACCGCACCCTGCAAGGCCGAGAAAACCGTTTCTTCCGAATCTGTCACCCCCAAAGCCGAGGTCAGAGTGGCTTGCGGATCCAAATCAGCAAGAAGGACCTTGTATCCTTTTCGTGCCAGTTCGAACCCCACATTGGTAGTGGTAGTAGTCTTGCCAACTCCACCCTTCTGATTATGGACTGCTATAATTTTCACCATATCTATTTGTTTTTTAGTGTGTTACGAAGTTAAGGAAAATAATTCTCTTTTCCAATATTTTGATGTTTTAATGCTTTAATATTTATATATTTTAACACTAAAATATTTTGATACCATGATCTCCCATAACGAAGGAACTTTCATTTCTTTTTTCAAAGGAAGACGGATCATACCGGAAGCCGCGGAAGGCTCTATAATGAACTTCATCCCAGGCCTCCTTTCACACAAAGCCGCAATGCCACCATGAACCAGGCCAGACAAATCAGAGCGGGAACCTGTGATACGAAAGATGCGCATATTAATGCAGAGAAAACAAAGGAGGCATGGCCAAGCAGCAGGACCTGGCGGTTGGATACGCCCTCTTCGAGTACAGAAGAAAAGAATTGGTTTTTACGGTTCAGCCATAATTGAATAGCTGAAGATTTGCTTGCGACATTTATGTCGGGAGCAAAAATAGAAACTGTTTGTTTCATAACTGTGAGTATTTTGGCGTTTCGGCAATTATATAGAACACAAGAACGGCCGCCGTTTCCCAAGTTCGCCAAAACACCCACAGATTTCGCTCATAGAGCAAAAATGTAGTCGGGAAAGGCAGCCGTAGTTTGCACAACAAGTTGCGACTTCTACAGTATCCTTTATATGCATCATTTTGCTAAAAACAGCAAAATGATAATTTAGGGCATAAAAAAAGCCCATCAAAAATATGAGCATTCACACGCTCTATAATACGAAATTTATTCGTGGGTAATTTTGGCACTGCAAATATACGAATAATACATTAAACTGCCAAAGAAAGAAAAGGAAAGCTCTCTTTTTTTGTAGAAATATGGATACAGCACAAAAAGGTTGTGCTGGTCCGCTTTTACATTTGTCCCATCAATTATAAAAAATGCACAATGGAAGAAATGGAATTGATACACAAGGTGGAAAACGGGGAATTGGACATGCTTGGTTATGTCATGCTCAACCCGGAATTGAAGGAACCGTTTTCGGACTATGCCCGGGGCAATGGCATCACCTGTCCCACAGCAGCGGATGCGGTGCGTTTTTTGAAGGAATACGAGGAAAGGCTTTATCAGGAACTGCTGCCATGAACGGGAAGGTACTGGAAAGATATGCGGAACTGATGATTGACAAGATCAGGCAGATGTCCGCCGGTGAATGGCAGAAGCCCTGGTTCACCCCCCGTACCGGCCTGCCACAGAACATATCAGGGCGTCCGTACAACAGCATGAACCGTCTTATGCTCTACATGGAGATGGACAGGATGGGATACACCCTCCCGGTATTCATGACCTTCCGTCAGCTGAAGGATGAGAACCTGATGATCATAAAAGGATCGCACGCCCTTCCCGTGACTTTTTACGATATCACCGTGAAGCATAAGACGACGGGGGAAAAAATCAGCTTCGATGATTACAAAAGCCTCCCGGAACTTCAGAAGCAGGAATATAAGGTGACTCCCTTCATGAAACATTTCTATGTATTCAACATAGACCAGACGGATTTCAAGGAAAAATATCCGGAGCGGTATGAGGACATGAGGGTCAGATTCTCCGGTCCTGCCGTAGCGGACAACGTAAAAGGAAACGGGAACCCTTGGCTGGATAAAATGATAAAGGAACAGAAATGGCTCTGTCCCATAGAACTGAAGGTGCAGGACAAGGCATATTACAGCCCGTCCAAAGACAGGATCGTTCTTCCGGCTCCGGGACAATTCAAGGACATGGAATCGTTCCAGATGACCGCCCTTCACGAAATGGCCCACTCCACCGGGCATTCCTCACGACTGGACCGCGACCTGCATCACCCGTTCGGAACGTGCGGATATGCCCGGGAGGAAATCATCGCCGAATTCACAGCTGCCGTCACAGGCAGGGACCTGGGAATAGCCGTAACTCCGAGAAAGGAGAACGCACAGTATCTGAAAAGCTGGCTGGCAAATTTGAAGGAGGACCCCGGCTATGTCATGAGTGTGTTACGGGAAGCCGGCAAGGCATCCGCCATGATAGAGGAAAGTGTGGAAAAACAGCACACCCTGGCAGACACATCCGCCAGGGAAGAGGACATATCCCCACTTCCCATAAAAGAAGAAGGAAACAACGAAACGGTCTCTTCCGGCATTCTCGATATGTATGACCGCTCGAAAGAACAATATCCGAATGCAATGGTCCTCATCCGTGTGGGGGATGAATACAAGGCATATAATCAGGATGCGGAAAGACTCCATGAGGTACTTGGCGTATGCGCAAGGAAAGCGGTGTCGGAAAAAGACGGCACGCCGGTCATGACAGCCTCGTTCCGTCACGTCGATCTGGATACGCATCTCCGTAGTATAATTAAGGCAGGCAGCAAGGTCGCAATCAATCATTATGAGAAAGCAGCCGCGCCGGACAAGAGCATGACGCCCCCTCTTCTTTTCAAGGGCGGCCGTCGTGAGATAGAGATCACATCCGAAGGCGCGGTCATACGTACCAACGGGAACCAATATGACGCCACCGGCATATTGAAGGGGCTGGAAAAAGCCGGAATAGATGTCAGGAACATATCCGGCAGCCAATGGGAAAGCATGTTACGGGGACGGGGAACCGTCCTGAACCCTGCAAAACAGAAAATGCTGTTCTCTATCCGGAAACAGCCCTCCGGCTACGGTGTGCGCATAGCGGACATCAGCGGAAAAATTTCCTCATCAGTTCAAAGAGAATTATGATAACCAAACGCTGAGCCACCGGCATGACGGGCATACATATATGAGAATAACAGATTTTTTTATAAGACGTGCCCAGCTCAGAGAACTGGGAAAAAACCCGCAATTGATCACCGCGGTCGAGAATCCGTCAGAGAAGATGCAGCTGGCCGCCGTCCGGCAGAATCCGGATCTGGTTTCGGTTCTGGACAATCCTACGGAAGAGGTACAGCTGGCCGCTGTCAGACAAAAGGCGGACTGTCTGCTCCAGCTCCGTGAGCCGACAGAAAAGGTCTGTCTGGCCGCCATAGCCGAAAATCCGGAAATGATACGCTATATCCATGAACCCACGGAAAAGATGCAGCTGCTGGTCATCAGACGGAATCCGGAAATGATCACCCTTCTGGAAAATCCATGCGAGAGGGCGCAGCTGCTGGCTGTGATGGCGGATTCCGGACTGATCACCGCTATCGGCAGCCCTTCCGCAAACACGCAGCTCTCCGTTGTCAGGAAGGACCCGCATCTCATCCGGGAGATAAGCGTACCCGACTGGAAGGCCCAGTTGTATGCGGTCGGACAGGATCCGGAACTGATAAGGTTTATCAGCGAACCGGCGGAAAAAGTACAGCTGTCTGTCCTTAACGGGGACGCCTCCCTGATAAGACTCGTGAGAACCCCCACGGAAAAGGCACAGATGCTGGCCGTTGGCAGAAATTCCTCCCTGATAGGCCATATCAAGAATCCCACGGAGAAAGTCCAGCTGAGGGCGGTGCATGACAGTCCGGCAAACATCCTGAGGATAAAGAACCCGTCCCGGCAGGCATGCCTGTCATGTCTCGGTTCCGTCATGCCCGGAGGAACCGCAGGCATCCATTTCAAGGAGGACATTTCAGAAGCGGTAAAGAATCTTTTTACCAGGCTCGGGGAAATAGAGGAGAGATATGGAGAGCTTATGCGGGATGCCGGGCATATGGACACCTACGACGCCAGATACGAAGCGACGGAAAAGGCGGAAGCCTACCGTACAAGAAAAATTTCCGCGGCAGTCGGCACGTTCAGGAAAGAGGCGGTCCTGGAAACTTCCGCTGTTCCGGAAAAGACTGTTGTCGTGGAGAAAACGGAGGCAACGGAAGCGCAACCATCCTCCGGAGAAATGAGGTTCAAGGGCGGCCGCCGTGAACTGACAATAAGGAACGGAAGTGCGGTGCTCCGTACCAACGGGGAGAGTTTTGACGCGACGGATATCCTGAAAGACATGAGCGCCCACGGGGTTGACATAGGCAGGGTATCCGGAAAGACCATGAGCGAGATGTTGAAAGGTAACAAGACCGCTTTGCCCGGAGCATCGGGAAACTCGGTGTTCGCTATTGTCAAGGGACCGGCGGGCTACGGTCTGAAGGCTTTCCAGATCGCCAAACAGGTTCATTCGGCTGCCGCTCAGGAAATATGATCAAAGACTGAAGAAAAGAGAAGTATAAAGATGAGAAAAAATATATTGAAAAGATTGATTGACAATCTGTCCGGAGCAGATTTGCGGAAGGTAAGGAAAGATCCGATGGAGATAATGGGTATGGAACACCCGTCCGAGGCAGCCCAGCTGTATGTTGTCAGACAAAATCCGGAGATGATACAATTCATCGGCGCGCCGTCTGAAAAGGTACAGCTGGAGGTGGTCAGAAAGGATGCCTCCCTGATCATGCTTCTTGATGCGCCATCCGAGAAGGTGCAGCTGGAAGCGGTCAGGAAGGATACAGGAGTGTTCCTGTATATCAACAAACCGACGGAAAAGGTAAAGTCCGAGGTGCTGAAGAGTGACTGTGGACAGATCATCTATATGGATAACCCGTCCGGAAACCTCCAGATGCAGGCTGTGGAGAGTGACTGCGGCTCCATCATATTCATTGAACATCCCACCGAAAAGGTTCAGATAAGGGCTGTCACGGCCGATCCAGGGCTTTTCATTTATATCGGATCCCCGACGGAAAAAGTCAGGTATGCGGCGGTCAGCGCATGTGCGGACAATATCATGTATATATCCAGACCATCTGAAAAACTACAGATAAGTGCGGTGTCACAAGATTGTGAAACGGTCAGATATATAGAGGAACCCTGCGAGAAGGCGGTGATTGTCGCCCTGAAAGAAAATCCGGGATTGTTCATGCATATCCATAATTCTTCCCCATCTAGGGTGATCACAACCTTGGTTGAAAAGGATATGGAGAAAAAGAGAGAGGTGGGAAAACAGGAGAAAGTATGAGAGGACCGAAACTCCTCTTATTTAAAATGAAGTCGTGAATTGATAATTTCATTTTGTGGATATGGAGTCTTTTTCCTTTTTAGAAGGGAAAATGATAATAGCGCTTAATCAGGAAAAGGACTCTCTGCTTTTACAAAAATGATTTCTGCCATCTGCACCACATTATGTGTGGTATATAATAAAATACTTGGGGATATTCAGTAAATGCCTCTACAAAATACCATGACATATGAGATGGTAGTAGGAAATCATATGCATATGCCATCTTACTTTTTTATGCCATTTTCTGAATATCCCCAATTCAATATTTAATATATATATATTGTATAACAAAAAAGAATGAGCCCAGTACAATATCGAGCTCATTCTATAAGCAACTTAATGATTAGGTATCTAACTTTTTAGGAATACTTTTTGGAACATTTCTTAAGATTCCTTTGTCTTTTTAGTAACCTAATGAGCACTTATCTTTATGAATAACATTAATTTCATAAATAGCTGGCGGAGCTATTGATCGAGTGATATTTAATCTTAATTTAGATGTTTGATAACTCTTGGGAAAATGAATTACTTTACAATCCCCCATTAATTCGTCCGAAACATAAATACATTTCCACTGATTATTTTCTAATATTTCAATATTATATTCTTGAATCCTATTAAGTCTTTCTGTTGTAAAACCATCAGGTGCAACATGTTGTTCACAAGCTTCAAATATAGAAATTTTATTAAATGGTTTTTGAGGAAGCATAATCGTTAATGTTGCTATTGTATCCGCAGCTCTCCACAGAGTTTGCATACCTCCATCTGTTGCGTATTTTCCACCATATAATTGAATATTTTCTTGAAAAACAGACGATGGTATAACCTCAGAATTTAAAGATAATAGTTCTCCATTTTTAGGCAATGGCTTATCCTTTTTTATTCCTATTCTCTTTGCTAGTTCCATTATAGCATTAGCCTCATACTCACGTATATTACCTGTTTTATCAGGAGGTATATTTATAACAAGTGTATTGTTATTATCAGTACACCAATAGAATAATTCTTCCAATTCATCTAAACTACGTACAGGTAAATTTTTTTCCTTTTGAAACCAAGTCCATGCTTTACTAATGCAAAGTGTATGTTCAAATGGCAAATAATAAGATTCTCCTTGATATAGGTATCTTTTTTTATCTAACTTATGAGCAATCTTAGGATCCCATAAACGAAAATCACTAGGAAAATACTGGAAAGTATATTTGTTATCAATAACCATAGAATCTGGCAAAACAGACTTTCTTAGGTCATCTGGATAAGATATTGTATGATTAACCCCAACAGCACACTTAGGCTGTATCTTCTTTATCATCGAATATATTTTTGGTAACTGCCAGTCTTTCACAGGCTTATCCCAACCTCCATCAAACCAAACTTCACATATGGAACCATAATTTGTAAGCAACTCTTTCAATTGATTAGACATGTATGTAATGTAGTCATTAAAGTTTTTAGACTTATAACTTTTCTCATGCCTATCCCATAATGAATAATAGATTGCAAACTGGAGTCCATATTTCTTACATGCGTCTGACACTTCTTTAACAATATCTCTCTTTACAGGAGAAGCCATCACATCATAATCAGTATATTTGCTATCCCATAAGCAAAACCCATCATGGTGCTTTGTGATAAGCAACACATATCTAAAACCAGCTTCACTAGCTACTTTTACCCACTGGTCACAATTTAAATTAGTAGGATTATATGTATCTACAGGTATACTTCCATCAGACCATTCTAACTCAGCAAAAGTATTGAGACCAAAGTGAATAAACATACCATACCCTCGTTTAATCAGTTCTTTTTGTGCCAAATTATAATGGTTGTTTGGTTTTAGCTCCTGAGCTGTTAGACACGATATAATATTTACCATTATAAAAAATAAAATAGTTTTCATGACTTCATGATTTTATATCAATTGATGAGTAAAATTAGTTATAATCTCCATTATATAATTATTCTAAGACCTCGAAAAATCACCATCCTGGGTTTTGCTTTAACGATCCTTTTGAAAGGTCTATATCAGTTAATGGAATTGCCCACAAATAATCTCTATTCGGATTAAACTTTCTATTTTCTACCCATAAATACTCCCCATTCATTTTCTTTCCATATACCGGCTTAGTAACAACAAATTCGGTTGTTCTCCAGTGACGTGTATCATAATAATATACACCTTCAAAAGTAAACTCTATTCGCTTTTCTTTTCGAATTATGTTTCTCATTGCTTCCTTATTTAGATTTTCTGGTAAGGATGGCATATTCACTCTATTTCTAACTTTATTAACTGCATGATATACTTCTGCTGTAGGACCTGAAATTTCGTTCAAAGCCTCTGCATAAACTAATAAAATCTCAGCATAGCGTATATATATAAAATTTGTCCAACCCAGATAATTCATACCGTCATTTGCAGGATTAATATATTTTCTCATACTATATCCTGTTCTGGTGGAATTACCATCCCCAACACGACCTTCAGAACTGAATATTTTGTCAGCTATTACACTTCCATCGTGTAAAATAGAATATTCTAATCTAGGATCTCTATTCAGAAAAGGATTATTTTCATCATATAGCGGAGACTCTTGAATAGATTTTCCATCTATACATTCGTACGTATCAATCAGATCCTTTGTTGGTGAAACAGCCTCCCATCCCCCCATCATTTGCGGTGCAAAAAACTGATCTATATCACTTCCAAGAGATTTATCTTTTGCATTTTCCATATACTGTCTATCAAATATAACCTCGACATTATTTTCATATGTAGGCAAAAATAGTTCTGCATAATTTGGATGTAAGTCATATATCCCTAGAGTAATAAGTTCTTTTGCATATTTAGCTGCCTCTTTATATTTATTCATAAAATTACTTATAATAGCCTTTTCTGCTATTGCAGCCCCTTTTGTTGCTCTTCCCACTTCTTCTTGCGTTATAGGAAGTAGTGTAGCTGCTGAATCTAAATCACTAATAATAAAATTATAAACGTCCTCTTCTGAACTACGTGATGGTATTGGATCAGAAAAAGAAAGTGTTGTTTTTAAAAGAGGAACTCCACCATACAGTTTTAATAGTGTTGCATAAAAAAAAACCACGTAGAAAGTAGATTTCTCCTCTAAATACATTTTGTTTCTTTTTATCCATATTTACCTTATCTATATTTTCAAGGCCAATATTACATCTGCGAATACCTTGAAAAGCTTGTTTCCACACTTGTTGAAAATATGAATTTGTTGAAGTTGCTGTTCCTGATGAAAGTTCTCCTTGAGCAGCAGTAACATGAACTGGTACTGCGTTATCAGTATAACAGTCGGTCATAATTGCATGATTTTCGGGGGCTAACGTATATCTGTATAAGCCTATAGTATATTTATATACATCATCCTCTGTTTTCCAAAAAGAAACATCTGATAACTGATGATTGGGAACTTCATCAAGGAATGAATTATTACAACTTGTAAATACGTTACAAAATAAAAAGATTAAAGTTATTACTGTAAATATTTTTTTCATAGTACACAATATTTAAAAAGATAAATTAACACCAAAGGAATAATTCCGTGTTAATGGATACAAAGTTGATGATGTAACCATTTCTGGATCTAAACCTTTAAAATTCGTAATCGTAAATAAATTATCAATACTACAATACAAACGTAAATTAGAAATACCCCAATTTGTCAAAAGGTGTTTAGGTATTGTATATCCAATTTGTAGATTTCTCATCTTTAAATAAGAAGCATTTTGAACCCAAAATGATGAAGTCATATAATTTCTACTAGAACTACTCAGTGTAAGACGGGGGTAAGAGGCATTTATATTATTTGGCGTCCATCTATCAAGCCACTCTTCTGTTACTTTACCACCATTCATAAAAGCTTGACTAATTTCTCCTGCAGTTACACCTTTAACCATACCAGCACCTTGCATCAGCATGGTAAGATCAAAATTTCGGTATTCGCAATTCAAACGTAAGCCAAAATTTATCTTTGGAAATGTGGAGCCTAATGATATTCTATCACTTTGATCTACAACATTATCATTATTAATATCTGCATATTTTAAGTCTCCAGGTACAGCTCCCCATATTTGTGAACAAGAGTTATCTATTTCCTCTTGTGTTCTAAAAATGCCTTCACATACATATCCATAGATATTATCTACAGGATCTCCAACCGATCTTCCTGGTATATCTCCACCGTTCAAATCTGTTATTTCGTTTTTGACGTAACTAAAATTGAAAGATGCAGAATACTTAAATAAGTTGAGCTGGTTTCGATGCGTCAAAGCTAATTCAAAACCAGTATTACGTACCTTTCCTGCATTTTGCATAGGAGCATCTACACCAATTAAATCTGGCATAGGCAATTTTAATAGAATTGCATGTGTATTTTTTAGAAAGAAGTCACCAGTAAAAGATAGTTTCCCTCCCCAAAAGTCTGCATCTATACCTACATCTATTTGGTCTGTTTTCTCCCAAGTAATAGCTGAGTTAGCCATCACATCATTAATTGAGATACCTGAAAATAAAGTATTGCCAAAGCTATAATCATATCCGAAAGAATATGTATCATAGAATAAATAGTCATCAATTTCTTGATTTCCTAGCTGTCCCCAAGAAGCTCTTAACTTAAGGTTATCAACAAAATCAACTTTAAAGAAGTTTTCTTCCGATATACGCCATCCAAATGAAAAAGAAGGGAATAGTCCAAAACGATTATGTTTAGGAAATCTAGAGGAACCATCATAGCGAAGATTAGCTTCAAAAAGATATCTGTCATCAAATCCATAATTGATACGTCCAAATACAGATCTAAGAGCATAAGTTACGCTCTTTCCTCCTGTTTCTTGAGTAGTAACGTCACCTGCATCTATTTCTCCTAATGAGTTATTGGCAGGTAAATCCTTTCGCAAAGCTTTTAATAATCTATATTGATTATGAATTTGTGAATATCCCAGCAATCCTTTCACAAGGTGTTTGCCAAATGTTTTATTATAGTCTAAATATGCTTGTAAATTAATTTCTAATGACTTTTTATCTTGGTTACTAACCATACTTCGAGTCGACTTAATAGGTTCCTTAGAATCAACAGAATAAAAATCCATTTTCTTCTGATCTACATATACATCTTCTAAATTAAACGTAGCAGAAGCATTTCCTTTTAGTGTTAGGCCATCTATTATTTTATATGAAAGACCTGCACTTCCCTGAAAGTTGCTATTATATATATGAGATTCTCCACTTAAATTTGCTTCTGCTACAGAGTTGTGTTCATTCAGATACAAGCCATAATTGCCATTCTGATACCGTATAGGCATTAAGGGTGACTCACGAAATGCGTGATACATAATATTCCATAAGTCAGTATCTGGATCAGATACTTTATGCGTAGCTGGAGCTTTTCTATCATCTCGAGAGGCAGATAAATTTAATGAGATATCTAATCGTTGACTAATTTTACTGTCTATATTTGAACGTATATTAAATCTATTATATGACATATTTGGCATTAGCCCATCCTTCTTATAAAAGCCTGCAGCCAAAGAATATTTCATATCTTCTTTACCACCAATGATGCTTAAGTGGTGATTATGAAATATTCCTCGTTCACTTAAAACGGCTTCCACTTGATTACTATTAGCAAAGTGATCAGGATCTGTTCCGTCTTTTATAGTTTGGAGAACTTCTTCAGAGTAGGGTGCATTAGCTCCATCATTTCTGTAAGCTTCATTCAGCAGCAAGGCATAATTGTAAGAATCTAAATATTTAGGTAATCTACAAGCATCTTGCCATCCTACATATCCATTGTAAGAAACCTTTGGCTTTCCAACAACTCCCCTTTTAGTTGTAATTAGAATTACACCATTAGCTGCTCGCACGCCATAAATAGACGAAGCTGCTGCATCTTTTAATACAGAAATACTAGCTATATCATTAGGATTCACATTATTAATAGATGATTCTACACCATCAATTATAACCATCGCATCTGCATTTCCAAGCGTTCCAATACCTCTAACTCGCAAATTACCCATATCTGCTCCAGGTTGACCAGAGTTTTGCACAATGGTTACTCCTGGAACCTGCCCTGTTAGCATATTAAAAGGATCTGAACTTGTACGGTTATCTAACATTTTTGCATCAATTGTACTAACCGCACCTGTTAGATTCACTTTCTTTTGAGATCCATAACCTACAACCACCACTTCATCTAGTGTTTCTGTATCTTCTTTCAGAGTAATATTAAGGAAAGATTTATTTCCTACCGGAATATCTTGAGTATTATAACCAATATAAGAAACTTGCAAAGTAGCATTGCTTGGAACGGACAAATCAAAGTTACCATCTATATCTGTAATACTTCCTACAGTGGCATCTCCTTTTAAAGTTACATTGGCACCAATAATAGGTTCCCCGGCCGAATCTTTTATAGTACCCTTAATTTTCTTAACCTTCTCATCATCTTTCAGAGTGATAACAATATAATTGTTATTCACTTGATAGACACAATTAGTTCCTTTTAGCAAATCCGACAGAATTTGCAATACATCCTGATTCTTTTGATTCAAGACAACTTGCTTATTGACATCCAGTTGTGAAGTGTTATAAGCAATCTTATACTTCGAAACAGATTCAATTTTCTCAAACGCTTGCTTTAAAGAAAGACGTTCCCCATTGAAGGAAACTTTCTGTGCATTAACAGAGAGGCTGCCGGCCAGAAATAAACCAACACCAAGCCCCAACACTCGAATAAATTTCTTGTTCATTTCATATTAGATTTATTAACGACATAAGGTGTACGTACATGAGAAAGACAATTCAAATAAATACTACACCCAATGGCTTTATGTTAATAAATACTAAACCGCTATCTTAAATAGATATTCTTGCCAACAATTTCATATTCTATACCAGGAACCAATATTTTAATGATTTGAAGTACTTGCTCCAACGATTCATTTCTATTAAAATGAACTCTCAAACTTTGATTCTGGTAAATAGATGTACGCACATGGAATTTCACACCATACACACGTTCCAAAGTATGAAGAACATCATTAAACGGCACATTGCCAAAGAACAACCCTCCCATACGCCAATCGGAGTGGGAAACAGCATTCACTTTATGCTGCTGTACTATCCCTGTGGAAGGAGTATATATCAACTGGTCATTGGGTTCCAGAAAATATTTATCCGGTTGTTTATTTACCTTTACCTGTAACCTGCCGGTTTCCAATGTAGCCATTATCTGATTATTGTCCGGATACGCCGAAATATTGAATGTCGTACCAAGCACTTCCAACTCTAAATGGTTGGTAGTGACAATAAAAGGATGCTCTTTATCTTTTGAAACTTCAAAGAACCCTTCTCCCGCAATATAAACATTGCGAGATTCAGATATGAAACTGGAGGGATATATCAACAAAGTACCGGCATTAAGCCAAACCTTACTCCCATCAGGAAGAACCACTTCTTCACGTGTACCCATAGCTGCATAGCGCTGCATATAAGTCACTTCAGACAACGTCTCCTTCACATAATCCTTTGCAGAATAATAATGGTAAGCCGAAACACACACCATAATGAAAGGAATAGTCCAAATAGCAGCTACTCTCCCCCAATTTATTCTTTTCGTATTTCTTATATGTTCCCGATGTACAAATTCGATAGTCTGTTCTTCTTTTTTAAATTCTAAAGAGGTCTCCAAATTATAAAAAGCCTTCTCTATTTTTTCGTCAGAGCAAGAAGCATCGTCCAGTTTATCCCAAATTTGTGAAACAGCTTCTTCTCTTGCTTTATCTTCCACAGGAAAAACCATACGATTATAAACACGTTCTGTTATCTCATCAGAGACTTCATGATGAAAGAAAAAGTCTATTATCTTATGTATATAATTATTCATTTTCACATTTTATATAAAAAAGACAGTTCTATCTTATGATATACCTAAACCGACAGTATTAAATAAACTAAAATAGAAAGAGCCAAAGCGTCTCTCAGTTCATTTAAAGCGATATTCAAATGATTCTCCACCGTTTTTTTCTGTATCCCCAGTTTCTCTGCTATTTGTTCGTTAGAAAGTCCTTTTATCCGACTCAACTTATATATCATTTTCCTTTTAGGAGGCATCTCATTCACTACCATATCAATTAATAATTGCAAATCTTTCGCTATCAATTTATCATAAGGAGTATATTCATCAGAAATCTCGGGAACATTATCTTCGCTTGTAAACCGGGAAACTTTTTTAGTTGTGATATAATTAAAAACGGTATATTTGGTAAGCATGAACAAATAAGAATCAAAATGATGTACCTTGTGAAAAATCGCTCTCTTATTCCATAGTTTTATAAAGACAATTTGAGTCAAATCCTCAGAATCATCCAAATCTTTTATAAATCCCCGTATAAAAGCATATACCTTAGGATAAAACAGCTTGAATATCTTATGAAAGGCTTCATGGCTGCCAGAGGCAAATTCTCCTACAACTTCCGGTTCTACAATCATTTATTAAGATTAATTCAAATGAAACGGGTGTAAATGTAGGGAAATTATTAGAAGATACCAAATTTTTATTCTAAAAGTATAATTTTCGTTTATAGAGATAAAGGAATACAAAACGAACTGCCTCCTATATTCGAACAGCAACATATCACTCGAATATGGGAAGCGGAAAGAAATATCTGCAAACAAATTTATTTTGTCAAAGTTAAAGATCGTTACTGATTTCATATAATCCAACCAATTGTTGATTACGTTGGCAATCGAGATTGAGAATTTATAATAAACATGGTTCATTAACTTTTTTAGATTATAAGCCATAGTTGCCAATAAGACATGTTTGTTCGCGAATTTTATACCTCTGGTATGTACTTTTCTCATAGCCCTAAAATCAAGCAATGTGCCTAAAACCGATTCGACTGTGGCGGAACTTAATTTTTTCATTTTTCATCCCATTGGTGAATGTTAACTTTAGTTTGCCTTGCTGTTCATGCTAATCTGCCAAAAAATAACAGTCGTCGAAATTCTGTTATGGTGTATATATGTTTTTATACTTTATACATTGTAAGACGAATACATACAGCTTTTCTATCTATCGGTGAATAAAGAATTTACATCTATCTCTTCCATCCCAAGCACCCTCTCGATATCTTTCAGTATTCTGGTATAATTGTCAGATATTTCCTTCTCCGTCCTGAACGCGACTACCGGCAGCGGTTCCTCCTCCAGTTCGAACAGCCTGAACTTCTTCCTGAAATGCCCTTTGATATTGGAACGGTTTCCCATTCCGATAAATTCCCCCGGTTCCAATGAAGCGAAGTCCTTCGATTCATATATCTCTTCCTTCTGTGTGCTGATGGTCACGCTGGAATTACGGCCGCCACCGCTGCTGCCGGAACTGGTGGACTTCTTCTCCTTCTCGTATTTCCCGAAAAAGAGAGGGTAATATTTCAATGCCTCCACATCCTGTGTGCGGCCCAGGAAGATATTTCCGAAATTCGCCTCTATGGACGACCTGTCCAGTTTGCTGTACAGTTTCTCCAGCTTGGCTCCGGACTGGGTGAGCAGCAGGAACGCCGCCCCGTACTCGCGCAAGACGGAAGGCAGCTTCTCGAAGTCACGCACCTTGAAGGTGGTCATCTCGTCCAGGATAAATACAAAGGGGACCCTGTTCTCCATGGAGAACGAGCGCGAGGCGATACTCATTACCATGGCGATGACGGGGGATATCACCGACTCCGTTGCATAGTTGTTGCTGATTGCAAAAAGTTTCGGATGTTCAGGATCAATCAGATTGAAGTCGAAGTCATTCCCTGTCAGCACATAGCATATGTTCTCATTGGTGGCCAGCTTCGCCACATAGTTGCTGAGAGTGGACACATAGGAGGCCTGTGTTTTCTCACTGCCTTCTGCCTTGAGGTACGCCCCCGCCATCATGGCGCTGATATCGTTCAGCTTCAGGAATTCCTGAAGCTGTCCCGTATCGGCCTTCATCACGAAGTTGACGATATGCGGCAGCGTGCAGCATTCCGGGAACTCGTCCCAAAGCCTGTACGCCACGCCGTTCAGGATGCCAAGCGCGCCCGTATACCATTCGTCCTGTTTGGATGTGGGCGGCATCAACGCGCCCAGTACGTCCTCCATCAGCTGCATGAGCATCGTCCTGTCCTTTATATTCCTCCTGTCCAGCGGATTGAAGCGGTAAGTCCGGTTCATGTCTGTGAAATTTACATAATAAAACTCATGGGGGTATCCGTGTTTCCTGATCAGGTTGTATGCAGTCCGGGTATAGTCAAAATCCTTGAAGTCATAGATGAAACCGGCGAATCCGGACCTGATGTACTGTTCCATCAGCGGTTTGCCTATGGATTTGGTCTTGCCGGAACCGGCTCCTCCATAGACAAGGAAATTGGAGAACCAGTAATAATATCTGATAATTGTCCCGTCCGTGGCGTGAAGGGAGAGCAGGGCTTTTCCGCCCTTTCCGCTTTCTGTCCCTCCTTTGAAAGAAAGACGAAGAAGTACGGAAACGACACCCGGAAGCAGGAACCACCACCCGTCCGGGATGGTGGCATGTGCGACAGCTGTTTCTGCAAGTATCAACAGCAGGAACAGGACATGTGACATCCGGGATTTTCCCGGAAACAGACAGCTGGCAATGCCGCCGCCAAAAAGCAGGGCTGCCAGTCTCATAATAAACATATGATCCATATTCATAAATTGATTTAGATTTTTCCAGTAAGCGCATCCTTTACCAGTCTTTTAGCTTCCGCTATGAGAGCCTGTTTCGGATTCACCATGAAACGGAACATCCGGTAAGACACATCCAGCATCTTCCTCTCGTTTCTGAATTCTTTCTGCAGGATGGCGGATTTGGCCATGCTCATCGCCTCGTTCTTTCCCGGAACATAATGGTAGGTGTGTTCCCTGCCGTCCTCGTAATACTTGTGTGTGGCCTTGTAACCATACATACTGATGAACCGGTCCGCACACCGGGATTTCCACTCCATGTGTTCGAAACCCACCATGACTTTCTTACCGTTTAGTTCATTAAATGAACCTTTACTTCTTGCTAATGGTGAAAGTCTTACTGTTTGTGTCACATCGTTCCGTGACACGATGATATGTACATGAAGCTGTAGCCCGGGCTTCCTGTCCCCTGACTTTGCCTGTCCCTCCTTCACTTCCTCATCACTGTTCCTGTAGTGGCGTTCCGTTTCCACCCTTCCAAAATAAACAAGATCCTTTCCTGATTTTATCTTCTCCCTGCGAAAATTCTCCGCATACAGGTCCATACAGTTCCGGGAGTAATTCTTCAACTCATGAATGACTTTTTCCTGTTCCTCCACGGTGAGCTGTTCAAATTCCGTCACCTGCTTTCCTGTAACCTTCCGGATCAGATGAGCCGCTTCATCCTGTGAGGGATTGATGGACAGCATATAGAATTTATCATCTCCTTTCATCAGCTTCTTATGGTTGCTGTCAATCTTTTGCATGACCGTCACCGGTGGTACATAATCCTCCTCATGGGAGAAGAAAGTGTCATAATAAGGTTTGTCTTCAAGACTTTCCTTCAACAGATATTCCACCAGTGCCCGGCACCTATCCTTGTTGTCGCATACACAGGGTGTGTTGACCGGTTTATGTACCTTTACAAACATTCCACCTGGATTTAGTTCTGATAATAATCATAAGGTTCCTATTGAAATTTCTTGAATACAGATTCATGTATGATACTGCATTTTTTTCAACTCACCGCCTGTCGTCCTCTGTTCCTTCATGGTGACAGCCCGAACTTCATAATCCCCTTTCAGATAATTCGCCGGACTATATGGACACTTCATTCTGTAAAGGATTGCTGGAAATATGGTAGAATATGCCATTCTTTTTTTGATTGTTGCCAGCCTTCCGCATAAACCACATTGGCGCCATATAATATTTTCTTGTGAAAAAAAGTATCATACTTTCTCTGTTCAAACTGTATTTCCACTTCGGATGAGTCGGTACAGGACGGGCCATTACCTGTTTTATGAACATATTTCCTTTACCTTATATAACAACATTTCCAGATAAACCGGTGCGACAAAATAATCTGTTCCTTTTTCCGCCTTCTTGAAGTTCTTTTGGTCGAAAGCGTTTTCCAGCAGCCTGACAACCTGTCTGAGTTTCCGTCTGTCCTCCACGTCAGGAGCACCTGCTTGCTTCAAGCGTTCCACTTCCGCTTTCAGTTGGGTGACCTGTTTGTCGGCCCGGTCCAGCAATTCATCACTGTGCGCTTCCGGCGCCGGAAGCAACTTGTCGATCTTATCTTTCTCTATGGCACGGATGATTTTGATGATCCGTTCGATTCCCTGAAGTTCCAGTGTCTTGAACTTCCCGTTGATTGATGTTCGGGGATCCACCCCATTCCGCTCAAAGTAGGACAGCATTGTCTCAATGAATTCACTGGCCGACACGCTTCCTTTCATTTCATCCAGATGCTGTTTCACATCTATGGATACACGAATGGTTTTTGTAATTTTTGTTTGCATAATCTTGAATCTTTCTGCAAATGTAAGGGCGGATCAGCACAACCTTTTTGTACTGCCTCCATATTATTTTCTGTAGATTTTTCGCCTACACTGTAAAGAGCTGACAATCAATTATATATAAAAATATGTAGATTTTATATAGACAATACAATTACTTGATTATCAACATAAAAAAGCTAAAATCTACAGAAAAAGTAGACTATTTGTCTACAAAAAAAAACATAATCAATTGACAATCACGGCTCTGCGTGATTTGGTTCATGCTTTGCCTGAACCCTGCTTGCTCTTCCTTATTATTTTTTCGATGAAAAAATGGAATTTCTCGGGCAGAGCCCTTTCCAAAGAAAAGAGAAAAGACCATGCGGAATGAAATGAATATAAAAAATATGTGACAGAAAAACGGATATATATTATGTCCATACAGGAACAAACTGCAAGGTCATATGGCAGATACGGATGTGCGCCGGATTTCAGGTCTTGAAAGACACGGAGAAATCCGGAAAGGCACTGGCATTGCCATTTTGTAAGAGGTTCCTTCGGAAGCTATCGGCAAGTGGCCGGTGGACAAACCGGAAGACAATACGGCAGACTTTATCAAACCGATTCTGAAAATCAAGAAAAGTACAATATCTGTTTCTGCATAATCTTCCCGAAAAAAAGAAAATGAACAATACCTGACTGTCAATACTTATGGGTTGCCGATAGAAATGCGCATGAACATTCCTGTCCATGAACGAATAAAAATATAGGTAATCTGAAAATGATGGCGGAGAACCGGACATGCCTGGTAGCGTCAAGAAGGAACAAAAAGAAGCGGCAGGATTATTTTGAATCGTCCTCTTTTTCCACGAATCCGATAGGTATACATTCTAAATTGCCGTGTCACTTTTTTTTAATATCCATTCAATATATATATCCATCCAATACTTAATGTCAATACATTAAAGTGTTTTAATATTAAAACATTAAAATATCAAAATGTTGAAATATTAAAACTTTAGTCATAAATACCTGTACATGAAGTCATGCAGGTGTTGTTTTATGATATTTATTTACCCATACATGTTATATTATCATCAAAAATATCAGACACCTAATTCTGTAACCCACACTTGATCTTATGTGGAAAATCAATGGATATTCTTTTTTTCAAAGGAATGCTGACGGTTCAATTTAAAAACATTTTAATATCAGAATATTTTAATTTTTAAATTGTTTGATATTTTAAAATTAAAATATTACAACATTAAAATATTAATACGGACAGGTATGGAGTTGTAATCCGTATCTTTGCCCCATGTCCTTTTAGAAAAAGGAAATATGCCATCATGCCTCCTAAAAATGTCTATATTTGCGTTTCAATAATATAAATGATATGGACAGAACTAAGGACGCATGCAGACACCAATCAAACAACAGAGTCATCATGTGGTACAAAATAAGAGAATTATATTCAAAAGGATTTAACAAAAGTCAGATTGCGTTCCAGCTTGGTCTGCATAGAAGTACGGTGCGCCGGTACTTGAAAATGGATGAGGACACATTGACTGCAAAATTGCAGCATCGCAGGCGATATCCCCGCATACTTGACAAATACGAAAGTTATGTCTGTGACGTTCTTTCCCGGTACAGGTTCCTGTCCGCCTCCCAGATTCATGACTGGATGAAGGAACAGTATCCTGATCTTCCTGTTGTCTGCGGGAAAACCGTATACAATTTTGTGGAAACTGTACGTCGTAAGTATAATCTGGACAAGGAGGGTCTTTCCAAACGTGTTTATGAGAAAATGCCGGATACCCCTTACGGGGAATATGCCCAGATGGATTTCGGAGAAAGCCGTATGCCCACATACAGGAACGACTTTGTCAAAGTTTATTTTTTTGTCATGGTGATGAGCCGTTCCAGGCAGAAGTTCGTGTATTTTTCCTGTACGCCTTTCACATCAGCCCTAGCCGTATATGCCCATGAACTGGCTTTCGCATATTTCGGAGGGAAGCCAAGAAGGATAATCTATGACCAGGACAAAGTCCTGCTGGTCAGAGAAAACCTGGGTGACCTCATATTGACAAGAACATTCCGTGCCTTTGTCAACGAGCAGCATTTCCAGCCCGTGTTCTGCCGTCCTGCTGATCCGGAAAGCAAGGGAAAAGTGGAAAATGTGGTCAAATATGTCAAGCGTAACTTTCTTGCCGGACGGACATTTAACAGCCTGGAAGTCCTTAACACCGAGGTCCTGCAATGGCTGGAAAAAACAGGAAACGGCAAGATACATGGAACCACACGCCTGGTTCCGGCTGAGGAATTTGAGATTGAACGGAAATATCTGTTGCCATACTATGGAGAACCGGTGCCCCCCAAAGACGAGCCGAAAGAGTATCATGTCCGCAAGGACAATACGGTACGGTACCGGACCAACTACTACAGCGTGCCCTCCGGCACCTATAAAAATCGGAACACCGTTGTATGGCTACTTGAGAATAACGGACATATCGAGCTGTACGACAAAGAGAGCGGTAAACTCATATGCAGGCATGAGTTGTGTCCCGGAAAAGGGAAAAATGTATGTGACAAAAGACATCATAAGGACAAGACACGGAGTGTGAATGACTTGCAGGTCCGGATCCGAAAGCGGACGGAAGATGACCCCACCGTTATTCTGTGGCTCCGGAATCTGGAAAGGGAAAAGCCGCGTTATTACAGAGACAATATGAAACTGCTGCTTCATGTTATATCCGAATACGGCAAAGAAACAGTGATAGCAGCCCTGCGGACCTGTCTGGAAAAAAACATATACAACAGCCTTTCCGTGCAGGAAATATCCGGCTCAATTCACAGGAGTAAGGACAATATGAACGGGATGACTTTCCAAGCTCCGACATCCATTCCGGAAACAGCGGACTGTCATCCTGAAAAACAGATATAAACCAATATAACAAGTTTTTTGAATGATACAAAGTGAAAAATTGAAAGCACACGCCAAACGTCTGCGGCTTTACAACATTGCAAACCGCATGGACAGCATTCTGCATCATGCACAGGAAGAAAAACCGACCTACCCGGAATTCCTGTCCCTGGTATTAGGCACCGAAGTTGAGATGAAAGAGAGGAAAGACTACGAGAGACGCCTTGTTGCGGCACGTCTGCCCCGAAAACATGATCTTGACGAATACGACTACAATTTTTATGAAGGCATAGACCGCCGGCAGATGAAGGAGCTTCGTGAACTGGTATGGCTCCGTGAAGCTTATAACCTGATCCTGATGGGACCATCAGGGACTGGAAAAACATTTCTGGCAGCCGGTCTTGTCTTTGATGCGGTCAAGGCCGGTTACAAGGCATACCTGATGACAATGGAGGATATCGTAAATTGTCTCAGACTTAAAGACATCTCAACTCCGGCCATGATGACTTATAACAAGATTCTGCGCGCACAGCTGCTGGCAATAGATGATATCATGCTGTTTCCTGTGAAAAGAGAGGAAGCAACTGCCTTCTTCAACCTGATAAACACCCTACATGAGAAGACATCCATCATCATTACAACCAACAAGGCACCTACAGAATGGGTAGAAACATTGAATGATGAAATCCTTGCCAGCGCTCTGCTTGACAGGCTGCTTTATCGATGTGAAGTCATCAAGTTCACCGGCAGTAGCTACCGGTTAGAAAACAGGCAGACGATTTTCAAGACTACAACAGGTTAGTTACCGGTGTATCCTGTGGCATATTTAACTTTTCTAAAAAAAGGCACAAGAAAATTTGCAAATTACACTTTACCGACCAGCAGAAAGCCGACTACGTGGCGGGCAGAGCCGTGAGGCTGGAGAACGTGACCGACAAGCAGGGCTTCCATGCCACGATGTACATCAAGTTCAACCCGGAAAAGGGTCGCCCGTACCGTTACGACACCAATCCCGACAACGCGCAGCAGGTCGCCCCAAGCAACGAGAGCCGCACGCAGGTGGCCGTGAACAACGAGGGCAAGACCAACGAGGCGACCAAGAACCTGAAAGAACCGTTGCAGAAAGGACAGACCGCCCCGAAAGACAATAACCAGCAACGGCAGCAGGAAAATCAACAAAAAAGGACGGGCAAGGGCATGAAGATGTAATATCCCCAAGCCCGCTGGAAAAGCCACTCAACTTTGACCCTTTTGGCCACGCAAGATTTGCCCACCTTTTTGTACTATATGATTGACCCTTTAAAGTCCTGGTGTTGGGGGGCAATATTATTTTACCCTTTTAAAAATTC
>OIEZ01000062.1_pt1 | contig 27880 bp, 19 predicted proteins | sample 1581941 | NCBI WGS metagenome assembly OIEZ01 (sample SAMN04414078, study PRJEB24778) | human gut metagenome | material: faecal | host: Homo sapiens | reverse complement strand
ACCCGAACCACCTGATGTACCGGCACCATCGGCATCTACCATACCCAAGTCAGGAGTATATCCTTTATAATCGGTTATAGTGAAAAGGTTTTCCATAGCCGTATAAACACGCACATTCTGCAAACCGGCTTTAGATACCCATACTTTGGGCAACGTATAACCTAATTCCAAAGTCTTCAAGCGCAAGAATGAACCATTTTCCAACCAACGGTCCGTATAGCCCCAGTTTGTACCATTAGGATCGCTAGTACCAAACAAACAGCGAGGAATGTCAGAATGATTGTTTTCAGTCCAGCTGTTCATGCGTTCTGCATATTGGTTTCCCGTTGATTCATTATAAACCGTACTATAATACTGGGCATTGTAAATCTTGTTGCCAAAGTTTCCGTCAAAGAACATATTCAAATCCAAACCTTTCCATTCAGCACCCAGACTTACACCCAAATTAACTTTCGGGAAAGCAGAGCCTACATCCTGACGGTCATTATTGTCAATCTTACCATCTCCGTTATAATCCACGAAACGCAAGTCACCCGGTTGTGCATTAGGCTGGATCTTATTACCGTTCTTATCCACATACGCATCAATTTCTTGTTGGCTTTGGAATACACCATCCGTCTTTATCAAATTGAAATAACCTATGGAATGACCGGTCTTGGCATAAGTGATCGTTCCTTTGGCATGAGGATTGAATCCCTGCCATTCATCACGACTTCCGTTTACTTCCGTCAGTTCATTCTTGATAAAGGTGGCATTGACACCTACATGATAATACAAATCGCCTACATTATTACGGTGATTCAATGAAATCTCAAATCCTTTGTTTTCTACTGTACCTGCATTTACTGTAGGATTCCCACTCAAGCCAAAACTCAAAGACTGCGGCATAGACAACAACATATCTTCTGTTTTCTGAATAAAATAATCAGCACTGACACTGAACTTATTGTTCAAGAAAGCAAAATCCAAACCCAAGTTCAAGGTCTTCGTCTTTTCCCAAGTCACATTCATGGGTGAAGTCCATTCCTTACCGGTAATGGCACCTTCCCAAAGTTCTGTGCCCATCATGTTATTCATACCTTTATAAACAACAGACTGGGTAGCATAATTGCCAATGCCGCTCAAATTACCCAATACACCATAACTGGCACGAATTTTCAATTCATTCATGGTTTCCTTGATATTTTCAAAGAAATCTTCATTCATCACATTCCAACCCAAAGATACAGACGGGAATGTGCCCCAGCGGTTTCCATCTGCAAATTTGGAAGAACCGTCCCGACGAACAGAAGCAGACAGCATATAACGATCGGCATACGAATACATCACACGCCCAAACATAGAAATCATTGTATTGGCCCACGCGCTACCCGATGTATTTTGTGAAGAAACCGAACCGGCGTCAATCACAGAGAAACCTTCCGGGAAACCCTTACGTCCTGCACCAAAACCACGCGCATTGTTACGCTGGGCAGAATAACCCACCAAAGCAGAAACCGTATGATTGCCAAACGTATTATCATAATTGATTGTATTTTCAATCAACCAATCGTTCTCCCAGTCTGTACTTTCCGACAATTCCGCTTCATTCTTTTGTGAAGTAGAACTGAAATAATAAGGAGAACTATAGGCATAATTACGTCTTGTATATTTGTTTATACCTACATTGAATTTATATTTCAATCCTTTCAAGAACAAATCCACTTCGGCATAGCCATTCAATAAAATGTCTATCCCATGTCTTTGGTAATCATAGGCTTCTGTCCAACCCACAGGATTATCTCCTCTGGTCCATTCCGGAGCGACACCCCAAGTGCCATCTTCACCATATACATTCCACATAGGCACAGCTGTCAGAGCGGAGGTATATGAAACATCTTCGTACTTCTTTTTATAGAATTTCATCATCAACGTAGTCCCCATACGCAAATGATTATTGAAAAAAGAAAAAGTATTCTTAGAACGAATGTTCCATGCCTCATAACCGGTAGTATTCACAATACCATCCTGGTTAAGATAGCTTCCCGAAAGATTATAGGTCGAAGTCTTGTTTCCTCCAGATACATTCAAGCTAACCTTGCTCACCATAGCCGAGTTATAAAGTTCTTTCTGCCAGTCTGTTCCAGCACCTCCATTCCAATTCAGCAACCCTTCTGCCGAACTATAACCGGTAGCCTTTGCCAAATCGCGAAGCTGATTACCATCCATTACATCAATGTATTTGGCAACCATCTGAACGCCTGTATAGGCATCCACTGTTACACGGGCAGGAGTTTCCAAACGACCGCCTTTAGTAGTGACCAATACAACACCATTAGCAGCACGAGAACCATAAATAGCAGCAGCCGAAGCATCTTTCAACACTTCAATAGACTGAATGTCAGCGGGATCAACCATATTGATATCACCATACACACCGTCAATCACATAAAGCGGACTGGTGGCACTCAATGAACTGATACCACGGACATTAATATTCAAGCCTTCCCCCGGCTGACCGTTGGCAGCCGACACAGTAACACCGGCAACTCTTCCTTGCAAAGCAGCTGAAGCACTACGTGCAACATTTGCCTGTAACTCTTTACCGGAAACAGAAGCGACCGCACCTGTCAAATGGCTTTTCTTCACTGTACCGTAACCGATAACCACCACCTCGTCCAACAATTCACCTTCCGACAATTTCACATTAATCACACTGCGGCCATCAACCTTAACAGTTTGCTCCTGATAACCTACATAAGAGAATTTCAAAGACTGACCGGAAGCGGCCTTAATGGTATATTTGCCATCAAAATCGGTAATCACGCCATCCGTAGTTCCTACTACAACAACAGCCGCACCAATCAACGGATTATTCTCCGCATCCGTCACTGTTCCGGTAACAGTAATTTGCTGAGCATAGGCACATATACTAAGTATGCACAGCAACCATGTAAATGCAATTTGTTTCATAAATAATGTATTAGAGTTTAATTAAAAAATATTGCTGTAAAATTAACTAAAAATAGATTTCCAACACGTTATTGCTTTCGCAAACAACGGTAATGCCCCATGGATGGAAGAATAGCAGCTGAAATTAAGAATGTCTTTGTTTTCATAGTTATTTGAATTAAAAATTAACATTGCAAAGATGGCAATTCAAGCAAGCAGGAACAAATACAATTCAAGCATTAAACAATGAAATCTTATCAATATCAAAAAAAAATTCTTCAAGACAATGGAAAACACATCTGAATTGAACGTGAAATATAAAATTTTTCCTACACAGTATTCTTCTAATTATCAACCAATTACTGTGAAAAAACATCCATAAAGGCTCTCAACCGGTAGGTAAGCGGCGGTATCGTTCATCAATGTACAACACAACAACCGCCACACACAAAATGACAAAACTTCAATAGATGTATTTTATCAACAGGATGCAACCGTGAAAACAGTCTTATGACTTTATTGCTTCACCTTGGTGAAGCAACCGTTTCACACAGGTGGCAACGGCACTTCACTTGAGTGAAAAGGCACGTTCAGCCGAGTGGTGCAACAAATGATGCAGTCTTCTTGCATGGAAACTCCCATCCCCTTGCACGGATACTGCCGTACATATATCAAGATTACGTACCCGACATGGAAACCGATATCCGACGAACCGGCTTCTGCAAGGAAAAAACGAAAAAGCACTTCGTGGAGATACAGGAAATTCCGTCACCTCATATTACTGTTTATCAGCGCAATACAATGACGGAACAAAAAACTATTGCAGCGTAGAAATAAAAACAGAATCAACGTTACAAAGACGAACTACTCAACACAGTTCCGGTATAGGAAACCACGCTACGGGCCGGCAATGTCAAGATATAGACACCATCGGCAGGTTGAACAGCTTCCACCGGCTCCCATTTACGGGTGTCATCGGTGACATAGCCTTGCAAAGCACCGGAAACCTGAGCGCTTTCAAGAGCCAACGAAATAACTACTTCATGATCCGCAGGGTTGATGGCTACAACCGTGTAACCGTTGTCACCATATTTATAGCCAGACACCATATAGCCTTGTTCGAAATCATATTGCGCCGAGATGCGCTTGCTTCCTACAGGGATGTAACGGGAGAAGTTGCCGAACACCTCGCAACGCTTGGTCACTTCATAGTCCACGCGGTTCTTTTCAATGTTAATCAGCCCCTCGGTGGTTCCGCCATCCGGTATAGCACCTGCCCACCACACAATAGCGCCGGTATTGGCCTCACACAAGAAACGATGGAACTTCTTCGCCCATTTCAAGCCACTGGTCATGGTAGCATCATAACTTTCCGTAGGATCGCTGATTTCGGTCAGCCACACGGGAATTCCCTTCGATTCGGCTTTGCTGAACGGTTCAATGGCAGGATCTTTCCCGGTCACAGGATCCACATAGCCATGTCCGGCGGCAATGACGGGAAAGTTGGTGATTTTAGGATTCAGGTTCAGAATGTCGCGCACATAATTTTTACTGCCCATGATAAAGCCCAGAATGGCAGACCACTGGGCATTCTCGCCAAAGATAATCCGGGTTTCGGGATGGGTCTGTCGCAACTTGGGACCTAAGTTATTCACAATGAACGGTCCCAGCGTAGTGGTACCGGGAAGCCAGAGGCATGAGTTCCAGCTTGCCGCATACTCGGGCTCGTTGGCAGGAGAGATGGCATAGACAGGCAGACCTGCCGCTGTGTAGGCATCACAGAAATTGGAAAGATAGTCGGCAAAGGCCTGGTAGCTGCCGCGTTTCAAAAAACCTTGCGAGGTACTGCCGTTGCTTTTCATATAAGCCGGAGCAGACCAAACGGAAAAGATGAGTTTGTCCACACCGTATTCCTGCTTCGCTTTTTTCATGATCCACAACTGTCCGTTGCGCTGTGCGATGCCTTCGGCAACACGATTCTCATCACGGTTGAAATCAATATCGAAAAAAGGATCGTCCAAAGACAGATTGATATCCTCGTCCATATTAAACGTGGTTTCATCGTAATGGGGGAATACCTCGCCCCTAAGGATACTGAGGCGAAGCCCGTCCTGTCCGAACATCACATCCATAATCTCCTGACGCTTGCGGTGGGCATAAAGATAGTCGGACCAGCCGGCCTGCGCCACACCAAAACCATCGATGGTTTGTTCTTCGTTGTTCCACTGAAGAACTACGTCGGCCCCCAAGGTACTACGTGCATCGGCCGGGATTTGTTCTGCCGGAAGAGCATCGGTAACATCGGTACAGGCACAGAGGCAAGCGGCGGAAGCCGCCACGGCAAAAAGGTAAGATAGCTTTTTCATGACACTTGTCTTTTTTAAGGTTAGTATTCAAAGTTTTACCAGGTTGTAACCCAAAGGCAAAGATGGAAATTTACCGACAGACAAACCAATACTATCCGAACATATACTTATGATATTTTATCAAAATAGAGACCGTCAATATGAGAAGCCTTGTTCTGGCTATCCGAATAAAGAAAAAACAACTTACAAGCCGTTCGTAGTACCGCAAAAAGACACGGAACATTATTTCCAGGCATTCAAATCCTACAATATCCCCGAACTTTCAGAAAATCCGCTTTCTTTTAGTGCTGTCAAAATCAGGCAAGTCCATGAGAAAGTTCCGGCCGAACCTTTTAAATGATAGTCTTGTTCTTACGATAATTATCACGGAACTCTTTAGGAGTCACTCCTTTTTTCTTTTTAAAGATACGGTTGAAATTGGATAGATTATTAAAGCCACAATCATATCCTATTTCAGCTATTGACAAGGAAGAATCAACCAAAGCACGTGAAGCGGCCCCCAAGCGGATATCAGTAAGGAAATCGATAAAACTTTTGGAAGTATGCTGTTTGATAAAACGACAGAATGAGGCCTCGCTCATATTTACCATTTTAGCCACATCTGCAAGACGGATCACTTCCGAAAAATGAAAATGAACATAATCCAGCACCTTGTTCAACTTCTCGTTAGTATGCTCTTTGGAAACAGAGTTAATGGCAAACTGCCCGGTTGACAGCTCACGCATCCCTTTGTCCAATGATAATTCATGAAGAATAACAAGCAGTTTTATCAAGGAATAGAAACTATCGTTCTCACAAGACAGCGTTTTCAACAACGGACGGACTTTCGCGATAGTCTCCCTGCTGAACACGATTCCTTTACGGGCACGGTGGAAAAGTTCCCGAATGCTGATCATCTGGTTCCTGTTCAGAATCTGGTCGGAAAGCAGATCGGAATGAAACTGAATGGTTATTTCATGGATATTCTGCGGCTTGTTGTTATAATCCCTCCAAGCATGTTCCAATTGAGGATTGGTGACCAGGCACCAGTTCCTCTTCTTCTATTTCTTCTATGGAGTCTCCCACAATGCGTTGTGCGCCTTTTGCATTCTCAATATAGTTCAGTTCATATTCGGGATGTATATGTATAGGAAAATTAAAATTCGATTTCTGACGCTCTATCAAAATAAAGCAATCCTTGGCCGACAAAGGTGACACTTCTTTGAACAATTCTGTGTTTATCATATTTCTCTTTCACATTAGATCTGATCTTGTATAGCAAAGATAACATGAAATATGAAATCGGAAACAAAAAAGTGAACATATTTTTATACTAAACCTGCAAAAGTACCTTCTATAAAAACGTAGATAACACAATACACAAAAACGAGAACCGTGTTATCCACGTCATTTCCATGAGGTTGCTTCTATTTCAGACAAGCCTTCATTGCTTTAATGATCGCTGAGTCAAACCCTTCGTGATCCAATTCATTAATCCCCTTGATAGTCATACCACCGGGCGTACACACCTTATCTATTTCCACACTGGGATGAGTATCATTATTCAATATCAAGGAAGCGGCTCCTTTCACAGACTGGGCAACCATTTTCTGTGCATCTTTCGGATAGATCCCCAATTCAATACCTGCCTGCATAGCTGCCTGAATATATTTCAAGACATATGCGATACCACATGAAGTCAAAGCCGTAGTAGCAGCCATCTGACTTTCAGGAATAAGCATAGCCAATCCTAATTCATTAAAGATATCCAGCATCAGTTGTTCTTGTTCCTTACTGGCGTTACGACTGGATATCAAAGTCATACTTTCCAACTGAGAAATAGCAGTATTGGGAATCAAACGGAATATGGTCTGTTCCGGACCTACACTCTTTACCAGCTGTTCGAAAGTTACACCACCTGCAATAGAAACCAATACTTGCCGGGGAGTCAAATGAACCACACTCAACACTTGGTCTATCAACCACGGCTTTACAGCCAGAATAACGATATCGGCATCCTTTATCGCTTTCGGATTTTCCGTTGTCACATTAATCTCCGGATAATCCGCCTGTAGAGTTTCCAGACTTCCGCTGAACGGATCGGCTACTGTTACATCACTCGCTGGAATGATAGTGCCTTGGGCAAGGCCGCGAGCAATGGCCCCTCCCATATTTCCCGCACCAATAATTGCTACTTTCATATTATTAAAGATTAAGTCTATAGCTACAAAGATAAGGGAAAAAAGGAGAAGAACGTATTATGAAAAGCTAAAAATAAAATTACTTTGAAGAAGATGAAATCAAAAAGTCTCGCCGGAACCGAAATGTTTCCTGACGAGACCTTATTTTCTTTCGCTGATTATTATCCCTCTTGAATCTCCAGCTTATACCAACACTTTACGAAAGCGTCCAATAAATTCATCAGCCTCAGCCATAGTCAGACACAAAGGCGGGAGCAGACGGATTACATTCGTACCACTGACTCCGGTAAATACTTTCTGTTCGAACAGCAGACGCTGACGCAGTTCCTTAATCGGTTCGTCAAATTCCATACCGATCATCAAACCTTCGCCACGCACCTCTTTAATCTGTGGGAATTGTTTCAATTCTTTCAGCAGATGAGCACCTACCTTGGCAGCATTCTCTACCAGGTTCTCACCTTTCATAACATCCAGCACCGCGATAGCAGCAGCACAAGCCAGGTGGTTACCACCAAAAGTGGTTCCCAATTGTCCATATACGGGTTTGAATTTCGGACTGATCAGGACACCAGCCATCGGAAAGCCATTGCCAATCCCCTTTGCAACCGTAATCATATCGGGACGGATACCTGCATGTTGGTGAGCAAAAAATTTACCGCTACGCCCGTAGCCGGATTGTATTTCATCCAAAACAAGTACTGCATCCACTTCTTCGCAAGCCTTACTCAGTTCTTTCAAGAATTTCACTTCCGGAACCTGAATACCGCCTACTCCTTGAATACCTTCAATAATCACCGCACAGACATCTCCTTTTGCCAATTCCGCTTTAGCTGCTTCTATATCGTTCAAAGGCAGATAAGTCACATGCCCATTGTCATTGATTGGGGCTATAATTTTCGGATTGTGGGTTACCTCCACTGCCAGTGAAGTACGTCCATGAAATGCTTTGCAAAAAGAAAGCACACGTTTGCGACCATTGTAAAAAGAAGCCAGTTTCAACGCATTTTCATTAGCTTCGGCCCCACTGTTTATCAAAAACAATTGATAATCATCATAACCCGAAAGTTTCCCTAAACGGTCTGCCACTTCCTGTTGTAGCTTGTTAACCACCGAATTGGAATAAAATCCCAACTGTGCAACCTGCTTGCTTATCATTTCCACATAATACGGATGTGCGTGACCGATAGAAATAACCGCATGACCACCATACAAATCAAGGTATTCCGTACCTTGATCATCCCATACATGACAACCTTTTCCCTTGACAATGTTTATGTCAAAAAGAGGATATACATCAAATAATTTCATAAACTCTTCTTTATTAAAAAGCAGACGGTTTCAACCTCAGCCCTACGGTTTCTTCCAGATTGAACATGAGATTCATATTATGGACCGCTTGTCCGCTTGCCCCCTTCAACAAGTTGTCAATGCAAGAGATAACCAGCAGTTTATCGCCATGCTTCTCCAAATGAATCAAACACTTGTTGGTGTTCACCACCTGCTTCAAATCTATATTTTTGTCTACAATATGAACGAAAGAATCCTCGGCATAATAGTCTTGATACATCTTCACCAGTTCTTCCAGTTCCACCTTGCATTTGACTACCAGAGTAGCAAAGATACCACGCGGGAAATCACCCCGGTAAGGAATAAAATCTATTTCAGCATTAAAGCTGTTTTGCAACTGTTTCAATGATTGCTTGATTTCGGGAACATGCTGATGAGAAAACGGTTTATAGATGCTCATATTATTATTACGCCAGCTGAAATGGCTGGTAGCACCCGGTTTCACCCCTGCCCCTGTACTTCCGGTAATGGCATTTACCATTATATCCTCGTTCAGTAACAGATGTTTGGCTAACGGCAATAAACCCAATTGAATACAAGTGGCAAAACATCCCGGATTGGCCACGTGCTTGCTATGGCAGATAGCACGACGGTTCAGTTCCGGCAAACCATAGATGAAGTCATGGTCATCACTCTTGATACGATAGTCCATACTGAGGTCTATGATTTTCAAATCCTCGGGTACATTGTGACTATCCATAAACTTCTTTGTATCTCCATGAGCCGTACAGAAGAACAATACATCAATCTCATCCAAAGGAAGTTCGTCGGTAAAAACCAAATCCGTTTCACCATAGAGTCCCTCATGTACGTCGGTAATCTTATTGCCGGCGTTACTGCTGCTGTTTATAAACTTTATGTCTACATCAGGGTGATTAATCAGCAGACGAATCAATTCGCCCGCCGTATAACCTGCCCCACCGATAATTCCTGCTTTAATCATACTTATTAAATTTCTTCGTCCTTGTGGTTATTATAATAAACACGCAAAGGTGTAGAAGTCACTTTGATAAAGCCTTTGGCATCTTCTGCTGTCCATCCCTTCTGCATTTCACCATATTCACCGAATTTGGTCTTCACCAGGTCGTCTTTCGATTCAACACCCACAGTAGAGAATGAAAGCGGACGGAGTTCCAAGATAGCTGTACCGTTTACATTACGCTGAGATTCCTGCAACATTGCCTCAATATCGCGCATTACCGGTTCCAGATACTGACTTTCATGCAAGAACATTCCATACCAGTTGGCAACCTGGTCTTTCCAGTATTGCTGCCACTTGCTCAACGTATATTTTTCAAGGAAACGATGGGCTCCGATAATCAGCATAGGAGCAGCAGCCTCGAATCCTACACGCCCTTTGATACCGATAATGGTATCCCCAACGTGCATGTCACGGCCGATACCGTAGGGTGCACCGATCTCTTCCACTTTCTGAATAGCCTTGATAGGATCATCAAACTTCTCGTCATTAACAGCCTTCAGCTCACCTTTTTCAAATGTAAGACGAAGCTGTTCGCTTCCTTCCTTGGTCACCTGTTTCAAATAAGCACTTTCGGGCAAACCCTGCGCAGAGTCCAATATTTCCCCACCGCAGATAGAAGTTCCCCAAAGACCTACATTATAAGAATATTTCAATTTTGTAAAGTCAGCGGCAAAACCATGTTCATTCAAATAATCAATTTCCTGCTGACGGCTTAATGCCATGTCACGGGTCAATGTGATGATCTCAACCCCCGGAGCCAATACCAAAAAAGTCATATCGAAACGAATCTGGTCATTACCCGCACCAGTCGAGCCGTGTGCGATAGCATCCGCACCTATTTCATTAGCATAACGTGCTATGGCCAACCCTTGGAAGATACGTTCAGAACTTACAGAAATAGGATAAGTACCATTACGGAGCACATTACCGAATACCATATATTTCAAGCTCTTCTCATAGTATTCCCGGGTCACATCCAATGTCACATACTTCACAGCACCCAGTTTGTAAGCGTTCTCTTCGTTCTGCTTCAGCTGCTCCTCACTGAAACCACCCGTGTTTGCACAAGCAGCATACACTTCATACCCTTTTTCCTTAGCCAGATACATTACAGTGAAAGAGGTATCAAGCCCCCCGCTGAATGCTACTACTACTTTTTTCTTTTTTTCTTCCATAATGATATTATTTTAATTGAGAATTAAAAATTGAAAACTGAGAAATAAGTACATGAACGCGCAGCCATCTTTTAATTTTTAATTCTTAATTTTTAATTTATTAAATAGTGTCTTCTTCGTGCAAAGCCGGATCGTAAAGCATGGCTGTACAAATACAGAACTTACGGTTCTTTGCCACTAATATATCGTGATTGATACAGCCTTCACAACCTTTCCAAAAGGCCTCATCATCAGTCAGTTCATTGAAAGTTACAGGAACATATCCCAGTTCTGTATTCATTTTCATTACCGCCGCGCCACTGGTCAGACTGAATATCTTCGCTTTAGGCCATCGCAGACGTGCCAATCGGAACGAAGCCGCCTTTATACGCTTGGCCAAGCCCATCCCACGATAATTGGGATGCACAATCAATCCCGAAGTTGCTACATATTGCTTGTTTCCCCATGACTCAATATAGGTAAATCCTGCAAAATCCTCTCCACATAAGGCAATAATCGCCTTTCCTTCTTTCATCTTTGTAGTCACATATTCATGTGTGCGTTCTGCAATGCCTGTTCCGCGTACCTTAGCCGCCTCTCTAATAGTATCTAAAATTTTATCAACGTAAACTTCATGTGAGGCATCTGCCACCATCACATCCACTTGTTTAGCATCCATTTCCTTTTTTATCTATATTATTTTATTGTATATTCGGTATAATCAATGAAAGCGCATTCTTCACTCCCGCTCTTGTGCAGCCTTCACGAATGACAAGCATAATAGTATCATCACCAGCAATAGTTCCCAATATTTCATCAAAGTTCCGGTTATCAATATCATAAGCCAAACTACTAGCATATCCGGGACGAGTCTTGATTACTGCCAGATTAGCCGAAAATTCAATGGAAATAAATCCATTATGCATCAACATCTCACTGGCCGAATGTTGCTCAGTCATACGTTTGTACATGGTATTGTTTGGCAATACATATACATAATTTCCGTTCATACTGGCTGCTTTCGCCACTTTCAACTGCTTCAAGTCACGAGACAAAGTAGCTTGGGTCAATCGGAATCCTTCTTTCGCCAATTCCTGCAACAACTCTTCCTGGCTACCTACTTCCTTGCTCGAAATAATAATCTTAATGGCATCAAGTCTGCTATTCTTGCTCTTCATACTGCATAATTATTCTGATTCGACTGCAAAATTACAGAATATTCGGGAATATAGATACAAAAAAGAGAATATTTTTGCGACTTTATGCATATTTTCAATAAAGCTCTTATCCATCATCCCAAGAGTAAACCAAAATCACACCAAATTCTTCTTTTCAATGCGATCTTCTTAAAAAGACGGTAATATTATGTTTTACGGCAGGTACAACCAAATCCAACAGTTATAATATCAAAAAAACAAGGACGACTTTCGGGGAATAAACTATTTTGCATCACTATTAATTCCTTAAAATCAAAAATAAAGGCATGGAACACACTTATTTCTTTGCGGTAGACCTGGGTGCCACCAGTGGACGTACCATCTTAGGTTGCCTGGGAGAAGGCAAAATGGAGTTGAAAGAACTGACTCGTTTCCCTAATCATATTATAGAAACCGGAGGACATTGTTATTGGGATATTTACGCCTTATACAATGAAATTATCAGGGGACTGAAAGTGGTAGCCAAAGACAATCTGCCTATCCGGTCCATCGGTATCGATACTTGGGGGGTGGATTTCGTATTCGTGGGCAAAGACGGAGAGTTACTCCGCAATCCTTATTGCTACCGCGACCCTCACACAACAGGTGCACCTGAAGAATATTTTACCCATATTCCCCGTGAACGAGTATATGACATCACTGGAATTCAAATTATGAATTTCAATTCCTTGTTCCAATTGTCAACACTCCACCGCAATCATTGCTCGGCCTTGGAAGCAGCCGATAAAATACTGTTTATGCCGGATGCCTTAAGCTATATGCTGACCGGTAAAATGGTAACAGAATATACCATCGCTTCTACTTCCCAGATGTTGAATCCGCGCACCAAACGCTTCGAAAAGGAACTGCTGGATGTAGCAGATATCAAGGAAGAACAGTTCGGCCGTTTCGTTTTCCCGGGAGAGCCTATCGGAGTACTGACAGAAGAAGTGCAGAAAATCACAGGTCTGGGAGCTATTCCAGTCATTGCCGTTGCCGGTCATGACACAGGTTCAGCCGTGGCTGCCGTACCAGCACAAAACGAAAGATTCGCTTATCTGAGTTCCGGTACGTGGAGCCTGATGGGAATTGAAGTGAAAGATGCCATTATAAATAAGGAAAGCTTTGAACAGAACTTCACCAATGAAGGAGGTGTGGAAGGAACTACCCGGTTCCTGAAAAACATCTGTGGCATGTGGCTGTTGGAGCGTTGCCGCAAAGAATGGGAATCAACCAACAACTATTCTTACACAGAACTGATAGATGCCGCTCTGACAGTTCCCGCTTTCCGCAGTCTCATCAATCCCGATGCCCCCTGCTTCTCCAATCCGACATCTATGATTCAAGCCATCGGACATTATTGCAAAGAAACCAACCAACCTGTACCACAGAGTTATGGCGAAATCACCCGTTGCATATTCGACAGTCTTGCCCTGCGCTACAAACAAGTATTCGGCTATTTGCAACAAATGGCCCCGTTCCCCATCGAAAAGCTGCACATTATCGGTGGAGGCTCACGAAACAATCTGTTAAACCAGTTCACTTGCAATGCAGTGGGCGTACCTGTCATAGCAGGTCCCAGTGAAGGGACAGCTATCGGTAACATTATGTTACAGGCAAAAGCCAACGGGCTGGTAAGCGATATCGCGCTATGCGCCAACTAATCAGCACTTCCATAGAAACCGTTTCTTTTGAGCCCCAACAAGCAGAAGAATGGGAAGAAGCATATAAGAAGTATTTAGCTCATTATAGAGAAGATATTTAATATTCACCTTGAAATTTATTCATTAAACAAACAAATAATATCATGAAAGAAGAATTGATTAATAAAGCGTATGAGATCGCAAAAGAACGTTATGCCGCTGTAGGTGTCGACACAGAAAAAGTAATGGAAACCATGCAGAATTTCCATCTGTCACTGCATTGCTGGCAAGCAGATGATGTAACCGGCTTCGAAGTTCAGGCAGGTTCATTGACCGGTGGTATCCAGGCTACAGGTAACTATCCCGGCAAAGCCCGCAACATCGATGAACTACGTGCAGACATTCTGAAAGCAGCTTCATATATACCAGGTACTCACCGTTTGAATCTGCACGAAATTTATGGCGACTTCCAAGGAAAAGTCGTAGATCGTGACGAAGTAGAACCCGAACACTTCAAAAGCTGGATTGAATGGGGTAAGGAAAACAACATGAAACTGGATTTCAACTCTACTTCATTCTCTCATCCTAAAAGCGGTGACTTGTCTTTATCAAATCCCGATGAAGGTATCCGCAACTTCTGGATTGAGCACACCAAACGTTGTCGTGCCGTAGCCGAAGAGATGGGTAAAGCCCAGGGCGATCCTTGTATCATGAACCTGTGGGTACACGATGGCAGCAAAGACATCACTGTAAACCGCATGAAATACCGTGCTTTGTTGAAAGACTCTCTGGATCAGATTTTCGCAACAGAATATAAGAACATGAAAGACTGTATCGAATCAAAAGTATTCGGTATCGGACTGGAAAGCTATACAGTAGGTTCTAATGATTTCTATATTGGCTACGGTGCCAAGAACAACAAAATGATTACCTTGGATACCGGCCATTTCCACCCGACAGAAAGTGTTGCCGACAAAGTTTCTTCCTTGTTGTTGTATGTCCCCGAACTGATGCTGCACGTAAGCCGCCCCGTACGTTGGGACTCAGACCATGTAACCATCATGGACGACCCGACTATGGATTTATTCAGCGAAATCGTTCGTTGCAACGCCTTGGATCGTGTACACTATGGACTTGACTACTTCGATGCTTCCATCAACCGCATTGGTGCATACGTTATAGGCAGCCGCGCGGCTCAAAATGTATGGTACGCGCTTTATTGGAACCGATTGCCAAACTGCGCGAATATGAAGCAAACGGACAAGGCTTCCAACGTCTGGCTCTGCTCGAAGAAGAAAAAGCTTTGCCTTGGAATGCTGTATGGGATATGTTCTGCTTGAAGAACAATGTACCCGTAGGCGAAGAGTTCATTGCAGAAGTAGAGAAATACGAAGCAGAAGTCACTTCGAAACGCTAATCAATATCCAACTACAAGATTGTCTTCCGTAGGGGCGGCCTCAAGTGCTGCCCCTACCGGGAACATAGTTGTAGCCTTAAAGAATATAAACAATGGAAATCATTATCGGATTAATCATCATCGCCATAGGAAGTTTCTGCCAATCCAGTTCATACGTACCTATAAAAAAAGTGAAAGAATGGAGTTGGGAAAGTTTCTGGCTGCTACAAGGTGTATTTGCCTGGCTGGTATTCCCGTTATTGGGTGCGTTGCTAGGTATCCCTCAAGGAAGCAGTTTATTTGACCTTTGGGGAACAGGAGGTGCTCCGATGAGCATCTTTTATGGTATATTATGGGGAGTAGGCGGTCTCACCTTCGGTCTTTCCATGCGTTATCTGGGAGTGGCCTTAGGACAAAGTATCGCACTGGGCACCTGTGCCGGATTCGGCACACTTTTTCCCGCCATTTTTGCCGGAACCAACCTGTTTGAAGGAAACGGACTTATTCTTTTACTGGGAGTATGTATCACTTTGTCGGGTATTGCCATTATAGGATATGCCGGCAGTCTTCGCGCCAAAAACATGAGCGAAGAAGAAAAACGCGCGGCAGTAAAAGATTTCGCTCTGACCAAAGGACTGTTGGTAGCCCTACTGGCAGGTGTGATGAGTGCCTGTTTCGCTTTAGGACTCGATGCCGGAACGCCCATCAAGGAAGCTGCATTGGCAGGAGGCGTAGAAGGGCTTTATGCAGGACTTCCCGTAATCTTCCTGGTAACATTAGGCGGTTTCCTGACTAATGCGGTTTACTGTCTGCAACAAAATATAGCCAACAAAACCATGAGTGATTATGCCAAAAGCAATGTATGGGGAAATAACTTGATATTCTGTGCTTTGGCAGGAGTACTGTGGTATATGCAATTCTTCGGTTTGGAAATGGGTAAAAGTTTCCTGACCGGAAGTCCTGTACTGCTAGCTTTCTCATGGTGTATATTGATGGCTTTGAATGTTACTTTCAGTAACGTATGGGGTATTTTATTAAAAGAATGGAAAGGCGTATCTACCCGGACTATCACTGTTCTGATAACCGGACTGGTAGTTCTTATCTTTTCTCTCGTATTTCCTAATTTATTTTAAAAGAATTACTATATTTGTAGCATACTGTTATTCAGAATGAAAAAGATGAATAACAATATCCTATGAACAATCAAATAAAAAAGATATGAAATCAATCTTAGACAATCGCCCTGAATTGGCCAAAGAGGTGAATAAAGTAGCCGAAGTAGCCGGATATTTGTGGCAAAAAGGATGGGCCGAACGTAACGGAGGTAATATCACCGTCAATATCACCGAATATGTAGACGATGAAATCCGTCAGATGCCCGCTATCAGCGAAGTAAAACAAATCGGTGTAACACTGCCTCACTTGAAAGGCTGTTATTTTTATTGCAAAGGAACCAATATGCGTATGCGGGATTTGGCGCGTTGGCCTATGGACAACGGTTCTGTCATCCGTATTTTGGATGACTGTGCCAGCTATGTCATCATTGCCGACAAACCGGTTCAACCTACTTCGGAAGTTCCCTCCCACCTGAGCGTACACAATTACCTCATCAGCATAGGTTCTCCTTACAAAGCATCCGTGCATACACACCCCATCGAACTGATTGCCCTGTCTCACAACAAAAAGTTCATGGAAAAAGATGTGGCAACCAACCTGTTATGGAGTATGATTCCTGAAACAAAAGCATTCTGTCCGCGTGGCCTGGGCATGATTCCTTATCAATTGCCTAGTTCTGTAGAATTAGCCGATGCAACCATCAAGGAACTAGCCGATTATGATGTCGTTATGTGGGAAAAACACGGCATTTTTGCCGTTGACCGTGACGTAATGGCCGCATTCGACCAAATCGATGTTTTAAATAAATCCGCATTGATTTACATCGCTGCCAAGAATATGGGATTTGAGCCGGACGGTATGAGTCAGGAACAGATGAAAGAAATGAGTGTGGCTTTTAATCTACCCAAATAATATTTTATAGTCTTCCCCTAATGGGGAGATTTTAAAGATGATTTGACTCCGCATGGGGACAAATCATCTTTTTTATTATCGGGACTCAAAAGATAAATCGCGTACTTAACTCATTGACAGTTTGATTATCTTATGTTTTTTTCAGAACAATGAGTATTCTTTTTGGCTATCTTTGGCAAAGACAGATTCACTAAACCTACAGAGAGATATGAAAGCAAATAAATTATTCCTTTTGGCAAGTCTCCTTCTATCAGGCAGTATGATACCTATAACGGCTCAGAACAAGAAAGAGAAGAAACAACAAAGAGAACAAGCAGTACGCGAGGCTGTTGACGCAAAGGCATACAAAATCAATGTGGACCGGGTAATGCCTATGAAAGGAGGCAGCAAACACCTGACTTCCGATTATTCTTTAGAAATAAGAAACGATTCGGTATATTCCTATCTGCCTTATTTCGGAGTGGCGTATAACGTTCCTTACGGAGGTGGAAAAGGATTAAATTTTAGTGCTCCTTTATCAGAATATACTTCAACATATAGCAAAAAGGGAAATGCTAAAATCACACTAAAAGTACGGAACGAGGAAGACAATTACCTTTACAATATCACCATTTATCCCAATGGCAGCAGTAACATACAGGTCACCCCCACAAACAGACAATCTATTTCTTTCTCCGGAGAAATGGATCTAAAGAAGAAAGAATGAACCATAAATAAAAAAGGGGAGGTGTCAAAACTAAAACAACCTATCGAACTATATGATCAGGTCATTTTAGTTTTGCTCCCCTCATTAAATTACAGCTATTATTTACTTATTTCTCTAACCGGCTAAAGAAATTCTCAATGGCTTCCTTATTGACAAAAACTCCTTTTACTCCGGTCACTTCCACCGTATCCATCAACAAAGCCAAGCCCTGATAACCGTTTTCATCCTTTGCCAGTACTTCCTTCTGATAAATTTCAGCTGATTGGCAGGCTTTACCATCTTCAGGTAATTTCTCGAACCGGCCAAGGTAATAATTGCCTTCAAAGAAATTATGTGTAGATTCTGTCAACTGGAATCTGCTGGATTCGGGAGCATAAAAAATATTCCCACTAATAAATGTACTATCCGGATATCCGCCCCATGAATCCAAAGTAATCATAGTACGGTCGATATCAGCCGCAGGTTTACGGTTCACATGAATAATGTTACGGGTAATGCGACTATCCTTTACAGGACCTGCCAGATGAACAGCCGGTGAGAACATCCCGGCACGAGTCGGTTCAGGCCGCACTCCGTCACCTATACTCACATTGTAACGGACTATAGTGCCCAAGTTACCTACATTAAAAGATGCGTCGGCCGTGCCGTCATTGCAAACCAATACCAAGCCACCATAGTTATCATGACTATAATTGTACTGAATGACCGTTCCCCGGCAATTCCAATCCGAATCAAATCCCTGTGCATCCCACGGAGCTTTATGACCACTTACTTCATTAAACTGCACCAAAGTATTATCACAACTCCACGGCCAAATACCTGCTGCCGCCTCTGTGTCAGGAAGCATATCAGGACAGTCACGCATTACATTGTATTCTATCAAGGTACTGTCACAACCGATAGGTACAATACCATCCCCTGGTACTTCCTCTATCAAATTTCCCCGTATCACGGTATGCTTGCTGGGATGCCAGTTCTGCCGGTCGCTATAAGCAGCCCAAATCATAGCATTACGGGTACATCTCAAAATATGGCAGTTCTCTATGGTTAACCTATTGAATGTTGAAATTTTCTTTTCACCGCCATTCACTATATAAATACCGCACCCTCCGCCTTTTTCTTTTACCAACGAACCATTGACATCCCGTACAGTCACATTATTGACAACAATGTTCTGCGATACGCCATAATCCATACACTCTATCTTCAAGCCCGAACGATAAGGCAGAGGCTGCCTGCCTGTATTCACGATTTCCAAATTCTGCATCGTTATATAGTCCGAATTACAGATACGGGCTGCATACAAGGAAGTATCATATCCCACAATGCAAGGTTTCCGTTCATCATCACCATAAGCATCTATATAAATACGATCTTCGGGTATACCCTGTCCGGTGATTTCAAGTTCGCCATTAAAAACCTCACCGCGCTTCAACAAAACTTTATTGCCCGGCAGTAATTTCACACCACGTAGTTTTTCCAGACTTTTCCATGCTTCATCCGGGGCTAACCCACTATTATTATCATCACCGCCGGTAGCATCCAGATAATAGCACACTGGACTATCAGAACATGCTACCAACAGGAAGGAAAATAAAAGAAGGATCATTGTTTTTCTCATTTCTCTTCCGTTTTTAAAAAGTTATCAATTTTATTCCAGAAGTTGTCAGAACAACCAGGCTTCACCACAGATTACGCAAATTCACACAGTTTTTTGATTTAAAGGTTATTTGCCTCCTACTTCTTTGTGACAGTCCGTGTACCCTGTGATGAAAACCTGCACTCCACATTACTTCCACAAGTCGTGCTGAACCAGTTTCTTGTTAGTATCCAGTTCGGCAGTCGGCAAAGGCCATACATAATCCCTCTCACCGTTGAACTTACGTGCTTCATAAGCCAAGCCATACATAGTGCGTTCATTCTCTATATTGGCTACCGCCTTATCCAATTCCTTCCAACGATAAAGGTCAAACAAACGCAAACCTTCAAAAGCCAGTTCCACACGACGCTCATGCTTAATGACTTCCAACAATTCATCTTTAGAAAGAGAAGTGCCTTCCACTTCCTCTACTGTGGGCATGTTCACATCCGCACGTTGCCGCACTTCATTAACCAAAGCAGTTACATCACTATAAACATAGCCTCCTTTCTGTACCATCGCCTCCGCCAAAGATAATAAAACTTCGGCATAACGCACCACATAAAAGTCTTGTCCATTATCCCAAGAGTTAGAAGTATCCGTAGGATCAAAATACTTATAAACATATACGGTAGACAGAGAAGCGGCAGCTCCGCCATATACATTGGCATACGGATTTGAAGCCGAAGTATCTATACCTCCTTTACCGTTCCAAAGCATACCGGGAACAAACAAAGTGCTATATAAACGCGGATCACGATTCTCAAAATGAGCAGGATTAGGCTTGCTGACATCCAAGCCACCCCCACCGTTCAGTTCGGCTATCTTCGTATCGGTAGTCGGTTTACCGTCTTTGCAATAATAAGCATCCGCCAAATCTATAGTACCATTCATTGCTTCCAGCGGAGTATTCCAATGCGCATTAAAAGCAGCACCTTCACTCATACCCGGTCCTTCATAACGGACTGCAAAAATGATTTCAGGAGAAGTTTCTCCACTTTGAGTAAACAGTTTGGCATAACTCGGATCAAGCGAGTATCCCAAACCCTGCACCTGCTTATAAGCAGCAATCGCGTCATCCCATTTTTCATTATACAAAGCCACACGCCCCAGTAAGGAAAGAGCAGCTCCTTTGGTGATATGACCCCGTGAAGACGCGTTTTGCGGAAGTACTTCAGCCGCATCCTGCAAATCAGTCATAACATGAGCCACAATAGCCGCACGGTCCGTCTTTTCACATTCAGCCTCGTCAATGGTCAAAGGGGCGGTCAGGAAAGGAACATCCTGATACGTCATAGTCAAGTTTATATACATCAATGCACGTATGGTCTTTGCCTCAGCCTGATAAATCGCCTTTTGGGAAGCATCCATATCCACTCTATCAATATTAGCAATCAGCACATTACAACGGCTGATCACTTCATAGCAATCTTTCCAATAACTGCCAATGATAGAAGAACTTGGGGTATGAATTCCCATAGCCATATCATAACCTTCCATCCAGCCACTCCAATTAAAATGCCCGCCATTATCTGATATACAATCCATATATAAAGGGCCCAATGAATATTGGTCGGAATTATAAAGCTGATTGCTCTGCAAAGCATCATAACAAGATGCCAACGCCATCAAAGCATCATCCGGCGTCTGCCAAAATGTATTGGATGAAGATTCTGTCAATGAGTCCCTCTGCAAAAAGCTGTCAGAGCAAGAAGTCAGCAAAGCTCCTGACAACAGAGCCAGCCCTATAAAGTTATTAATTGATTTCATAGTTGTTGCTTTTAAAATTTAACGTTAACACCAAATGAATAAGTTCTTGTATTGGGATGTACATCATTACGGGAATCTGTACTCAGTTTTTCAGGATCATAATCGTCCAAGGAAGTGAAAGTAAGCAAATTAGTTCCTGCCAAATAGAGTCTGATACTCTGAACGCCCAACTTGGTCAAAAACTCTCTTTGCCTGAAAGTATATCCGATTTCCAAATTCTTCAGACGCAAATAATCACCTTTTGTCAACCAAAATGAAGAATAGTTATTATTAATAGTTCCTCCCAAACGAGGCATGCTCCATTCGGATTACTTTCAGACCATCTGTCCAACCAACGGCTAGTCTTGTTTCCACCGTTGGAAATAGTAGTTTCATCCCAATTATAACGATATACACCTGCAATGCCTTGCCAGAATGTATTGACATCAAAATCTTTATAAGAGAATCCCAGATTGAAAGAATACTGCATTTTAGGGAACGGATTTCCGATAATAGTACGGTCAGCATCATTTATATTACCATTATTGTCTATATCTTCATACATGATATCACCTAATTGCGGTTCCTGGTTGTTTTGCAGAATCTTCTGTCCGTTCGCATTTACACGGTCCAAATCTGCCTGGGTACGATAGATACCGATGGCTTTCAGCCCATAATAAGAGCCGATGGCTTCACCTTCACGATTGATCGTATTATCCTTAATGTCTTCTACCCCTTTCATATCAGTAATCTCATTTTTCACACCTGAAAGCGAGAAACCTGCCTGCCATGCCCAGTCACCTTTCTGATCGAAATAATTAGCAGCCAGTTCCCAACCCCGGTTACGAACCTTTCCCGCATTCTGATAAGGAGCATCCAAAGATCCCAGGAAAATACCCGGCATAGCGAGCTTCATCAAAATATCCGAGGTATTTTTCTCATACCAGTCAAAAGTGACATTGATCTTTCCACCCCAAAAAGCAGCATCAAAACCAAAGTCTGTAATAGTAGTTGTTTCCCATTTAATGTTCTCATTAGGTATCTTGGCAGTCTTCATACCAATCTGTTTGCTATCACCGAAATAGTAACTGCCACTAGCCGCCAATGTAGCCGCATAAGCATAGTTACCAATTTCCTGATTACCCAATTTACCCCAGCTACCACGCAATTTCAATGAGTGGAGGAACTTCACATTCTCCATAAATTTCTCATTTGTCATGATCCATGCACCCGAAAATGAAGGGAAGGTAGCATAACGATGTGCCTTGGGCATACGTGACGAACCATCGTGACGGACATTCATCTCTAACAGATAACGGCCTCCGTAATTATAATTCAAGCGTCCGAAGAATGACTGCAAGGAACTCTCTTCCGCTGATCCGGTCACATGGTCATTCATAGTACCTCCATCCATTTCATAAATATTATCGGTAGCGAATCCCTGCTTGGACGCCTCATTCTTGTCCCAACGGGTAGCCTGGATAGAATGGCCTGCCAACAGATTGAACGAATGTTTTCCTACAGAAAAATCATAGGTCAGAATATTTTCATTAATATAAGTCGTTTCCAGATAATGATAATCTGTCAGTTTATTGGTACCGACTGTGGTCAGCGCATTTCCTTCAGCATCGTATCTTATATTATTCTTCGGATTGAAAGTAGTCACATCGTTCATATAATATTTATAAGCCAGACTTGAACGGAACTTCAATCCTTTTATGATATCAATTTCACCAAAGAATTTACCATCAAAACGATAATGCTTGTTATCTTTATAGCCCATATTCAAAGCTTCAATCGGATTTTTGAATACGGATTGGGAAATATTGGGATTTCCATCCAAAAATCCATAATGTCCGTTAGAATAACGCACAGGAACAGTAGGACGGGTAAACCAAGTAAGGTAGCGCATCAAACCTTCACCGGTAACACTGGTAGTAGGCTCATCAATGTTCTGACGGCTTCCCGAAAGATTCAGACCTAATTTTACAATACCCAATTGTGCATCCAGATTGGAACGGAAATTAAAACGTTGATTGGCCGTTTCACGCAAGATACCATCCTGCTGGAAATACTGAGTGGAAATCATGTAATGTACCGCTTTACTACCACCGTTCACAGACAAATGGTGTTGGTGCATGGCTGCTGTACGAAACATTTCCTTAGCCCAATCGGTATTGGCAAAATGATCGGGGTCTGATCCGTTTTGCAACTTTTGTAACATTTCATCCGTGTATGCTTTGGAAGGCCAGCATTCGTTATACATCTTCGCCCATTCATAAGAATTCACATAATCGGGCAGCACGGTAGCTTCTTGCAAAGCGATACTACCGGAATATGTAATGGTAGGTTTCTGCTCACCGCCCCGTTTGGTAGTCACCAGAATAACCCCGTTGGCAGCACGTACACCATAAATAGAAGCCGAAGCCGCATCCTTCAATACGGAAACACTTTCAATATCATCTGCAGGGATTTCCGCAATCTGGCTTACCGAGCTTTCCACTCCATCGATCAAGACCATCGGATCATTGTGTTCAAAAGTTCCTACACCACGGATACGGATTTCGGGACTGTCATGACCGGCCTGGGCACCATTGTTGGTCAACATAACACCCGGCAAACGACCCTGAAGCATATTGGCAGTATTCGCTACCGGCATAGAAGCTACATCCTTGAAATTTACAGCAGCAACAGAACCCGTCAGATTTTCCTTCTTCTGCACGCCATAACCGACTACTACCACTTCGTCAATCATTTCCGTATCTTCCTTCAGATTTACATTCAGCACCGTATTGTCTTTCGAAATACGATATTCCTGATCGGAATATCCTATAAAAGAAATGACAATAGTAGAATTAGAAGCCACCGTGAGATTGAAATTACCATCCAAATCAGTCACCGTTCCATTGGTTGTTCCTTTTTCAACCACACTGGCACCGATGACCGGTTCGCCTGTGGCATCTTTTACAATACCGGAAACTTTAAACTTGTCTGCTTGCAGACTGGAAGCGCTCACATTCATCGCAGGGATGAAGAAGCAGAGACACAGCAATAGGCTCAGTACCCGGAATGTACTGGTTTCTGTCAGAGTTTTCATGTTCATAATACTTTTTTTAAAGGTCTAACAAATAAAGATAATTCGTTTTATTTGCCAGCAAAAGTAAGAGGAACAGAAAAGAAACAGGGAGAATTATTACCGGAAAAAGGCTGTTTATTCCCTATAGAGCCTATTTCCGGTAATAATCAGCCATCATACTTCATCATATACTCTGTAGGAGAAAGTCCGAATTTCTTCTTAAAGCAGGAACTGAAATATTTAGGGTCGTTGAAACCTACGGCATACGCCAAATCGGCTATACGGATTTTCTTTTTCTCGTCTATCAGCCGACAAGCCGCTTGCAAACGGACATTGCTGATAAATGCAGAGGGAGTAAGTCCGGTCAACAGTTTCAATTTATCTGCTAGTGTAGTCCGGGCCATACCCATCTCCGCCATAAACTGTGCATGTTCAAAATCACAATCACTCAAATGGGCATTCACACAATCCACCGCTTTCCGAATGAAAGCTTCGTCCATCGAGGTGTAATTTAATTCTTTGGCTTCAAAGACCAACTGCTTACGAAAATCCACTCCCATACGTTTGCGCCGTTTCAACAAGTTATCTATCTTGGCAAACAAGACAGAGAGGCGGAGCGGTTTACAGATATAACCATCGGCCCCAGACTCATACCCTTCCACATGGTCTTCATCACTAGTCTTGGCCGTTAACAAAATCAATGGAATATGGCAGGTCTCAAATTGAGTCTTCACCCGGCGGCACAATTCCATACCGTCCATTTCGGGCATCATAACATCGGAAACAATTAAATCCACTTCCTGTTTGGCAAGGATCTCCAAAGCTTCCGTTCCATTAGCGGCCTTCAGAATATGGTATTTGCCATGCAACAGACGAACCATCAAAGCCAATAATTCCTCATTATCCTCCACTAACAAAATAGTCGATGCTGCCGGTTTCTCTTCCAACATATCAATCTCCGAGACATTCTCCATTTCATCTGCCGATAAAACAGCATAGTCCACATTTTCAGTATTCTCGTCTACCTCATCTTCAGCAAAAGCCTCACGTCCTATAGGAATTTCAACCACAAAAGTATTCCCTTCCTCCTTATCGCTAAATACCTGTATCGTTCCATGATGCAACAATACCAAATCTTTAGTCAGCGACAAACCGATACCCGTCCCTATGGTATGGAATTTACGATACTCCCCTTCATAGAATCTCTCGAACATATGATCCAATTTCTCTTTTGGAATCAACTCGCCGGGATTGTTCACACTCAATTTAAAAGTCCTCTTTTCCTCATCATGAGCCTGCGACACCACAATAGTTCCTCCTTCAGGAGTATATTTAACGGCATTGGAAAGCAGATTGTACACCACTTTATCCAATTTATCCACATCAAAATATCCCGAATATTCTTCAGACAAATCAAATTGTATGGACAATTTCTGCTTTTTAACCAAAGGAGCGAAAGCCGACACTGATTTTTTCAAGAACATACTGACATTTCCATGCGAAACTTTTAGCCGCAACTTGCCATTCTCCACTTTCCTGAACTCTAAGATTTGCTGAATCAACCGGATTAACCGCACAGTATTATCAGCTATTACAGAACAAACCGACGAACTTGCCGGTACTTCTTGTTTCAGTTCATCCACCGAAGCCGATATAATAGAAAGCGGAGTCAGCAACTCATGAGTGATATTGGTAAAGAACTGTAATTTAGCATGATTGATTTCCTCCATTTTCTGCCGTTCTATCTTCCCCATCTCTATGGCCTGTTTCATCCGGATACGGTTTCTGACAATCCGATAAGTATACCATGCCAATGAAACGAACAACAAGACATAAAGGCAATAAGCCCACCACGATAACCAAGGCGGCGGAAGAATAGTTATACGCAGACATTTCATATCCGGAGACCAGATTCCATTCTGATTGGCTCCCTTTACACAAAAAGTATAAGTACCTGCCGGAAGATTGTTATAATAGGCAAACCGACGTCCAGCCTCAACGGACAACCATTCCTTGTCATATCCCTCCAACCGATATAAATAACGGTTCAACTCAGGATTGATATAGTTCAATATTGAAAAATCAAGACTGAAATTATTCTCCCGGTATCCTAATACAATTTTATCAATAAAATCAATAGCTCTGTTTGCAGCAATCCCCTCTCTGACGGAAAGAGGATAGGTACGTACCGATACATTATGTACCTTTATATCTGTAATTACTACCGGAGAATAGGCAGTATCCTGAACTATTTTATCAGGATAAAAACTGTTCAATCCACGGAATCCTCCGAAGAAAAGTTTCCCATCCGCACCCTTGAAGCAAGAATTCCGGTTAAACATATGGTCTTGCAAACCATCATCTACCGTATAGGTATGTATTTTCGGTGCAGCACCGTCCAAAGGTATATCAATGTGATACATTTCCGCATTGGTAGTAAGCCATAAAGTATGCTCATCATCCTCCAGCATGCTGAAAACAACATCTCCATTCCGGAAATAATCATTCAAGACTGAAACAAAACGATCATTCTTCCGGTCATACAAATCGAGTCCGTTACCATTCGACCCCACCCATACCCTGTTGTATCCATCCACACAAACACTCATCGCCCCGACAGTGGATAATGTACCATCCGAGGCGTATAAAACTTAACCTTATATGTTTCTCCGGATGTATCTATCCGCCATACCCCTTCATTACTAGTCGCTATCCAGATAAAGCCATCTTGATCTTCCGCCATTTTGAAAATAGAAATTTGGGGCAATGCCTGATTTGTCAAAGTCACCAGTCATTCAAAGAATGAAGTCTTGATTCCGTATCCAAGATAAACACTCCCGAACGTGTCCCCAACCACAGATTCCCTTTCGAATCTTCCAACAAAGAATAAATACAAATATCACTCAGTTCCGGATTGGTAACGGTATTTATCACGTGTGCTTTCCCGGCTTTGACATTATAGAACCACACTCCGTCATCCCAAGTGGCAAAACACAATTCATTTGTCCTTTTACGATAAATAATATCATTGACCGTCGATGTATATCCCATATTCTTCAATACAGGATGAGAGCGGTAAGGAACAATGGTATGCTATTTCATATCATAAAATACCAGACCGAATCCCATGATTCCCATCCACAGATTCCCATTATCCTCCTGATAGACACTGCGGACAGAGCTGGTAGGGCAATGCTCACGCAAAGCCTCCAAAGAATCATAATTAAACCGGAACTTATTTGTATTTACAGTACAAACACCTCCTCCCAACATACCCAGCCACATCAGCCCGTCTTTACTGCACAACAGAGAGTTCACCTCATTAAAAGGTAAATCTCCTTGAAGGTTGCCCGGAACAATATTGGTAAAATTCCCGTCTCCCGATTCATCTTCCAAAATACTGACCCCACTGCGTGAACCGATCCAGAGCTTCCCGGAATTTTTATCCTGAGCAATGGCGTAGATAATATTATCCAACAGAGAATGA